>ERZ1108170.98-NODE-98-length-67726-cov-11.719525_pt1 | contig 67726 bp, 64 predicted proteins | sample MGYA00403705_ERZ1108170 | MGnify/ENA primary metagenome ERZ1108170 (study PRJEB35170, sample SAMEA104062422) | human gut metagenome | biome: human gut; feature: human-associated habitat; material: faeces | place: Denmark | collected 2012-06-15 ...
AGACTGAGACCTGAAATGGACAATATATCCCAGAACAAATTGTAATCTGACAAAACCCAAAAAATTTTTCGTGTAAAATGGCGAAAAAATGAACAATAAGACATTTAAAACTCAAAAAGTTCATTTTGTGCATTTTCAAAAAAATAAACAATAAAAATTGCTCGGTGTCAATGCCGGGCAATTTTTTTGCGTTCATAAGGTTAAAAAGAAGTGATATTTGTAGAAATTGTATTGCATCTAGTTGATAAAAATGCTATACTTACTATGTTAAGTAAAAATTAAATAGTAAAAAGAAAAAGTCCGATGAATCGCTTCATTGGACTTTTTCTATAACCATGAGATGTCACAAGACATCTCTATTTTTATGCCAAAAGATTGGTATTACATGAAAAACACAAAGGAGGAAAACATGAGAATAACAAATTATAATCTGGTCATGGACAACCAGAAAATTTTAACACTTGTGAAAGAATCGGCAACAAACTACACGTTACAAGAAAATTTAAGACATCCAAGTAAAATTGCTCAGTTTATGCGTGATATGTACAACGCTCATAATTTACCAGAAGAACATTTGTGGGCTATTGCATTTACCAATAAGCTAAAGCCAATTGGTGTGTTTGAAATTTCACATGGATCAATAAGCAATACTATTGTTGATTCGAAAGCTATATTCCAAAGAATCTTGTTGTGTGCAGCAGGAGGATTTGTAATTTGTCACAATCATCCCAGTAATGATCCTCATCCTAGTAAAGAGGACCTAGATATGACGCGCAAAGTTAAAGAAGGCGCTGATATCCTCGAAATTTCAATGATTGATCATATCATTATAGGAGATGAAACTTATTATTCTTTTGCAGAAGAAGGAACAATTAATAAAAAGAAGGAGGAAATGCTATGTTAGTTCCAATTATTAAAGTTCGCAGTCGTGCATACGGTAGTGGAAGCAGCAATGAACATATTGTTGGAAGCGATTCTCACGATATGCTTTTCATTGACGATGAAACCGGAGGTATTCATTATTTAAACCTACAAAATGAAGAAACATCTCAGAAAGCATTCCATGGTAAGCCACGCAGATATTATGCATATGAATTTATGGGTCAGGAAAGTTTCTGTACGCCTGGTATGGAAATTCAGTTTGTTGATATCGAGGATTTTATCAAAATGGCAATCGACCAGATGCAGAATGATGCAGAAAAGAAGGAACAACTTATGATGTCCCTCAAAAAAGTCAAAAAAGCAAAAAATGAATGTAATGAGCGCATTAAGAGCGCCCGATATCAAACCGGCATTAACATTTTATAATTTTAGTCCTGTACACGGGATTATTAACAAAGAGATCCTGTGTACAATAGGATCTCTTATATTTTGAAAAAGGAGATAAAAATTATGAATGGACAAATGACATTATTTGAAACTGAAACACCAAAGAAAGCTTCGAAGGATTTTGGAGAACATATCGGAGGTGCGAGAAAGGAACTTTGGTCAGCCGGAGGCATCAATATTGTGGATCTTTTAAACATGAATGATGCTGAAAAAGCAAAATTCATAAAGAAAGATAATATCTGGAAGAAACCGGATTACGAGAAGATGGTCGAAGCCGGCGTACCGAAGGCGGTCGCTTATGCAATCAAGGAAGTACGCAATGCAATTCCGGCAAAGCCATATGTTTCGTATTTCGAGCAGGACGATCCGGAGAAGATGAAATACCGGATGGAGTGTTACGTCAAATTCGTTACCATGATTAGGAATGCCATGTCGGGTGTTTCTTCTGAAGAAGAGTTCATGGAGAAACAGCAGGTTATTTACAACCAGATTGTTGATTCGGAGTGTAGCACACGGTACAGAATCTCTTCCAAACCGGAATATACCGGATTGTTTCAGACGAAGCTTTTGCGTGCAATCAGCTGTGGACATCAGACTTTCTCTAACTACGCATACTATGCAGAAAGAGAACAGTTTGCTGTAAAGAAAGAAGATAAGATACCTGCCGGATGGAAGATTGAAAAATATTCCCCGGATGGTTTTTACAGCCGCAGCCGTGTCGGATGCATCAAGGATACTTATATTGTTTCCAAAGGGTATTCTGTAATTGAGAAAAATATCCCAACATACGAGGAAGCGCTTTGTAAGTGTCAGAAATATGCAAAGCAGCTAAGAGCCAAGAAGCCACGCAAGGCTTCCGCTACTCCAAAGCAACTGAAACGGGTTGAGCGCGCCGGTCTTCCTGATGTCCGGAACGGGCGGGATATCGTAGGAGAGGATTTCCTTAAGGATTTTGGTATCCGCGGTGGAGAGTTCGGCAACTGGATGTCCGAAAAAGACGCACAGGCAAGTCTTAATATGGCATACGAAGCATTCTGCGATTTTGCAGATGTCCTTAGCATCCCGCTATCTTCCGTATCTTTCGGAGGGCGTCTTGCAATCGCTTTTGGTGCGAGAGGGCAGGGCTCTGCAGTCGCTCATTACGAGCCGCTTCGTGAGGTAATCAATATCACGAAGATGAAAGGAGCTGGATCGCTTGGTCATGAGATGTTCCATGCACTTGATGACATCGTAGCAAAGAAATTGGGATTAAAGAAGATGATGACAGAATCATTTGAGAAAGAAAAAATCCCGGAGAGTGTGCGAAATGTGATTTCTGCCATGCAGTACCGCAAGGCGACAAAAGAAGAGATCGTAGCTGAGAAGGCAAAGAAAATCGGGAATACAGAAAAACTTCTTCAGAAATGTATCGATTCTGTTTTCCCGACAGACGGTCTTACAGATGCACAGGTCAAAAAGAGAGCGGAATTGGTAAGGAATATCTTTGCAGACAAAGAGGATCACATTATATCCATTGACGGAACGACAACAGCTGCAATCGAGGCACTTTCTTCCTGCAAAAAAGAAGTGACCGGGCGTGTAATCAATAAGGAATCCAGAAAAGATCTTTTCTGGACATGGTACAGATACGAAAGGGCTGTAACTGCTTCCTATAATGACATGCAGATGTTATCGGAATACTACAAGGAATCCAAAAAGATGGATGACTGCACTTCTAAAGACAAGTTTGGATACTGGTCATCCACCGTTGAGATGTTTGCCCGCGCCGGTGCATGCTACCTGAGCGATATGCTGAAAGCAAAGGGTGCCAAGAGTGATTACCTTTGTGGTCATTCCGAGTGCTGCGTTGGCTCAAATATAACCCGTGATGGGGAAATAGAATTAGTATATGCAATGCCACGGGGGGAAGAACGAAAAGCGATTAATTCAGCAATCCAAGAAATGATTGAAGATTTAAAAGAAAAGAAATTAATCTAATTTAAGTAAGGAGTGAAATTAGAAACATGGCTTTTTGCACAGAGATTGTGTGTGATGCATGCGGTATCTGCATTACAAAAAACACACTTCGAACAAAGGGACAAATGATACACATTGCACGACAAGAAGGTTGGAGCATTGGAAAATACCATTTATGCCCTGAATGCAGAAAAAGAAGGCGGCTTTTGATAAAAGAGGGCTGGATAAAATGAAATATTAAAAATTTACTTTTCCCGACGCACCGGGTTTAACAAAGAGACCCCGTGCGTAAGGGATCTCTGATTTTATCCGTTTTAAACGGAAAAAGGAGAAAATGGAGTATGAGTTATTATAAAGTTAGAAGTGTAGCTTTTAAAAAGTCACTTGGAGAAATATGGGTTACATGTGCTGATTCATCCATACGTCCACTTCAGTATCTTAGAAGTGAATATGCAAAGGAAACAGATGATTTTGCAGAAAAATGTATGATTTTTTGGAAAAATGTATTGGCTGCTAATATGCAGTTTGCGTATAGCAACAAATGGTATTCGTATGTGAATGATACATACCGACAAATGGAACGGATAGCAAGAGGCATAAATGTCTTTGCAAAGGATATGGACTACAAAACAAGTTTTTACGAGGACCTGAAAGAATATGCTGCAAAGACATATCTTGTACCTTTGGTAACAAAAGAAAAAAAGAATATTGATATTGATTTTGAGGCAAACTTTGCTGATAAGTGCGTGAAAAAATGGACTGACATTGATAAACAACGCCTACAGGATAAACAGATCTGCATTCACACAGCATTGTTTTCTGATGTATTCCCCGGATGGGATACATTATGGTGCGAGGAAAAGAATCGTACTATTATAGCAAAATCAAGTAACTATCATAATAGATTACTTAATAATGCAGATGGTACAGCCGTTATTCTTCCGGAAGACAGCGGAAACTACTGGAGCGTTATTGCATATGCAAAGACCGCAAATCTTCCAGAAATTATGGAGATGTACCCACAACTTGCGCAAGTAGTTGCCCCTGAAATTCATTACCAGTCAGAAGAACGAGCTGTAATGGACGGTTTTATGAAAGTGTGTGACCGGACCGACGGAAGAATTTTATATGCTAAAGAAAGCATTAACGGAAAAAGCATATGGGCTGAAATTGTAGGGTTTTGATAAGGAGGTAGTAATATGTTCTTATATATCATGTTTAAGGACGAGCATACGCCTTTCATCCTCGAGCAAAAATCGAAACTTGAATGCTTTCAGACCATAGAAAGAGCAGAAAGAATGGGCATAAAATTCGATAAATGTAATTTTGTAATCGAACCAGATTGCATTAAACTTTATGCATGGAAAAAATATCTTAACAAATCATCAAAAGAAGGAGGACATATGCATGACTGTAAAAATAGCACTTATGTTTGATAATACATTATCAGATGATGTAAGAGAACAAATAACAACAACACTTGTCGATATAAAAAACAAAAGCGCGTTTGAAGCAGATTTTGTCATGCATATGAAGATTGATGATTTCTGCAAATTGTATCTATAATTGACTAAATTGTGACAGTCAAAGAAAGAAGGATAATATGAATATTGAGGAAAAGACTTTTTTACAGGCGATGGATGTCATTGAAAAATTTTATGAAACTTATCGCACTGCTTATACGAAAGATGGAATTTCGAGAAATTCAAAAGCTGCAGCGTTTGCCGTTTTGGTACAACGTTGCACAAATTGGGCTGTCAGAGCTGGATACTTAAAAGTGGCAGTCAATGTTAAAGATATGAGCGCATTAGAAGTGCGCAATCAATATTTTCGTCTTGTGGAGATCCATGAGAACATTAGTGCATAGTATATTATTCTGGGGCTGATTAACAGCCCCATTTTTATGCGGTTACAGACTGAATTGCTAAATAGATAGAAAAAATGTAAATTTTATTTAATAGAGAATTATAATTATACGTCTTATCTCCATACTTGGAAGTTATAAATTCCATTGAGACTGATATATCATCTAAAAGATCAACCAGTGGCATGTCCGGTTCAAAGTCTGATTCTTCCTCTTCAAATGAATCTTCAACAATTACTTTATCAGCATTATTTTCATATAATTCCAAAAGATAATTTAAAGTCCAAAATTCATCACTTTCAAAAACATTGTTTTTTCTGTCATCCAGTAGCTTTCTTTTCATTTGATTGGAATACTTGCTTATCAGTGGTGCAATATATAAAATCCTGGCCATAGGAAGATCCGGCATATGTTCTAATTCGACTGCAAGAATTTCTTTGGCTTTTCTATACTGCTCATTCTGAACGGACATAGATTCTTCATATAACTCGCATTTTTTCAAGTCATTCATTAAATTTTGCAAGCCTTCTTCCCTTATTTTCTTAACATTTACAGATTCTTCAAAATTAATTACTTTTCCCATTTATTATTTCTCCTTATTTATCTATCTTTGTCCAATTAACATTTTCTCTTGCCTTTAACCGGTTTTCTTCTGCTTTGTGTATGTATTTTTTTACAGATGCTAAATTTGAATGTCCCAGAGCATCCGCAACAAGGTTGATGTCCCCAGTAGCTGCCAAAAGATTCGTTCCATAGCTTGCACGCAACCGGTGAGGAGTGATTTTTTTATCAGGGACATTTGTCTGTGCATATTTTTTTATCATCCGTTCTACAGATCTTACAGATAAACGCTCCCTATTTTGTGACGAGACGAAGAGAGCATTAGAATCATCATCCGGACTTTTTCTTTCATATTGTATGTAGTCATAAATGGCTTTTTTTACATCATCGTTGAAATATACTGTCTGTTCATTTCCACCTTTTCTTGTAACGCGCACCCCATTTTTCTTCCAATTAAAATCTTTCAAATTGATTCCAACAAGCTCAGATACACGAATTCCCGTTCCAAGTAAAAGGGTAACAATGGCCAGATCTCTGTATTTTGTCTTTTCACATCGTTTTGCCTGTCTGCTGCTTGAGTGGCCGGTTTGGTTTTTAATAGAGGAAAGAATGTCATTGGATTCTTCTACATCGAGAACAACTGGCTCCTTATCATGAATCGTCGGACCTTTTAATATGCTTGCTGGATTATCTGGTATATCTCTATTCGCATATAGATATTTGAAAAGAGAGCGAATTGTGGCAACTTTGCGATTTTTTGCATATTCCTTATTCATTCGTTTTTCTCCGTTTACAGAGTACGACTTAATATCTAAAATAAATTCATTTAGATCTTTATAAGTAAGGCTGCCTATTACATCAAGAGTAATATTTTTTATATCTCCATTGAGAGAGGGATTTTCCTGCAGCAACACCGTAAAAAAGGTTTTAATATCTGTAACATAACCCAATATGGTTCTTTCAGATCTGTTTTTTCCCCTGCAGTCATCAATGAATGACTTGACGAATCCTGGTAACTCTGTAAGTATTTCGTCAGCTTTTTCCTTGTACCTAAGCATCGTGGCATCATAGTAATTAATTTTCATATGAATGAATCCTTTCCTCAAATATTTCATATGTTACACATATTATAGCATTTTACCCTTAAAAAGTAAATAGCGTGTCGTTAAAATATTATTTAGCGACGCGATAAAATTATACAAACCACTACACGCCTCTATATCATCTTTCGAACCCAAAAATAATGAAACACGAAAAAAATTATATTATAATCAAGGGAATCTATGTTTCTGCAACACTTACATATCTTACATATATTATCAGCCTTTTCCGCTATTTAAAATAACCTGCCGCATTTCTGATGCACCCTTAAAAATAGTGCTATAGCAGTTTTTCTATACTTATGCATACATAACAACTAATTTAAGAAAATCTCTGGGTATTCTTTAATTTCATGAAATAACCAAAGATTTCCAAAGCAGAAAGCCTCTGTATTCAATTATTAATATACTTTACGTACAAATTATTGTTTATGATCACATAAAATTGAATACAGAAACACTCTCTCCTAAATTTGTCTATTTTTATAGCAAAAACAGTGAAACTAATTAAATAGCCTCACTGTTCTGCAACTTTCTCTTATATAATATATTCACTGTTCATAACTCTTTTTAGAAATGTTTCTTCTACATCGTGATGATCCATTTTCATCAAATCTCCGATACTGAAACCTAATTCATATATCTTATCTTTCAATATTAATAATTCCTTTTCTGTTACTACATGTGGAGAACTACCATCTTCATCCACACCCTTCCCCATCATTTCAATTGCTTTTTCTATAATAGCCTTTGCTTTTGATGACATTTTCATAGGTTCCTTGGATTGTTGACTCTGATTTCGAACATCTATAATCAATCGTTCCCAATCCCCGTCTGCCGGATAAACATCTGTACAAAAGATGGTATTACTTACAATTAGAGATTTTGAGCATGCATAGATCATTTTTCCTCCATAAGTAAATCTCACAACATTTACATTTACAATTGGAAGTTCTTCATATACGATATTATTATCTTTTAAGATATCTGTAAAGGCCCTTGAATCTTTATAAAGCACCTTTACAACTTGATCATAATGCAAATATTCTCCTTTAAAAATGATCCCCTGATTATCTACTCCTGGTATAATCGGTTCATCAAGATAAGATATATTCACTGCATCGTAATATTTCCTCAAAATATCTTCTAATGCATTCAGCTTATTTTCTTCATACAGATCACATTTAACTTTTATAACTTTGCATTGCATAACTGAAGTAATAAAATTCGAGATCTGTTCAATTTCATCCTTATCCTTGTTCTTTTTACATATGATTCTTTCTCCTGCATATGTCATGGAAAAGAAGGTATCAGCCACATGTATTTTTACAAATGAGAGTGACATGGCATTCCATGGTGTACTCTCTTCTATCATCCAGCTTCGTCCTATCTTAACGGCAGGCACCGTTCCTCTTTGTGCTTTCTGTCTGGCCAAAGCCGGATCTTTTCCTAAGCCTCTTGCCCATTCAGCTAATTCTATGAGCGACATATTCAATCACGCCTTTCTTTTTTCTTTATGGTACTACGTTTAGTAGTATAGGTCAACAATAATTGCTATCTTTAGTAGCTATCACATGCCTATGTTTAATTTATTTATTAACATAACCGATTAAAAACAAACCATATAATTGTTTTCCTCTGACTATTTAAACTTATATATCCGAATCATAAATATAGATTAATTGTATTAATTATTAATTAATATGTAATTAATATAATTAACTATTAATTAAATTTTCAGCACTGCCGGCAGGCAAGATCCGATAATTTTATTGATTTTCAGTACCACTCATGATAAAATATTATTATCACGTAATTAAGTAGAAGTGTTATATTGATTAATTTTATAAATGGAGGGAATATGAAAAATTTTGCCATATCTGCCAAAGATGAAATCGCTGATCGCGGACAAGAAACACTAGAAAAATTAAGAATAAACGATAAAGAAACAAAAGCTGATCTGTTTGAGCGCATGCTTGATCTTGTAGATACAAAAATAGAAAACAATGAGCTTAAAAAGAATGGTGTTGATACAGAAGCATTGGATGCTTCTCTCTCGAATATTCGGTCGCTGTTTATCTCGGCTACCGGAGGACGGGAGGAATTGAAAGCATCTTATGATATGAAGCTTCAAGAAATACAGGAGCAGAAAAAAATTACTGAACAGAAGTTCAGCGATGATTTAAAAAAATCCAACGAATCCATCAAAACTCTGCAGGAACAATTATCTGGATTGCAGATCTTAAAGGACACTGCTATCAAAAATGCTACCGCTATGGAAGAAAAAGCAAATACTGCATATGATCTTGTCAATGAATTAAAAAAATCGAACGATAAATTACAGCAAGAACTGAATGGTGCGTTGAAAGATCTGGAAGCTCTGGAACAAACAAAATCTGACCTTACTTCTGCCAACAATCGAATCCACGAACTTGAATCCTCACTAAAAGAAAAGGAAGAATCAAGTGCTGCTGCTCTTCTTGCTAAAGAAAAAGAATACCAGATGAAGCTTGAGCTTGAAAAAGAGAAAAGCAGATTTGACAAAGAAAAAGCTGTTAACGATGCTGTGAAAGAAAAAGAGGCAGAAATGTTGCCTCAAATCAGACAAATGGAAATACAACTTGCTATATTAAAAGATAAGAACAATAACGAAAATATATAAGAGAGAATAAAACCGAGCTGATTTTGCAGCTCGGTTTCTTTATTCATCACCTGAAAAATTAGTGTCAATTGTCGGCATGTGTGAAGTATCTACAATACTTGGAGATATAACATTTCCAATAATCATTGTCGAGATATCATCCGGATTTTGATTATAAAATACATACTCAATATCAGAGATTTCTGTTTCTGATAAATTGAAGAATATGATAGTATATTCATCATTTATTCTCGAATACGAAAATTCTTTAATAAATATGTGTTTTTCTACATAGTCATTTAATGCGGCTTCTATCAGTTCTCTCTCCACTCTTACAGAGCATTTGTTAAAGTTGAGAAACTTGGAAAAATCTAAGCGTTGAAGTACGACTTTATAATTACCATCACCAATATTTCCTCTTCTACGCATTCTATATATTTGATAACGCTGCTGCATCAAAGGCATATACAGCAATTTTGCAACCTCATTGTCCAATTCATCTCTAACATAAGTAGGCAGACGTGTGATCAATCCTTCTTCTACCTGTTTTGTTATGTACTGGCTTGGAAAATATTCAATATACTTGATTCCATTCAGTTCGACCGGAACAGTTTCCCCAACAAGATCATATGCTTTTTTTTGCGCATCATGCTTATACACATCTATAGTAGTATGCTGCAGCTTTGTGATTCTTTTGCTCACACGAAGTCGATCATCTCTGGTTATAATTCTGTTAACTCCATTTTTCAAAAGAACTGCTTTTACCAATTCACTTTCCGCAATTAAAAAAGATCTCTGTTCTGGCGCAGCCTGAATAGTTCTATTAATCAAATAAGAAATAATATTTATATCAAGCATATCAAGCAAAGTAACAAATTTACCATCTACGGTACCATCATATGTAATCACCGTCTTTGTGTCTGGATCATTCGGATCCTGAACTACAATCTGTGTAACACCATTTGTATTTACTGGATAACGCGCATGTGTCGCGCTAAATATCGATTTGTCTCCTAAGTAATCCAGGTATGTCACGGTCTGGCTACTTAAATCGGAATGGTATTGTTCCTTAATTACCTGTAAAATATTAATGGTCAAATCACTTTCAAAATTACAGTATTGATTGCGAGCAGTCACTTTATCAGCTCCTGGATAATCAATCATGCGTGATTTTATATCCTTTGCCCATATCTCTACATTTCTATACTCATTATCAATTACTTCTTCCAGTGTTTTATTATTATACACACTCTTCCGCTGTTCTGCGTTTAATGCGTTGTATGCATAGACGATATTTTTGGCAAAAAACTTCTCTAAATCATCAGATGTTTCCCATACCTTCATATCAATGTCATTCTTGCATCTCTTTAAATACCGATTTTTCTTGGTTGTACGATATTTTAATTTTGCAGTCGTAAACTTTGACAAACTACTTGGGTCCTTATCTAGCATCTCCGACTGTACAATAAACATAACCAGATCAAGAAGTGAATTGTCATACCCCTTATTTTTGGTCCGATGTTCATTGTAGAAAGTAACTAAATCAGAATCGAGATATTTAATAATATCTGTGATAATAGCACCTGAAATATTTTTCATACATCAGCCCTCCATGAAATTTATTATATTCATTAAGCATATTTGATTCAACTTTAAAAATATGGTTGTTTTCGTAGTGGTACCACAAAAATGTAGTCGTATTTTTAGTGGTACTAACTCTTTGTAGCTGTTTCCTTAGTATTTTCTTTAAATTGTAGTCGTTTTCGTAGTGTTTTATTTGAGATACACAAAAATTGTAGCCGTTTTTTTAGTGTAAAATAGAATAATCGATCTTGATTTTGCAGAATATAGCCGTTTTTTTAGTGTGATAATCTGATGTGGCCGTTTCTTTAGTGTTTTATCCTAATTGTCAACTTCCTTATCGATGGTGTTAACCATTATTTTTTTATGTCTGTTTCTTTAGTGCAACATAAAAAAAGTAGTCGTTTTCGTAGTGTTTAAGTATTTTTGTAGTAAATTTATTAGCCTTTCATCAAAATTGTAGCCGTTTTCGTAGTGTTTGATGAATTCAATTTTAATTTGTAGCTGTTTTCGTAGTGTGCTTCATCATACTGTGTCCATATTTTGAGTGTTTATAATAAAATATGGATTTATTTTAAGTGTTTATATTTTTTTGTGGCCGTTCAAGTAGTGTGATTACAAATTTGAAAAAATTCTGTAAAACAGGCATAATCAGCATTTGAAAGGAGGTGTAGGTAAATGCAGGCTGAACTTAATCTTATAAAACCACGTTTAGCTACCAGTGTTAATGTTAATATTCGCGCGTTAGTTAAAGCGGTTGGTATACGACCTAATTATAAAGAATATGATTCCAACAAAAAGGTCATCAGATATATAAACGAAAAAAATGCATTTGGTGAAGGTATTGCTTTAAACCGCAATGCTATCTTCCTGTATATTTATCTACACTTTTTAAATGTAAACTCGGATGCGCATACCGTTTTAGACATTTATGAGGCAAGTCAGTATCTTTCTATTCCAAAAAGAACGATACTTTATAACATGCGTGTCTTAAACCAGAAAGGATATATCCGTTTTTGCGAAGGCGATCTCGCGGGCACTTATCACATTTTTATTGATTACTATGCTAATAATAGCCTTTCTGCATCAAATGGCGGTTCTGGTTTTATTATAATTACAAAGAGTATATTTGACAAGTTGCGAACCTTAAAGACCATTAACTCTTTAAGATTCGCTATTCGTGGTTTAATGAATGAGCTTCCTGGAAAGCAAAACATGGGAACTAAGACTGGTTGTAACTTCGACAAATTAAAGACTATGTTTCCCTCATATATTCAGCTTAAAGAAATTTATAGGATTCTCACAAACACAACGATCAAATCAATGTTTGATATTGCAATCGCGCCATCAGGTAAATATATCAGAATTGATGCATCTAAAACTTTCGATCCAAGAAAAGAGCGTCAGAAAATCTATGCAACAGCCGAGAAAGAAATTCGTGGTTTCTTTAATAGCATGAATTTGAAACACGCCGATAACCAGATACATCCAAATGATAAAGAATTTCTTGATATCAGCAAAATTGCTCTACGTGTTCCTATGGAATACATTACAGCCGCAATTAATCAAATTTTTGCAAACCAGAATGGAACTCCTATCCGGAATCTTCCAGCATACATACGTACTCTAGCAAACAAAATGATATCTTGACAAAGTACATTTATATTTTCAAAAGCCTACCCAAGCGGATAGGCTTTTTGTCGTACCAAAATTACTAATTTTTTTATTTTAAACAAGTTTTTTTCAAAAAAGTTATCAACAATTGACAAAATATATAGTTTATACTATACAAAATATCATTTGAAATCCAAAAGGATGTTTATAGTAAATAGATTCGTGCAAACAGGTTGAAAATAAGGTTCATTATACAAATTTTTATTTTCAAAAGGTCGTTCAATCCCAGTAAAATCAGCATTTTAATAATTTTCATTTACTTATTTTGTTTATTATGTTTAACATGATTTTATTATGTGTATGTATTCATGTTTAAGAAAAATATTACCCTAATGTTTTACTGGAGAAAGGCTATATAATTCATAAAATTTAAAAAGTTATCTTTTAAATTGTTAAAAAAGTATATATGTGCTATAGTTAACATGAAAGGGGTAGAATATATGCTTAAATATAGGTTATTACTAAAATTATATAATGCACTGTACCGATTTTTGACAAGACACAGAAAAATTGCTTGTTTTCCCTTTATTATTTTGTGTGGCTACTTTTTTTTCAAAGGGAAACGGATGCCGTCTTATCAACGCGAATATTTCATGTGGACTATATCGGCTTTCATGTTAATCATAGTTTTAGTTATTTTAAAATCGAAGTTTCAGTTTGTCTTAAAAAGTTATTTCAAACTGCAGCAAGCGGCTCTTGATAAATATCCTAATTTATATGAAAAACGTCATCGGGAAAAAAGAAAAACTTTTTCTTCTAACGAAAACAGGAAGAAAACATCAGATACAACAAATTCTCAAAAGCCTGCAAAAAAAGAGTATCATCCATCTCAAGACTTTTTTGCCGGAACCGATGATCCGCAATCAATAAAACAAAGATACAAAGAGTTGCTGAAGATCTATCATCCTGATAACAGTAATGGGGATGCTAGTATTGCTGCTATTATCAATGCACAGTATAAGGAAAAACTTAAATTCATATCAAAATAGGGGGGACATTTTATGAACGTATTTATAGTTAAAATTTCTGAAATGACAGCGAAGGCATGGGAATTTGCAGAAGAAATTGCAGAGGACGACAGAATTTTGTTTATTCCAGACAAAAACGGTAATATTCCGTATTATGTATATGACAGATTATCCTCTCTTCCTGTTAAGCCAGAGTTCTTTCCAATGAAAACTATTACAGATCCATATAGTATCGTATTTTCGTTAGCACTTACTTGTAGTAACGCTGACGGAGCTATTTGTATCTGTTGTAACGATGAGATCTTTAAACCGCTAAACGAACGACAGTTTGAAACTAGATGCGGCACTGTAAATGTTGTAACGGGTGTGGAAATGGAAAATCTTGATTACGAAGAAGTCGCAAGTGAAGATTTTTCTTCTGATGACCAATTAAATGATACAGTTAAAGCAGGTGAAGAAAATTCTGGAGATGATTTTGAAGAAGAAATCAATATTGATGATATCCCTGGTGAAGAATCAGAAATAATTCCAGATCCGAATAATGATAACGAACCTCTTGATACATCTGATGATATAGAAAAATCAGAAGAGAAGAAAGAACTAGACACAAAATCGAAACCAAAGTCTGCGAAAAAGGACTCTAAAAAGTTTCTCCCGGTCAATTTCTTAAACTCTCTTCAGCTAGTTGATAAAAGTGGTCTTCTTGCAAAGAATGCATCAATTATTATGGATGCACTCAGTTCCAGTGAAGAATGTTCTATTATGGCATTAAGTTTTAATCTCAACAATCTGACAGAGGATGAGAAAAAAACAAATGAACTTATGAAAATCCTTGAGCAGGATGGAGTTATCGATACTCTTATGGAATCTCTTAATTAGATTTAGTATAGCATAAATCAACTGCCCCGACCCTAAAGGGTCGGGGTTACTTTATAAAATTAGTGAAACTTCATAGTTCCGCTTCTGCTATTAATTCGTATATTTCTTGATTATTTCCTATATAAGCTATTGTATAAGGTTCTGTAGCACTCTCGCATTCTTCTCCGGTAATCATATAATGTACATTTTTCAAGTTATCATCCGCAACCATAATCTTATTAACACAAGTATCTATAAATACTTTAGGATCAAGATTATCAGCATCTACTACAGCTTCACCATAAGGAAAAATACAACGAAACCATATTAATACTGGAGGTTTTAAATCAGTAATTGATTGAATTGAATGATCTGAAAAAAATGTATGCAAATCACATCTATAGGAGTTTGCCAATCTCTCACGATCATATGAGTATCGTTGTTTTCCGGTTGAATAATCTAATGTAATTCTATGAGGAAGCAATTGCTTCATTGTACAACGAATAATACTTCCATGTGCTCCGAAAAAATCAATATTCATTATTTGGCAGCCATCACGCATTACTGTCTTCTTTTCGTCACACTTTGGAATGTTATAATAAAATGAAAGTTTATGTATAGTTTTTTCTAACTGATTTGATTTTTCATGCAAATCAATGAAATCTTTATAATTTTCCAGAATGTTACCATATGATAATTTCATATAGCTTTTACAACAATCGCTAAGCTGACCTTTTAATTTATTTAATAATGGAGAAACAACATTTTCTTTGTCTGGTATGTTATTCCTTTGTATGCTTAGTTTTTGAAATTTATTTTCCATTTTGAAAAGCCTCCATTTAAAATTCTAGTTATTATTTTAGCATATATTACTTGAAAAATGTAATAAATATGGTATACTAACATTATTAAGTAAAAATAAATAAGTAACCCACGTAAGAAGTCTAATAAATTTGTTTTATTGGACTTCTTTTCGTATAACCAAGAGATGTTTTTGCATAACATCTCTATTTTTTATGCCAAAAGGAGGGCATTTTATGGAACCAATCGTAATTTTTACGCGAGCAAAGGTTTGTGATAAACCATTGCTCAAAAAAACAAAAACAGGAGCAAGTTTTTATGTATTTACCATAGAAACCTCGGATACAAAATATCCGTGCCGTTGTTTTGAGGATGCTGAATGCTTTCCGAAAATTGAGCAAATGCATCTTCAAAATGGAGACTACCTGGATCTTAACTGTACCATGAAGAAAATGGTGAAAGTTATTAAGGTAGCATGTGTTACAGAAGATGGTGAAAACGCAGAGGCGAATGTTTCACATGAAGTAACATATTTCAAGGTTAAGGGAATGGATTTTGCCATTCCTTATGAAATAAAGAAAAAGTCAGAGCAATCTGACAAGAATGAAGAAAAGTCTATTGATCCGCTTACAGATTTAAGCGGTTTTGAGGACTGAAAGGAGGAAAAATGATACTTTTAACAATTATATTGCTTATTGTTTTTATTTTCATGTTGGGCAAAAATGTTCAGCTTATGAAAAATAAAGAACAGACAAGCGGTCTATTACAACAATCACAAGTTGTGGCTGTTGCAAAGCCAACTATGGCTAACAAAAGAGAGGAATATTTCCACTCGGCAGTTGAAGCGATTCTTAGGACCATGTATCAGGAACGTTTTGCAGGATGGAGATATGCAAAAAATATTGGTGATTTAAAATCCGAAAATGAAAGCAACGAAATTATTGTCTTTCTTAAAGATGGTTCATCTACCGGAATCACATTAAAAAGAAACCAAGTATTTGCAAAGATGGGAGTTTCTTTTACGGAAACAAAAGCTTTAAATCCTGAAAAAACGGAAAAAACACCCGCAGAATCATGGATTGAAAAGCATGCGGCAGATATAGAGGCAAAAATATCCAAATCAAAGGATAAGGGATATGCTTCTATTATTTATCCGGTGGACACTGGATATCTAACGGTAGTAGATGAAATCATTGATTTGCTCAATGAAAGAACTATCTACACGATAGCAAAGTCAGATGATGATAAGCTTTCTATTAATTTTGAAAGCCTGTTTTCTTATGATGAATAATAAACTAAGCACCTGCAAAAGCAGAAAATAAAAGGAGAAAAGTAATATGGAAAACAAAAAATTTTTTAACCACGATACAGATATCGTGAAACTTGAAAACAGAAATGATCTGCAGAAATATCTAGATCATATCAAGGAGGATGATGTAGTGCAGAACGTTTATATCAACGAATGCGCTGCTCTTGGCATGATCAATGCTCCTCTTCTGTTGCCGTCGTTCATGGCAGACAACAAAATTGACTGTGATGATCAGGATGCAGCAGAATGTTGTGAGGATTACGGAATTTTCCTTGTGTTTCCTACGGAGCTTAAAATGGAAACACTTCCGACACGTTACACAGCATTTAAGAGTATCTGTGCAAGGGCTGGCCTTTCGTGTGTATCAATGAGTAACACAGAAGAAAAACCAAATGTTAAACCTCTTGCACCGGATCGCAAGGCTGCTATTATCACAGAATGTCTGAAGCTTTATTCAGATACAGCACAGATTCTGATCCGGGATGGAAAGGTGAGTGCCATGCATTCAAAGATATATGGTTGGCTAATGCCATATGACATTATTGAACCGTTTGAACATTTCGCAAAACTTACATGGCCGAACATGGAATTCTCGTATGGAGAAGTTTCCCATGAATACCTGTATGCAGATTATTATTTGCATGATGAGCTTGCCGAAGATTCCATGAAACTGCTTTTAGAACAGTTCGGAGCAAAAATTGATGGAAAGCTTAAAGCCGGTATCCGTGTATCAACGTCGGATGTCGCAGATGCAGCACTTCGCTTCTCTCCGTTCTATGAAATTAATGGGACAAGAGTGCGGATTGGCCGTCCCCTTGAGGTGATTCACCATGCGAAAAACACTTTGGAAAAGGTTCGTGAAAAAGTATTTCCGGAAATCGGAATGCTCCTTAAAGAATCAGAGGATGAGGTGGAAAAATTGGGCAATATTGATATTAACTTCCCGGCAGGATGCCTGCAGCATGTAGTATTAGAAAAGCATCCAGTTCCTTACGAAGAGACAAAAACAGCCATGGAAGAAATGACAAATGATTTTCCGGATGGCTGTAAAGCGATTGATGTTTATTTGAAGTTAAACGAGATCGCAGAAAGAAAGGTAGCAAAGTCTGCGAATTTTGGTCCGGCAAAGACGGTAAAAATGTTTGAAGAAATCGCAAAACTAATGTTCTGCGATTATAAAGCATTTGATAAACCGATAGCTGACAAGTAGACAAATAACAATTTTATAAGTCAAGTGTAGACTGCTTCCCTTTTGGGAGGCAGTTTTCACATTGGAAGGAGAAAGAAAACATGGTAGAAACAAATAGTAAGGTAGCATTTTTATTTTTTGTGGATGCAGTGAATAACCACAATAAATTTTATAGAATGATTGATAACGGAGATGACACATTCACGGCAGAATATGGACGTGTAGGGGCACACGGGCAGCTTAAACAGTACCCAATGTCAAGATGGGATACAGTATATGATCAGAAAATCCGTAAGGGTTATGTTGATCAAACAGACATTCACGAGGTCAAAGTTGTTGCAGATGGTGGGTACAAACCAATTACGGATGAGATGGTTCGCCGGGTTGTTGATGAGCTGCAGAGATATGCAAACTCGGTAATAAAAAGCAATTACTCGGTGAGTGCCAATGAAGTCTCGCAAAAACGTTGGAAAGGAAAATCTATGAAAAATTTAAAAGAACAGGCAGTAAAACGATACAAAGAAAATAAAAGAAACTTTTCCGGATTGATTCAAACATCGGTTCGTGAAACACAAATCTACAGTAGAAAAGATAAATACTATGCTTCTACCATTAACAACAAAAGCACCAAGGATTGCATTCTTATCAATACGGATACTGTGTCTGCAGCATGTAGCATTGATGGAAAAAACAAAGTTTGTGTTTTAAACTTTGCATCATTTACCACTCCCGGAGGCGGTTTCATTGAGGGAGCTATGGCGCAGGAAGAAGCTATTTGCCATAAATCCACTCTCTATAATGTTTTACTTGAGAAAATGGATTTTTATAACGAAAATTGTCTTAACGAGAATCATGGATTGTATACAGACAGAGCAATTTATTCTCCGTCTGTACTTTTCTTGAACGATGTAGAGGGAAACAAGTTAGTCGATGTATTAACTTGTGCAGCACCAAACAAGCATCGTGCTCTTACCGAAAATGTTTCGGATAAAGATATTGATGCGGTTATGGAACGTCGTATCGAATTTATGTATGATGTTGCCTTGGCAAATCAGGTTGATACGTTAATTCTCGGTGCGTGGGGATGTGGTGTTTTTGGAAATAATCCGGAGACAATTTGCCGTATGCTTATCGAACACCGTCCAGAGGAAATTGAAGCTGTATTCGCCATTCCTGGTGGAATCAATTATGACGCTTTTCAAAAAGTTTTTGATGAAATGGAGGATAAATTATGAAATGGTATACTTCAGATTTACATTTTTCTTATGAAAATGTTATTGATATTTGTAATAGACCCTTTAAAGATGTATCAGAGATGAATAATAAAATTTTGGAAAATTTCCGTGAGAAAATTGAAAAAGATGATTTTCTGTTCATTCTTGGAGATGTTTCTGCTTACGGACAGGAACCTGAATATTTAATCAGGAAGATTCCTGGACATAAAATTTTGATTAAAGGTAATCATGATAAGTCTCTGATAAAAAGACATTCATTCAGACAGTGCTTTACAGATATTGTTTCGAATGAAATAGTCAGAGATACAGTTGATGATGAAGAGGTAAAGATTTTCCTTACCCACTATCCTATGGCTGAGTGGGATGGATACTGGAAAGGAATCTGGCAGTTTTACGGGCATGTTCATAATAATCCACATGGTGGAGCTGCACTGATGTCTATGATTCCAACCGCCATAAACGTAGGTGTAGACGTACAGAATTTTATGCCAAAAACGGCAGAAGATCTGATCCGCGAAAGAAGAAAAACCTACGTTAAACCGGATTTAAAAGCTGTAGAAAAGGCAGTTTTTGAACCTGTATTTCAAAATAGAAATGCCAGAAAACTCAGTTGGGATGGCTTTTCTAATTTATAATTATTAAAATGCAGAAGAAACAACGGGTTTCTCTGTTTCTTCTGCATTTGGCACTTGCAAACATAAATATATATGCTATAATAAACTTGTTAAGTAAAATAAATAAGTAACCAAACAGAAGTAGAATTTCTATTTTTGTTAAACCGAGACCACATGAAATTTTAACATGTGGTCTTTTTTATCAACGGATGAAAAGACATCCAAACAGCGCAAAGGAGGCGCAAATTATATGAACAAAGTAATTCTTATGGGTAGATTGACCAGAGACGCAGAAATCCGTTACACACAGGGAGAAAACTCAACTGCTATCGCACGATTTTCACTTGCGGTAGACCGTCGCTTTAAAAGAGATGGAGATGAACAGACAGCTGATTTTATTAGTTGTGTAGCATTCGGAAAAGTTGCTGAGTTTTTGGAGAGATTCGGTCGTAAAGGAACAAAGTTTGCTTTGGAAGGCCGTATCCAGACAGGCAGCTATACAAACAAAGATGGACAGCGTGTATATACTACCGATGTTGTTGCAGAGAACATGGAATTTGCTGAGAGCAAAGGCAATGGAAACAATAGCGGCTCTGCACCGGCTCCTGCACCATCGGGAAGTTCTGGTGATGGTTTTATGAACATCCCAGAAGGAATTGATGAAGAATTACCATTTAATTAATCCAAAACGGTAAAATGTAACTGAAAGGTCGCTATATAGCGACCTTTCATAATATGTACATGCCAATAGGCAGAAAGAGAGAAAATTATGAAAAATTTAAACTTTAGACTTCTGACAGCCGATGAGATCGGTGTCAGAGTGACAAAAATCAATGAGTACGGGGCAGAGTTAACCTTGTATAAAAACGCCCGTGTGGATCAGCAACTTTTGGATGAAGCAGTTGGACCGTTTGGGTGGAAACGTGAACACAGAGAAGTCATCTGTGGAGATGAAATCCGGCAGGCATGTGCGGTGTCTCTGTGGGACGAGGAAAAGAATCAGTGGGTATCTAAAGAAGATTTTGGTTCTTCTGATTTCTCTTTTGAAAAAGAAAAGGCATCCGCTTCTGATTCCTTTAAGCGCGCCTGTACGAACTGGGGAATTGGCCGGGAACTATATACTGCTCCTACCATCACTCTGAAACCTATGCAGGATTATACTGCGAGTGGAACATTCAATGGTGGAATTACAACTTACGACGAGTTTAAGGTATTGCAGCTGTGCTACGACGAGGAAAAACGTTGTATTACAGCACTTGCAATTAAAAATGTAACGCTTGGAAAAACGGTGTTTACATTCAATGAACGGTCGGAAGAAAATGTTCTGACTGACCGCATCAATGCTGCAGAAGCAAAGTCAGCGGCTGCAGAAAAGAAAGAGCAGCTTTTGAAAAAAGCAGAAGAACTTGGGGTAGATACAGATACTTCTGGTGGCAAAAAAAATGTAACTTCAACACCAAATACACCAGATCATACAGCCTCTGTATCAAAAAAAATTACGCCAATACCTTCACAGGATGAAGAACCGGCGCGTTGTGATGTCGGTGGATCACAAATCTATGGCAGACTTTTGTCGGATTTAAAACCGATGGAGCTGCTCTACTGCTATAAAAACACCAAAACGCAACTTAATAAAAAGACGGCACTTAATATTGCTCGTACAAATAGTAAATATGCAGATGTATTTACTAAAAATGGTATAGCAATTTAATTCAAAGCCATGTGGCTTTGATCAAAAAGGAGAAAAAGTTATATGGCGAATTATAATAAGGAACGGTATGAATTTATTGAACAGATGTTTGAAAAACTTGATACTGTATCAGTAGATTCCGTAGTTGGGCAATATGTCCAACTACGGCAACAAGGACGACATTTTATGGGATACTGTCCGTTTCACCAGGGACCGCTTGGAAGTTTTATTGTAACTCCGGACAAAGGATTATGGAAATGCTTCGCATGTGGTGATGGGTATGGTGGCAATGGAATTAACTTTGTTGCCAAATATAAAGGTATCAATTATCTTGATGCCGCATTTGATATTGCAAAGGATCATGGACTCATCAGTTTTGACGAGTATGAAAAATTTGCAAATCAGCATTATTCTGAAAATTATGTACGAGAGCTAACGGACAGACAAGAAAGAAAATATAAAAAAACCAGTCCAAAACAGGTAAAAGCAAACGCTCAGATCATACATAATGTATATCTATGCATTAAAGAGCATTCTCTTTTATCTCCAGAGCATAAAGATACCCTGGTAAGAGAGAGAAAGCTATCACCGGAACGAATCAAGGAAGATTATTTTACTTTCCCAATCCGTTCAAAGGAAAAAATTATAAAGAAAATACAGGAACAGTATCCGCAGTATTCCGATACAATTCTTTCTACTGTTCCAGGGTTCTTTATAAACAAATCGTCCGGAAAGTTAAGCTTTTCGGGTTACGCAGGGTTAGGTATTTTAATCAGAGATTGCAATGGAATGATTCAGGCAATTCAGATTAGAAAGGACACCAAGAAAGAAGGTGAACCAAGATACACATGGTTCTCTTCTTCATTTGCTTCCTATAAACCAGATGAATTTGTAGGTGGATGTGGGAGTGGAAGTCCGAAAGATGTTCTGTTTCCAACTGGAAATAAAAAACATATTCTATGCATCACAGAGGGGCGTTTTAAGAGTGAAAAACTCATTGAAAGCGGAAATACCTCTATTTCAGTACAGGGTGTGACTAGTTGGAAAGGAATTGAAAAAGTTATTTCCGATTGCATGAAGAAAATAGTCTATTCAAAGATTTATTTGTTCTTTGACTCAGACATTTTTGGCAATCATGCTCTCTTTGTGCAGTCAGAAAAAATGGTTCGGTTTCTGCAGTCAAAATTCCCAGATGTTACCTTTTATTATGCTGTTTGGCATAAGAAAGATGGAAAAGGAATTGATGACTGTATTAATAATGGTAACATGAAAACAGTAAAGTTCTTTACGGTCGGAAATGTTACTCGAATTGTTAATCAACTTTTTGATTCTATGTTAAAAAAATACGGTATCAAAAAGTTGCAGGAACTCGATCACAAAAAAGCACAGCAGTTTGCGGAAGATATGCAAGAAAGTTGTGAGCAAACATTATTATAGTTGCTCTTTGATTTTAAATATGCTATTATATATACATAAAGTAAAATTAAATAGTAACTAGAGAAAAGTCCGGTGATTTATTTCATCGGACTTTTTTTACAACCAAGAATGCAATTAAATTGCATTCTTTTTTAAAGAAAGGAGAAATTATGGATAATTCATTTCCATACGAGGATTTGACAGGGTTGGTTTTAGATGAACCAGAACCAATCATGTTCCCAAAAATTTCAAATATGTTTCAGGATGAATATGATGCCTTGGAACAACAATTAAAAGATATGTATGTATATGATACGAATACACGTACATATTCTTTGCCAGAATATGAATGGCTGCAGTGGAGAGATCATGGACCATATTATTTTGATCCGTCAAATCCGTTGTATGCAGATGTATGTCTTGGAGGATCGGACGTGTCCGCTTTGCTTGATGGTTCAGAACTACTCTCCCGCTATCATTTTTACGATGGTCAGCATGGCAGTCCATACAAATGTGCTGCAGAGTTGTGGGCAGAGAAATCCGGGATTCCTTTTGGAATGAAAGAAGAAAAACCGGAAGAAGTTTTATGGGCTGGTCACAATGAAGAGGAGGCGGTTGCACAGGTGTTCAAATACACTTACGAAAAGGATCATCCGCAAGATGTCGTAGAGCTTGTTCCTGAAACACATATGTTCCGGCACTGGCTTAAATGCTACATTCAATGTGATCTTGATTATATCGTCAAAATCAATGGTGTTAAGTTGGTTTTGGAATGCAAAACCGCAACAAAATCATCAGAGGACTATTCACTTTGGAAAAAAGGAATTTGTCCGCTGAAATATTACACACAGGTACAGTGGTACTTGATGTGTGTAAATCTTCCGGCAGCATATATTTGTTGCAAATGGGGGAATCTTCCATCAGAAAGTACTTATATTTTTATTAAGCGCGATCTAGAATATGGAGAAGAACTGGTAAGGCTTGCAGAACAGTTTGTAGACTGTGTTCGCACTGGCAAATGTCCAGATCTTGCAAAACAGAATATAAATCGTGTGTTTATGTTCTGGAGAAAACAAGCAGGTCCAGTTAAACCGGATGCCCCTAAATTAAAATTGAATTCAGATATGATTCCTGTACTGGAACGTATCAAGGAAATTAATGAACAGGTGTTGGAACTTCAGCAGGAAGAGGCATATTTGTTACAACAGAGAAAACAGCTTTTATGTGAAAGTGTATTCCCTGTATTTGGAGAATCAACATCTGGTAGCGTTATTACTCCAGATGGGGAACGTCTCACAATAAAGCTTAAAGACAAAAGACGCGGAACATTTCTTGATGAAGATGCGTTAAAAAAAGAAATGCCAGAAATTTATTCCCAGTATTGTTACAAAGAAGTAGTCTTTAATAAAAAACTGTTTGTGAAAGAACAGCCTCAGCTGCTTCAAAAATATACAAAGCAGGATTTGAAGCTTACGGAAGGTAAGCAGGATTACTGTAAAGTATATGTTGGTTATTAACAAGAAAGGAGGGATTGTGCTATGGGCACGGAATTTCCAGAACTTATACGAAACCTGTGTTATAAATCAGGATCGACATGGGTTTCTTATAAAGATTATGTGAATTTCTTTGAGGAAACTCGTGGAACAAAAGCACCATCTCTTATGCCTTATGTAAAAGGCGGGGAAATTAAAAAACACGGGGACTATTATTCAGTTCCCGAATTAGTTGCATATGAAAATGCAACAGCGATTGGAGCAATGCGTCTTCAATATGCTAATGCTAAAAGAAAGTATCCCGAAAACCTTATTCGAAAATATATAACAAAATTCGAAAAAGAGGAAAATGATGGAAGACAACTGCACTTCCACCAGGCTGATGCAGTAATTATGGCGATAAATGCCAATTTCAGTGTTTTAACAGGTGGTCCGGGAACCGGCAAAACAACTGTAGTATCATGCATTATCTACTGCATGAGAAAAATTCTTGGGGCAGATGTAAACATCTGCCTTACAGCTCCGACCGGAAAGGCCGCCAGAGTGCTTCGTGGATCAACAGGAGAAAATGCAACGACCTTTCATAAAAGGTTTAATGTCACATTTACTTCAAAATCCGGCAGCACATTTTACGAGGATGTTTTATTTGTAGATGAGTCTTCATTTGCAGATATTGAAATGGCATCCATTTTATTTAATAACGTTCCAGATGGACGTAAAGTAGTTTTTATCGGGGACGTAGATCAGCTTCCGTCTGTTGGACCCGGAGCTGTATTACGAGATATTATTGCATCCGGATGCATTCCGGTTACAATGCTGACACATACATTCCGGCAGAGCAATGACTCTACCTTATTTACGAATATTCAAAATATTCGTAATGGATGTACGGATATTGTGGCTGGACCTGATTATTTTCCGATTCGATTGGATGAGGAAGCTCACGCTTTTGATATAATCCGATCCGAGTATATAAAGGCAATAAAGAAATGGGGAGTAGAAAATACGGTTGTACTACTACCCTATCGTAGAAAAGGCATTTGCAGTAATGAAGCAAATCCTATTTTACAAAGTGCGGTTAACCCTGAGCGTCAGGCATATCGATATCGTGGCACCTTTTTTAAAAAAGGTGATTACGTGATGCAGTTACAAAACCGAGAAGAAATTGTAAACGGTGACGTAGGAAAAGTCATAGATGTTTCCTCAGCTGGCATTACAGTGGCTTATGTTGATGTCAATGTGAGTTATACACCGGACGACTTGGGGCAACTGGCATTGGCCTACGCAATGACTATTCATAAGTCACAGGGATCAGAGTATAAAGCTGTGATCATGGTACTTCTGGATAGTCACAAGGCGATGTTACACCGCAATATGCTTTACACAGGTGTTACCAGAGCAAAAAAAGAATGTACGCTCATCTATATGGATGAAGCATACAAAACAGCAGTACAAACAACCGCTGATTCTGGCAGGGTTACATTCCTTGCTGAAAAAATGAAACATCTGAAAAGACAATATCAGATGTGCGGTATAACGGCATAATTAATTAAAGGAGGAAATAATATGAAGTCAGAAATTGAAATGGTCAAAGAAGGAAGCTTAATGGCTTCTTATGGAAGCAAGTTTTTCGTAACCTTTGGAAGCGCATTAGGTATAGGAAAGTTCAAGTGTTCGGTTGTTAAACTGGGTACGCAGGGGAACGATTCCTATGATATCTATCTTACAACCGGGGAAATAAAACGGTTCGTCGATGATATTCTTAAAGGAATTGCCTTCAAAAAAATTTCAGAGGAAAAGTCGAAATATCCATCTACATATGCTTTTACTAAAGGTGAAAATGGAAGTAACATCCTTAATATTGGTAAATCAACTATTGATGGATGTGTAGGTGTGCAGGCAGGGCTAGTTACATACAATGGGGACAAAAAAGATTCAAATTTCCGTTTGTCTCCTGTGTCAGAGAATGACATCAGAGATTTTGCGTTAAGATTCTATGTATGTGTTTGTGGTCTTTTACCGACGGCAACCGGTTTTACGCCAATACCAGAAAACTCTTACTATTACAAAATGAATAAAGCGTTTTGGGACGGGGAAAAAGAAAGAGAAACTTTATTTTCCGGCAAAGAGACTCAAGAGGCAGAAGAACAAAAATCCAAATCAGATTCTTCGGCAAAGAAGAAAGAAAATTTTGCATCAAAAAATAACAAACCGACAGGAGAGACATCTGTACCATCAATTCATGTACATAGTACATCAATTATCCAGAAGGAAGGAGATGATTATGTATTTACAGCTGCCAAGGAAAATGGTGAAATTATTACCATTGTTATGAAACCTGAAGCAGTAAATTTTCTTGAAAAGAAAACCTTTGATTCTTTTGTTAATAAAATCAACGATGATGGAGCTGATTTTTCTTTTACAGGATCAAAGCATAAACTGGAAAATGGTAACGTGGTTTACTATTTTTCAAACTTTGCATAAAAAAAAGGCTTCGCAATAACGCGAAGCCTTTTTACTTTACTTACTTTTTTGTTGGTATTAAATAGACAATTGTATGTGTTGGAACAATTATCATTACTTTTGCTACTATATCATCCTTGGAGACATATGGATAATCCCAGAATCTGGAATCATCTGAATTTTCTCTATTGTCTCCAAGAACAAAGTATGAGTCTTTAGGTACTTCAAAACTTTCGGAACTGTTCGTTTCTACATCGCTTGACAAGTAATTATTTTCGACAAGCTGTTTATTATCAATATAAACATAGCCATTATGGAATGAAATTCTGTCTCCTGGTATTCCAATCACACGCTTGCAAAAATTTTCACCGTCTTTACTAAATACGATAATGTCACCTCTTTGAGGCGTTCTTTTTTTATAAGCGAGATAATTGGATATCGTAATATCATTTACTTTAATTGTTGGATTCATACTTTCGCTTGGCACCCTTCCAAGTAGAATAACAAAATGGAAAAAAGCAAATACAAGTATAAAAACGATAACATATGATATCAAATCTCCAAAAAAAGATTTTGTAAGTTTTTTAATGGGTGTTTTTTTACTCTTCATTTTCATGTGTGACAACTCCTCTCTTCGTTTTTCTCTTATTTCGTTTAAGGAGGACAAGTGATACTATAATAATAAGTATTGGTACTAATCCGATTCCTTTTTTATTTTTTCTTGAATTTTCTGATTTTGTAATGGTAAGTTCTGTTTGCGTTTTATTTCCCGCTTCATCTGATGCCATAATAACTATATTATTTGTTCCATTATGTAATTTGCAATCAGCTTCAAAGTGTCCGTCAGTAGATGGCGAGATTTTTTTATTGCCAACTACAAGATCGCTAAAGTCTTTTACATTACCTTCTATGGTTAAGACATCTTTATCTGTTTTTAAGCCGTCATACTCTTTATCTAATGACACATAAGGTGCAATTGTGTCTTTATAATATTTAGATTCAGTTGATTTCATATTACCTTTATCATCCACGATATAAAACTTTATTTTATGTTCCCCATCCTTATCAAGAGGAATGGATACATCATATTTTCCTGGTTCAAGTTTTTCTTTTGCAGATGCTAAGATTTGGTCATTGTCAGTTACCATATATCTGTATGCTTTGTTAATACTTATTTCAGCTTTTATTGTATCTTTATTTGTATAATAGCCTTCCGGCAAGGATGCTGTTCCATCTGGGTGAAAAGCTTTCATTGTAAATACTCTTTCAGCGCCTCGTATTCCTGAACTTTCGCTTGGAACAACAGTTACAGATATTTTTTTCACCGATGTTGGAATCTCCGTTTCATAATCTTTTGAATCATCCTCTGTTCTATCATCAGAAAGAACTTCATTTGTATCTAAGTTTATTACTTTTATTTCAACCGATCCACAAGTATCGTCTGTCCAATCCACACATAAAAAATTATCTTTAAAATACACTTTTAATCCAACAATATCTTTTCCAACCTTTATATCTGATGCAATTGAATTGTCAGTGCTTTTGGAGGCCGTTACCGAAACAGATATTTTTCCGATTTTATTATTTTTTGAACTTGATACAACCACCTTCCATTTTCCAGGTTCAACATTAGGAATGACACAACGGAAATTTTTTGAGTCTATTTTATCACACTTATAATGATCTCCATTTGGTGTAATAATTTTGGCTTTATATTTCCCATCATTTTTTAATTTAACAAAAAAAGTACACGATTCGTACTCCTCTTTAATGTTTACACTTACAGTTTTCTTCGATTTGGCAGAAATTGAATTTGGCAAAAATAACATTACTGTTCCTAACAAGAATGCTGATAGAAATAATTTTCTCTTAAGTCTTTTATTATATTGCTTTCTCAAAGTCTTACTCCTTTCTTCTATATATTTAAGTATATCATAAATATATAGAAATATCAACAAAAATGCAAGATGTAAAATATTTCATGATGAAACTGGCTTAAAAATAAGTCACTATACTAATGCAATGGCAAATAATCATAAATAACCTAGCCTATGCAAGAATGGATGTTTGACTTGATAGAAAGCTAAAAAAAGTATATAATACGTTCTATGGTAAATTAAGGCAAGCAAAGAGAGGATTATATATGGCAAGGAATAGCAAAAAGGTAGTAGGGCGAATTTTGCCTGAACGCTTACAGTATGCCCGTACCCAAAAGGGAATGACTCAGGCAGAAGTTGCATACGAGTTGCAAGCTGCTGATGTGAGTGAAAATAATGGTACTATTACAAATCAGTTAATTTCTTTTTTTGAAAACGGAAGAAGACACGTTCCATTAGAATACAATGTGCCTTTGGCAAGAATCTTAAATGTAACCGTTGCATATTTACAAGGACTTACGCAAGATCCACAAAGTGAAAAACCAGATGAAATTGTCCCTGATGAGATTACAACAACGGAAATACCATTTAATCGTCTTTACCAATATGATGGCCGTCCTGTATATGTAGAATTTAATCGCTTTGCTCATGAATCTGGATGGGGAATTTATGATCGTGAGAAAAGCCGTATTGTTTTTAAAGATTTAATTTACAAGATTACCCCTGCAGCGCAGGTAGAATTAAAATTCTTTTGCATATCTCCAGAATATGTTAATAAATATTATGGAAGATCCAGATCTTCTCTTACACGAGATTATGCAATGAAAAAAGAGTATGTATATATTGAAATGAATACAAGCGATAATGTTATTAGGGAACGTTATAATGGATGGTATCATCATAATGAAACAAAAACAAATTTCATTAATGATAAGGGATTAGTTCTTCCTTACGATGGATTCAACATTTCTTATACTGTTTACGCAGATAAATAAGGATAATTATACAGCTTCGGAAACGGGGCTGTTTTTCTTTGCAAAAATGTATAAATGTGATATAATCACATAGAAAGGAGGGATTAATGTGAAATGTCCTAAATGTAACTGTATTATTGATGTTGAAAGCTATAACAAAAATGGAAGATGCTCGGAATGCGGGTATCCACTTAAAGATGATTCTGATTTTGTTAATAAATTGCTTCGCTCAGGAGAAAAGAAAAAAAATAGGGTGAAATACACAAAAATGGATTCGGTTTCTTCCGAAGGAATGTCTACTGAAGTAAAAGAATGTCCGGAAAGTGCTGAAATGAAATCAGACAAAACGATATCCAAAAGCGGCGAAAATTTAAAAAAAACACCTGTCAGAAAAGAAAAGGTAATAGCAAATGATGTTTCGAAAAAAGCTTCTGATAATCTCGAAGAAACTCACAAAGCTGTAAATTCATCAAGAAAAAAAATAATTTCCTCTTCTGCTCGAAAAAAAATTACAGGCACTCATGAAAATAACGATTTAATTGAATCGGATTTCAAAAAAGGTGAAAAAAATTCCCTTGAAGAAATAAACAATACACCCGAACAACATAGTCAAAATGAAAATACTGATGAAGATCCGGTTATGAATTTTGAGTTTGAAAGTGAAGAAATAGATGATTTTGGCTCAACGGATACATATACTGGAAATTCTAACACAGCAGATAATATAGATAATCTTGAATCTTCCAATGATGATTTAGAAGAATATTCTGCTGAAGAAATTAATAATGATAGGGTTACTGATGATGAAGAAGTAGATTTATCATTATTAAAAAGCAATAGAAATAAAAAAAATGATGAATTAGAAAAACGAGATTTTAAGTCCGTTGAAAGTAATCAAAGCATTTCTGGATTTTTAAAAATTAAATTAAAGACTAAATTCGAAAAAGAGTTTCCAGGCGTAACAAAAGGAATTAATTTTATTATTGCATTAAAAAAGAAGGATAACTCAAAAAACGAACAATTGTCTGGAAAGGGGGAAAAAGATAAATCAGATCAGGTAGATAAACGTCATAAAAAGAAAAAAATTCAATCTTTAGAAAAAGAAACAAATGACTCATGGTCTTCAAATCGAGATGGATATTATAATGACATAACATATAATAATATTCCAAAAGCAGATCGTATTTCATTTCGGAGTATTGCAAGGGTTGTTGTTGTTCTTGTTATAATGTGGCTTCTTGCATCGTTTCTAATTTATTATGTATAGAAGGAGGAAACTGTGAAATTAAAAAAATTTTTTCAAAATAAAGTAAACAATGAAAATGATTTAACATTTTCAAATATTGATGAGCCGCTCAGAAATTTTTTAGCAAAGAGTCTTGTTATGTTAGGGGGATCTTTGCCTGTTGTTGTTATGGTAGGAATTATATTTAAACAAATAAAGCTAGTACTTTTAGGAGTGTTAGTAATTATATTCCTTTTTATATATATGCTTTCAATTATTTCAAAAGCATTAAGCAATAAATTGGTATATTACGATGGAGTATGCTTGGAAGTACATGTTAAAGAGAAAAAAAATCCACTTGATGTAAATTACATTGTTATAAAAAATGTGGTTGATGATTCTTGTATGAGATTTGTGCCACATGGGAAAAAGGAACTATCGTATAAAAAAGGTGATACAATACGAATATATAGTAGTTGCTTGGAAAAATCTCTTATTAAATTTGAAAATGTTTATACTATTCCTTCTTATTATTTATCGGCTTGTGTCAAAAGAGGTGAATAGAAAAACCTCCCGCTCTGAATGTTTTAGAGTGGGAGGTTCTATTTTATAACTGTTTTTTGATTTGATTAAGGACTTCCTCTATACGATCTAACAATTCACTTATAACGTTTTTGTTACTCATGTCACCGTTTAAGGAAAATTCAAGTTGTTGTAAAGACGTCTTCATATAATCTTCAGTCGGAATATTCATTTTTGATGGTGACTGTTTTGTATTTGTCGAAGGATCATACTCTTCCATTTCATCATCAAGTGAAGTTGCATTATAATCTGATGTCTTTGTTTTAGCTGTGTAAAACTGACTTCTAAACTCTTCGCTTTCTTCGTCTTCTGTGTCATCAATATTAAATATTTGATGTGTATTTTGTTCGTTTGTTTGCATATCAATGTTGGATGGACCCAACGGAACAACATTTGTATCAGATCTTTTAGATTCTAAATTTTCTTCTGATGTTGTTTGATAAATAGGCTTTATCGATTCATTATCTCGTGAAATGTATTTTGATTTTTCATATTTAATTTTCTCAGCTTCTACAATTTGGCGTACTCTAGCTGAATTATACACTTTATTATTCGGGTCAGAATGTTGTTCATAATCGTCTTGAATCTCTTCATATATTTTCTCTTGAATCTTCTTTGGAAGCGATCCCGCTGATACAAGAACTGTCCAAGGAAATCCTTCCGTGTCACATAAATCTTGAAGTTCTGGAATCAGTTCAAGTATTTTTTGATATCTAAAAACTTGAGCCTCACTCAGCTTAAAATATTCTGCAGCTTCTTTTCTCCATGCAGCTCCCTCTTTATGATCTGCTATTTTAGCTTTATGATACGAAAGCATTTTTGCAAAAGTTAATGGAGTCTTTTTCCTTTGCAAAAGATTCGAGTTGATTAATCTTTTTGCACGATCCTTATCTGATAATTTAGGAAGAACAATACATGGTATTGTTTTTCTCCCGGAATTTTTGGCTGCTTGAAATCTACGGTGTCCAGATACGATTTCATAATCATTATCTCCTTCTTTTGTCACTTCAATAGCACCAATAAATCCTTCTTCGTTAAAAGCCTTTTCAAGAGTGTCTATGTTTTCCATTTTAAAAATTTTATCGTTATCTGGATCTGGTTTTATTTGATCCAAAGGAATCGCAACAATATTTTGTGTTCCAACAACAGCTTGTGTTTTATTTGTAATATCTTTTAAGAAGCTCTGTCCAAGAGCAGATGAAAAATCCTTAGCCATTAAAGTCCTGCCTTTCCATTCATATCATCTATTCTTTTTATTAATTCTTTCGTTACTGCAATATAATCTTTTGATGCTCTACAGTTTTTCTTATGATAGATAACCGGTTTTCGAAGCATGTAGGAATCCCTTATATCTTGTGCATCATTTATATATGCGTCGAACAAAATATTATCAAACAAGGATCTATAATGTTCCATCAACTGTTTATCTAATACGCGGTTCATATTTGTTCTAGTAACAAGTACTCCAAGCAATTCCATGGTTTCATTATATCTTTTGTTTTTTAAATCCTGGAATAAATCAATTACCATCTCCCATCCCTGAATAGACTCATCGGTTTCTGTCCATACAGGAACCAGTACATAGTCACATGCACATAAGGATGTAATCGCAGTTGCCATTTTTTGAGGTGGACAATCTAAAAGACAGTAATCATATTTGTCCTCTAATTGATCTGTTAATTTTTTGTAAGCGTATGGATCAGTTGGTCCTAATAAATCTATGTCCATTCCTGTTGCCAAAACGTCAATTCCTGTTTCAACTATTTTTCCACCACTTTCAAAAGAAACCGGATAAATACATTTATCTAATGTTGTTTCATTATCCAGGATTTTTCGAATGGTCTGATCACATCTTTTTCCTAAAAGCTGCAAAGAAGAATTTTGCTGTGCGTCACAATCCATTACCAAAACCTTCTTCTTGAATTTAAAGTCAAGACATGCAGCGATATTTACCGATGCCGAGGATTTAGAAACCCCACCCTTCTGGTTAAACATTGCAATTTTTATCATAATTTACTTCCTTTATAATATGAATTCATTGTTTTACTAATCATACATTATACACTACACAGGTTTATAACGTCAAACAAATTTGCTATGACGTATAAATATGTTATAAATATATAATTAATTGACATAATAGTATATATATGATATACTTACAAAAAGATATAAGGAGGTTTTCATTTATGAAATCATTTGAAGTAGGAGTTGACATTGGAAATTATGACATTAAAACACCACATACCGTGACACCATCCGGCTATAGTGTAAAGGAATGTGTTCCATTTGGTGTAGATGAATACATCAAGCTTGGAGATAAATACTATATTCCTTCCGAAGAAAGATTCCCTTATGTAAAAGACAAGACGCAAAATGAAAGAGCTTTTGTTTTTACTTTGTTTGGTATTGCTAAGGAAATGTTCAGGACTTTCGATAAAAGTTCAATCAAAGGAAAAGATAAAATTCAAAAGGAAATTAATGATTATGGGACCGTAAATCTTGGGGTTGGATTACCGCCGGCACATATGCACATGCTGAAAGAAAAGACTGTTGCATATTATAAGGAAATGTTTGAAAAATACCCGACATTTGAATATAAAGGGTTTAGCTTTAACTTAAAGCTAGGACTTATTGGTGTTGTTCCACAGGATTTTGCAGCATTAACTTGCGTAATTGGAAATGGAGAAAAAAATATTCCAAATACTTTTAAGGAATATTATGCTGCTGATATTGGAGGGGCAACAGTTGATATTGTCCCGATCCGAAACAATGCCCCACTTGTAGAAAAATGCGTTTCGTTGGAACTTGGCGTGCTTCTTATGTATGATAAAATACAGAACTACGTTGAAGAAAATTATGGTATTTCATTATCAAATACAAATATCGAAGATGTATTGAGAAATGAACCAACAATTATTGATGATGATATTGTTGAAGCTATTAAGAATATTGCAGCTCAATGGTTAGAAAATATTATTGAGGTATTTTCACAACGTGGAATCAGTTTTCAGGCAATGCCAATTGTGTTTATTGGCGGAGGAGCAAAATTGTTTCGTGAGGAAATTTTAAATAATAAGGTGATAAAAAAATCTGAATTCATCGGAAATGCAAATTCAAATGCCCTCGGTTATCAAAAGTTCATTAAAAAGCTTGTTTATAAATCAAAAAACAAAGCTTCATAAAGTAGGTATTTGATTATGGGAGATTACAAAGAAAAAGAGGAAGGCATTGTAAGGTTAAATCTTAAAATGGATTTAAGTGATCCTGATTTGAAATACTTAAAAGAATTTTTGTATTTTCTTGGAAGAAAAAAATCCGAATATTTCTTTGCATTAATACAGGCTCATTTAAAATCTCTTGGAATATCGAATGAAGCCAACCTTGATAAAAAGAAAACAGAGATCATTTACAATGATGCCATAATAAAAAATATGCAACAATATGGAAATTTGCCTTCTATGCAATATGGTTTTATGAATGCAGGACAGCAATGGATGATACCAAACTATGGAGGCCAGATTCCTGTTACCATGGGACAGCAATTTGTTATGCCTGGTTATTCTGGCCAATTTTCTCCGGTAGAATCAAAGCCTTCAGAAACCACAACAGCTATTCATCAAAATGATCATAAATCTCAATATGATATTAAAGAAGACGATATTGACTTAGATGAAAAAGATGAATTTGAAAATGATGAGGATGATGAAGATTTGTTAAATGATAACTTGTTCGACATTATGAATACTTTTTAGAAGAGAGGAGAAATCTTCTCTTTTCTATTTCATGGTGCAAATGACTTAAGTGTAAGTCAATAGGCTTAAAAATAAAAATCTAACCATAGAATACGATGCGAAAATATGTGTTTTTATTTTTAAATTTTCCTTGAATTGAATATAAATATGCTATATTATATCAGTGTAGATAACGTAAATGTTTTATTAAGTTAATAGAAAGTGGGTGAAAAAATGGGATTAATAAAACATTCAAAAAATTGTACACAACTTTTAAAAGATGGAATTCTTAAACTTAAAGCAAAAAATACTTATCTTTTCATGGCATTTGTTGCGGTTGCTACTTCAATTATCCCAATTGGATGCAAAGATTTATCTTCTTTTTCTGATAATGGAGTTAATGTCCTCGCATACGGAGCAACTTACGGAGCTTCTTATGGTTGGATGATTGCTATAGCATTGCTTGTCGTATCTTTCTTTATAACAAATGATCAGACAAAGCAAAAGTTTAGAGCAGGTGCAATTTGTGCTGCAATAGGATGGGCTATTTGCTTAGTTGTTAGCGGTGATTCAAGTGTCTTAAGCAATACAGTTGATAAACTTAAGCAGGCAATTACTGGCGGAAGCGGCAAACAATAAAGTATGATATGTATGAAAACCCCCTAAAAATAGGGGGTTTTTCAATATATGGAGGTGAAAATTTGGATAAAGTTGTATTGTCAACAATGGCTTCTATGTTTAAGGGAGGCCACAAAATACTTTGCTATATATCTATTATAGTTTGTACGATGATATGTGAAGACCGGTTATCTCTATTTACGGAACCACCTAAAGGTGCCAAGAATATGAATGGCAATATTTTAAGTGAAATGATACAGGGTGCATCAATGAATTATCGCAGCCTAATGATTTGTTTCATGGGGATTGGCTTTGTTATAGCCTGTGTTGGTCTTGCTGCATCTTTTATACTTCTTATGAACAGTGGAGTCATAGAAGTAAAAGACTCGTTTTATACGATGGTAATCCGATTTGTGATTGCCATATTTGCGATTTTTCTGATTAACTCATTTACATTAAAATGTTTGAGTTTAGGCACAGATGTGGAAACTTCAATAAGCAAAACAGTCAGCATAACGGATAAAAATGGAAAAGGAATATATGGTGGTGATGCTCTGCTTGGAGCAGGATTATTTTATAATATGCTGACCAATGGAGAAGATAAAGATGGTAATGCATCATTGAACTGGTTTGACGACTGGGGATCAAGTTCAAAAAGTTCTTCTTTGTTTGGTTCTAATTCTTTGATTATGAAGCTTGCATCATCCACGACAGATCTTGTCTATACATTGCTTGCGGCGGTTATTAATTTTGTCATTGCACTACTTATAACCTATAACATTATAAAACTCGCAGTTGAACTTATACGAAGGTATACGATGACACAGATTCTGCAGATGGTCTCCTCTATATTTGCTGGATTTATTGCGAGTGCATCATCCATGACAGTGTTTCTGTCTTATATGAAAATGTTTGTAACAGAAATCGGTATTTATTTATTGACAAAGATATGGCTCGTACTATCAATTATTTTATTATCGTCAAGTGCTGCATCAAAGTCTCTGACCGGAATTATAATGATATACGCCTTTCTTAATGCAGGTGTTAAAATGGAAGGAATTGCAAGAGATCTTGGCCTTACAACGTCGTCTCAGGGAGCAGCGTTGCTTGACAGCATGGTTATGCAGGGAACGATGATTGGAATGGCATTTGGTGGCGTTAAAAATGGAATCGGAAGAGGAATATTTAATGCAGGAGCATTATCTGGAAACGCAAAGATGGCTGCTGTTGGAGGTGCGCTTTCTGGGCGTAGAATGGACTTTACACCTGCAGGTTTACAAAAAGAAATGCAGGGAACATCTATGGGAGCATTAAGGAGAAATGCTACTGCCAAAAATGCAAAGAGTAATCTGACAAAATCTGCAAAAGCTGCTGCTTTTGATAGTTTACGTCAAGGTGGACTTATTGGAAAAAATGGATTTTCACAAATTGCAAGTAACTTAAATAATGCGGGCAGAAAAGAACTTCTTGGCTCATTAGCTAAGGATTATTATAAAATGCCTTCTGTTATGGAAAATGGTTCGGGAGACTTTGGTGGAGTGGAAAATCCAGGTATGGCATTAGCAGAAGCATATGGAGACAGATTACGTGTGACAGGTTTTAACAACGGATGCGCAACTGGTGTATTATCCGATTCTAATGGAATTGATGTAGCCACTTTCTCCATCGGAGAAACGAGACCACAAAATGGAGCATTTCAGGAAATTGCAGATGCGGCAGGAGATCCTAAGTATATGTCATTTACACCACTTAGATCACAGAGCGAACTTGCATCGCATGGTATTGATAATGCATCAGCTCCTGATTTGCTTGCAAAAGGACGGCCTCTTACAAATGCAGAAGCGGCAACCGGATGTATGCTTAATTCATCAAATATGCTGTTTCACAATGATAATGGAACTGTCGATGTATGCGGAGAAAATTACACAACAAGAGCACTTGGAGATGGTGCATATGGTATTGTCCATTCTGATTTGAATGGAAATAGCCAGATAGCTTCTATTGATTTTGGCGGAGGCAAAATTGCTGAACATGGCTATGGGTGGAATAATTTGAATAATGTTGAAACAAAGTCAGATATATCAGATTATTTTGGCCGCAACATGGCAACGCTTGATAAAAGCGCAATAGGAATTACTTCTGTTAATCCAAGCGGCAATGATCGATTCACTGTTACATACAATGCGCTTAGGGATGGAGAATCTGTATTAATGAAAAAAGACTTTGCACGTGTCACTGCCGCTACAACATCACGTGTAGGCAATAGTGACACTATACATCAGATTAAGATGCAAAGATTTTACGGTAATTCTGAAACCGGACATTGGATTGGAAGTAAGGCAGTACCAGTTAAATCAAAAGAAAACAAGAAAAAATAAAATTCATGAAAGGAGGATGGGCGTAATTTTTTGCGCCCATGTTTTAAAATGAATAAAAAAATAATAAAGAAAATAGAAATAATTGTTGTTTTAATTGCAATCATTGTAATCATAGTTTTTTTTATCGCAAATGGAAAAGACAAAAAAAATGATGAAATAGATACCGAAAAGGGAGAAATTTCTTCACAGGAAAATACAGAAATATTGCAGAATAATGATATGACAGAAATATACTTGCAGACAACAGAAGCAATTGAAGAAAGGAATAGATCCAAAGTTTTAAATAAAACGGATCAAGCTGATGCAATTGGAGCAGAAGCAATTGCTCAATATAATAACTATAAAATTTTACCTTCAGTGATAGTAGCTAAAGCAATGTTTGAGTCAGGATTTGGTATTGATGAAGTAGCTGCATGTGTAAACAATTATTTCAATCTGGAATATAAATCCGATTGTGGAACTAAATATCAATTATTTACATTTGGAGAAAGTTCTGATCTTAAGGATGATGATACACAAAAATCAGAATATACGGTTGCATACAGAAAATATGATTCTCCTAAAGAAAGTGTAGATGATTATGAAAAATATATAAGTGAAAGTATTCCAAAACTTGTGGGTGAACAGGATTATATGAAAGCTTGTAAGTTAATAGATAAACAAAATGCAGATGAATTAGTTAGACTGATTGAACAATATCAGTATGATCAGAAATATGATTCTTCAATAAAAAAAGATAAGGAGGACTAGCATATGCCAGTAGCAGTAGCAGCAGCAGCGGCATCGGGAGCAGGTGCAAGTGCAGGTGCGGCCGGAGGTGGAGCAGCAGCCGGAGGTGCTGCAGGTGGAGCAGCGGCCGGAAGTGGAACGGCGACAGGAAGTGCTGCAGGTGGAGCAGCGGCCGGAAGTGGAGCAGCGGCTGGAAGTGGAGCAGCGGCCGGAAGTGCAGGAGGTGGAGCAGCGGCAGCTGCTGATAAAGCTCGAATGGCCGCTCAAATTGGAAAAAAAGCAGAAGAAAAAACAGCTAAAGCAGGAAGAAAGAAGTCATCCTTTAATCCTAGCGGTTTAAGAAAAAACAAAAAAGAAGAAAATGTTCAAAATAAGGAAGATGAAAAACCAGCTAAAGCCATTATGGGTTCTTTTGTAATTGGAGCCATATTGTTTCCTGCAATATGTTTTTTACTTATTATAACCGTGGTGGTTACGTTTATATTTTCTGGTCCACTGGGTATTACATATCCAGCTTTTACGTTTGAAGGTGGAGATATTCAAGATATCGGTGGTGTATTTAATTATGTGTCTCCAAACTATGATCTGTCACTTACTGATAACTCAACAAATGGTGATGCGTTATCTCAGAAGCTTGTGAAATATTATAAACAGGACTATGATAAAATATTTGCATTAGGACCTGATGAAATAAAATATTTGCATGAATATTCAAATTTAAGGGATGTTATGTTTGTTTATTCTACACTAGCACAGACAGACATAAAAGCGTCAGATTCTCCATCGTATATATCAGATGTGGATGACAATGACAGCAATCAAAATATTTTTGATAAAATTATTAATCTGATCACGACAGGTATTAGATATATTGCTAACTGGATTCATACAACTAGGCAACAAACGGCTCTACTAAAAAAAGTATATAAAGAAATGTTTTATTATACTGTACATCGCAAGGTAACAAAGAATGGTGTATACATAACTGTCAATATATATAATAAAGATGTAAATGATTATATAGACGAGCATCCTGAATTAACAACAGAAGAAAAAACTCTCCTTGAAATAGCTAGTTCAAATGAATATGAATGGGCAGACTGGGATTCATCAGAATATGATGCTATTGCTTATCAGGGTTCTATGGGATATAACAATGGATACTATAATGGAGGAGCAGGCGGAAATGTATATTATATTGATTCAGGAAGTATTTATAAAGATGGATATGGAACAAAAACGCTATCTGCTGACAAGCAGTCCTTTGTCAATATGGTTGCACAAGTAGCAATTGCTAATTACAAAAAATCTGGTATATTGCCTTCTGTTGCAGTCGCTCAAGCATGCTACGAAAGTCAATATGGTACTTCTGTAAATGCTAAATTAAGGAATAATATATTCGGAGTTAAAGATCATGGAAAAAATAAAGTTTTTTCCTCAATTGATGAATGTATGAATTATTATTTTTCTAAAAGTCTTATTTTGAATGCAAGATACGATAAGGCAAGAGGGCAAAAAACGCCAGAAGCAACATTGCAAGCAATTCTTGATGCACATTATTGTGTTGGAGATAACACATATCTATCTAACTGTATGAGCATTATTAATATGTACGGATTTAGATATTTTGATGATATTGCCCTTGGTAACATTGAAGCAACAGATGTTGGAATTAAAGGTGTATTGGATTTTTGCTCAAAGATGTCAAAAAACAAGACATATTACAGTCAAACAAACCGTACTGCTTATCATAGTTCAGGTGGAAAAAATCTCACCTTCGATTGTTCTTCTTTTGTATATTATGCTTATAAAGCAGGAGGAATACAACTTGGAGGAACTGATGCTTGGCCAATGTCATCAAGTGAACAATATAAATACCTACAAGCAAAGGGGTGCCAGATTAGTAAAACGGAGTTGCAACCTGGTGATCTTGTTTTTTATCATCATGCCTGGGATCCGTCAAGAAATATTAACCATGTTGATATTTATGCCGGTAATGGCATGAAATATAATTGTGGAACCAATGAAGGCGTAGAGTATAAGGCTTTTACATTTGATACAGCGGTTGGTTATATGAGGCCTTCAAAACTTATTACAAAAGAAAACAAAAAGCAAAAGAAAAATTAGATATTTGAAAAAGGCAGTGAATTATCACTGCTTTTTTTTGGAACTTTTTCCCACATAAAAATTGACTTTATATAAAAAGTGCCTTATAACTATTATATATGATATAGTTATAAGGCACTTTTTAAAAGGAGGTGGAGGTAATGGCAGAAAAACAAAAAGAAGAGGAAGAGTACAGCGTTCCCATTACGCAAAATGTTATGAATCAAAACGAAGTGATTGGTATTCCTAAGAGGAGGTGGATAGAAGGAATTGTTTTTACTTTTCTATTTTTTATGATTATATCTTTAATTCCATTTACAAGTGTTGTTAAGAATGTAATTCTTCTTGTTTTTGGAGGAGGATTATTTTTTTTATGCATTCATGGAATAAAAGATCGATCAATTACAGAAATTTTTATTTCGGAGATTAAATTTCAAAAAAGAAAAAGAATATTGCATTTGGTAGGGCCTGAATTCAAACGTCAAAAAGGTGTTGCTGCAGGTGGGCAGAATTCGGACATGTCAGATGCGGAAAGGTTAAGTTTATATGTCAAAGAAAAAATCAATGACTTCACAGACAAATATGCAGATTAAGCGCATGATTGCAAACGGAATTGTTGGCGTAAGAAATAAAATGTCTGAGGATGAAAATAATATAAAGTATCGTGAAATATCTAAATATCATGAAGGATCTTCACAAGATTTTATTCCTGTGGACAAAGTAGAGGATGGTATTATCAAAACAACCGATGGAAGATATATTGGTGTAATTGAAGTATATCCTATCAACTTCCGAAAACTTGCATCTAACGAAAGAAAAGTAGTCCTTTTAAACTGGCAAAAACTTTATGAGGGCGGTCCATCCAAAATACAGATTAAAGCAATGTGTGATTTCTTTAATCCGGAAAAACTTATTAGAAATATTCAAAAAGAATGTGCTAAATTCAATGACCAAAGTATCCAGGAAGCTAAAAATGTATACATAAGACATATAACGAATTATAGCAATGCTGATGCTATTTCAACACGATATTTTATAATTTATCAGTATTCTGGCAATATTGAAGGAAAAATTTCAAAAAATTTTGATGAAATCGTTATTCAGATGCAGGAAACGGAATCATTTATAAGAGGAATATGTGAAAGCTGTGGAAATGTAACATATTCAGCAAATGATAATAAAGAAAAAAATAAGGCTGTAATAGAATTTTTATATTACTATTTTAACAGAAATACTTCCCGTAATGAATCCATTAATAACAGAGCAAAAAGAATTAAGGATGATTTTCATGAATTCAATGAACAAACTGGTCTCAATAAAAAACCGCGTATTGTAGATATTTTCGCTCCAAAAGGAATCCGTTTTACAAACCGTAATTTCATGTACATGGATGGGGAATATTATACATATTTAGGAATTGTTCCGCGTACTTATCCTGAATTAGTATGCGGAGGCTGGGTTGATGATCTGTTTAATTTTCTTCAATATACAGATTTTGATATTATCAGTTACAAATATCCCAAAGAGTTTACAGAGATGTCTTTATCTGGAATCAATAAGGTTACAGAGAGTGGCTACAAAAGGCAAATGTATCGAAACAAACAAGATAAAGCAGAAAAGTATGCAATGAAATTTAAAAATAATGCATATGTACAAAAGCATATGCAAAATTTAAAAGAGGATCTTTGGAAAACTGCTATTGTTGTTACAGTTAAAGCGCCAACGGAGAGAGTTCTTTTCAGAGTTGTAAATTACATAAAAAAAGAGCTTGATAAATACCATGTAAAAACCGATGATGCATTTGATTGTGTAGAGGATTATTTTACTTTAACAATGCCATTGTTATGTGCCTCACCAGTATTTAAACGCCTTAGGCATGACACATTGTCATCCCAAATGGGCACAACTTATTGTTTTAGTTGCTATGAATTATACGATCCAAAAGGTTACTTGCTTGGGAAAAATATGGATACAAATGCCATAGCCTGTCCAAATAATTTTGATACCGAAAGATATAAAAATGGAAATACAGTACTTATCGGAACATCTGGAGCTGGTAAAACATTTACGGAGCAAGTAATTGGTACGAGATGCCTTATGAATGGAATGAGGGTATTTTCTATCATCCCTGCAAAAGGTTATGAATATGAACCTGGATGCAAAATGGTAGGAGGAACGTTTATCAGATATTACCCTGGTTCAAAAGATTGTTTGAATCCAATGGAAATTCGTCCAAGTGGAGATTTTGATTCTACTATGTATGAGGAGGATGATAAGGATGTTTCCATGCAAGAAGCAACTTCATTACTTGCTAGAAAAGTCACTTTCCTCATTATTTGGTTGCAACTTCAAACAAATACAAACGAAATTGATACTACTGCATATAGTAAATTGCAGCAAGTAATTCCCAACGTTTATTATAAATATGGGATCACAGAAGATAACAAAACTTTGTTCGATGAAGATAGAAAATTAAAAACTATGCCGATACTATCTGATCTACTCGAAGAATTCGAAAAATATAAAGAACTAACAGATTTTGCATCTATTGTCAGAGGTATTGTTAAAGGTCCATTCAAAAATCTCGATGGACAGACAAACGTAGATATTAATAAAAGATATATTGTATTTGATGTTGATGAGCGTCACATTGGAAGTAAACTTATAGCGGCATGTTTATTTGCGTCATTCGATTATGCAAATACAGCTGTTCTTGAAAATCCCTTATCCAAAGATATTGTTGTGCTAGATGAGGTATGGAAAATGCTTCGTTTATCTTCTTGTGCAGATCAGGTAAAGAATATGATTAAACTTATCCGTGGATATGGTGGATTCGTAATTTTGGCGACGCAGGAGTTAAATGACTTTATAAACCATTCAAATGGATATGGCATTTCCGTATTAAGCAATTCGGAAATCAAAATTTGTCTTAATCTCAAAGAAGAGGAAATTAAAATGGTACGGGATCATATGAGGTTATCAGAAGTTGATTGTAATAAGATACGTAATTTCAAAAAGGGACAAGCCCTTTTTATTGCTAACCGGGATAAAATTAGTATTAGCATTGATGCGACGGATGTAGAAAAGTACACATTTACAACAGATGTTAATATGCGTCGTAAAATTGCCGAAAAGAGATCATTTAATGTTAAAAATTTGGCAGTATAGCAATAGTGAGACACTATCGAATGGTTTAAAAATGCTATTATACGTCCTTACTATTTGTAATAACATAAAATATGTCATAGTTATAGTATTTGAAAGGAGAACAACATGATAGGAATGAAAAAGTTACGCCCAGAACAAAATACTTTTTTAGATTTGCTTACAAATGTTGGTTGTATGTCAAGTTATCAGGCGATTCATATTTTTAAAAATTATTTGGGAGTCAACGGAACAACAATTGCAATGAACGATCTTTCATATCAACGAGCTATTAAGTATAGCTCAGATCAAAAATTTGTTACAAAAAACAGTTTTTCTGTAAAAGAGAAAATAGATCGTAACATTATAGAAGATATTGCAGTAATGATGCATATATTCGACAAATGTATAGAAAAAAATGGCGAAAAAGGCCTGAAAGAAATTCAAGACAGTTTAGGCTTTGTTTATCGTCCACAGTCTGAATTTGAATTAGAATTCATTTCAGAATCTGTGATATATCGACTGATCCATATTCCTTCTGATCAGCTTTTCAAGATGAAAGTTATTGAAAAAAGAATGCTTGCAGAAAAAGCAAACAGTGCTTCAGAAAAACATTATAATGACTTTTCTGTGACACTCTTTATGTTTTCTGGCAGCGTAAAAGAAGAACGTGTTTTAGATAAAATCGAGGAATTGGGATTGCCACAGATAGCACATAGACTTGTATTCATTCAGGGAAATACATTTGATAAAGGAATTGGATTTAACATTTATGGTAACTAAAAAGTGTCATACAACGTAAACAAATATATTACGTTAGGCACGATATATAGAAATTTGGTGTATGTTAGCAGAACAATAAAAGTGATAAAGAATGAGTAAAAAGTGTCAACCTAGACAACAGTAGTGCATTTAAAAAGCACCATTTAAAAAGATAATAAACAGTGCTTTTTAATAATGATAAAATAAGTTAAAAAGCACTGTCAAAAACTATGTTTAATAGCTGTAATTACAGGCTTTTTAAATTCAACATAGAGGCGGGTTTCGAAGGAGGGGCGGAAAAATTACCCATTATCATTCGGCTGACAGCCAAAATATGGAGGATATAAATGGGAAAAAGAATAAGGCGGCCAACATGGAAAAAAGGGTACCGTGGAGAATTGATGAGACTTTTTCTAACGGTAGGCGTGATATCAAGAAGAGGTATACCGTTGTTGCATGGGAATCATCGAATGTATCTACGGAAGATAAGGGAAATGGAAAAGGAACAGATTATCGAAAAGCACAGAAACAATGGAAACGTTGTGGAGAACTTGAAAGATTTTGAAAAGAGAGTAGATGAATATATCGGAGACTATGCAAACGGATATTATGGATTTTTCAACAGATACTGCCAAACGAATATTGATTATGTTACGAAGTATGGGAAAGACAGATTACAGTTCGAAAGGGCGGTAAGAGACAGTGAAAGCACAATAATGGCACATAGCGCAGGGGCAAAAGTATTTATCGAAGATAAAACAGATCTACGTTCCGAAGAAAATATAGCAGAGGATAGTGTTGTATATTACCGAACATCTGAAATAAAGGGTTCTAGGAAAACAGGGAATGGAGAGAAAATTATTGCACAAACGAGATGCAATGGTTGGCTTTCCTCTCCCGGGGGAGACTATCTTTTATACATGATTGGGAAAAAATTAATCCGTTGGACGAAAATCAGTGAAACATCGTTCGCTGGATACGTTACCCTTCTTGCAGAAAAAAAGAAAAAAGGCGAAAAGCGGGAAGTAAAAGAAAGTATACTCCTTGCCTATACAGATGAACCGTATCGTAGAATGGCATCCCTCGATAGCAGACAAATATCTGTGAACCTTAATGTAGAAAATGGACATAGTGTAATGTACGGACTTCTATACAACACAATTGGCCGAGATATGATGCAAATTATGACTAAGAAAAACTGGAAGGAGGAAATGAAAAAAGAATATCTCGAAGGAATGAATACAAACACAGGAAAATCGGTTGTGGCATGTGATGCCATTGACGGCGATATAAAAATTCTCCTGTTTTGTATTCCGGATATTGTGAAGCTAAAAAAATTCCTATCTGCAGCAGCACTTGAAAATGATGTTACGAAGTATCATGTTTACTGTTTCGACTATCAGTCAGAATTTATCACTGCTGTGGCAGGAAAATATTGCGAAGTTTATACAACTTCATTTGCAGAATATTATTCTGAAAAGATAAAAGGATAAAGAGTAAATTAACGGAGGAAGAGAAATGAATATTGCTGTATTGATAAAAGACGAAAAAGAGATGAAAGAATTTGTAAGAATGACCGGAAAAAGTGTAGTTTCAAAGAATGGCTATCCAATAGTGGCCACGATTAATGAAATGGGAGGACAGCTTCAATGTATGGGACTTCACGAAATCAGTGAAATTGAATTTTTAAAAAGTGCAGGTTATACACTCTTGTCTATCGTCAATGATTGCAACTAAGAAAGGCAGATAGTATGGCAAAATATCAAAAAGATAACGGGGATATGAGTAATGCTATAGGTGTATCACTCAAGAAAAATATTCCTATAGTCAAAAAATACATAGATCAGCATAAAGGATCAATTAAATGGATTGTAATAGTAAGTGTTTTGATTTTTCTGTTCTGCAAGATTAAGATAAATATGGATCTGTTGCCTGCTATTCTGGCAGGAATATTAGCATTTGTTGTAGGAATGGTAGTATTTGCATATTGGGGAATCTTAACTTATACAGGAACAACTTATGATTCTGATGCCGGAGTAGAGGTCACGAAAGATTCCTATGAATGTGGCAGTGCAGAAAGGGGAACAAAAAGGGAAAAAGATGAAACATTTACACATGGTACATATGCCACATCAAAAGAGAATTTTCTTGGCGAAGATCTAAGAGACGGATCAATGAAAGAAGTAATACCAGTTGGAACCGAATTGTACTCAATGATTGAGGGATTTGGTATAAACGGAAACAGAATTTTCTTTGGATCTCCAGGTTCCGGCAAATCTGCAGCACTTTTAATAAATGATATATTTCAAACAATCCGCCGTGGTGAATCTGCAGTTGTGGCAGATACAAAAGGTGAATTATATAATATTACAAGTGTTGTAGCAAGAGCATATGGATATACCACTAAGATATTAAATCTCGATCCTTATTTTCTGGTCCATTCAGATGCATGTGATCCTTTCCAGATTATTGTTGAAGATTTAAACCAAGCGCCGTCATTTGCAGAAACAATCTGCGCAAATATCAGTGAAGAGGTTGGCTTCTGGGCGGACGAACAGATGAATATTTTAACATTCTTTCTGCTGTATGTTGCCTGTAATGATATCGGAATTCCAGAAACTCTGCCGGGCATGTTTCTGCAGCTCAATCAAGCGACAGTAGAAGATATAGATGATATGGGAGCAAGTCTTAGCGATGAACATCCTGCAAAAATCTATTACAATAACTTTGCTGCAGCAGATAAAACAGTAAAGGGAAATGCTCTTGGCGGTCTGCAGGTAAAGCTTTCTAAGATGGGACAGCCAATTATGCAGAAATTGTTTGGAACGGACGAAATTGATTTCAAACTACCTGCAACGGAAAAATGTATCTATTATGTCAATCTTGCCGCAAATGATCGCTCAAATTCATATTTCTCAGCATTATTCTTTGATGTTCTTATGCGGGAGCTTGAAAGTGTGGCAAGAAAGCTTGGTGGAAGATGCCCTATCAAAATTAAGTTTTACATGGATGAATACTATAATCTTGGAATCATTCCCAACATGGATAATCGTCTTGGTACCCTTAGATCTGCCGGCATTGATATCTACCTGTACTTGCAGGCTCTTGGACAGCTTCAGAAAATGTACCCAGATAATCAATGGGAAATTATTATGGAATGTGTATCTCTTGTATGTCTGCTTAAAACAAATACAAATACTACAGCGGAATATTTAAGTAAGATGTGCGGTGTTGGCACAGTAAAAACAAGAGGTATACGAAAAACGAGAAGAAAAGGAACGGTTGGGCTTATCATGGAAGTTATGGAGACCGAATCCAACACCCAGCGACCGACATACTTTCCAGATGAATTGCGCCGCATGGATAATAAGGAACTGCTTGTTATCCCGTCTGGACATAATCCGTTCCGGTTCCGAAAGGTTCTTTATACAAATCACCCAATGATGGAACTTGTTCGACCGGTCATGTCACAGGAACATATACCAGACTGGGTAAGAGACGTTGATCCGGAAGACTATGAAAAATATGGTATTACTGATGACACTCCGTTTGATGAGGGAGAATTTTTTTGGGATAAGTTTGTAAAGCCTCTAAGTGATGCGCAATTTGAAATGCCATGGGATGAAAAGGGGGAGAGGGCAAAAAAACTAAAAAAAGAAATAGAAAAAGAAAAACAGCTAATCCAAAAGGAAATTGCTGAGTTATCCAATGCGGATGAAACAAATGAGAGTTTTACGACTTACGAACCTGAAGAGAAAGTATATGTAATTCAAGATGAGAAACATATAGCCGAATCAGAAGAAGTGTCCTTGGATAACTTTGATCCAGATGGAATGAATGAGGACATGGAAGAGATGGGAAGCGGTTATAATGCCGATATAGAAAACGAAGATATAGATTTTACAGATGATGATCTCGATGGCTTCTAAAATATATGCTAAACAGAAAAGACCGTGAACGCAAATTGTGTGTTTCACGGTCTTTTCGTACAAAGCAAAAAATACAGAGAAAACAATAAAATGATTTATCATTTCCTCCGCATTTTTGATCGAATGTAACTTCTTAGGTTGTATCCCTTTATATGGTAAATTTGTAAGGCAAACAAAGCGTTTGCTTCAAGGAATATGCATATTATATCATAGTTTAGTTAGAAAGTAAAGAAAAACAGAACAAATATTCGAAGTAAATATTCGAACATGTATGATGCAAATAGAACAACCTATAAAAGTAAAATGACAAATATGTATATATATGCTATAATCACAACATGAGACGAAATAAAAAAATTGCAGCAGTTGCAGCAGGGATGGCATGTTGCATTCTGCTTGCAGAAACACCTATATCTGTAAAAGCAGATGTTTTATATGAAAATTACCAGTCTGGCACAAATACGTCAGAAAATGCTATCAACTACGGAATGTCTGAGTTATCCGACAACATCGTAACAGCAACGCAGTTAATGGAGGAACTGCTCCAAAACGATAACAACCGGATAACAAAGGATATCGAAAAGAAAATTGAAAATAGGGGATATGACTATGATCTTACCATGGAAAATCTGAATGAAAAAGGAAATCCTTTTGCAGAAGCAGATATGAAAAAACTGATAGCTGCCTGCTGCACTGTTATGTCAATGTCAGAAGAAAACATTGCAGACATTAAATTCCTTGATGCACATTATTCAAAACAAGAGGTAAGTCGGTATAAACCGAAGAAGTACACAACTTACGAGAAACAGGAGGATGGAACATATAAAAAGAACGGGACAGCGTATCTGACCTCTCCGGGATATATAGATACGTATAATAAATCCGGGGATAGTTATGTAAGAACTGGAAAAAAGAAGGTAAATTTAGAAAAAGTAAGTATCACATATGCAGATGTTACATTAAAACTTCGAGAGCCTAAAGAAATTTTCCGCGATGCGGGAATAAATGAAGGAAGTGCCATGGAAGATTTTAACAAACGTCTGGATAAGATTGACAAAGATACAGGAGAATCGCTTGATCATCTTTGCCAGACGATATTTATTAAAACCAGAAACACACTGGAACAAACAAGTGCAGAATATGACGAATCAGTAAAAGAAGTAATTGGAGATGCACAGGGAAACAGAAAAATTTTGCTTGCAACTGCAGCAGCATTGATTGGCAAAGTACCATATCAGTGGGGTGGAAAATCAACGAAGGCCGGCTATGACAATACGTGGTGGAGTATTGGAAAAGATGGAAAGCAGAAAGGTCTTGACTGCTCTGGATATGTGCAATGGGTGTTCCGGACTGCTGGGTACCCAGAAAATGTATGGAAATCAATTGGTTCAACAGCTGCCATACTAAAAACTGCCGAACCAATCTCCGAAAGTGATTTACAGCCAGGCGATCTTGGGTTATTACATGATGGATCAAAAGGAACGAATCACGTCGGCATTTATATTGGCAATGGCAATTACATTCATTGTTCATCCTCTGCCGGGACAGTTACCATTTCAAAACCAAATTTCACAATTTTCATGAGGGTAAAAGGAACCGACGACGGAACAATAATGCCAACAGAAATAAATTGCGGAGGGAATAACTCTTACACAGAGGATGATGTGATGCTACTTGCAAAACTGATCGCCCACGAAGTAAGAGGAGAAGGTATGAATTCATGGATTGCCGTTGGAGAAGTTGTTATGAACCGTGTTAATTCCAGTTATTTTCCAAATACACTACACGATGTTATCTATCAGGAGTCAAAATCAGGAGTTAAGCAGTTTTCATACAATGAGGGGATTGCAGCCATGCAGCCTTCTGCAGACATTATTCGAGTGGCAAGAGGTGTACTTGATGGATCGCTTCATGTATTAAATAACAAAAAGGTATTGTATTTCAGAAACCCTGGAAACATGGAAAACAATGATGACTGGGGACCATTCAAATTTTATAAAAGAATCGGTCCAGTAGTTTATTATCTTGGAAAGGAGTGGTGAATTGTGTCAAATAATAAACAAATATTGCAGGGACATGCAGTACGAGACAGAATCCTGATGTATATAATGCAGTATACGACAGAACACGGCTATCCACCATCGGTTCGAGAAATTGGTGAAAATGTAGGTCTTAAATCAACATCGTCAGTTCACAGTCATCTCGAAAAAATGGAAACTGAAGGGCTGATCAAAAGAGATCCGTCCATGCCAAGAAAGATTACGATTACAGCAAATGAATACATAAATTCTATACGATCGGTCCGTATGATTCCAGTAGTTATATGTCCGACGAGAAAAAATGTCTTTGCCAAGGACAATATATGTGGATTCTATCCTTACAATGGGACATTGGATTTGACTGAGCTTGGAGTTTATGTCGTAAAGCAACAGGATTTAGCGGTTCCAATTTTTATGAAAGGAGATATCCTTATTTTTCGCCCAGGTCCGGCATCCGAAGAAAGTGAAAAAGAGGTATATAAATATGGCATCTACAAGATCAATGACACCATATGGATAACTGATCAGAAAGAAAAAGATGAAAGTAAGAGAGTAGCATCTGTTATTTCCTGCATCAGAGAAATATCCTGTAGAGAACATGCTGAAGGAACAGGATGGCCAAATAATGCAAGTGGTGCACATAAAGAGGTTACATATCCATTTTACGACAATGGAAAACCAATATTAAGAATACCGTAGGGAGAAATCATGTATAAGAAGAAAACAGAACAAACGAAGAATAAAAAAGAAGAAGCAAAGTTATATGAATCCAGTCAGGTAGTTTTCAAGTCCAGTGTGAAAAAGACTGGAGCATGCAATCGGTGCGGATATATTTTTTCACAGGGAAAAAATGAAGTACGTGGGGTTATGATACATACCGAAGGAGATGCACGGAAAATCCTTGCATGTCCGAAATGCGGACATGCCTATGGTATCTTTGCACGGAAGGCGGTGCACTGATTGAAAAATGCGCAATCATACAATAAAAAATTGAAAAGAGCAGACCATATAAGAACCAATAATAATAGAAACGAAAAGAAAACTAGAAGTATCGGAAACAGAATATTATCTTATCTTGCTTATGGCACTCTTATATGGTCTGCTATGGCTCTTATTATGCTTAAGCTGACCGGAATTCAAGATACAAGATACACAATGATTCTGTACCCGGTATTCATTCTGCCGTTTATTAACGGCAAACTTAAAGATTATTAAGACACATAAATATCAAAAAATATGTTGTAATACAGTTTTTATTCTGATTTAAAACTGTGAACCGTTCGTCACAGTATAGGGGAATTTTGCCCCTTAAGGAATATGTAGCTACTTATGGCATTTCCAATGTGTTGGATGACGGATGGATATGAAGCAACAATACTTTTATATAAATAGTATTGATAAATCAGGCTTTTCATGTTATAATATTTATGAAAACATAAGAGTAGGGTGATGACCTGCAATGTCTATTATGTAACATGGCTGTACGCAGACTGGTAAAAAATATTCAAAAAAATAATCCTGATTCAGGCTACAGTTATCCAGATGCTCCAAAGAAAGTCTAACAAGACCATATCTGAAAGAGCAGTTGCAGCGGAAGGCAACTCAGACAAGTTTCTAACAAGAGACCACTGAAGATCCGGATGCAGACAGACAAAGAAAAGTACCGGCAACCGAAAGGAAGCCGGTTTTTTATTGTTTGAATTTACTATACATTTATGTATATATGTGATATACTTAATAAAAGATAATAGAAGAACATCATTAATATGAGATCAGCGCGACTAAAATGGGGTCAACTTCAAAAGTGGGATTACGATGAAAATGGGGTCAACTTCACGACTAAAATAGGGTCAACTTCACGACTAAAATAGGGTCAACTTCACGACTAAAATGGGGTCAACTTCAATCTGAAGCCCGCATGGCTCTAAGGTTGAGATCCCCTTTAATTGAAATATAATAGAATCTGTTGTTTAAAGGAAAATAAAACAACAACAGGGAAAGGAATCGTTGTTGTGTCAAATAAAAATTTAACCTATCAGAAAAACAATGAAATTATTTCATCATTCATGAGCATATCCATGAAGGGATATCGCATGATGAGTTATATCAATTACAAAATACAGGAGCTTGAAAAGCAGGGAGAACTTCCAAAAACTATTTACTTGAATGTGAATGAAATGGCAGAGCTACTTGATATTCCCAATAATGGTGAAAAGTACAAATTAGCCGACCTTGCAACGAAAGAACTTGGTAAAGCAGTAATGTACTGTTATGACCGTGACAGCGGTGATATTAAAAAATTAGTGCTTTTCCCGGCAATAATTTTTCATAATAACGATAATTCCATTGAGATTGATACTCAGATTTTCACAATGGCAATGATGCGTAGGTCAAAAAACAAATATACAATCTGTACGCTAGAAGATGCAAAGAATTTCAGAAGTGTATATTCTGCCAGAATAAGCGATTACCTTCGTATGGAGTCTTTTGAAAAGAATATGATTGCAGAAAACAATTATGAATTTGAAGTAGATCTTACGGAACTTGAACTCATGGCAGGGACGATTGTACTCGATTATGAAATGAATTTCGCTAAGATTGCGGAAATTATGCAGAATATTTCGAATGTGGCCATAGAAAACAAATATCCAACCTGGAGTCGATTCAAAGAAAAGATTCTGGATAAGGCAATTCGGGATATTAATAAAAAAACGAACATGAAAGTATCATATGATACAAAACGAACAGGAAGGGGAGGCCGGACGGATAAAGTCATATTTCATGTTGAGAAACAGCCTTTGAAGAAACAAAACTTTCTGCAGAAAGATAAGTGTCAAATGGATGGTATAAATAATGGTGATGCATTGGAAACAAATAATGGTGGCGCATTGGAAACAGAAGAATGTGGTCCAGAACCGTCTAAGGCCGAACTGTTTGAAATGTGTGTAAAGGTAAACGATATGATTCCTTTTCCTATTGATCTTGACACATGCATGATTCTTTTAAAAGATGCCAGTTATGATATAGATGTTGTGCAGAATGCTGTTGATTTGCTTGAAAGAAATAAAGATACGCGTAATTCTGTTGGTTTTTTAAGAAAAGCTATTAAAGAGCGATGGATAAAAGATACGCCGTATCGTAGTAAAAAATCAAAAGAAAACAGTTTCAGCAATAGCATGGTTAAGAGAAATTATGATCAAAACGAAATAACAGAGTTAGAGAGGATATTGCTGCATACTCAATTATGAAGATAGTTTACTGAAAAAGCAAAGCGTGGGAACGACAATTTACATCCATCAGCGAACAAATAAACATAAAAATTAATGATACGTAAGTGTAAGCCACTTGCACTATGAAATAATCAGTCTCCGGAAAATTTCTCCGGGGACTTTTTTTAAATAATTAAAATCATTAAATAGACATAAAAAGTCGTAAAAACGAGATATACGTTTTAAAACATTGTTATGACAATTAATAAAAAATATATGTTTTAATGCTTATTATATTTTTTGAAAAAACATAAAAAATGCGCTTGATTTTGTGTACTCTTTGAGACTATACTATGAACAAAAAGAAAGTATATCATATATATACAAAAACAATAACCACACAAAATATAAGAAGGAGGGCAAAAGATGCCAAGAAAAAAAGTGGATGCTGAACCAACAACGACAGCAGCAAAAAAAATGTCAAAGGTTAAGACAAAACCTGAAAACAATCAGCAGGATGCACAAGAAACAGCAGAAGCGGTAGAGACTGCAGAGACAACAGATGAAGAGGTGGCAGCAAAGAATTCTGAGGATGATACAGAATCAGTGGAAACTTCTTCGGATAACGAACCAGTTGAAGAAAATGGTTCTGACGCAGACAGTGAAAAGTCTGCAGATGATGAAACGGAAAACATTTCCGGAACGGAAACTTCTGAGGACGAGCTTGACGAGAAGACTGCAGAATCAGATTCAGCTGATCCAAAAGACACTGAAACAACTGCAGACAACTCTGAAATCGAAGCTATTTCTGAAAACGAGGAGCCAGAAAATAAACCAAAGAAAAGAGGCCGTCCTCCAAAGAAAAATAAAGATGCGAAAGATGAGTTTACCATCACGGATGACACTTTTAGTAAACGTCGTGTTCACAGGGCAACGAAAGAAGAAAGAAAAGAAATTTACGATGAAGAAGATGTATTTGCAGATTTTGGAGATATAGCGGAGACAGAGGCAAAGAAGCGTCAGGAAGAGTATTCCATGTTCCGTGATGCAGCTCGAAGTATTCCAAAAACAATCTTGAAAGGAGAAATCGGATCTGTTTATGAAACACCAAACGGAATGCTTGTTGCAACAGTTGATAACTCGCATCGGCTTGGGAAAGCAAATGAGAATGCTGTTGCGGAAGGATATTTTCAGGTAATCATTCCGGTTGATCAGATGTTTCCATACGACGAAAAACAGTATCGAACAGATGATGGAAGAAATCAGTTAAAGAAAAAAATGACGAGGCGTATTGGCTCAGAAATTCATTTCTGTGTGTATGATGTCCGTGAGAAGGAAGGTCTTGTTATTGGATCAAGACTTACTGCACAGGCTCTTAGAGTGAACAGATGGTATATCAAAAATGGTGATGAAGGCATTCCTGATTTAATTCCTGGAATGTTAGCACAGGCAACAATCATTGAGGTGCATAACTCTTATGTCAATATTGACCTTGGAGGAGCAGAGGGAAAAATTTCACATGTTGACCTTTCTTACAATCATCTCGGATCGCTTTATGATGAATATGTTGTTGGCGAGCCGCTGCTCGTAAAGATTAAAGCCGTAAATATTTTTGATTATGAGGCAGGAAGCCAGAAATACAGACTTGCTACCATTGAAGCATCAGCGAAAGAGGCAAGGCTTTCTCCGGCAGACAAATATTTCCATCAGTTCCATGTTGGACAGATTTGTTCAGGTGTAATCAAAGCTGAAGCAAATGAAACCGGAATCTTCGTTAATCTGCAGGGCAAGATGGATTGTTTGTGCCATATTCCTGCAAGTGGCCGCGCTGTGGCAAATGCCAAGTGTGGAGTACGAATCACAGTAATGGATGAAGAGAACAAACGTATTTTTGGAGAAATCGTATCAATTTAAATTTACCAGAAAGGAAACGGGGGAAACGTAATGTTTCCCCGAGAATAAAAAATGAGGAAAAAAAAGACTACAACAGTTATTATTACAATTCTTGTCGTTGCATTGGTGGCAAGCTGTGTGGGTGGCTTTGTTTTTTATGCGAAAAGCCGTGACCTGCAGAAGAAAGCAGACAATATAACAAGTCAGCTGAATGCAAATACGCAAAATGTATACGTGGCAACACGTCCAATCACAAAAGGTGAAACGCTTATTGCAGATGGTGATACCCCGAATGTGCAGATCCAGGTTATCTACACAGGACTGGAACCAACCAGTTATATGACAGAAGACCAGCTTGGATCAACTCTTACAGTTGACCTTGATACTGGAGAACCGGTCATGAGCAACATGATAACGCAGGAAACCCTGGCAGCTGATTCAAGATGGTATGAGATTAACTGTGCGGAACTTATGACAACACAGGCAGAGGGGGATTGCGTTGATGTACGAATCGCATTTCCGGATGGAGAGGATTTTATAGTTCTTTCAAAAAAATATATCAAGGACTTAAAAAAATCAAATTGCATTTTTAATTCGAAGCTGAATGAGGAAGAGATTATTCGATTCCGATCCGCAATTATTGATGCATATACCATTTCCGGATGCACCATTTATACAACACAGTATGTAGAATCCAACTTGCAGGATGAGGCAATTCCAACATATCCAGTAAAAGAAGCAAATATTGATCTGATTAATTCGGATCCGAATGTGCTGACGAAGGCAGAAAAAACCTTAAACTTAAATGCCCGTCTTAATCTCGAATCAAAGATCGGTGATATTGATGATGAGACAAGTCAGAACCTTGGAAGTAAATACGATGATGCAAAATCAAAGAAACAGAGTGTTTGGCAGGATCAATCTGCTGCTACAGAATCAGATGAAACCACACAGGACAGTGAAATTGATTATGGTGGAGACAATACATCAGATAGTGAATAAGGGAGGTATCAGATTTTTATGAAGGAAAAAATCATCAGTTACTTCGGAAAAGGAAGATGTGATCTGATGTATGCAATGGCATCAGTGGCCAGTGCCACACATAAAAAAGTTTTGATCATTGATTACAGTATTATGCATGATTTTTACATGATCTACGCCCCGGAAGGAAAAGAAGAGGAAAATGAAATTCTTGATATGGGAAACGTTGTGGTTGTGAAGGATAGAAAAATTCCAGAAACAGACATGAGAAATTTTGACTTAACAATTATTTACAACGGATTAAATCTTTCAAGCATCGTATACCAGAAAGCAGATGAATACATCCTTGCTCCAGGAGATGAGGCGGGAGAAGTATTAAGAACAGCGAAGTATGTAAAAGCTATTGAAGAAATGTATGATGCAAAATTTACACTGATTCAAAGAGACAAGGCAAATAGAAAACAAACGCTTGGTACGTTATCCCAGAAATTGAATATTCATCCGAAAAGAAGTTATGTTCTTTCATTTGACCAGATTGAGTATGAAGCTTATATTGCGCTTACTATTAATGGCAATGGTGGAGCGATCGGTTTGACGAACGAAATGCAGGCAGTTGCAGCAGAATTGATCTGTACAATTCTTGAGGATGACGAAAAGCGTATTCGAAAGATTTTAAAGAAGATTTAAAAAAGGAGTGTGAAAGATGATAATTACAATTCAGGGCTATAATGGCAAGAAAAGCAAGGCAACACAGACAGCCTGCGTTCTTGCCGGAATGCTCGCCTTAAAACAGAATTCCAATACACTTCTTTTACAGTGTATCAACAACGACATTAATTCCGTAGAAAACATTTTGTGTGGGAAAGGGTTAGTAAGAAAATTCGGTGATGAAAGCACGGATTTTACGGACAATGGAATTGATGCTTTGCTACGGTCAGTAGGAAATCTCAGAGTTGGAAAGGAAGAGTTTGAAAAATACTGTACAGCTCTTATTACAATAAAGAATCGACTGGATATTACAAACTGTTCTAAGACAAAAGTATTCAATCAGACATTGCTTTCCATGGAAGACTCGTTTTCAAATATCCTTACAGGGGCAAATGAAATTTACGATAACGTAATTATTCTTGGCCCATCGGATTCTCCAGAAGTCACAGAGATGATCAACAAGTATGCTGATTTAAGTCTTTATACGATTACTCAAGGACATAAAGCAACGGGAAAAGCATTTGGTAAAAATATTGCTTTTGTGGTTACAGATTATGAAGTGACAAGCTCCATCAATATGTCTGCTATCAGAAAAGACTATAAACCGGCAGGCTTTTTCAAAAAAGCGAATGTCTATAAGTTGTCTCGAAATGTTGCTGTTAGGGATGCTGCTATTACGGGAACGTTACTCAGATACATTAGGGATAACCGGGAATGTGGAGATTACGAGGCAAATTTCGAGTGGCATCAGGACGTTGACAAACTTTTGAAACTAATGACGGGGTTAGATCCGGAAGATGCGGATTACAGCTGGGAAGTATTAGAAGATGGTACTTATGAGTATGGAGATCTCTCAAAAGAAGCCCTGGCAGCAAAAAAAGAAGAACTGCATCTTGCTATTGAACCAAAAAAACAGGGCTTTTTTGCAAGATTATTTGGAAAGCAGAAAGCTACAGTAGTTGTGGAACAGATTGAATCAGAAAAATCAATTCCAAAAGCAATTACCATGACAGATCTGGGGGAAAAACCAGATGCACCGATTGAAAACTTTGATTTTGATACAGAAAGTGAAAGTTTGGATGTCGAACAGGAAAATTCAGAAAACAGTGTAGTAGATGATCTTTTAGAAGATGAGACTGGAAAATTAGCAGACGAAGTAGAAACAATGGCAGATGAAGAAAATGTTGAATCTCAGGTAGCAGTTGAAGTAGAAAGTCAGGATGAGGTACCGGATCCTAAACCAAAACCTGTAAAGAAGACTGTGACAAAATCCACAACAGCAACCAAGAAATCGGCAACTTCTACTGCAAAGAAAACAACAACAAAGAAGACTGCCTCTAAAGAATCGGATAAACCGGATGATGAAACAGAACCGGTTGTAAAGAAAAGAACAACAAGGAAAAAGATAGAAGCAGAGACTGATGAGACCCAGGAAACTCCGGTAAAGAAACCAGTTAGAAAAAAGACCTCTACGGCTTCATCGTCTAAGAGCACTGCTACAAAGAGCGCAAAAGAAGAAGCAGAACCTGCAAAAAAAACTGTTCGAAAGAAAACTGCAAAGGTGGAGGATGTTGAAAAAACTGAGGAACCGGTAAAGAAAACAACTACCAGAAAAAAAGTTGAAAAGACTGCCGATGCCGAAGAAAAGCCAAAGACAGTGAAAAAAGCAACGGTAAAGAAGATTACTGCTGCAGACGAAGAAAAACCAAAAACAGTAAGAAAAAGAGTTGTGAAAAAGGCTGTAGAAGAGAAGCCTGTTTCTGAAACAAAAGAAACAGCAAAAAGAACAAAGAAAGTGTTGGAGGTGGTTGAATGATTGTAAATTTAATTATTTGTGCCATCATCATCGCTGGACTGATATATTCTTTTAACCACTACATGAAAGTGTCGCCGGAAGAAGAAAACGAAAGTAATAATACGGAAGATGAAGAAGAGATTACTCTTGAATTCATGAAAAAAGAAGTTGCAGGAGCATTTTCAAGAACTCTTCGCCAAAATTTTAATGATGGTAACTTATCAAGAAGAGAATTGGAACAAAAGCAGAAAAAAAAGACGGCATTAAGCACTTCAATTAATCGTGCTGCATATGGAGATGAATCTTCAAAGAAGATTATCATCAATTACATAAAACAGTTGCTTTTGGATCAGAAATACGATATTGAGCATAACATGTATAAGATCATGCCACTTAATCGTCCGGGTAGATTGAGTTCTACCGACAAAACAAATATCATTCTGTATCTTTATATGCAGAAATATTGGTTAGATGCCTTGGAAAAGCTCTTTAACGAATTTGACCTGGCGAACGCGACAGAAGAAAGAAATGGTATGACCTACAATATTGTAACAGCTCAACGCATGAATGAGGTATATGATACAGTCATGCGAGGCGAATCATCCCTTGGAAATGTGGAAATAACCTTCGAAGATGCAATAAACATCATTGCGCAGAAATTGTTTGATCGTTTGTATGGGTTTTCAGCGGTCGATCTGCTGTATGAACTTACTGTGGATGAAATTGACTGTGGAGTATCTGGAATACCTAAAAACTCGTTTACAGTAAAAACAGCAGAACACAACCTGCCATATTCTTATGAATCCGTGTGGATTTTAATGCATGGCCGGAATATCCATATGGAATGTCTTGCATTTGATTCGCAGGATGATTTTAAGCGCGTATGCAATAATATTTATTGTTACGATCCGCCATATCCATTGACTCAGGAAAATGGAGCGGTTATTGCGACAACAAGTATTGGTGCACGTATCCTTGTATTTCGCCCACCGTTTGCTGATTCATATGGTTTTACCCTGCGAAAGTATGATTCAGCACCATCTACACTGTTGCGTTATCTGCTTACAGATGAAATGAATGTAATTCCGATTGTCATAATGAAATGGGCAATGAAAGGACTGCTTAATACGATTATCAGTGGTCAGCAGGCAACTGGTAAAACCACAACACTTAAGTCTTTGATTTCGTATTTGCCGACAAACTATAATCTTCGAATTCAGGAAAAACAGGCAGAGATGAATTTACGTTACACGCTTCCTTATAGCAATATAGTTGCTTTCCAGGAAACTGCAACCGTATCATCACAGGAAGGCCTAAATATCCAGAAGAAGACGAATGGTGGTATCAATATAATCGGTGAGATTGCGGAAGCTATTCAGGCGGCATTTTTCGTTCAGACAGCAAATGTAGCATCTTACATGGCAATTGGTACACATCATGGTGTAGATACAGATGCCGTGGTAGATGGTATTTCGAATAACTTGGTTGAACCATCTGTTGGTTTATACCAGAATGCGGACGATGCAAAAAGAGCGTTGTCACATATCCTTGACATTGATTCACACATGGCAAATGACAAAGGTCACCGTTACAATGCTTACATTGCAGAGGTGTGTCCGGTAGGAGAAGAAGAGTATCCGTCAGATATTATCAAAGACAAGTACAAGTCAGACATTGATAAAGCTGCAATGGATGCATCCGCATACATGAAAAAGGTTACAAATGCAAAACCATACAAAGTCAACAGACTGTGTGAATGGCGGCCGGTTTACGATGAAAATAATGTAAGGGTTGGCGGAAAATATGTTCTGCTCCAGACATTTAGTGAAGAAAAGGAAAAGGAAATTAAACGATACCTGCCATTGGATGAAGAAAAACGGTTTGACTATGATATGGAAATGCTTCAACGTGTACAAGCTGGAGAAAAAACAGCGGAGGTGGAAAATTGGATCGAAAAATCATTATCGTCCTTTTAATCATATCTATAGCTGTATTAGGTGGTGCAATAATCTACAGACAGCTGCATAAGAAGAAAAACATCTTAGCGACGGAAAAAAAGGACACTTTTAAAGAAAAAAAATACAATATACTGATTTTCCTGCAGAAACTGTTTGCAAATACCATTTTTTTAAATCGTATTTACAGAAAAGTACAGCGTAAAGTAAAAATCCTGTATCCATCAGATTCATTTACCGTTTCAAGAAAGACAACGGAATTATTGGCCAAGGGAACGGGAGCAGCTATTATTTGTGCATTTGCTACACTGTTATTGGCCAATGGAGATGTATTCTTTATTCTTATGGGATTTACGGTTACGTATCTGATTATGTCATCTGTAGTAAACAATCAGCTGAACAAAATCAATCTGCAATTATTGGAAGAATTCCAACAGGCAATTGATTACATACAAGCACAGTACCAGAGCCATAAGATGCTCCCAAGGGCTTTACGTGCGGCAGCGGAGGATCTTCCACCACTGATTTCGCTTCATATGCAAAAGATATATGATATAATTACAAACTCAAAAATGAATGAAGAAGTAGATGCATATGTAGGTAACGAACCGAACAGATATATGCTGTTGTTCCTTTCCATCTGTTCTTCCATACAGACATATGGGGACAAAAAATTAAAAGATGGATCATGGATGTTTTCAAGGGATTTGGAATATCTTCGTGATGGAGTTGATGCAGAAATTTTGTCTATCGAAAAAACAAAATCAAAATTTATGACACACGAAATGGTATGTATTATTCCATTACTTTTGATTAAGCCTGTGGATGCATTTGTACTTGAATATTTTGAAGGCACCGCTGATTACTTTAATGGTATAGCAGGACTTGTATCTATGATTGCAGTTTTCGTTACTGCACTTTTATCACACAACCTGGTTGTTATGTTGAGAGATGGTAATGAAGAGGTGGACAAAGAAAATGATATATGGTCCAAAATTGCAACCATTGGATTTGTTACACCTGTAATTGAAAGAGTAATAGAAAAAAATTACACACGGTATGCAAGATACGATGATATGCAAAAAGGTATAGGAAACCGTACCGGTCCAATGGCACTTCTTGCAAAACAGATTGTATTTGGAGTAGGAGCATTTGCTCTTGTAATTGTTTTATTTATGTCATCGAATATCCAAACCAGAATTATGCAGTCGAAAGATTGGATAACAGCTTTTGAAACTGCAAGTACACCATCTGAAGATTATCTAGACACGATGGAAAAAATGGGTCAGGAGTTTTACTTGGAAGTAAGAAAACAGCCAGATAATGTGGATGTGGATTCTTTAAAAGAAGAAATTCAAAAAAAACATACCGATGTAAATGATAATTCTGCTGAAATATTAGCAGAAGAGGTTTTAAAAAGGGCAAATAAATATCACAATGCTTATTTCAAGTTCTGGTATTTGCTGATTGCTATTGGAGCAGGCATATTTGCTTTTATAATGCCGGTTTTGGTGCTGAAATTCAAAAAGAAAGTTTCGGAAATGAAGAAACAGGAAGAAGTCATTATGTTCCAGATGCTCATGATGATTCTGATGCATACAAGCGGAATCAATCTTCGATCTATACTAGAGTGGATGGAAAGATTTTCATATGCATTCAAGGATTCCATTGTAGAATGTCACATTTCTATTTATTCTGGAGAAAATAGAGCATTAGAACGGATGAAACAAAGAGAACAGTTTCTGCCATTTCGAAGTTTTGTAGATTCGCTCAAAGCAATAGATAAGGTTGGTGTAGAAAAAGCTTTTGCCAATGTTCAGGCAAACTATGCATATAACGTAAAAAAAAGAGAGTTGTACATTACGGATTCTATTAAAAAGAAGAGTTCGATTTCATGGTTTTTATGTATGTCAACTCTCGCAGTATTAGGTTTGTTACATCTGCTTATTCCAGTGGCAAGCTATATGATGAACATGTTTAGTGCATTTACATCAAGTGTTGGCTAAATACAATTAACAAGTTTAAAACACAAAATAGTATTTTTACAGGAGGAAAAAAATGAAAAATTCAAACAACAAAAAAGGTATGAAGAGTATGCCGCTTCCAGAGATTCTTGTCATCATTGGTTCTGTAGTTGTTGCATTATTGCTTGTCATGTGGGGCATTAATACATGGAGAACAAGTAAGTCAACTGGAGATAAGGTGCAGGGAGAAATATCGAATCTGGGAGTAATGATTAATGAGGAGCAATTTACGGACATTGAAGGAAAAAATGTCAGCGGTAATGAAGTTGTATCCGACATTCGATCTTGGAAAAACAATGCATTGTGCGTCAAAGTGGTAACTAAGACACAGGCAAGCGGTACATATTACAATTTCAAGAATTATAACACAAGCACTGGCTTACAATCAAATCAGAAGCGCACAACTCAGGAAAATTCGACCTTGATTAGTGATGCAACTAATTCGTTGAAGCCAAATTACATTAATCCAAATGGTCAGTTTTTGACAGAAATTGTACGTAACAACAACCAAACAATTATTGCAGTAGTATTCACGCAGCAGTAAAAATTATCCGGGTACAGTTTATCTGTACCCGGTATTTCAAGAAAGCAGGTGTTGTATGCAGAAAACAATATCGTGGTTTTTACTTTTACTGATGGGCTGCTATGTTGCCATATCTATGTATTCGCAATTTAAGATCATGGCTGATCAGACGGTAAAAATTGGAAATTCAATTGAAGCAGAGCAGGGAGATAAAAGTTCCATTAAAACAGATTATGACGAAACAGTAATAAAAGGAATAAAAGATGAAAAAGGGATGTATCAGAAAGATATGTCTCTTACTGCCGCGGAAGTGTTGTCGGAACTTATGAATGTACCACAAAATGTGGGTATTGAAATAAATGGGAAAATTATCAATGGTGAAACATATCATGGGATTGATTTATTTGTCTATTTGAAAGACTATAATTCATCAATTGTGTTCAGTGGCGAAAATTCGCCTTTAAAACTGCGTAAAGATGCAATGTATAGTCGTGTATATATGCAGGATGACAATGGAAGAGTAAAAAAAATAATTTACAGAGAGGAGAATTAATATGTCAGATTTTGTTGAAGGAATATGGGGAACAATTATGGCAGTAGTAATATATTTTCTCCTCATTTTCTTTGTTCTATTTTCGGTGGAAAGCATCATAAATACAAATATCAAAGATCAAACATCGAAATTTGTAAATGAATCTTGTGTCAGTGGAGAGATTGATGCAGATTCGTTTTTGAGATATACAAAAGGAATTTATAAATATGGAAAATATGAAGTTGATGTAAAGGTTGACAAAGTCCGTGCGTACCCGGCAAAGGATTCTCATGGCAATAATACTGCTCGTATGGGCTACGACACATATTCTACTGATGATGTTATGAAATCCATGTATCCAGATGACTATAAAAAGGACGGAGTATGGGTTCATCCAGATTATCAGAATTATGAATTAACAGCAGGTGACACTATTACAATTACAATTGTAAGACAAAATTCTATTACATCAGGCATTTACAGATTATTGTTTCATAGTGAAAATAAGGGAACTGTAATAACAAGATATCACAATGTAGTTGGATATTCGTATGGAACATAGAAAGGCAGGAGAGTTATTGTGAGTCAGAAATTTATTTTATTTTTTGTAGCAGCGCTTAGTCTTGTCTTTTTGCGTATCACGATTACCACGGCATTTAACAATACAGTAAATGCAGAAAGCTCGGAAGCGGAAAGACACATTCAGTCAGCGTGTGAAGCTGCGGTAAACACAATGGATAAAGACAACAACATTGTTCTTGGCTGTGATGATGACAGATTGCGAATCCGCAAAGCGTTCTGGCGCGCCTATTGTAAATCAAATGGATATGCTGTGTCCGAGACTGGTAAAGTTAGTCAGAATACGGACGAAATCCCATCAGATGCTTTTGGATTGGAAATAGATGACAAGGCAAAGTATGAGATACCTTGTGTGATCTATACTGACCGTGATGGCTACTACGTGGAATATACAAGATTTGTAAAAAACGATTCTAACGGGCAGTCAGAGTACAAAAACATTTATACCGGAAAGCAGTCTTACTCAAAAGATTATGGCTCGTCAACAATTTACCATGTGGAATACACGCTTGGAAACACAGTAACAGTTACGAAAAGTGGCTCAAGTCCAAAGAAAGTAAGTGGGGAATATTCCTTCTGTTATGATGAGTTAGGGCAACCAAATGAATTAAAATTTATGGATGGTGGACGTTCTTTTATGGATGAACATGATGAATGTATTCAATCCATAATATCCGGTGTATTAAATTACTGCATCAATGAACATAATGAAAAAGATCGTATTGGAAAAAAGTATGTGTTTGCAATGCCAAACAGCAGATCATCTTTTGGACGTATGATGAGAAATCCAAGTGTCATATCCTTTACACAGGGAAAACAGTCTGGAAAACATAACATATATGGTTTTGCGGGAGCATCCATAGAAAAGAACAGAATTTATTATACCTATCAGTATAACGACCATGGAACAGTTGCAAAATGTTACACAGATGATGGAAGTGTAGAAAAGATACAGGTAGGAACGATGAGGGAACTTGCAAAAGACGGTGCATTTCCGGATTTGCATTAGAAAGAGGTGAAAAGATGGCCGCAAAACAATATGAAGAAATAACTATACTGGAATGTGCATCAACAAAAAATTTATCAGGAAAAAGACATACCAGACTTATAGATGCGCTTTTTAACATGATCATGCAAAAGGCAGCTTTTCCGGCTGCCTTTTCTTTTTGCCATGTATCCGGTCGGGCGTTTGTTCGCTTTGTAGGTTCGAATCATGTGCACGGCGTTTGCTCGAAAAAATAGGGCGTAGATATGTGGCAGAAAAGGTAAACGCTATTGCCTTAAGATAATTCGTTGAAAAGAAAAATATTAATCAGGCTTTGTCTTTCTTTTGGTTTGTTTGTTTCTGTGCTCACGGCAACGGTAGGTACTGCCAGTGCAGAAGTTATGACGGAATCGACAGAAGAAAGTCCCGAAGCCGAAGACAAAATTTCTCAAGGAAACAATACGGACGAAAAGCTTAGAAAAGAATTCTCAACAAAGGATACAAGTGAAGTTGTAAAAAAATATATAAAAGATCAGGGGATAAAATAGAATAAGTTAAGCGAAAAGCCGGCTCGTTTGGGCCGGCTTTTGTAATTAGAAAGTAATTTTCAGTCTCGAAGCTTCAAGATCGACAGAAACAGAGAACCCGGTTGCTTTTTCTATTTCTTCCGCAATTTGTCCGGAAACACTCATATATTCGCTGCCGAAAGGATACAAGATACTCGAATATCCTTTTGATTTTGATTTATTCACTTTTGTAATAATATCATCCAGATATTCATCCATCCATTGTTGGATAGGATCTGCTGTTGGTGTTCTGGTATCCTCGCAAGATGCAGAATATAGTGGAATTCCCATTTTGGCAAATACTTGTTCTCTACTTAATGTAACATTTGTAGTTGACCCATTTTTCAGATATACGATGATTCGGTTATACTGATTTTCAGATTTTAATTCTCCGATGTTTTCCGCATATTCCCAGCCACTGAAATTATTTTGGTATGTAGTCTTTATGATCAGGTTAACTGCGGAGTTAAAATAGGATTCTCTCAATTTTACCATGTTTGGCGGCTGTTGTGGTGGTGGAGGTTGCATTTGAAGCTGCTCCTTTTTCGCATCATGGCGATCAACTAAGAATCCGATCATAAGTGCACCACCAACTACAATTATTATAAAAATCAGAAATACCATAAAAAAACCTCATTTCCTAGCAACTTATGGAAAATATTAACATCTGAAAATATTTCTGTCAAATCCAGGTAATCGGGAGGTAATCGGGATTAGTTGTATTGGAATGACAAATAAATTTTGTTGTGATAAAATAAAAATAAATTCTAATGATGAAAAGAGATGATAAAAAATGGAATTGGATGTAAAGAAAAATCCTTTTTTGTATTCTGTTGGAACATTATTAGCATATAAAATTGCAAAAAGATATTATAAAAATATTCATTATGTTTGGTGTACAACAGAATTTAATTCATCAATCCAGCCTCCAACTTCAAATCCTGCAACAATTTGTGGAAGATATTTAAAACAGATTACAACAGGAGATCGTCATACAATAGAAATCGAGAAGAATAAAGTTGGAATCCTGAAAGGAGCCAAAACTAAGCTTAGTAGTGGTGTTATTAATAAAAAACAATATAATGATTTGAGGGTCAAAAGGTATTCCAGCAAGGATACCTTATAACCATAAATTTG
>ERZ1108170.100-NODE-100-length-67354-cov-32.583783_pt1 | contig 67354 bp, 60 predicted proteins | sample MGYA00403705_ERZ1108170 | MGnify/ENA primary metagenome ERZ1108170 (study PRJEB35170, sample SAMEA104062422) | human gut metagenome | biome: human gut; feature: human-associated habitat; material: faeces | place: Denmark | collected 2012-06-15 ...
GTCTATCTGTCTATCTGTCTATCTGTCTATCTGTCTATCTGTCTATCTGTCTATCTGTCTATCAAAAGCATAATTATCTTGCCCTATACTGTCAACTTATAGATTCTTTGTGCTATCTTTTCCCTGTTATCTTCCTCTTTAAAAAATCAGCAATCTTTTTCGGCCAGTCAATTTTTTCCAAAAACACCACCGGCACCTCGCACTTCTTCAGATTCTGCCTCTCCATCCATACATTGAAAAGGCGTTCAGACATGAAACCGAAAAGACGAGCCTCATAAGTATCATAGCCGGATAAATCCGTTCTCTTTTCCAGTTCAAAAAGAACATCAAAAAGCCAAGTGCAGTACTCATCAAAGAGAGACTTCTTCATAACAAACATATTCAGGATATGAAGCTTCCTTCGATTCATCACTCTGGCAAAAGCATCGGAATAGCCTGGATATTTCTCGGAAATAATCTTTTCGACCTCGTCCAGATCCGTTTTATAATGAGCATGCCCATACTGGCTCCGCACCGTCTCGATATAGTAATTCCTCTTCACCGGAAGGATGACATCATACTTCTGAAGCAGTCTTTCATAATCCTCTCTATGAAAAATTGCCGCCTTTTTCTTCTCTATATCCTTCGTATGCCCCCTGCGTCCAAAGTACCTCCGGTAATGACAAAGCCCAATATACTGGCATTCCAGATTCTTCCAGGCCCAGTAAAGCCCTGTCAGTTCACAGTAATTCGGATTTTTAGAGGAAATATTGTCTCCCGTATTATCCGGAGTATACCCCAGAGACTCCTTCCCCTCCGCCCCTACCTGAAGAGGCATATACACATCATCAGACGGCATCCAGTATTTCTTGTGAGCTGCTACTAGTATTTTTATATCCATGAGTTCTTTCCTTTCGTGGTGAGAGATTTGAGATAAGAGACGTCAGACTATCAGACAGACTTTACGACAGGAATCTTTTCTGTCATAAGCAATAAGACGGCATGGTACTGAGAAACATCTGAAGTCTGATGTCTGATGTCTAAAATCTATCTGATTATCTAATAAGCACTAATCAGCACTTCCATTTTTGATGAGAGCTGAAAACATCCGTATGATTTCATCAAGCATTTTCAGCAATGGAGCTACATCATCAGAATTCAGGTAATTCAGCATTTCACATATCATGAGCTGTGTTTCATGCTCTGTAGCTGAGCCACGAGCTACAGTCATAAAATGCCTCAAATCATTATCCGTATTACTGCCGGCCCCTTCAGCAATATTAGAAGGAATAGATACAACCGACCGACGTATTTGCGCCGAAAGCGCATACAACTCAGCAGGAGGCAGCTTTCTGATTGCCACATAGACAGCCTCCGTAAGATTCATAGCCTTCTGCCACACAATCATTTTCCGATACTGGCCCCTTATTAAATACCTCCACCAGTCCGAAATGAAAATGCACAAAATCTGACCGTCTGATGTCTCGAAGTTTGATTGTCTGATCATCTGATCGTCTAGCCTCTCAGCTCACTGTCCGTTCGCCGCAATGCTGAATCAATCACTGCATCCATATCATAATACTTGTATTCTCCCAAACGACCACCGAAAATGACCTTTTTTTCTTTATCCGCCAGTGCTTTGTATTTCTTATAGAGAATGCCATTCTTCTCATCATTCACCGGATAGTAGGGCTCATCGCCCACTTTCCACTCCGACGAGTATTCCCGGCTGATAACGGTCTTCGGCAGATCATTACCCTGCTCATCCTTTCCGAATTCAAACCATTTATGCTCGATGATACGGGTCCAGGGCGTCTCCCTGTCCGTATAGTTCACCGCTGCATTCCCTTGGAAATTGGGTTTATCCAGCACTTCCGTCTCAAAACGGACACTTCTATATTCCAAAGGTCCCAGGTCATAGTGGAAATAGGCATCAATAGGCCCTGTATAGATGACCTTATCTGCCAGGCAGTCCAGCTCTCCCTTATGATCCAGATAGTCAATGCATCTCCCTCTTAAGCAGGCATCAGGAGATTAAAATAACAGTGAAAAAGCGACGCTCATCTTTTTCCGCCAGAGTTATTCCAGCCTATTTACCATTTCTAAATATCCCCAATCTGCTATTTGGGGGAATTAAGTCGTTTTCTTAATTGCCTCATATGCCTTTGAGCTACGAGACCGGTTTGATTTTCACTCTTGAAATTCTTTTGGAAGATAAAATGTGCCCTTTTGGAATACACCGGAAAATTTGATCCTCGCTTAGACTTACTGCTATTTCTATACAATCCAGATATACTATACAACGTATATAAATTTGTAGTTCTCCTTTTATTCTTCTTAAGCCGACTAAGCTGAACATTTTGCTTCACAACGTGATCAGCCTTACTATAAGCATGACTATAATAACGCCTTACAGAGCTGTCTTTAATATAAACTCTCTTTCCATCGTATGAAAACCCTAAAAAGGAAATGATTCCATGCTCCTTTTGCTCATTGTAAATAATCAAGTTCGCACTAACACGATATTTCTTAGTTTTTTCCGGTGATAATTTAACCAGATACTTCCCTGTATTTGTATTTCTCTGGTTAAAAATTCCCTGCAGCTGATGAATCATTTGTTGATATTGTTCTTCCGTTATATACTTTTCCGGAATAGCAATAATAAAATCATCTGAATAACGGCGGTATATTCCATGATACGACCGCACTAATGCAAAAATTTTTTCATCAAATTGAATCATATAGATATTTGCCAGTACCCCACTCATTGGGGACCCCTGCGGAATCCCGAAATGTTCTCTATTTATTTTTATGATAAACTGGTCATCTTTAGATTCTCTCTGTTTCTTTCTTGAGAGAATCCTGAATTCCTGATCTGTCAAAACCATTTGACACTGACAAAGCTGTTGATGCGTCATTCTTTTATAGGAAGTAATTGCTTCGTAATCAACATAACTGTAATGCAAGAGGGAATTCAATACATAATATATATCATCAGGAATATACTGGCTGTCCAAAACGCTACGAATCTGGTTCAACAGGTAAGTATGATCAAGAAAATCAAAAAAATGTGTAAAATCACCTATGATAACATAACAAGGCTTATGGAACTTAATAAAGGCCAACGCTTCCTCTGCAAATGAAATATTCGATTTTCCCTTCTTATTTGTCCTATATGCAATAGAACAATCATCAGTCCCCTTATTTTCCAAATACTGATTATACTGTCTGTTAAACAAAGCTCCATAGTATCTGTAAATCCATGCGTCTTTATGTGCTGCATAGAGTATATCCCGATATTTTGGCCCTTCGTCTTTCCAAATTCGTTTTCCTGAAGAATCCGTCGACCAAGACTTATGGTACTTAGGCCGTTTAAAATGAATAAAAGGATAAAAACCATGCCTTAGCACCCACTTCTTATTTGTAATGCAACGCCACAAATGATTTGTCAATTTTATTCTACGATCAAAATGGATATAAGAAATATTTTTCTCTTCGATTTCTTTTCTAATTTCCATATCCGCATCCATATACAACATCCTCACATAAGTCCCACTTAAAAATCCCATTAGCCAAGGTGGATAGATCCTTATAGCTAATGGGACGAAAAGCAAACCGGATTACTCCCCTATCCAACATGTTTAACTCTCTGTGATATACTGGAGACAGAATCACCAGCCACCACATTACAGGCAATTACTGCGTTTGCAGAGTGCCTGCTAGCCTTGCTCGAATTCATATCGCGTAGCAAGTGTCCGCTGAAACGTGAAAGAAATGCATTTCTTTCACGTTTCAGGATGATTACCACCATTCTGAAAGGAGCCTTGACATTGTTAATGCTATCCGATGTCTCATAAGACATCGTCACCGGACCGAGATGAAATATAAAGAAATCAAGTGATCCTTATTTGTATTATACTCTAAATATCAATAAACTCAATCACATTTTAAGAATGATAAAAGAATATAGCAAATGTGATGTGAGTTCACCAAAAGCTGCCTAATACGCGAATGAGAGTCACACCATATTCCTAAGCAAAGGGTATGAATGAATCCATAAATACAGATAAATCAAGAAAGGGTCCTTCACATGAAATGAATGCCCCCCCTCCCGCGTATTCACTGACTCTCACCTCGCACAGTGCATTCGCTGGGAGCTGAAGCGGCGTAATATTTATAAGACAAAATAGTCCTCTCTATTCTGTTCAACTATTTCGCTCTATCTCTAAGGCCTACTAAAAATATTCAATGTAGCACAAGAGACCCGGTATCTCAAATCAGCATGATGCCCAATGAGTTCGGTGTCTGCATGGTCTACGGCCGCTGTTGTACCGAAGTACGACGGCACGCGCCATACACGAGTCTCTCGTCATTTCTGCATATGTGGAGCTGATTTAAAGTCCTGGGTACTTTCCGTAGTTCATATTTAATCCTTTCTGGCCAGATTGGATGGAAGGAAACAAGGGGATCCCCGCGTATCCGAAATACCCTCCCCTGCCGGACCTAGAATTGGCAGGAAAGCGTGTGTCTTCAGAATTGCTTTATAAACTTGCTCCTTCTACTAATGGAAACATCGAGTTTATGTAAACGTAGAAAATAAAAAATTTTATTTTTTCTAATTTTACGAAATATGCAAAGAAAATGCAAGAACCCTCCAGCCCAATGAGCTGGAGGGTTCTTAAGATTGACCGCCTGACGTCTCTTGTCTGAGGTCTCAAACCTCATTCCTCATTCCTCAACTCCATTCCGTCCAAGAATATACTTCCTCAGATCCTCATGCAGTATCTTCTTATAGTCTTCCACGCCAGGCTGGTCGAAAGCATTTACATTGGCCAGAGCCCCCTCGTAGGCAATGGTGAGGAAGAAGAAATACATGAGCGCTCCCACGTGGTATGGTGTAAGTTCCTTCATGGCGATGTGGCAGCTCATGCGCTCTTCCGAAGCCATGGCTTCCTCATTAGCCCTTCTGGCAGCAACAAGCATACGGCTCATGGGAACCGGGCCGCTCGCATCTTTTTCGTCACAGAGAACAGTCAAATCGGCAGGAAGGTGCTGCACGGAGATGAACTGTACCAGCTTGTTTTTCTTTCCCTGCTGGTGTTCCTGGGTAAGGGAATGCATATCCGTGGTTCCTACGGCAGCCACCGGCGTCCTGCCGTTATAGACGATTTTTCCCTGAAGGTTATATTTCTTGCCTAGGGATTCTCCTAAAAGCTGGGCATACCACCAGCCGAAGGAGCGGAGCTTGTCACCATAGGGCATCACCACTTCTGCAGTAATGCCGTACTCTTTCATGGCGATGAACTTCAAGGCCGCAAGCATAAGAGCCGGATTTTCAGAAATATCTTCCGACTGACAGGCTTCCTCCACCATCTGGGCTCCCTGCAAGAATTCCTCTATGGGGATACCTGCTAGGCTGGCAAAGACAAGACCCACCGGGGAAAATACGCTGAACCGGCCACCGATGCCGTCAGGCACCGTAAAGCATGGGAAGTGTTCTTTTTCCGACAAAGGTCGGATTCGTCCTTTTTCCTTATCCGTAATGGCCATGAGATGGATATCGCAGACCGGAGCCAGCAGTTTCTTTAAGCCTCGCACGGCTGTCACCGGCTCGATGGTGGTGCCGGACTTGGAAATGACAAGGAAAAGCACCTTCATACGGCAATCCGCAATTCGCCCGACTTCCCTTTTGATACAGGAAGCCAGATCCGTCAAACTTACCGGATCTACATTCTGTCCGGAAAAATAAATCTGGGGGGTATCCCTTCCGCTCTTCTTTGGTGAGCTGATTCCAGTAGGGGCCGCAGAAGAGATCAAAAAGCACCTGATTTCCCAGATAAGAACCACCGATGCCGATGGAAATGACCGCATCATAGGATTTGGCTTCTTCTCTCAAAGAAAGGAGATCCTTCTTCTCTTCTTCGGAAATCATTACATCCTCCTCAAGGAGATAAGGAAGATGTGGGAAGAGGACGGAACTGCCATCCGGACCTTTCCCTGTACGTCTCAACTCTGACACATCCCTGGCCGCCTGCTTGATGCAAGCACCACAAGCTTCCAAATTACCTACTGTAACACTCCATGGATTCCCCAGAAGATTCTTTATACCGATAAAAAGTTCATTTTGAATATCCATACTATTGTCCAATGAAACCTACCTACCTAAAAAATGATTATCAAATCAAGTTCATCTGTATTTTATATACTTTTTGGCATATCTTATTTACCGACTGCCAGTTCAAAGCTAAAATGAATTGTTACTTAGACACCTCACCATAATACCTATGCCATAGACTTCACTCGATGCAATTGTGCCTTGACTGCCTTTTCTATCCTGACTACAGCTTCCGCTGCTACGGCAGTCAGCGCCAAATACAAAATGAACACAAGGATCGTTTTGTAGTATGCCCAATGGGACAGGTTAAAATGCTTACACATATGGGATATGATCTGATGATGGACCAAAAACATTGGATAAGTCATGAAACTCCAGTAACTCAACCTATCCAGTATTTTAGGATTATGAATCGGAAGCATTTCACTGATAAAAACGATTGCCACGAATAACACCCAGTTCAGAAGGATTGCTTTTGTCCAGGGATGCAAATAAGAATCAAACAGCATTCTGAAAAGTATCAAAATAATAGTGAAAAGGAACAATTTGAAATTCAATGCCGTTCTCACATAACGCATGAAGAAAATACCCATCAGGAAGTAAGGAATCTGAAAGATAAACCATGCAGGATACAAACGGCTGATTCCCACCGCATAAATCACAAGACTGACTAAAACCGTTAAGTAAAGATGCTTCCCAAAGAAATACGCGAGGAAAGGATAAATCAGATATAAACAAATAATACAGCCAAGGAACCATTCCCCCACGCGATAATACATAAATGCACCAGATAATCCCAGCGTCCCTAAATAACCGTCTATGCCTATGATACTAGGCGGCAGCCATTTTATGGCCTCCCCAGAAAATTGAGTTCCGGTCAATATAAGCGCACCTATCCATGCTATCCAATACATGGGATATAGGCTTTTACACCGTTTATAGTAAAAACTCTTTAGCCGGTCTAATGATAGAGAAGAAAACACATTCCCGGTATATTCCAGACAAGCTCCGGAAAGCAGGAAAAATAGCCCAGTCCCAATATCTCCCAGATAGACACCCCAGTAGGCGTTAGGAATCAAAGAGTTTTGTATATAGGTGAATTTCCCTGTCGTATCGTATCCGCAGATGGATGCATCAAAATGTATAATCAGGATACAAAGACAGGCCACTATTCTGATAATATCCAGATAGGCAAGCCGTTTTCTCATAAATTTAAACACTCCTAAAGCTTATATAGATTCTAGTTATGTTTTCATACTATACTACAGAAATTATACTATGGAATATCGACAACCGGCATGGCTACTCTGGCCAAAAAAGTCGAAAATTTCAAAGTAATCTGCTCTGCGTAAATATCGTCTAAGCGGAAGATTCTATTTTTCCGATTTCTTACAAGATAGGAAGCCGGAACTGTAAAGTAATGCTTGAAATCTAAACATGCCTTGTCCATAACAATATCTCTTCCAATGACAACACGCAGCATATGATAACGATAATGCCAGTCCTTCTGCATTACTTCCTTATCCTTTCTGGTATACAGTACTTTATCATCCTTTTCTTCAACTTTCAACCCAAGCTTGGGGAAAACGTCATCCATATGTTTTGCTTTGCTTGCATAGTCCGCATGGTAAATTGGACACATGAGAATAGAAGGCATAAATTTTGTCATTTTGCCTTCATGATTCTCTACCATTTCTCCCATTGATAATACATCGCATCCCTGGCTGATAATGATGGCGTAGGGAAATGTATATTCTATAATTTCAACATTGTCCTTATCTTCTCCATTAATATAGTTGTACTGTACATTCTTGAAAACATCTCCCTGACAGATATTTTCCTTTTCAGCAATAATCCTTGCTACTGATGTTGTCGCCATGATATCACTTCTTCAATGTATATATCCTAACCTGGATCTTAGCGGGTTCCATATATTTAGGCACATGTAAATCTTCCTGCTTTTCACACACTGGCTCCACTGTCGTTTTCGCAGTTTCCTCACCGATTACAGCAACAGAATTTGTAGAAACAGCTTTATTTACATTTAGTGTTCCATATGTTCTTTCCCGTTCTCCATCTATTTCTGCCTCTGTTGAGATTAATGGGGATTGTATCAGGTCTGCCTTTTTAGTATAATCACTCATTTAGATTTATCTCCCATAACTCTACGAAGAGCATCAGAAATACAATCTTCAAAAAGTTGCTGTATCGCATCATGTCCCTTATCAATATGATGCTCGATTTCTGCATACCTCTCAACGGAAGCATCGTAATAGCAGTCAAAATCCAACACAAAATGAGGGCGGTTAATCGGCTGTGGGTAAGCCGGATTATATTGACCATAGCGGAAATTCAGCCTCATATCCCCCATTTGAAATTCTGTCAGATTCATTGAACGGATGCAAATTTCATCACTCTCAGGCGAAAGTTTTGGCGTTGCCAAAGCGGAAACAGGCGCTTTGAAATACCGCTTTTGAGGGCGTATCGTATCATCACCAAAAAGATTGACATACCGAATTCCGGTACGTGAAACAACTGTGTCGCAGTGATCAAAGATAGCCTGAAAAAGGCGTAATTTATTTATAAGCGCATCAAATGTAGTATATCGGTTAATTTCTACAGCCACAAACATGTTTGTTAAAACAAGACAATTACCGGAATTATCCAGAAACTTCTGCTGAGCTCCTTTTTTGACAGTCCTCTCTGTCTTGTTTTCATTTGGATTAAATGTCAGATTCATGGTCTGGAAACTGACAAGTTCCCTCATATTTTTATTAGGAAAAATATCCAAAATAGGATTGATAACATCATCTTGGAAAAGCATATCCGTTTCTATAAAATTCCGAAAATCTAACCGCACAATAGCCTGAGACAAGGCAGTCTTTTCATAGCATCTTTTTGAATAATCCATTTCCGTTTCTCCTTCCGAAAAAGTATCATTTCAGCGGTTTAAAGAACCGATAAACCTTTTTCCCTACATACCAAATGGGAGCCGGCGTAATGTGTTTCAGTTTCAACTTGCACATGGCACGGAAACTCAGAATTTGTCCCTTGTATTGTGAAACAACATATTTAGCCACCTCATAATTATATGAATAATGTCCATTTTTCATCATTTCATTGCATAAACCATAGAGCATATACTGATAATTGATAAGGTCACTTCTGGCATCATCTGTATTAATAACATCAGCATAATAATATCCAGAATCCTGAGCAGCAAAGCCATAAATCCGCTCAATGGCATGCATCATGGTGCCATCCTTTTCATATTTAATATCAAAAAAATCATGCCCTAAACATTTTCCGATAGCTTTTTTCAATGCTGAAGCCCGGAACCACATCATATCCCCATACGGTGCAACCGGCATAATTCCCGGATCGATATTGACATGGAGATCAAGAAGCTCAGCCAGTTTTACCGTATTATTATAATTTATGTTCCAGTTTCTCCAGGAGACGAAGAAATAATCTCCATTGTAGACCATCGGCGGTCCCATCACTCCAAGCCTGGGATTGTCTTCAAAAATATTGATGATATTTTTTACAACCTGCTTTGTCCCAAAGAGGTTTTCATAACATCTGGTAGCAAACTGTTCTCCCTGAATCAAATAATTTCCATAGGGTGATTTCTTATCATGGAAATAACAGATGTATTCGTATTTCCCACCAGTAACTATATCCGCATATGTTACCCATAATGTATACATGGCAACCCCTATATTGGGCCTTGTCTGACAGGTAAAATGAAGACCTGCCTCTGAAAATGCCTTCTCTATCTTTTCTTTGACGTCGTCCTTGATTGTGGTAACATAAAAATCCGTATTCGGCGGGAAGTTCTTACAATAATCAACGATATGCTCAACCAGGTCTCCGTAATAGATGTGGAGAATCACTGCAATCGGTTTAGAATAGTTGTATTCTTTTTCCACTGAGTTTTTAGGAACCACATACTCCAGTTGCAACTGATTCCATATATTCGTAAGATTTTTTGTCCTCAGCAGAAAATCCCATATCAGATTTACGTCATAATCCGTATTCTTATCAACGTATTCCAGCGTCTGTCTGGGATCCTTACCATAATTTATCAAAAGACTCTGGTCTTTCATATCCGTGCCAAAAGGACGTATCCTAGCAAAAGGTATCTTATTATCTCTGACAAGTTTGACCATATTATGCGACAGATTATCAAAGAAATATCCCTTTAACGCCTCATTCTGATAAGAATCAATTTTAAATCCGGCATCTTTCACATAATCCCAGAAATTAAGCTCCGCGAAAAAATATGTATCAGAATCAACATGTACTTCCGGCATCTGGTTCCAATATTTTTTAAATTCCGGAGAATGTAAAAGCCTGCTTTTTATAATATAAAAATAGCAGATAGAGCCTCTGATGTGTCCATGCTTTAATTTATGCCCAAAGAAGTCCTTGATATTTTTATCTTCAAAATTTTGGAAAGCTCCATAAAAATCAGAATCTGACTCTTCCATCTTCTCAAACATATCAGTTAAAGGATAAAAGGGGCCAAAGAAGCTGTCATTCAGCATCAATAGCTCATCATAGGTATCCAAAACATCCCATCCTATGAAATGTATGCCATCTATCCAGCTGCCTGCCAGTAACCCTTTATTTTCCCTGACAAGTATCTGATCAGCAAGTCCTTCCAGCTCTTTTCTGCTTTCCGGCGTTAATGTTCCGGATACGACAGCCACAATCGTATCTACCACTTTTCTGAGTTCCTGCAGATAGTATTTACGGAACCCATCCAGCTTCCCATCGGGGTCATAAATAACATACATGGCAATTCGTCTTGGCTTATGATTTTTCATGGGATTATTCCCCTGTCGTATTTTTAATTCCATTTGGATTCTTTCCTTTATCTTGTTTTCATATAATCAGAAATTTTATCAAAAACATCAAACGCGTGAAGAATACAGTCATCCATATTATAATAGCGAAAATCGGCTAAACGGCCGGAGAGAAATATATTTCCATAAGCGGCTGCATCCTCACAATATTTGTTATGTCTTTTTTTTGTTTCATCTGTAATAACAGGATAAAAAGGAGCGTCAGGCCCGCCTTTCACATATGCCACCGGATACTCCGTAGCAATCAGAGTCCCCTGACAAGCTGCAGGATTTTCCATCATATACTTATATTCGGTCCTTCTTGTGTACCCTTTTGCCTGAGGATAGGATATGATTTCTTCCGGATACATACGTTCCTTATCAAACCATTCATAGGTGATATGAAGCGAACGATAGGGTAATTCTCCATATTTCAAGGAAAAGAGTTCATCCACCGGCCCTGTATAAACTAATAAATCAACCTTTTCTCCATCATAAGTAATTCTTTTTGTTTCATCATCCAGTGTAAGATGTGTATTGGCATCTTCTCCCAAATGTACATGAATCAAAGGATGTGACAGCATATTCTGAAATAATGCGGTATAGCCATCGCTTGGTAAAAACTGGAAATCCCTTTTCATATACCGTTCTTCATAACTTATAGCCATAGGTACGCGATCCATAATTGTTTTGTCCAGAGTTTCTACCGGTACATCCCACTGCTTCGCGCAATACGTCTTATAGGCTTTATCAAACAGTAGATTTCCCCACGAGGAAATTTCCGGATCCGCATCATTTGCCAGCTGAAGAACCGGAACCCTGTCGTATCCACGATACTTCTTCCTCAACTTATTGATAAGAGACTCTGCGCGGGCTTCCCCAAGCATCTCCTGTACTGATTCAAAATTAAAAGGCAGCCGCACATAATGGTTATCAATAAAGCTCAGTTCCTTGACTACATGTTTGTAGAAGTCTGAAAAGCGGGAAAGGTATTCCATAATAGACCAGCGGTCTGTCACCAATACATGGGGACCATACATATGAATGCGAATACCATGCTCATCCATCTGATCATACATGTTCCCGGCAATCTGGGAACGCTTTTCTACTACATCCACAGGCAGTCCAAGCTCATCAGCAATCTTTCTTGCAATGACTGCACCGGAAAAACCTGCACCGACAACGATGACTTTGCTCATAAAATCCTCCGTCTTTCTACAGATGACTCCACAAGCCAAGTCATACCTTGTTAAATATTGATTTTTAGATATAGGCAAGTCCCTGGGGCCAAGTAAAAGCATCTTCATCTTTAATATCATGAGATACAAAGAGTGCGGTAAGACAGCCCGCAATGCGGACTTACTTCTGCGCAAGAAGAGCCTGTGAGCTAATAAATGGCCAGATATACTAAAAAGTCAGTCAGTTCCTGCCTAACGTTCCTCTAAATTGCCTGCCTTCTGATATGCAGCCCCCAAAAGGCCATGTCGATGTAAAACTTTGTTGAACTGACGTCCATAATATAAATAGTTAGCATAGCCCCCTAGAACGTCTGGTCTTATATAGGCGGGGTAATAACCTGTATCCCGAACCACAAAAGGATGCACTCGCTCTACTGCATGAAGCAATGTACCGTCAATCTTATTTGGTTCCTTTGGAAGGTCCGTATATTTCCAATCTTTTTTTAACAATTCCTTCATTGCCTTTGTCCTAAACCAAAATGTCGTCCTCAGTGAAGCCACCGGTGGCTTATCTTCACTCATGTGAACATGCAAATTCAACTGTTCCGCCAGAGTTCTTATACATTTAAAATTATTGCTCCACTCACCCCAAAAGTATCAATATATAGAGAATGATAGGGCTCTGGAGAGGTAAGAATCCCCAGCTTGGGATGTTTTTCAAAAGTAGCCAGTATATTTTCTACATAATTTCTATTTCCCAATACACTTTCTGAAAGCATATATGCCCAGCTGCGACCAATAATAGCCAGAGATGCGAGCTGAGTAATTTTTATCATGATAAAAGCAAACATAATCGTATTTTTCAATTACATCATCCGCCCCTACCTGCAGACTGCTAACATCGCGTCCTCTATTGTCTATCAATCGTACTTCAACATAACTTGGCAGGAGGCTAAACGCATTTTTTATTCTATCAACTTCATCTACATGAGGTGTTGTAGCAATAATATCCGCATTGGGTGACATGGATGCAACATAATGCAATGAATACTGTAGCAGATTCTTATAATAGAGATGCATAATAACCAATGCTACATTATACTTGTTATCTACACTACTTATTTTTATTATATCAGACGGCAGTATATAAAATAAATCCATACTCACCACAAAATCATCCTGATGGCAGGTCTTTATGATGTTCTCGAAAATCATATTTACATCATAGGCAGTATGTTCTCTCAAAAATGAAAGCAACCTTAGCATATGTTCTCAATTGGCTAAACTTAACAAGTAATCCCCATCATGGAAAAATGATCGTCTCTTAAAAAATAAGGCATCGGTCATTTTCCAATGTTCCTTTGGGATCAAATAAGAGATAGTAGAGGTACTTCTTTGACTCGCACTGATTATGCACGTAGGTCGTCCAGATAAATCCCATATCCTGAAAATGCTTAGTAAAATAGGATTCATATTTTCCAACAGATTCTTTATACTTTGATATGGTTGGAAGGTGATCCCAGTACTGTTTCAATGCTTTTAATTTCAAAAAACGATTACGATATACAGTAAATGCGATTGTATATGCTCAGGCAGATAGCCATAGGGGTTACAGTGAAAGGGAGCCACATCGCCGCCCATGTGTCTGGTAATGCTCCCAAAATATAAATCCCGTTTTTGATCCGTCTTGTCGAACATTTCTTTAAATGGGTAAACCGGTCCCATAATGGTAGAGTTCACCAGACATACTTCATCGTATTCCCATAATTTATCCCAGCCTACATATTCCAAGGCTTCTTTATATGCCCATGCATCAAGCCCCACTTTCTAACGCACAATGATGTCTTCTGTGTATTTTAAAAACTTATCCCGTGTCTGCGGTATTATTTTCCCATTGACAACATTGGCAAAATCATCGGTAACTTGTTTTAACCCATTCCAAAAATAATCTACATATCTGTCGGCAACGCCATCTTTGTCATAGAAAAATAAATCACAAACCTTTTACACAGATTCATAGAAAATCCCTCCACCTTGGAAAATATCAATCATGTACATGTGCCATAATCTGCATAATTTTAGTATTGTCGCCCCACTCTGCCGGGCTGTCGTAAGCACGATCCGGAAATGCACCATAATCCAGAGAAATATCAAAATGCCTTTCTTTTATAAATGATTCTACCCGTTCAGCTAATGAAATCGGGGCACCGCTGCACACATTAATAATTCCATTAACTTGATCCTGTACTGAGGCCGCAACAATCATGTCTGCCAAGTCCCCTACATCTATGAAATCATACTTATTTTTTCCGGTAGTAAAGGGGAAGTGCTTTTTACCTTCTGCAGCGGCTTTGGCTATTTTGGAAAAAATATTGCTGCCCCGCATGTCATCACCGGTGATATAGTAAGCCCTGAGCCAGTGAAGTTTGCAGTTCCCATCCTTTATCATAAGCATGAGACTCTGCCGCATGGCATTTTTAGCGATTCCATACTGGGACATGGGATGACAGGGCGTATTTTCATCAATAGCCCCCTCCCAGTAGCCAACCTCATGCATAGTCCCCATGACAGTAAGAAGGGGAAGACCGCCTTCGATCATATTTCTAAGGAATATCATATGACTGGATAAGTCATTCATATGGGCCGGTGAATTATGGACAAATCCATCCCGCCATGCCAGATGGATGAGGACATCCGGCCGTCCCAGCTCCTCATAAATATCCTGATTTCCGGAAAAAATTTTCACATTGCAGAATTTCGCTCTTTCATCCCAGTCCTTTTTATGCCGGTCCACGGCATAGGTGTCATAGCCCGCATCGCAAAGCTTTTTTATCACATGACGGCCAATATAGCCGCCAGCACCCGTTACTACTACCTTTTTCATTCGCCAGTCTCCTTATTTTAAACTACTCACAATAGGATTTATATTTTTCTAACGCATCATTGCTGTTTCCAACAAACATCAAATGGCCTTTGTTTATCCAGGCAGCATGGTCGCAAATGCTTCTGACATCGGCCTCACTGTGAGAAACCAGGATGACAGTAGCTCCATTTCCCATCATTTCAGCAATCCTTTTATGGCATTTTTCCTGGAAAGCAAAGTCACCGACTGCCAGGATTTCATCTACTATCAGGATATCCGGCTTTACAATGGTGGCTATAGAAAAACCAAGTCTTGCCAGCATGCCACTGGAATAATTCTTGACTGGGACGTCTTCGAATTCCCTCAAACCGCTGAAGTCCATGATTTCATCATAATGGCTTTCCATCATTTTCTTGCTGTGCCCCAGTACGGCCCCATTGAGAAATACATTCTCTTTTCCAGTAAGATCCATATCAAATCCCGCCCCCAGCTCTATGAGAGGAGCAATGGATCCATTCACATGAACTTCTCCGGTAGTAGGTGTAAGAATACCGCTGATGATTTTCAGCAGTGTGCTCTTCCCGCTGCCGTTCGTTCCAATAAGCGCCATGGAATCGCCTTCCGGAATCGTAAGATTAATGTTTTTTAAAGCCCAAAATTCATCAGATTTAGGTTGTCGCCCACTCAATCGTCTGACTACATATTCCTTCAGGCTGTCAACCCTTTCTCTGGCCAGATTAAAGCGCATGCATACATTTTTAACTTCAACTGCGTTTTTCATTTCAATTCCTATATGTAAAGAATAAAGTCCTTCTGATGTTTTTCAAAAACAACCATACCAATCAATAATGAAGTTAGACTGCAAAGCAGACAAATCAGGTGAAGCTGAATAGAGGGCCAATGACCATACATAACACATTCCCTGAAGAAATCTACATAGCTCGTCAGCGGGTTAAGCAGGATAAAGTCCTTAATCCAATCAGGCACGATGGAAATAGGATAAATGATTGGTGTCATATACATAAATACGGTTAAAAAAACTCCATAAAGATGTTCAATATCCCTGAAATAAATCACCAGAACCGATAAAACCAGACCAATTCCCATGACAAATAGGAAGAGATAAATTATGGCAACCGGCAGCATAATCAAGGTCAGATGAAAAGTCGCTCCTGTCACAATCATGACAATAAGAAGTGCCAGCAGTGAAAAAAACATCATCACAAAGCTGGAAAGCACCCTGGCCACAGGAAATATATATTTCGGCAGATATAACTTCTTTATCAGGGATGCTCCCATCAGGATAGAATTCATGGCCTGGGTGGTTGCATCAGAGAAAAAATTAAAAATCAGCTGTCCGCATAATAAATAAAGCGGATAATTGGGAATATCAAATTTAAAAAGATTGGAAAAGACGATGGTCAAAACAACCATCATGAGCAGGGGATTCAGCACACTCCAGACATATCCAAGCACAGAGCGCCTGTACTTTATCTTCAGGTCTCTCTTGACCAGCTCTTCCAGCAGCCAAATATAGTTGAAAAGCGCCGGCTTTGTTGAAGAATGATTCATAATTACTCTCTTTCCAAAAGTTCGATATAAGCACGCACCGCATCGTGCCAGTCCCGCAACGGCTTAAAGCCTGCTTCAGACAGCTTCGCTTTGCTCAGACGGCTGTTATGAGGCCGATGGGCTTTGGCCCTATAATCTGCCGTGGATATATGATTCACCGATGTCTTAAGTCCGGCATCCTTGATAATCTGTTCGGCAAATTCAGCCCAGGAACAGATTCCGCTGTTGGTGGCATGATAGGTCCCATATTTTTCCGTTTCAATCATGTCACACAAAAGCCCTGCCAAGTCCTGGGTAAAAGTAGGTGAACCATACTGGTCTCCAACGATATTCAGTGCTTTATTTTCTTTTGCTAATCCCAAGATCGTTTTGACAAAGTTATTTCCATTGATACCAAAAGCCCATGATGTACGAACGATAAAATAGTCTGTCAATATATTTTTAACAGCCTGTTCCCCATCATGTTTGGTCTGTCCATATACGTTCTGGGGATTCGTCTCATCGTCAACATCATAAAATCCATCTTTATCGCCATCAAACACATAATCCGTGCTGATATAGACCATTCTGGCATGAATCTGTTTACAGGCTTCAGCAATATTCCGTGTACCATCGACGTTTACACGTCTGCATAAAATCGGTTCATCTTCCGCCTTGTCCACAGCGGTGTAAGCACTGCAATGAATAATGACATCAGGCATATATGTGAAAATAAATTTTTTTGTTGTTTTTTCATCGGTAATGTCAAAATCATTGCGATCAGCGCCTAAACAGCTGATATTCCTTTTCTTCAGCTCTCTTACCACGTCATAGCCTAACTGTCCTTTGACGCCTGTCACAAGTACTTTCATTTTTCACCTCATATCAGTTCATTTAAACCGGGGCACCGATTCATCACAATCAAATGCAAAACTGAAATCCGAGAGCCATGGAATCAGTGTCTTTCTGGAACTGACTCGCTATTTATTGTCCTCGTACATCTTATGATAGTAATTCTGGTATTCTCCGCTGATAATCTCTTGCCACCATTTTTCATGAGTCAGGTACCATTGAATGGTTTTCTTGATACCGTCAGCAAATTTCGTCTCCGGCAGCCAGCCCAGTTCTTTATGAATCTTCGCCGGGTCGATGGCATATCGGCGATCGTGACCCTTTCTATCCTTCACATAGGTAATGAGGCTTTCCGGTTTTCCCAGTTCCTTGAGAATAAGCCTCACGATATCGATATTCGCCATTTCATTATGGCCGCCGATGTTGTAGATTTCCCCAACGGTGCCTTTATGGATGATCAGGTCGATGGCCTTGCAGTGGTCTTCCACATAGAGCCAGTCCCTTACATTTTTGCCATCTCCATATACCGGTAACGGTTTATCAGCCAGTACGTTAGCAATCATTAAAGGAATGAGCTTTTCCGGGAACTGATAGGGCCCATAGTTATTGCTGCAGCGGGAAATAGTAGCAGGGAGGCCATAGGTCCGATGGTATGCACCCACCAGGAGATCCGCTCCTGCCTTGGAGCTGCTGTAGGGAGAGCTGGTGTGGAGGGGCGTCTTTTCCGTGAAGAAAAGGTCCGATCTGTCCAGCGGCAGGTCACCATACACCTCATCCGTAGAAACCTGGTGATACCGCTCAATGCCGTATTTCCGGCAGGCGTCCATAAGGACTGATGTGCCGATGATATTCGTTTCCAGGAAGATTTCCGGATTCAAGATAGACCGGTCCACATGGGATTCTGCCGCAAAGTTCACCACCACATCCGGATGCTCCTCTTCAAAGAGGCCATACACCGCCTCCCTATCGCAGATATCCATCTTCACAAAGCGGAAATTCGGCTTATCCATGACCGGTGCCAGGGTAGACAGATTTCCTGCATAGGTCAGCTTATCCAGACAGATGATGCGATAATCCGGATACTTCTTCATCATGTAAAATATAAAATTAGAACCAATAAATCCTGCACCGCCGGTTACAATGATGTTCATCTTATACCTCTTTTTCCAGCAAACATAGACTGTTAAAATAAAATGCCTGCATCCTTTAAGAAAGGATTCTTCTTATCCTTTTCACTAAGGATAGGATCTGCGACTCCCCATTCCACTCCGATTTCCGGATCATTCCAACGAATGCCGCCATCTGCTTCCGGTGCATAGTAATTATCCGCTTTATAGAGGAATTCCACATGATCTGTCAGTGTTACAAAACCATGGCCGAATCCTCTGGGAATCAAGAGCTGCTTTTTATTCTCTGCAGATAATTCGACACCAACCCACTGCTTGTAGGTCGGGCTGTCATGCCGAAGGTCCACTGCCACATCCAGTACAGCGCCGGTAACGACACGAACCAGCTTTGCCTGGGATTTATCTCCCTTCTGGAAATGAATTCCCCGAAGTGTTCCCTTCACTGTGCTCAGGGAATGGTTATCCTGGACAAAATCATAGAAAAGACCAGCTTCGTCCATGGTCTTCTTACTCCAGCTTTCCATGAAAAATCCTCTGTAATCTCCAAATACTCTGGGAATCAGTACATATACTCCGTCAATTTTAGTCTTAATGATGTCCATAACTGCTACTCCTTTGCTTTCATATACTTATACTTACCAAAACAATGATGATGAAAATCCCTGATTCCTTCCAGCATAAGCTTCAGCTTGGCCAGCTTATCGGATTCAAAGAACAGAACTTTCACAAACATTTTAATAAGTGCCTGCTCATAATATCTTCTGATAAACGGATACTTCTGTGCCACATACAAACGGTTTCTTACAATATAATACTTCCGAATGGGGCTGTGGTTCAACACAGTAAAGCGATAGCCCAGAATATTATACTGCCGGGGATTCCCTAAATGGTGAGTTAACTTGATATCACTCATCAGAAGTATTTTAAATCCATTCTCTCCCGCCCGATAGCAGAACTCATCATCCACTTCATCAATAAACAGGTTTTCATCAAAGCCGCCGATTTTTCGGGCAATATCCACATTGACCATGGAACCTGATGTAATCGCTGCTTTTACGAAATGACTGCCATGCAGATTTTTCGCTTCTTTCAGCCCTGTATAATTCACTGCAAACATGGCAATGTCGTCCCGATTGTCCATATCACTGATGGATGAAATATACCGGTCCAGCATATACGGAGGAAAGGCGCTGTCCTGATCCATGGTGAGTAAAAATGTCTGTCCATTCGCCTGATTCAGTGCATAATTCAACGCATATGACAACCCCTTGTTATCGTGAAAAGGAATATATTTCACATTAGGCAGTTCTGCTATTTTATGTGCAATACCGGGCTCCGGATTTTCCGTATTATCCAATGCGTAGAGTACTTCCAGGTTCGGAAGGTATGTACAGATATTGGCATATGTTTCTTCATCCGGATGGTACAGGACGACAACACCGACAACCTTTATTTCATTGTGTTCTTCAGTAGGCCGGGTCATTTTTATTTCTTTCTGCAATTTTCATGAGATACTTTCCATAGTCGTTCTTCAGCAGCGGCTGTGCCAGCTTCTGCAGCTGCTCCACAGTAATGTATCCCAGATTATAGGCAATTTCTTCCGGACAGCACACCTTGAGTCCCTGTCGTTCCTGGATGGTTTCCACATAGGAAGCCGCCTGGAGAAGTGATTCATGGGTGCCTGTATCAAGCCAGGCGTATCCGCGTCCCATGGTTTCAACCCGTAATGTGCCTTCTTTCAGGTATAATTTATTCAAATCTGTAATTTCCAGCTCTCCCCGGGCAGATGGCTTTAAGGATTTTGCCTTTTCCACCACTGTCTCGTCATAGAAATATAGGCCTGTCACTGCATAGTTCGATTTCGGATACTTCGGCTTTTCTTCTAGGCTGACTGCCTGGCGGTTCTTGTCAAACTCCACCACGCCATACCGCTCAGGGTCATTGACGTAGTAGGCAAAAACAGTAGCGCCGCTGTCATACCCGGCAGCATCCCTGACAATATCCGAAAAGCCGTAGCCATAATAAATATTATCTCCCAGAATCAACGCACAGCCTTCTCCATCAATAAAATCTTCACCAATAATAAAGGCCTGCGCCAGACCATCCGGGCTGGGCTGGATGGCATAGGAAATATGGAGTCCCCATTGGCTTCCATCCCCCAGAAGTTCTTTGAAACTTTCATGGTCTCTTGGCGTCGTGATAACAAGTATATCCCGTATCCCGGCAAGCATGAGTGCACTGAGCGGATAATAAATCATAGGTTTGTCATAAACCGGCATCAGCTGTTTACTGATGACTTCTGTCAAAGGATAGAGACGTGTTCCGGAGCCTCCGGCTAAAATGATTCCCTTTTTTATCATATTCAAAAATTCCTCCTAAAATTTACCACTTTGAATGATATGAAGCATCTTTTTAAATAGCCCTTCCGGTATAAACGGTAAGAGCAGTTCAAAACTTATAACTGAAGAAGCATTTCCCCACATTTTCATTAATGCCCTGCCATGGGCTAATGAGGGCTTTTGAAAATAATAAATCCTATGCATGCTCCAGTCAGCATAAGCATCAAGCAGGATGTCATCAGGGTACTTTTTCTGCATATCCGAGATAAAGTCGTGATATTTCATGATGTAATTTTGAAAGTAGCTTTTCTTATCCTGCACCCCTCTTAATATGCCGGATTGATTACTGCCATAAATTCTATATTTCATCAAGGGCTGCGGATACATGACAATCTTCCCTTTTAAGGCTGCATAAACAGCCAGCCACCAGTCATGAAATACGTTTTGGGAAAAGGGAACAGCTTCTTTTGCCAGAGCCGTCTTCATGACGACAGTACACCCTGTCACAAAGTTCCTAGCCAGGAGGGACTTTAGAAGTTCCCGTGGATTTCCGGATATCCGGGTTTCCTGCCTTGGCCGCACCGCTCTGGCCGTATCTGCGGTCATCTTCCCATCCTGATCAATAATAAATGTGTCACTAAAAGCAAGGTCCGCCTGATCATTGCGTAGCTTTCCCAGCAATAATTCTAATTTCTGCGGACACCAGATGTCGTCCTGATCACTATAGGCAATATAGGGAGTTTCAGTTAATTGGGTCAGTTTTTCAAAAACTTTGGTGGAGCCAAGATTCTCACCGCCCTGAATTACCTTGCATGGAATATCTTTAAGTATGGACCTGCACAGTGAGCCATAATCTGCAGTATCATCAGGACAATCATTCCAAATCAAAACTTTGAAATTCCCGTATGTCTGATTCCTGATAGAAATCAGCTCATCTCTAAGCCAGCGCTGGTTAGGCTTATATAAGGCCATAGCAACAGTAACCTGAATCTGCTCCACCAATCAATCACTTCCTTTTCCAATAATATTTTGACATGGTACATTTTCTCTTGATTGATAAAGGCAGCCACTTCTCATGTTTCCCCAGGTTATATGCAATGCATTTGCATAAATTTGTAAAAATACCACGCGGAATCACGTATAATTTTTTATTTTGTAAAAGGTATCGGTATTCATTACATATATATCTTTTTCCTTCACCCTCCGCCCTGCCAAATTTCTGTCTAATCCATGAGTTCCTGCCATGAAATACTCCCGTGTCAAAGTATCGTTTAAACTCCTGCTGAATAGAGTAGTTATGAGAATGATAAACTTCTGCAGCTGCGCAATACGCCTTTTTCCATCCTGACAATATCATACGAGATGCCACAACTGCATCTTCTCCTAAAATCACATCGTCAGGAAATCCACCTACAGCTATCAAAGCAGTATTACGATAAGCAGCAAAAGTATCTGATAAAAAAGAGGTTTTGATACCATAGTGCTTTACATCGTGTATATCCATTATACAACTTTTCTTTGGATAATTGAATTCTCTGGCAAACGCTGCTAAAGGAGTCGCGTCCTTATTGGGAACTTGCCGGCCGAAGCAGCAGCCAACTTTTGAGTCATTAAAGCATTTCAGGAGATTCCGGATAGAAAATTCATTTGCAGGAACTGCATCCTGCGTCATATAGACTAAAAACTCATAATCCCTGCAGTCCAAAGCAGCCAGCCGTCTCGTCCTGCCATGATTAAATTCCTCTGGTTTTATGCATTTAACAATATGAGAAAACCCATCTAGATACTGTTTATAATCCAGCCGACACTGTCCCGTCTGAATAATATAAAGATCGAATCCAACAAACTTTTGTTTCTTAAGCATTGTTAGCAATTGAATGAATTTATTGTCTGGATTATATATAGGTATAATAATAATCGTTTTTTTTATAGATTTTATATTCATAGAAAATTCCTTCAATATGCTCCAACGCAATTTAAAACTGCTTTCCCTGTCCGCCACAGCAGAACAAGGTCCAGCCAGACGCTCCAGTTGTGGACGTACCAGCTGTCCATCTGCACTCTTTCGGGATAGTCTATATCGCTTCTGCCACTGGTCTGCCACATGCCGGTAATCCCGGGAAGGACGGAATAGTATTCTTTAATGAATTTATCATATTTTTCCACTTCCGCCTGCACGATAGGCCGAGGTCCCACGAGGCTCATTTCGCCTTTGAGGACATTCAGGAGCTGAGGCAGTTCATCGAGGCTGGTCTTTCTAAGGAAGGTGCCACTCTTTGTGATGCGGGGATCGTTCTTCAGCTTGAATTCTCTATCCCATTCTTCTTTTGCCGCCGGATCGGTCGCGAGGAGGTGGTCTAAGACTTCCTGTGAATTCGTACACATGGAGCGGAATTTGTAGCAGTTGAATTCTTTCCCGTCTTTGCCGACACGGCGATGCTTGAAGATGACCGGTCCCGGAGAGTCGTGATAGACCCATGCTGCAATGAGAAGGAGGATCGGCGAAATCAGAAGGCCTCCGCAGATGGTGGCGGCGAGGTCGAAGAGGCGCTTGGCGATCTGATTTGATGTCCGGGCGAGGTTGTTCCGGATCTGAAGCACCATGATCTTCGCATCGAAGAAGGACTCGGCGGTCACATTCGACATGGGGACGGCGACGAGGTTCGGCACGACGCCTACATTCCTCACGAGTGTCTGTGCCTGGTAGATGAGGGAAGCGAGCTGTGTCTGTGGGATGCCGGGGGCGGCGATGATGACATACTGGACGCCGGTATCACGAATGACGCGCTCCATGTCACCAAATCCGCCAAGGATGGTGCAGGACTTGTCGTAGGGCTCATGGTCTTCGAGGAAGCCGACGATGCGGTAGCGCATGCCGGTATCATTCTGTATCTGGCGTGCCATGACTTCGCCGGTCTTTCCTGCCCCGACGATGAGGATGGGGATCTGGAAAGCTTTCGATTTCTTCATCCCTTTCGCCAGAATGACGCGGAAGAGGCAGAGTAGGGCAAAGGAGATCGCGGTGTAGAGAATGACGTAGAAACGGGATACGTCCCCTGCCACCTGCGCAAGAAACATGAGGATGATGGAGAAGACGGTGCCACCCAGGGAAGCCCGAAACAATTTTTTCATCATCTGGTAGATGAGCATGCGCTTCCCATAGAGTCCCTCATAGAGGATAAAGGCCATGTAGACCAGCGGTACCCAGAAATATTGGTAGATGGGGGCGATGTGATAGGTGGTGTGGGTGATCAGGAGGTTTCGAATGGCAAGGGAAAGTATCCCTGCCAGGACGAGGGCGATGTAGTCGCCGATGAGGTAGAAAAATGCGGCGCCGGATGCGCAGGAAATGGAATGGTGGTGTTTAGGGTTGTTCATGTGGTGGTTTATCCTTCGTGTTTTTTTGAAGATGTCAGACTTCAGATGTCAGATGTCGGATGTCGGACTTCTGATTTCGGACTTCAGACTTTTGATGTCTGATCTCTGATGTCTGACTTCTGCTCAGGCTTTTCCGCGAATGCTCAGTATTGTCAGCATGCGCCGAATTTCATCCAAAAGCAGCATGCACGGGCGAATCTCTTCTGCCGTCATATAGTGCAGTCTCAAACATATCAAAAACTGTGTCTCTAACTCAGTGGCTGAGCCGCGTGCAATAGTCATGAAATGTCTTAAATCTTTATCTGTCCCTCGTCCGGCTCCTTCTGCGATGTTCGAGGCAATGGAGACGACGGCTCTTCTCATTTGTGAGGAAAGGGCATAAAGTTCTTCTGATGGCAATCGCCAGACTACGTCATATGTCATGTCTATGAGCTGCATAGCCTTTTGCCAGACGATCATACGGCGATAGTTCATGTAGGTGATCCTTTCGAGACTTGAGGGCTGATAAAGTTGGAGACGTTAGACTTTAGGCTTTAGACTTCAGATGTCAGATTTCAGATGTCAGATATCAGATTTCTAATATCTGACGTCTGACTTCTGACGTCTAACTTCTAGGCTCCCAGTCTCCTAGCCTAAAAAGGGGGCGAGGCATTGTTACCCCCCCCCGAAAATTTTTTCGCTTACGATACTTCCATAGAAATCACTCGGTTTCTACTTTTTTCATTGCCATTTTTACGTTCACATTATATCATATTTCGTTATAAAACGCGAAAAAATCGCCAGTCTACATATATTTGTCAATGAAAGACGTAGAGAAGTCCGATGTCAGACTCCTGACCTCTGCCGTCTCTTCGTCTCCGCTTCTCACTGAAATATCTTGGAAAGCTCATCATCCGTCATATTTCCTATCCAACTTTCACCGACGGAGACGGTCATGTCGGCGAGGGATTTTTTCTTTTGGATGATCTCATTGATTTTTTCTTCGAAGGTGTTCTTGGTGATGAAGCGGTGGACGAGGACGTTGTTCTTCTGTCCGATGCGGTAGGCGCGGTCTGTCGCCTGAGACTCTACAGCGGGATTCCACCAAAGGTCGTAGTGGATGACATGGGAGGCGGCGGTGAGGTTGAGGCCGGTGCCGGCGGCTTTCAGGGAGAGGATGAAGAATCTCGCCTTCGGGTCTGTCTGGAAGCGGTCCACCATGTCTTTTCTCTCCCGGAGGGAGCAGCCGCCGTGGAGGAACATCGGACGTTCTCCCAGCCTGCTCTCGAGGAGATCTGCAAGCTTATCTCCCATGCTCTTGAACTGTGTGAAGATCAGGGCCTTTTCACGGCTGGCCTGGATGCTTTCTGCGAGATCGAGGAGGCGCTCGGCTTTGCCGGAGAGGGCGGGGTCCCAGTTGTCCTCTTTTGTGAAGAGGGCGGGATGGTTGCAGATCTCCTTCAGGGCGAGAATCATCTGCAGGACGAGGCCCTGGCGCTTGAAGAGGGAGGCTTTGTCTCCCTCCTTCTGCTCGCTGATGACGCGGAGGCTCTCTTCGACGGTCTGGTGATACAAGGCGGCCTGCGCGGGGGTGAGGAGGGTGTACTCGTCCTGCTCGAGCTTGTCCGGAAGGTCGTTGATGATGGTCTTGTCTGTCTTGAGGCGGCGCAGGAGCATGGGCGCGGTGATGCTTTTGAAGCGTTCGGCTGCTTTTCTGTCCTGCTCATACTGGATGGGATTCGCATAGCGCATCTGGAAGGTCTTCGCACTGCCAAGGTAGCCTTTGTTCGTAAATTCCATGATGGACCAGAATTCTTTGAGGCTGTTCTCGACGGGGGTACCGGAGATGGCGATGCGGATGGGGGCTTTCATGCTGCGGACGGCGCGGCTCTGGGCGGTGTCGGGGTTCTTGATGTTCTGCGCTTCGTCGATGATGAAGACTTCCCATTTCTTCTTTTTGAGAAGCTCCTGGTCACTTCGAAGGAGTCCATAGGTGGTAAGAAGGATGTCCCCATGGAAATCAGCGAGGTCGCGCTTGGCGCCATAGTAGAGGAAAACGGTGAGGAGCGGTGCGAAGCGGGCAATCTCTTCCTGCCAGTTGGAGAGAAGGCTCGTCGGCACGACGATGAGTGCTTTCTTCTTGGCAAGGCGTCCCTCCTCGCGGAGCTTTTCGAGGAAGGTGATGACCTGAAGGGTCTTCCCAAGGCCCATATCATCAGCTAGGATGCTGCCGAAGCCGAGGCGGCTGTTGTTGTAAAGCCACGCATAGCCGCGCTTCTGGTAGGGGCGAAGTGTCGCACATACATTTTCCGGCAGTGCGACGGGTTCGCCCTCTTTCATGGAGGAAAGCAGTCGCTTCACCTCATCCGTCATGGTGATCTTCGCGCCTTCATAGCTGCCCTCGAGGGCGATGCGGAGGAGTTCTTCCCCTTTGAGGGAGGCGGGACGCTGCCACATTTTTTCGAGCTTTTTCAGATCTGCCTCGGTCACGTAGAGGTATTGCCCCTTGAATGCGATGAGAGAGCCTGCTTTGACAGATAGTTTTTCGAAATCTTCCGGGGAGATCCGCTCGTCTCCAAGGGCGATCTGCCAGTCGAAGTCGAGCATGTCTTCCAAAGAGAGGAGGGACGGTGCATGCGATGCTCCCTCTTCTTTCTTTTTGAGACGGAGTGTCTTCTTCGGACGGATGAGGTGCTGCAAGGACTTCGGCAGGATGACGCGCGCGCCCAAAAGACGCATGGCCGGGATGGCTTCCAAAAGGAAAGGGGCAAAGGTTTCCGCCGTGAAGGAAATCGGTGTCCTTCCTTCGCTGTCCATGTAGTCTTCCATGCCGGTCACGAGAGAAGAAAGCAGGTCCATATCCTTTAAGATCTGGTAGCGGCAGGCATCATAATCTTTCTTTGTAAAAACATCCGCGAGCGGCACCGCGTCCCCTTCTCTGTCCTCACTGTCTACGACGGAGAGGTCCAGATGGAAGGCTTTTGTTTTCGGATCATCTGACACGAGAAGCACGGGCTGCCAGCGGGCGGCGCTCAGGTGGAAATAGGACAGCCACGACGCGATGCCATCAGCCTCGGGGTGCGGCCTTCCTTCCCGCGCCATCAGGGGCTCACCCATGAAGAAAAGATCATAGATGGGGTCGTCTGCGAAATTTTTCTTCGCCATGTTTTGCATCAAGTGTGTGAGGAAAAGTGACAGTGCCGCCTCGGCAGGCTCTCTGGCAAAGCATCTCTTCTCTCTGTATCGCGCGATTTCTACCATGGAAGGGGTCACCCATTTCGAGAGGATCCCCATGGCTTCCGCCGTGCCTGCGTCCTGCTCGGTCGGCATCCAGCGGATGGAGAGCACATTCTCATCCACACGCACCAGCTCGGGGATGGCATTCCCTGTCCGGAGAAGGTGTATAGCGAGCAGCACCACCTCGCGGAAGGCACGCACGGTGTAAGAGCTGTCCGCCGCTTCCTCTTCCGTCATATCGAGAAGAGCAGCGAGGAAACGGCTCATCGGCCACCAGTCGCCGCGATCTGTATAGAGCTTCCCCTCGGAGAGCCCTTCGATCACGAGATGCACGGAAGAAACGGAGGCAAGCTCCAGGCTGTCTTTCCCGCCGCCCACGACGTAAACGGCTGACGAATCAAAGAGCGCTTTCTCTGCGACCTTTCTGACACCCGTCATGGTCTTTTCATAGACGCGGCCGAAGCTGCCGCGTCCGTAGAAAGCGGGCGAAGCGGGAAGCACACGCATCCATAAGGAAAAGAGGCTTTTGATCTTCGTGAAATCAGGGATTTCCGCCGTTTCCTCTGCCATGGGAAGTGCCATATCCTTGACCAGTTTCCCTTTCACAAGGTCATCCCAGCGCGGGATCTTGGCAGACATCTCATTTGTGATCGTCACATGCCGCTTTTTTAGCTCGCTCACAAGCGACACGCCATGTAGGGAGAAGACTTGGAAGGGATCATTGTCGATGGCACGGCTCACCTCATAGATAACGGCCGCGATGTGCTTGCAGAGGTGCGCCCAGTCGGGACAGCTGCAATGCATCTCGATGTCATTCATCGAGGAGGGGAATAGGGAAAGACCTGCCTTTTCCGCAAGCTCCATGACAGCAGGTGACAGCTCCCGATGCAGGAGCTTCGTCACGATCGAAGGATGGCGCGATACATCATCCAGAAAGGCCTGGACTTTGTTTTCTGAAAAAGGAGGGAGCGTGAGTGTGACTTTGTAGGGCGTGCGCCGCGTCCCCTGCACCTTCGCAGTCAGCATCTCCCCCTCCCGGCGCATGGAAATGACCGCGCCGCCTCGCGCATACACCCGCCCGCGCGGCAGACGGTTCGCATGGTCCGCCTCCTCGAGCGCTTTCAGCCACTCGCTCCCCCACCAGGTATTGCCATATTGCAGTTTCATCGTCTTTGCCTCGCTTCTGTACGTTTTTCTTTATTATATGAAATCGTTACGGTGCAGGCAATCGGTTGTGACAGATTCCGTAGGAAAGGAGAGATGGTACGGCACATCAAATAAGAAACACTGCGGGAATGAAAACAGGAATGAGTGGCTAGTGACTAGGGACTAGGAGACTAAGAGACTAGGAGACATCAGACTCCTGTATCGTCATTTCGAGCAAAGTGAGAAATCTTTGTCACTCGCGGTCAGAAGCTCACGCTTCCCTCACATGTGCCACGCACTTCTCCGTTTTCCTCATCTGTCTTTCATACCGCTAGTACCCTATCCGGCTCACTTCGCTCGCCACCTTCCCCTTGAGGGGAAGGCTTTATGTCGGGGATAGCAACGCTCTCGTATACGATGCTCTTGAGACGATCTTCTTCGCTCTTTTTCATCCCGCCAGAACCCTATCCGGCTCGCTCCGCTCGCCACCTTCCCCTTGAGGGGAAGGCTTTGTGTCGGGGACAGCGGCACTCTCACAAATGCCGTGCTTGCATTCTGTGCAAACAAAAACCGCTCTGCAAGGACGGGCTTTGCAGAGCGGTTTCTGGTTCTATTATTCTACGGTCACGGATTTTGCGAGATTTCTCGGCTTATCCACATCATTCCCTCTCTTGATAGAGGTGTAGTAAGCGAGGAGCTGCATCGGGATGACAGCGAGGATCGGTGCGATGAAGGGATCGACTCTCGGGATACGGACAGTCTCGGTCGTGTACTTTGCGATCTCTGTGTCATCGACGAAGCCGATGCCGAGGACTTCGGCGCCGCGGGCGCGAACTTCCTGGATATTGCTGTACATCTTTGCGCTGACATCGTCCTGTGTCGCTACGGCGATGACCGGGGTCTCCGGCGAGATGAGGGCGAGGGTGCCATGCTTCAGTTCACCGGCCGCGTAGGACTCCGCATGGATGTAGGAAACTTCTTTCAGCTTCAGTGCGCCTTCCATGGCGATCGCATAGTCGATGGAGCGGCCAAGGTAGAAAATATCATTCGCCTTGATGAGCTTTTCAGCGACATCTGCCATGTGTTCTTTTTCATCAAGCACGGTGTCGATCTGATCCGGCAGATCTCTCAGTGCGGTGGTGATCTTCTGGATGAGTGCGGGCTTCAGTGTGCCTTTCAGCTGGCCCATGTAGAGGGCAAGGAGCAGGAGCGCCACGAGCTGGGTGGTATAGGCTTTCGTAGAAGCGACGGCGATCTCCGGGCCTGCCAGTGTGTAGACGACATTGTCAGCTTCACGCGCAATGGAGGAGCCGATGGAATTCGTCACAGCGAGGCTCTTCGCGCCGAGACGTTTCGCTTCTTTGAGCGCCGCCAGGGTGTCGATGGTCTCGCCGGACTGGCTGACTACGATGCAGAGGGTCTTATCGGTCGTGAGCGGACGGCTGTATCTATATTCGGAAGCGATTTCTACAGATACAGGGATCTTGACGAAGCGTTCGATGTAGTGCTTCGCAACGAGGCCGGCATGGTACGCCGTGCCGCAGGCGGTGATCAGGATGTGATCGATGCCGGAGAGACATTCTTTCGTCCAGCCGAGATCGTCGAAATTGACAGAGCCGTCTTTATTGAGATGGATCTGTACGGTATCGTGGACAGCCTTGGGCTGTTCATAGATCTCCTTCAGCATGAAATGCGGGTAGCCGCCTTTTTCAGCCGCTTCCGCGCTCCACTTGACTTCCTGGATCTCCTTTTTGATCGGCTTGCCTTCGGCATCGAAGAGGGAAACGCCATCCTTCTTCACGATGGCCAGCTCGCAGTCGTCCAGGATATAGATCTTTCTGGTATGGTTGATGACGGCCGGGATGTCGGAGGCGATGAAATTCTCGCCATCGCCAAGGCCGATGATGAGCGGATTGTCCTTCTTCGTGCAGATGATGGTGTCCGGCGCCGCCTTATCCATGATGACGAGGCTGTAGGAGCCTTCGATCACGGAAAGGACCTTGCGGACGGTGGAGAAGAAGTCTCCGTCATCCATCTTTTCGAGAAGGTGTGCCACGACTTCGGTGTCGGTATCCGACTTGAAGACATGGCCTTCGTCGATCAGCTGCTTCTTGAGCGTCATGTAGTTTTCGATGATGCCATTGTGTACGATGACGAAATGATTATGGCAGTCGCCATGCGGATGGGCATTCCGATCCGATGGCTGTCCGTGCGTCGCCCAGCGGGTATGCCCGATGCCGATGTGTCCTGTGAGCGGATGCTCCTTCAGGGCTGCTTCCAGATTCGCCAGACGACCTTTTTTCTTTTCGATAGAGATCGTACCTTTGTCATAGATGGCGATGCCAGCTGAATCATAGCCGCGATATTCGAGGCGTCTCAGTCCATCGATCAAAAAGCGGGACGCTTCGCCGCTACCCACATAACCTACAATACCACACATACGGTATTCCTCCTTGCGTATTTCTTTGGAATGCTCTGCCGCTCCGGGCCGCCCCTTGCCATCAGAGCTGTCTTTGGAAGAAGGCTGTACGCCTTGCTTTCTCTGCTCATGGGCCAGAGGATCTTCTTCTTATTATGAGTAAGGGAAATGCGATTCGATCGCAAAATCAGATATTATAGAAATGCGGACATCGCCCGCAGGTATTCATACGGAGTTTATTATATCACATGTCATAAAAATATGATATTTCCCGGTGGCACACAGAAAAAGGAGCTGTAACTTACGTTAAGCTCCTTCGCTACGTTTTTCACATTATAGCATAGCTTGGAAGAGAAGGAAAGGCGTCAGACTTGGAGACTTTAGATTTCAGACTTCAGACTTCTGTCCTCCGATGTCATTTCTCATTTAGATCGATCCCAATGCCGATCCGAGCTCCTGCATCTCTTCCATTTCCGAAAGGCCTGCCACGGCGGCGAAGACGCCGATCATAGCAAGAAGCAGCAGGAAAAGAAGGAGCATCACGTAGGGCGCGATGGCGATCAGGACAGATTTCCCGGTGGAGAAGAAATAGTTCTCGCGGATCGCAAGGACATCAAGGACGAAGGTCCACACGCAGATCGCAAATGAACCGATGCCGGAGAGGAAGGAAAGCCCGATGCTTTCTGCCAGTGTGAAGAAGACGGAGAAGGCAAGCGGCAGCGATGCCGCCATGAATCCGGCGGTGATGCCCTTCGCGCTCCCTTGCCCGCCGAGAAGTCCGGAGAGGTAGTCGGTCACGGCGCTGTGGACAAGGAGGGAAAGCCCCAGAAAGAGAAGCACAGCTAGAAACTCGACAAGAAGCCCCGGTCCTTCTGAGAAGGCGGATACCGCTGTCAAGAAAAGTGTAAAGAGCCATAGGATCCCCGCTTCACGAAGGCGTTCGCCGCGGGTGATGTCATAGAGCGCCGCCCGCGGTGTCACGATCAGCGAGTAGACAAGATCAAGAAAGGTATTCATGGAGTTGCTCCTTTGGAATGAATGTATGATAGGGGGAAGTCTTGGAGACTTGGAGGCGTCAGACTGAGAGACTTCAAACTTCTGATGTTTCTCGGTCTCACTTGACCACCGGTGTCTCCCCTTCTGTCAATGCCTTTTTCATGCTCCCTGCCATGGATTCTCCCATGACATTCGAGAGCCGGACGGCTTCGCCGCGAAGGAGGGAGCGGAGTGTCACTGCGCTATTCGTATACGAGCGGGTCTCTATATGATCCACATCGAGCCCGCCGCTCGAGGCAGCGTAGTTCAGCGCATCATAATAATTGCCCATGGCATCGACAAGACCGAGATCCTGTGCCTGGCGGCCGGTCAGGATGCGCCCATCGGCGATGCTCTTTACTTTCTCTTCATCCATATGGCGTCCGTCCGCCACGGTCTGGACGAACTGGTGGTAAATGTCATCGACCATGGTCTGCAGCATCTCTCTCTCTTCGCCTGTCATCGGGCGGTACATGGAGAGGATATCCTTGTGCGCACCGCTCTTGATCTTATCATTCTTGACGCCGACCTTATCCATCAGGTCTTCGATATTGGTATAGTCCATATAGACGCCGATGCTGCCCGTCATGGTGGCCGGAGAGGCGAAAATATAATTTCCCTTGCTCGCCAGCCAGTAGCCTGCCGAGGCGCACATATCGCCCATGGAGATCACGATGGGCTTCTTGCTGCTGCGGATCTTATCCATTTCTTCTGCGATCTCCTGAGTCGCTCCTGTCGAGCCGCCCGGGCTGTTGATACGGATCAGGATGGCTTTTGCCTGCGGATCCTTTCTGGCTTCCTGAAGCTCTCGCATGATCTCCTCGGAGGAGGAGCCGGAAGAACCGCTCAGCATCGAGTCTGTCTCCGGCCCGCCGTAGATCGCGCCGTCGATGCGCACGACGGCCACATAGCCCTCTCCCCGCTTTTCTTTTTCTGCTTTCCAAAGAGATGTGCTGCCCACCGAGAGCGCCGCCGCAAGGAGCAGGACTGCGAGAAGCAGGATCCATTTTCTTTTCGTCTGTATCGTCATTAGAAGTCGTCCTTTCATATGTATTGGCTGATAGTTTCATTATATCACAGAAGAGAAGGGGTTCAGCAGCCAGGGATGGGGAGCCTTTATTGACTTGTGTCTTCCATGCTGCTTTCGGGCATCACTCTTTAAAAAAATCGGCGCTCGCCTGCTGCCGTCAATCGCCTGCTTGAAACGCATATCCCCACTCGCTTTCATGCCGCCAGAACCCTATCCGGCTCGCTCCGCTCGCCACCTTCCCCACGCGGGGAAGGCTTTGTCCGTCGTTATTCTTTTTCTCCACGTATCCTGTATTCGCTTTGACGATACGAGAATACCATTTTCTAAAAAAAGGCGGCGAAGCCGCCACGAGAGCCCTGAACCTTGAACCCTGAGCCAAATGAAAGCAAAGTAAAACGGGGCTGTGAAGAAATGAATCTTCATTTCTTCACAGCCCCGTTTTTTATAGTATGCATTGACCTGTTACGGCAAACCGTCGCTCATGAGATGCGCATAGTGCTGCTGGATCTTACGGGTGACAGGGCCGACTTCTCCATTGCCGATCGGCTTTCCGTCAATGGAGAGAACCGGGATGATGCCGTCCTGAGAATTCGTGAGGAAGACTTCTTCCGCATTCATCATATCTTCGAGGCGGACCGGATCTGTCGCATCATCGATGGAGGTGACACCGGCAGTCGGAGCGACGCGGGAAAGGACGAGGGAGCGGGTGATGCCGCGGGTCATGAATTCATTCGTGCCCGGGGTCCAAATGACGCCCGCCTTGACGATGAGGACATTCGAGTGGGTGGCTTCGGTCAGAAGGCCGTCTCGGATGAAGATGCCGTCGTAGCACCCCTGCTTCAGTGCGTCCTGACGTGCGAGAAGGTTATCCACCTGAGAGAGGGAAAGAATGTCGCAGTGGTGTCCGCGATCATCTTTCATCGTGATGCACTTCACGCCGTCCTGCACTTTGGCAATGGCATCCAGACTGATCGGTTTGGCGTAGACCAGGACATTCGGGCGCAGCTGATTTCTGGCAGGGATCAGGAAATCATGATCGCCCTGTCCGCGGGTGACGATGATCTTCACATAGCCTTCTTCGATGCCGCTTTCTTCGACGACGGTTTCCACAATCTCGGTGAATTCGTCCGGTGCTGTCACGGGACGAATGCCCAAAAGACGCATGGAGCGGTACAGACGGTCGGTGTGATAGGAAAGAGCAAACGGATGGCCTTTGTAGACGCGGATCCATTCATAGCATCCGTCACCAAACTGGAGTCCTCTGTCATCTGCCGCGATGATCTGGGAGAAATCATAATAGAAATTGTGATTGTAGTATATGGTAGTTTTTCTTTCTGCCATACGTCTCACCTCCGTAACAAATTGTTATTATTATGGCTTATGAGGGATATTACCACTGGGGCGTTCTGCCTCTTGATTGCCTGCGAAAGAGGTTCAGCGGGTTCTATAGGTTCAAGAGGTTCAAAGGGGGTTGGTGCGGCGCATAAAAACATAGAAGTGCCGCAGAGTATGGATGTGGCGATGCCCGAAGGTTTCTTAAAAAGCAGGTTTCCCGTTTGAGCTTTTCTGACAGGATTCGTTTGACCGCGAACAACAAAGATTTTTCTAATCCAGTCACCCGTCACTAGTCACTCGAAACTCCCAGTCCCCAATTCCTGACCATTCATCCCTCACTTGCTTTTCAATGCTTTAATCTTTTCGATGAGGAGCGGGAGGAAATCCTTCAGATCCGCTTCGACAGCGTAGTCTGCCATTTCCATGATCGGCGCCTTCGGGTCCTTATTGACCGCGATGACGATGTCCGCATTGACTGCACACATGTGCTGCATCGCGCCCGAGATGCCGAGGGCGAAATAGATCTTCGGCGCTACGCCCTTGCCAGTCTGGCCGATCTGGTGGCTATGCGGCTCCCAGCCGAGCTCTGCGATCGGACGGCTGCAGCCGACAGCTGCCCCCAGAAGATCAGCGAGTTCATGGAGCTTCGCCCATTCTTCCTCCGTACGGATGCCGCGGCCGCCTGCGACGACGACCTTCGCATTTTCGACCGGATGGCTGTCCTTCTCACCGGCGATGATCTCCTTCAGCACCGTGCCGAGATCCTTCTCTTCAAGGGAAACGGAGAGGGAGATGACCTCGCCCGTGCGGGAAGCATCGGCTTGCGGGTACTTGAAGATGCCCGGGCGGACCGTGCCGACCTGGGGACGATAGTCCGGAGACACGATATCTGCCATGATATTCCCATCCATCGCCGGACGCGACCAGATGACCAGCCCCTTCTCGGTATCTGCCGAAAGCTCCGTCACATCTGCCGTGACGCCGCAGACGAGCTCTGCCGCCAGACGCGGGGCGAGATCGCGGCCGAATGGCGTCGCGCCAAAGATGATGGTATCCGGCTTCTTCTCCAAGAGGAACGGCGCCAGTGCCTTCTGGTACGCTTTCCCATCATAGTGGGCAAGGAGCGGATGATCGATCACATAGACCTTATCTGCGCCGAGGGGGATCAGCGAGGATGCCGGATCCTTGAGATCAGCACCGATGAGGACGACTGCGACCTCTTCCCCCAGCTGGTCCGCCAGTACGCGGGCTTCGCCGGTCAGTTCACCGGTGACCTTCTGGATCTTGCCATTCGCAAGCGCTCCGATGACATAAATACCTTTATATTCAGAAAAATCCATTTCGCCCCTCCTTAGATGACCTTCAGTTTCTGCATAGCCGAGAGGAAGAGATCTGCCGCTTCTTCCGTCGTCTTTCCTTCGATGCGGAGATTTTCTTTTTTCGGCGGCACGACCGGACGGACCTGACGGACCTGCGTCGGAGAGCCCTTCATGCCGATGCGCGCCGGATCGACCGGCAGATCGGCTGCCGTGAGATTTCCGATCTCCACTTCATCCTTCTTGAGGAGACCCTTGATGCTCGGGTATCTCGCATGGTTCAGCGCTTCTGTCGCAGTGACGACCGCCGGAAGAGCAAGCTCGAGCACCTCGATATTCCCACCGATCTGGCGCTTCACGGTGAGGAAGCCTTCCTTCTCATAGGAAATGCCTACGGCTGCACTCACATCCGCGATGCCGAGCGTCGCAGCGATCTCTGGGCCGATCTGCGCCGTATTGCTGTCGATGGACTCCTGCCCGCAGAAAATGAGATCGAATGTTCCTAGCTTCTCGATCGCCTTAGCCAGCGTGTAGCTCGTCGCAAGAGTATCCGCACCGCCAAATGCGCGGTCCGTCACGAGGTATACTTCATCAGCGCCCATAGCGACCGCATCCTTCAGGACAGCGGCTGCCTGCGGGGGACCCATGGTGATGACCGTCACCGTGCCACCCACTTCATCGCGCAGCGAGAATGCCGCTTCCAGCGCATGGAGATCCAGCGGATTCATGATGCTGTTCGCATTATTTCTTTTCAGTCTTCCTGTGGTCGGATCGACTTCCATCTTCGATGTGTCGACGACCTGTTTGATACAAACCAGAAACTTCATAGTGTCTCCCTTCTGTGAGGTCGAAATCATATGCCACGCAGCACGAACGCCGCGCCACAGGGTAAACGGGGCTTATAGAGAAATAAGGCTTCGCCCACTGTCCCCATTATCCATATTTGTTTAAAGTATAGCATAAGTGAAACGTTTTTGCGTGAGAAAGTTCATAAACTTTGAGGCTTTTCCGTCTATCCGCCATCAAAAAAGGCGATGTGAAATAACGATCATCTCATTTTCGCGTTCAATCTGCCGCAGGGAACTTGCAGCTCTCATAGGAGTGACCGGGAAACCTTATCCCAGCTGTCTTTCATGCCATAGTCACCCTATCCGCCCCTGCGGGGCACCTTCCCCTAGAGGGGAAGGCTGCGATACGAGAATACCATCTTCTAAAAAAAGGCGGCGAAGCCGCCACGAGAGCCCTGAACCTTGAACCCTGAACCAAATGAAAGCAAAGTAAAAAGGAGCTGTGAAGAAATGAGGATTCATTTCTTCACAGCTCCTTTTTTATTGTCGGCTTATCTATCCGAGCCGTCTTTTTCTTTGCGGATGACGTCGTGAGCGCCGCCTTCTACGATGGAGGTCGCAGAGACGAGAGTCAGCTTCGCCTTTTCCTGAAGCTGCGGGATGGTGATAGCGCCGCAGTTGCACATGGTGGCTTTGATCTTAGCGCAGGTCTTTTCGACGTTTTCTTTCAGCGGACCGGCATATGGGACATAGGAGTCTACGCCTTCTTCGAAAGCGAGCTTCTTGGAACCATCGAGGTCATAACGGCCCCAGTTTCTGGCACGGTTGGAACCTTCGCCCCAGTATTCCTTGACGATGGTGCCGCCGACCGTTCTCTTCTGTGTCGGGGATTCGTCGAAGCGGGCAAAGTAGCGGCCGAGCATGACGAAGTCAGCGCCCATGGCAAGAGCCAGTGTGATGTGGTGGTCGTAAACGATGCCGCCGTCGGAGCAGACCGGTACGTAGATGCCGGTTCTCTTGTAGTATTCATCTCTGGCCTGGCATACTTCGATGAGAGCCGTTGCCTGGCCGCGGCCGATGCCCTTGGTCTCACGGGTGATGCAGATGGAGCCGCCGCCGATGCCGACCTTGACGAAGTCAGCGCCTGCTTCTGCGAGGAAGAGGAAGCCTTCTCTGTCGACGACATTGCCTGCGCCGACCTTGACTTTCTCGCCGTAGCGTTCACGGATCCAGTTGATGGTGATCTTCTGCCATTCGGAGAAGCCTTCCGAGGAGTCGATGCAGAGGACATCTGCGCCTGCGTCTACGAGGAGCGGTACGCGGTCCGCGTAGTCTCGGGAATTGATGCCGGCGCCGACGATGAAGCGTTTCTGTGCGTCGAGCATTTCATTCGGGTTTTCCTGATGGGAGTCGTAGTCCTTGCGGAATACGAAGCCGTAGAGACGGCCGTCTTCATAGAGGACCGGCAGGGAATTGATCTTGTTGTCCCAGATGATGTCATTGGCTTCGGAAAGGGTGATGCCGTAATTGGCTTTGACAAGTTTTTCGACAGGAGTCATGAAGTTCTTGACCTTTTCGCTCTTGTCCATGCGGCTTACACGGTAGTCTCTGGAGGAAACGATACCTACCATTTTGCCGTTGGAAGTGCCGTCTTCCGTGATGGCGATGGTGGAGTGGCCGGTCTTTGCCTTGAGGGCGAGGACATCCGCTAAGGTCGCTTCCGGCGACAGGTTCGAATCGGAAGGAACAAAGCCTGCTTTCTGTGCTTTGACTCTGGCAACCATGGCTGCTTCTTCTTCAGGGGTCTGGGATCCGTAGATGAAGGAAACGCCGCCGTTTCTTGCGAGTTCGACAGCGAGCTTTTCACCGGAGACGGCCTGCATGATAGCAGAAACCATTGGAATGTTTAATGTGATGGCCGGTGTTTCCCCTTTTTTGTATCTGACCAGCGGGGTCTTCAGAGAGACGTTCGCCGGGATGCAGCTGCAGTCAGAATATCCGGGAATGAGCAGATATTCATTAAAGGTATGAGCCGGTTCATTGATGTAGGTTGCCATTATTTCCTCCTTAAATAAAAATAGAGTAAAAAGATGAAAATAAATTAACTTACTATACCTCTTTACTCGTATTCGGTCAAGCGTTTTTTCCCGTGACCTATGTATTTGTACTATTATAGCGTAAAAACTCCGCCTTGGATAGGCGGAGTTTGTGAGAGTTTTATGAGATGGGTTGTCAGGTTCAGGGGCAGCTCACGAGGCGTATCGCCACTTGATTGTTTGCGAAAGCTCGACCCGAATGAGGAATTAGGAATGAAGGCGGCGGCTTCGCCGAGATCGATGACGAGGTCGCAGCTGTTCTGGCATTCGTTATCTCACATACGACGTTTCTCGCCGCTCAGGATGACGAAACGGGGCGATGCCCGAAAGTGGTATGCAAGTCACTCGTGATCTCTAATCCCTGCGGTCTAACATACGTGGGGGCCAACCCCGCCTCGCTCCGCTCGGCTGCCCCTTCCAGAGGAAGGGGCGAGAGGATGCGCCTCTGCGATTTAATCAGCGTTTCCCTAGAGCAGCGGCTCGATCACGGTCTGGAAGTAGGCGTTCAGCTCTTTCGGCGTCGCCTGCATTTTGTTTTTGCGTACCCACCACTGGACCATTTCGACGAAGCTGCCGGAGATGTGATTCAGGAGGAAATCTTCGGGGACAGGGATTTCCTTGTGGTGGTTCAGGAGGTAGGAGGCGATGAGGCGGGAGAGGCTCGCCTTGAAGTAGCGCAGGAAGAAGTCGGAGCTTTCAGAGATGAGCAGGTCGCGCAGGTGGTTCGTATTCTCTGCGATATGCTCTAAGAGGTGGCAGAAGACAGGATCCGGAAGGCCGGTATGCTGGTGATCGTCAGAGGGGTGGTTGTCATTCATGACACCGTCTACGATATGCTCGAAGAGTTCCTGACACATGTCCTCTAAGAGGCTGTCCTTGGTCTGGAAATGGGCATAAAATGTGCTGCGGCCGATATTGGCACGATCAATGATATTCTGGATGGTGATTTTTGAATATGGTTTTTCTGATAACAGAGCGCTGAATGCTTCGAAGATAGCGGCTCTGGTCTTCTGCTGTCTGCGATCCATGGGGTTCCTCTTTCACAATGGCTGATACAATACGACTTGTATGATATATGCTATTGTAAAATATTGGAAGGAGAAATTCAAGTATCCACGAGCATATTTTTTAGGGGTACTTGAATTTTTCAAGCGGGCATTTGGAAAATGGGGAAGGGGCTAGTTCTTAGGGCGTTTCATCCTTTGACTGCGGATGAAAGCTCTGCTCGAATTAGGAATGAGGAATTAGGAATGAAGGTGGCGGCTTCGCCGAGATCCTTCGTCTCAGGTCGCAGCTGTTCTGGCATTCGTTATCTCACATACGACGTTTCTCGCCGCTCAGGATGACGAAACGGGGCGATGCCCGCTTGAGACTTAGGGACTAGGGGACTAGGGGACCAGGAGACTTTAGACTTTACAGGTCAGAAGTCAGAGGTCAGAAGTCAGACATCAGAAGTCTGATGTCTGATATCTCTCAGTCTCCTAATCCCTAATCCCTAGTCACTAGCTACTAGTCACCAGTCACAAAGTTTCGATCACACGGATGAGAGCTGTCACATCTTCTTCCTTTGTCGCCCAGCTGGTGCAGAGGCGGATGATGCTGTGGCTGTCGTCGGCTTTGCAGCCAAAGCCGAAAGCAACGGTCTCTTTGAGTTTTTCCATCCGGCTGTTTTCTATGGTGAAGAAGATCTGGTTCGTGGGGGAGTCGAAGTAGAGGGGGATTCCTTTGGCGGTGAGTGCTTTTTTGATCTCTTCTGCATAGAGGTCGGCGGTGCGCCCCATCTGAACATAGAGGTCATCTTTGAAAAGCTCGTCAAACTGGATGCCGAGGAGCCAGCCTTTGGCGAGGAGTGCGCCATGCTGTTTGATCATGGGGAAGAAGTGCAGGATGAGGTGCGGGTCAGGGATCACGACGGCTTCGCCGAAGAGTGCGCCGCATTTCGTGCCGCCGATATAGAAGACGTCTGCGAGGCGAGCAAGGTCTTCGAGGGTGACGTCATTTGCGGCGCTTCCGAGGGCGTAGGCGAGGCGGGCTCCATCGATGAAGAGGGGAAGATGGTGCCTGCGGCAGACGGCAGAAATGTCTGTCAGCTCTTTTTGGGAATAGAGGGTGCCCCATTCGGTCGGCTGGGAAATGTAGACCATGCCGGGATGTACCATGTGTTCCCAGTTGTCGTCGGCGAAGAAATCGGAGACGTAGTGATCGATCGCTTCGGCGGTCAGCTTGCCTTCCTCGGAGGGAAGGGCGAGCACTTTGTGACCACCCCACTCGATGGCGCCGGCTTCATGGACATTCACGTGGCCGCTGTCGGCGGCGATGACGCCTTCATAAGGGCGGAGGACGCAGTCGATCACGGTGGCATTGGTCTGGGTGCCGCCGACGAGGAATTTCACCTCTGCTTGCGGCGCGGCGCATGCTTTTCTGATGCGTTCGCGGGCGGAGTCAGAGATGTCATCTAGCCCGTAGCCGGCAGAGGGCTGGTGGTTTGTTTCAGAAAGACGACGGAGAATATTCGGATGGCAGCCTTCCATGTAGTCGGAGGCGAAGGGGAGGGTATGGTTCATGATGAATGCTTCCTTTCATTGGGATATGTATGTCATAAATTATAGCAAAGCTATGAGTGAAATGCATAGCTTATCTTTTCTTGTGTCCAATTATGCATACTTCTTTCCAAAAATGTTTGATAGTGATACAATTATTTCTGTAATTTGTACATGATTTCAAGAAAAGGCTGTAAAAAGATAGCCAAAAGAGAAAATGACAGCGAAAGCGCCAGGCGCTTTCATTTTTTTCATGAGGGGTGATCTTCTCATGGAAGGGAGAATGAAGTATGAATATCCATGAATACCAGAGTAAGCAGATCATGCGTGAGTATGGCATCCATGTTCCGGAAGGCTATCCGGCATTCACAGTCGAAGATGCGCTGGAAAATGCGAAGCGCCTTGACACGCCGGTCGTGGTCGTAAAGGCACAGATCCATGCAGGCGGCCGTGGGGAAGCGGGCGGTGTCAAGCTCGCCCGTTCTCTGGATGAAGTCAGAAAATATGCGAAGGAGCTTCTTGGCAAGGTGCTCGTCACCCGCCAGACCGGCCCGCAGGGCAAGACGGTGAATCGTCTTCTGATCGAAGCCGGCTGCCATATCAAGAAAGAGTACTATCTCTCCTTTGTCGTGGATCGTCAGGCGGAATGCGTCGTCATGATGGGTTCGGAGTCCGGCGGCATGTCCATCGAGGACGTGGCAGCAGAAAATCCGGAAAAGATCATCAAAGAGTACATCGACCCGGTCATCGGTCTGGCCGATTTCCAGGCACAGCGCATGGCGTATGCGCTTCATTTCGAAAAGCCGACCATCAGAAAAGCAGCGACCTTCATGAAGTACCTCTACAATGTCTTTGTGGATAAGGACTGCTCACTGGCGGAAGTCAATCCGCTGGTCGTCACCGAAGAAGGCGATGTCATGGCGCTCGATGCGAAGCTGAACTTCGATGACAGCACGCTTTCCCGTCATCCGGAGATCGTAGCACTGCGCGACATCACGGAAGAGGACCAGAAGGAAAGAGAAGCCGCAGCGGAGGGATTGAACTATGTCAATCTCGGCGGCGATGTAGCCTGCATGGTCAACGGGGCAGGTCTTGCAATGGCGACTGTCGATATCATCAAGGAAAACGGTGGTGAACCGGCCAACTTCCTTGATGTCGGCGGTGACTCTACGCCGGAAAAGATCGTGGCAGCCTTCAGGATCATGCTTGAAGACGATCAGGTCGATGGGATTCTGATCAATATTTTCGGCGGCATCAATAAGTGCGATGTCATCGCGACGGGCATTGTCGAAGCGGCTGCGCTTCTTTCCGGCGGTAAAGAGGAATTCCCGATCCCTGTCGTGGTTCGTCTCGAGGGACGCAATGTAGAGCGCGGACGCGAGATCCTGGCCAAAGCGGATATCAAGAATCTGTATCCGGCTTCTTCCATGGATGAAGGTGCGAAACTCGCCATTCGTCTCGCAAAAGAAACGAGAGAGAAGAAGTAAAAATAAAGGTTGACGGGTTCAAGATTTCAGACGTTGTGAGAAGCGGCGGCACTTTATGAATTGTGCGCCGCTACCACAACCTATCAACCCAAAGTTTGAAAACAGGGATGAGTGGCTAGTGATTGGTGGCTAGGGATTAGGTTTGCGATACGAGAAAACCGCTAGTTTCAAACCTCCGCGGCGCTTCTGTATTTTTATGCGCCGCACCACCATTTCACATTTCACATTTCTCATTTCTAATTTTTCATTCAAGCGAGGCTTTCGCACGCAATCAAGGGGCAGCACGCCCCATGGGCTAACCCTTGTAATACGGTTCGGTTTGCTATGTTTGACCACGAACAAATACTTATCATTTAACCTCTCATTTAACCTCAGGAGGATGTACCCATGAGCGTTTTAATTCATAAAGATACCAAAGTCATTGTGCAGGGCATCACGGGCAAGGCAGCCCGTTTCCATACCGAACAGATGCAGAAGTATGGCACAAATATCGTAGGCGGCACGGCACCGGGAAGAGCCGGTGAAGTTTGCTGCGGCGTACCGGTCTTCAATACCGTGAGAGATGCCGTCGCTGTCACCAAAGCCACCACCTCGGTCATTTTCGTACCGGCTGCTTTTGCAGCCGATGCCATCCTTGAAGCAGTCGAAGCGGGCTTGGAGCTCGTCGTCTGCATCACGGAACATATCCCGGTCGAAGACATGGTCAAGGTGCACCGCTACATGGTGGGCAAGAAGACTCGCCTCATCGGACCGAACTGCCCGGGTCTCATTTCTGTCGATGAAGCGAATATCGGCATCATCCCTGGACAGATCTATAAAAAAGGCCACGTGGGCGTGGTTTCCCGCTCCGGCACGCTGACTTACGAAGCGACCTTCCAGCTGACCCATGCAGGCATCGGACAGACGAGTGCGATCGGCATCGGCGGCGACCCGATCAAAGGCACGGACTTCATCGATGCACTGAAGCTTTTCAATGACGACCCGGATACCAAGGCGGTCCTCATGATCGGCGAGATCGGTGGTACTGCGGAGGAACAGGCTGCGAAATGGATCCATGACAATATGAAGAAGCCTGTCGCTGCCTTCATCGCCGGCCGCATGGCACCTCCAGGAAAGCGCATGGGTCATGCCGGCGCCATCATTTCTGGCGGCAAGGGGACTGCGGTAGAAAAGATCGCTGCGCTGAATGCGGTGGGGATCCCTGTCGCAGAAACGGTAGCGCATATCGGTGAGACGGTCATCGAGCTCTTGAAAAAGGAAGGGCTCTATGACGAATGCCATACATGCTGATGAAAAGCAGTCCCGTGAGGGACTGCTTTTTGGGTTAGATCGTGGGCGTGCTGCCTGCCCCCTTGATTGTTTGCGAAAGAGGGGGGGAGCGGGTTCTACTGGTTCAGAGGGTTCAGCGGGGGTGGTGCGGCGCATAAAAATATAGAAGCGCCGCAGAGTATGGATGGGGCGATGCTCGAAAGCACCTTTCAAGTCACTAGTCACCAGTCACTAGCCCCCATCTCTCCTCCATGCACATGAAAAGTTTTTACTTGACGGGGACCATGCTTTCCGCTATTGTAGGAGAAAAGACGGGAGGGAACGCGATGTTTGGTAAATTTCAAGATTCACTGCTTTTTGTCGTGCTTGCTTATGCGATCTTTCGCATCGGCTGGGGCGAGGGATTCACGACGATGAATATTTTCATCCTTCTAGGCTCGCTGGTCGCCATTTTGTCTATGGTGCTTCGACGGAGCGGCTACCTGGAAACGGTAGAGAAAAAGAAGAAGGAAGCGGAAGAAAAAAAGAAGAACGTATAAAAAGGGCCGCGCGGCTCTTTTTTACTTGTCCTCTCAGCGTCCCCGCTTTTGTCAAATCCCCCTCCTTATGCTAAAATGAGAAGCAACAAGCAGCAAAGGAGGAAGCTGATGAATCCGGATCTCTATATCGTGAGAAAAGTAAATGAAGCCACATCCGTCTCGCGCAAGGCGAGTCTGTTCATGGACCTTGTCACACGCTACGGACACTGGGCTTTTGTGATCTACGGACTTCTCCTCTGGTTTGCACCCGGGGAAGGACGGAAGGCGCGCAGGCTCTGCTGCGTGCTGTCCTTCGCGGGGGTCGTGGTCGCATCTCTTCTTTCCTTTGCCATCGGCAGGGTGTGGAGACGGAGAAGGCCTTTTGTATGCGACTGGCGCATCTGGAATTTCACCGGGCATAAGGCCAATGCATCGTTTCCCAGCAATCACACGATGAATGGGGCCATCGTCGTCATGGAGCTTCTCCGCATGCACATGCCGGGGGCTCGTCTGTTGGCGGCCTTTGCCGGTCTTCTTGCATTTTCCCGTATTTTTGCCGGTGTGCATTATCCGACGGATCTTTTGGGCGGCGTCGCCATCGCGGGGCTCGTGCATCGGCTGATCCACGCCGCGCCTTTCGCGGCAGCCCTCGCTGCGCTCGCGAATTTCGGCTCGGCGGTGAGTGACTGGGTATTCTCGAGAAAGTGAGCGGGGATGTGCCACCGGCAGTTTCCTCGTATCCGCATCCCTCATTTTCCTAAGGAGGTGATCCTATGGCAAGCAGTGAGACGGGCAGCAAGCTCTCTATCATCCGCATCGTGCAGGTCCTTTTGCGCGAGTCGGACAAGGATCACCCTTTGTCTCAGCAGGACATTCTTCGGCTTATGGAGAGCAAGTATGGGATGGTCGTGAGCCGCAAGTCTATATCCAGAAATCTGCTCCGCCTGAAGGAGGCGGGGCTTCCTGTGATGTGCCGCGAGGTGCCGCGCATGGTGAATGGGAAGGAAGCGCCGCTTTCGCTTGACTGGTACTGGGATCATGTGCTCTCGCCGCAGGATCTGAAGACGGTGATCGATCTCCTCTATTTCTCGCATCTTCCGGCGGGACAGATCCGCCAGCTCGCAGAGAAGCTGAAGAGGCTGCAGTGCCGTTCTTTTGAGGACGGGAAGGAAGGCATACGGAATCTGCCGCTCCCGCAGAATCTCCCGGACGTGAGGGAGACGCTCGTCCTGCTCTCGCAGGCACTTTGCGAAAAGAGGCAGCTCTCCTTTTACTATGACCACTATGAAGTAGACGGCAAACGGCATCACGGTGTGAGCCCGTCAGGAGAGGCGCGCTGCTATATCGTACATCCTTTTCAGGTGATCGCATCGGATGATCGGTACTGTCTTCTCTGCAATGTGGAAGGACGGGAGGATATTTCCTATTTTTTCGTAGACCGTATGGCGGACATCATGCTCCTTTCTGCGCCGGCGCGGGGACAGAAAAGCCTCGCAGGCGCCGATGCCTCTGCGAAGCTCGATGAGCTTCTGGTGGCAGATCGGGATATTTATACAGGAAATCCCGTAGAGATCACCTTCGAGGCAGATGTGCGCCTTCTGACAGATATTCAGACGGATTTCGGCAAGAGGGCCCGTCTCATTTCTGCGAGCCCGGATAAGGTGACCATGGAAGTGACGCTCCCCCAAGCCGCCATGAAAGCATGGGCTCTGAAGAAGGCACCGCTCGTCAAGGTGCTCTCTCCGTCGTACCTGGTGCGGGAGGTGAAGGAGGCAGCCCAGAGTCTGGCGCGCCTCTACGGCCTATGATCATAGGCATGCTTGCCTTTCTCCTCGCCGCTGTTCTTATACTCCTCCTGATCCCCATCCGTTATACCGTGACGCTCGTGCGCTGGAGGCTCACCCTGTCGGTCTCCGTGCTTTTTGGGCTTTGGAGGAAGGAGATCGAGTTTCCGCCTGCCGGGGAAGAGCCCTCGCCTCAAGTGGAAATGACAGAAGAGCCTCCAATGGACTGGATGGAAGAAGCGCTCGCACAGGCAGAAGAGAAGGCAGAAGTGCATGAGAGGCTGCCGGATGCTGCCGAGGGGCAAGCGGAGAGTGCGCGCGCGGAGAAGAAGGGGGCCTCCCTTTGGCGAGAGATCCGTTTCGCCATGGGAAATGGGCTCGCGGAGCGTGTCCTCCATGCGGCAGGGAAGCTCCTGTCGCACAGCTTTCCACGCAGGTGCTGCATTCGGGGAGACTTTGGGACAGGCGATCCCATGACGACAGGCATTGCCTGCGGTATGGCGATGGCGTTCCTTGCCCAAGAAACAAAAGAGATCCGATGGAATTATCTACAGCCCGTGAATACCCTGTCGGGGGAGGCAAAGGGGCGGATCATTCCTTTGACTATGATCTATATAGCCGGCAGGCTTCTCCTGTCGAGACCCGCCAGAGAGTTCTGGCATTTCAGAAAAGAGGAAAAGAACCATGGATGATGAAGTTAGAAAGCAGATCTTTGAAGATTTCAAGAAGATGATCACCACCGAGTCCGTGGTGGGACAGCCCATCTATCTGGGCGATGCGACCATCGTGCCCTTTGTGGATATTTCCTTCGGCTTCGGCACCGGCAGTCAGGGCACGAATGCCGTAGGGGGCGCCGGCGGCGGCAAGGTGACACCGACCGCCGTCCTCATCATGAAGGGGGAACGTGTCGAGCTTTTCTCTATCAAGAATGCAGGGCCGAATGGTACCATCGATAAGGTACTGAACATGGTCCCGGAGGTCATCTCCCATTTCACCAAGAAAAAGGAAAAGCAGGAGGCCGTGAGAGAGGCGGCGCTCAAGGAAGCCAAGCAGGCCATGGAAGAAGAAGCAGAGACGGCGGCGATCGAAGCGAAGAGCAAGGAGTAGGGAGCAGCCCCTGACGTTTCACGAAACGTCGAAATAGGGTCTTCGGATATCGGGGCATAGATCTGCAGAAAGCCGCTGCCATCGCCGCGATCCCATGGGAAGCCCCCCGGCAACGTAAAAAGCGTGCATGTCGTTTGTCAGAGAACGACATGCACGCTTTTCTTTTCAGCTTTTGGCTTTCGATAAAGTCGTATCGATTTTATTTTCCGGCTTTTGAGAGATCTGGACGATCTCGCTCCGTATGGATTCCATCTCCTCATTGTTTTCCGGGGCGAGTGCCTTCAGTGTGACGGTACTCTTGTCTGCATTCGTGAAAGGGGTATCAATGGATCTGGAGACCGCGCTGTAGGAGAGAGCCAGCTCCTTGCCGCCGTTTTTCGGCGTGATGACTAGGCGGCCGCCATCGATGCGGCCGGTGCCGGTGAGGCTGCCCGGTACTTCACGGCTGCCCTGCTGGACCTTATGGTCTACGGTGATGGTCTTGTCGTCATTCTGGGTGAAGGTGACGGTCTCAAGATTTCGTATGTGATCGCCGGACCAGTTCACGCCGGCGTCCTGCACGCCCCACCATGTCCCCTGCCATGGTCCTCCATTGGCAAAGTGGAAATAGGCAAATGTACCGCCGCCAATGATCAGCACGATCGCGATCAGGATCATGACCACGTATTTCTTCATTCCTGCGCTCCCCCGTTCTCTTACGTCTAAATATTTTCTATTATACTATAGGCGAATAGGAAATAGCTAGAGGGGACGGGGAAACGTATCGGAAGGCATGGGTAGGCCGGCGGGCAGAAGATACGGACGGGGCCTGTCATCTTCCCCGCACCCCTTTCCACACTCCATACACATCTGCGATCGCCCAGCCGATAGGGATGGAGAGCCAGATGCCGGTGACGCCGAAGAGGGGGAGGGCGGAGAGGGCATAGGCAAGAATGACGCGGCTTCCGAGGGAGAGGATGGTCAGGATGACGCTCATACCGGGCTCTTTGATGGCGCGATAGTAGGCATACAGCATGGAGAGGATACCGATGCCGATGTAGCAGGCCCCTTCGATACGGAGGTAGCCTGCGCCGATCGCGATGGTTTCTGTCGCGGTCTCGGGGACGAAGAAGGCCATCAGCTCGGGGGCGAAGGCATAGATGATGACGCTCGTGAGGAGAGCGAAAGAGACGACCATCTTCGCTGAGGCGATGACGCACTCTCTGATGCGCTTTTGATCTCCGGCGCCATAGTTCTGCGCGATGGCTGTCGAGAAGGCATTCCCGAAGTCCATGAGGGGGGAGTAGGCCAGGGTGTCGATCTTGACGCCGGCAGCGAAGGCGGCCATGACGATGGTGCCGAAGCTGTTCACAAGGCCCTGCACGAGAAGGATGCCGAAATTCATGATGGACTGCTGGAGGCTGGTCAGAAGCGAGAGGCGGGAGATGTCGCGGAAGATGGATGGGTCCCAGCGGCGGTATTTCTTTTCTACCAGAAGATCTTTTCGATAGAAAAGGCAGTAGCAAAGGATGCCGAGACCAGAAGCGTACTCAGCGATGACGGTCGCCTTGGCCGCGCCGGCGACGCCTTGCTGGAAGACCAGGATGAAGAGAAGGTCGAGCGCGATATTCAGGAGGGCGGAGACGATGAGGAAGACGAGCGGGATGAGTGAGTTTCCCACGGCGCGCAGGAGGGCGGCAAAGTAGTTGTAGAGGAAGACGGCGATGATGCCGGAGAAGATCCATAGGAGATAGTCACGGAAGTAGGAAGCGACGTTTGCGGGGATCTGCATGAAGCGGATGATCTCTTCCAGAAATATATAGGAGATGGCATTTAGGAAGAGCGAGAGCGCGCCGATGGAAAGGAAGGAAATATAAATGGACTGCTTCATGCGTGCGGTGTTCTTCTGTCCGTGGCAGATGGAGAAGTAGACGCCGCTCCCCATCGTGAGGCCGATCAGGATGGAGGTGATGAAGATCATGAGCGTGTAGGCGCTCCCGACAGCGGCGAGAGGCGCTTCGCCGAGGAATCGTCCGACGATCAATGTATCGACGACATTGTAGAGCTGCTGGAAGATATTGCCGGCCATGAGGGGCAGAGAAAAAAGCAGTATCTTTTTCGAGATGCTGCCTTGGGTAAAATCGAGATCTTTTGTCATGAAGGCTCCTTAGGAAACAGGGATCTTGAGGCTCTATCAGGGAAAGTCTGACAGGAGTGCGGTGCATACATAGAGAAGCGCCGCGCGTCGTTGAACGGGGTGATGCCTCATTTGCCTTATTATGGAGCGTGCCGCGATGAAATGCAAGAGGAAGAGGGCGGGATATCGTTGATTGTTATGCACCGCACCTTCCCCTTTGGACCTATAGAACCCGATGAACCTTTTCCTGTCGTAATTAAGGGACGGCACGCTCCATGGGTGAACTCCGAACCTTTTCTCTATGTTATAATAAGGACGATATTATGCAAAGAAGGAGAACTCATGAAACTACTCCGATTGACACTGCAGGGCTTCAAGTCCTTCGCAGATAAGACTACGATCGATTTTTCTGACGGCATGACGGTCATCGTGGGGCCGAATGGATGCGGGAAGAGCAATATTTCCGATGCGGTCCGCTGGGTGCTGGGGGAGCAGAATGTGCGCCAGATCCGTGGGCAGAAGGCAGAGGACATGATCTTTTCCGGCTCAGAGACGCGCCGGGAAAAGAATGGGGCGGAGGTCACGCTCGTCCTTGATAACAGCGGATGCGAGCTGCCGCTCGATACCACAGAGGTCGCGATCACGCGAAGGCTCCTTAGAAATGGGGATAGTGATTTCTACCTGAATAAGCGAAGCTGCCGCCTGAAGGATATTCAGGAGCTTCTGGCGCCGACGGGGCTCGGTAAGGGCTCGATGGCGATCATCGGACAGAACCGGGTGGATCAGGTGCTGACGGCACATGCGGATGAACGGCGCGTGATCTTCGAGGATGTGGCAGGAATCAGCCTGTACCGCATGCGAAAGACGGAAGGACTCCGAAAGCTCGAGAAGACGGCGGAGAATATGGAGCGCGTGAAGGATATGATGGCGCTTCTCGATGAGCAGCTCGTGCCTTTGAAGGAAGGGGCAGAGAGAGCAAGAAAGTACAAGAGCCTTACGCAGGAGAAGCGGGCGATCGATGCGACGATGGGGCTCCTGAAGCTGACATCCTCCGGACGTATGACGGCACGCTATGAAAATGAAGCGCTGAAGCTCCAGGATGAAGGCTCTCTGTGGCAGACGAAGCTCTCGCAGGCGAGCCTGGCTAAGGAAAAGCTGGAAAAGGACCGTCTCGCGCATCAGGAGAAGCTGCGCGAAGCGGGGGACGCGATGGCGGATGCCCAGCGGGAGATGGAGCGGCTGCGTGGCGATTACCGCGTGAAGGAAGAGGCGCTCTCCCATGCGAAGGAGAAATGGGAGGAGCTCACCGTATCCGCAGAGGATCAGACGGAAGCAGAGAAGGAGATCGCAGAAGAGATCGCTGGTGCGAAGGAGGAGCTCTCGTGTGCGGAGGCGTCCCTGCAGGCGGCAAAGGAAGATGTTTCCGCAAAAGAAGCGGAGAAGGAGTCTCTCTCAAGAGCGCTGGCAGAGGCGGAGACCGCCTATGTGAGAGCGCTGGCTCTTTCGCAGGAAAAGGAGAAGGAAAAGGAGAAGGTGAGCCAGCAGCTTGTTCATGCAAGAGAAGACATCGAGCGTCTGGCGGCGGAGATCGATCATCATGAGAAGGAGGAGGCATCCCTCGCCGAGGAGGAAGAAGCAGCCTCGCGCGAGCTGTCCGAGCTTCTTCGTGAAGAGAAGGAGAAGACGGAGCGCCTCACCGCTCTTTCGGAGAAGGGCAAGCAGCATAGCGAAGCACTGCGAGAGGCGGAGGAGCTGCGTTTTCGTCTGGGCGGTGAAGAACGGAAGCAGGAGTCGCTGCTTTCGTCGATCCGTTCGCAGAAGGCATATCTGGAACGGGCGGAAAAGGAATACGCGAGCTTTTCCCGCGTGACGAAGACCATCATGGAGCAGGCAGACCGTTTCGGTGAGGCCATCCATGGGGCGCTCGGAGAGCTCATCCGTGTGCCGGACGAATATACGGAGGCCGCGGAAGCAGCGCTCGGCGGACAGATCTCCTATATCGTGACGGATACGACGAAGGCAGCGGGAGAGATCATCCGCTGGCTTTCGGAGAAGCATTTGGGCCGCACGACCTTCTATCCCTTGGAGTCCATGCATCCGCGCTACAACAACGGGACGGAAGTGATGGCGTCGAAGGAGCCTGGGATCTGCGGTATCGCTTCTCACCTTTTCTCCTGCCAGCCAATGTATCAGGATCTCCTCGATACTCTTCTCGGGCGCACTCTCATCGCAGAAGATCTGGACGCGGCGCGGCGGGTCGCCAAAAAGTATGGCTACCGTCTGCGCATCGTGACGCGGGACGGGCAGCTTGTCAATGCAGGCGGCTCCATGACGGGCGGCTCGATGAAGAAAAAGGAGAATACGTATTTCGGCCGCAGAAAAGAGATCGCAGATCTCTATGCGCGTGAAACAGAGTGCGAGAAGGCTCTCGCACTCTGCCGTACGCGGAGGAAGGAGCAGGAGGCCCACTGTGATGCGCTCGCAGAAGCGGTCAGCCGTGAACGGGAAGAATGGCAGGCGCTCAAGGTCGAGCTGGCCACCCTCTCTGCGCGCCGTGAAGGGGCGGAGCGATCGATGGCCGAAAGACGGAGCCGCCTTTCTCTGGCCAAGAAGCAGCTCGGAGAGGAAAGAGAGAAGCTCTCGGAGACAAGGTCGCAGGCGGAAGGCTTGGAGGAGGCACTGTCTGCCTTTCCGGATCTTCCACCAGCGGCAGGCAATGAAGAGCGTGAGCGCCTGAAGAAGGCATTGGAGGAGAAGCAGGAAGCCCTTCTCGCATCCCATGTCGCCCTGACCAAGGCGGAAGAGAGCGTGAGCTTCGGGAAACGCATGCTCGAGGAACGCAGCCGCGCAGAAAAAGAGCTGGCGGCCGACAGAGTCGCTCTTGAAAAAGCTGAGCGTGACAATGAAGCAGAACGGCAGACACTTGAGAAAGAGCTTATTTCTTTGAAGGCTGCTTTCAGAGACGCAGAGGCGCACTGGCAGAAGACTCGCACCCACCAGGAAAGCCTGTCTGACGATGCAGATGGATTTGCCATCCGGCAGCGCGAGGCAGATGAGGCGTGGAAGAAAGCGCAGGCCGCTTCAGCGAAGATCGAGCGGGACCGAGCAGAGCTTGCCGTGAGGATCGCGCAGTTCAAAGCCGAGGAGGAGGACGTGCTGCGCAAGTTCGAGGCGTGGCACATGACCCGTCAGCAGGCGGAAGCGCTCCGGCTTTCCGGCTCTATGGAGGATATGGAGCGGCAGGGAAAGGACCTTGCCCGCCGCATGGCTGAGCTGGGCAGTGTGAATCCGGAGGGCGAGGAGGAGTACGCCCGTCAGCTCGCACGAAGGAAATTCTATGAGGGGCAGGTGGCCGATCTCGCAGAAGCGAGGAAGGGGCTTGAGACCATCATCAGCGATATCGACCGGACGATGGAGAGCCGGTTCACCGAAGCCTTCCGCAAGATCAATGAAGAATTTGGCCGCATCATGCAGCTCATGTTCCGCGGCGGCAAGGCGCGTCTCGAACTCACTGATGAGGCGCATCCTTTGGAGGGCGGTGTCGAGATGTACCTGCAGCTTCCCGGCAAGAAGCGTCAGCCGCTTTCTCTCATGTCCGGCGGCGAAAGAGCTCTGACGGTCATCGCTCTTCTGATCTCTTTCATGGCGTATCGCCCCGCGCCCTTCTGCTTCGTCGATGAGATCGATGCAGCCTTGGACGATGCGAATGTTGAACGCTACAGCCGCATGATCGGCGAGTATAAAAAGAAAACACAGTTCATCGTCATCTCACACAGAAAAAAGACGATGGAATTTGCCGACACCCTGCAGGGCGTCACCATGGCAGAGAAGGGCGTCTCGAGCCTCATCACCGTGAAAATGAAGGATTATGTGGAGTGACCAGCAACTAGTGACTAGGAATTAGTAGCTAGGGATTAGGAGTCTCAAGTGACTAGTGACTGGTGAATAAGAGACTGGGAGACTGGGAGACTCTCGTATCGTCATTTCGAGCGTAAGCGAGAAATCTTTGTCATTCGCGGCTCAGCGGTCGATGTTTGGAAAATCCAAACGGGAAACCTGCTATGCCGACCTTCGGGCATCGCCATGATTTATACTCCGCGGCGCTTCCATATTTTTATGCGCCGCACCAACACTCCTCACTCCTCACTCCTCACTCCTCACTCCTCACTCCTCACTCCTCACTCTCAATCCATGGACACCCCGCCCCAAGGGCTAACCCTGAACCCGACAGCTTACATCTTTTCCTGTAGACACTTCACGCCTATTTATATACAATAAAACATATACATTCTTTAGGAGGAAAGAGACATGGGATTTTTTGATAAGATCAAACGGGGACTCACCCGCACGAAAGAGAGCCTCATCCGCAATATCGAGAGCGTCGTCATCGGTTATGCGGAGATCGACGATGATTTTCTGGAAGATCTGGAAATGGTCCTGCTCTCCGGAGACATCGGCGTGCGCACCACGGACTACCTGATGCGACAGATCCGCCGCGGTGTCACCGAAGGCACGATCCACAATACCAATGAAGTCATGCCCTTCATGGAAAAGACCGTGAAGGAGCTTTTGAAGGATGATACCATCGATCAGGAGAATACGCACCATCCGGAAGTCATCCTCGTCGTCGGTGTGAATGGCGTGGGCAAGACCACGACCATCGGCAAGCTCTCCGGCAAGCTTCACAAGGAAGGAAAGAAGGTCCTTCTCGCGGCTGCAGATACCTTCCGTGCGGCGGCTTCTGAGCAGCTCACCATCTGGGCGGAGCGCACCGGCGCAGACATCGTGAAGCATGCGGAAGGCGCGGATCCGGCGGCGGTGGCCTTCGATGCTGTCTCGGCAGCCAAGGCGCGCGGCGTCGATGTCGTCCTTATCGATACCGCCGGCCGTTTGCAGACGAAGGTGAATCTGATGGAAGAGCTTGCCAAGATCTCCCGCGTCATCAAGAAGGTCATCCCTGATGCACCGCATCAGACGCTCCTCGTCCTGGATGCGACCACGGGGCAGAATGCCATCAGCCAGGCGAAAAATTTCGGAGAGATCGTGCCGCTGACCGGGGTCGTCCTGACCAAGCTCGATGGCACGGCGAAAGGCGGCGTGGTCCTCTCTGTCCATGAAGAACTGCATGTGCCGATCAAGTGGATCGGTCTCGGTGAACGCGAGGACGATCTCGACCGTTTCCATCCGGATGATTTCGCCAAGGCCCTCTTCGAGACAGAGGATCATATTCTGGGAGAAAGCACGAAAGTGTAAAAACGCAAAAGGTCATCTCATGGATTTCATCTGACCTCATAGGTTCATCAGGCTTTGAAGGCGTGACAGGTTCAACGAAAATTTCGCGGCGTTTCCTTACATGTCGCTCCATCCCCGTTGCGCCTGTTCCAACCATCCCCCCTGTTGAACCTATGAGTTTTTTTCTGTTCTATAGAGACGAGGGCATCATGACAACATTCATCGACCCTGCGACGGGCTATGAGGTGCGGGTGATCCGAAAACCCATCCGACGCATCTATCTTTGCGTGCGGGAGGGAGGATCTGTCGAGGTGACGGCGCCGCGGAGGGTCTCGGAGCGGGAGATCCGTGACTTCGTCGCGGGAAAGACCGCATGGCTTACGAAGTACATGGCGCTGGTGCCGGAGAAAATCAAATTTCAATATGTCACAGGAGAGATCCACCATGTCTTTGGAAGGGCGTATCCCTTGCAGGTCTGCCTCGGGATGCGTGATGATGCCGTCGTCTCGACAGACGGAGAGCTACAGCTGGTCCTTCGGACAAAACAGAGGGTGCGTGAGAAGGTATTCAAGGCAGGCATGAAGCGCATTCTTCTTTGGGAGATCGAAAAGCAGCTTGAAATATGGACGAAGCGCATGGCGATCCCGGAGAGTCGGATCACCGGGGTCACGATCCGCGTCATGAAAAGCCGCTGGGGCTCCTGCCGGAGAGTGACGGGGCGCTTCTCCTTCGCCCTCGACCTTGTCACAAAGCCGAAGGAATGTATCGAGGCTGTCGTTGTCCATGAGCTCTGCCACCTCTTCGCAGTCGGTCACGGCCCCGACTTCTATGCGCGGATGGAGACATATCTGCCGGACTATAAAGAAAGGGACAGACTGCTTTCCAGCCTGCCGAGGGAATTGGTATAGGGGCTGGTGGCTAGTGGCTAGTGGCTAGTGGCTAGTGACTAGTGACTAGTGACTAGTGACTAGGGATTAGGGACTGGTGACACGCCCCACGGGCTCACCCCGAACTTTTTTACCTCTCTTCCGATCCCATTCCCCTATAGCAATCACACGTCCGACGTGATATACTGTAATAAAATTATTTTATATCAAGTAGGCGCGCGTGCCGCGCAAGGGGTAGTGCCATGAATAACACGGATTGGAAGATTCTGATCTATCTTCGAGAAGAACGCAGCATCAATAAGGTCGCCAAGCGGCTGTTTATGACCCAGCCGTCTTTGACGTATCGCTTGAGCCAGATGGAAAAAGAGATCGGCTGTCCGCTTTTCATTCGTACCAATAAGGGCGTCCATTTCACCGATGCGGGAAATCGCCTTTTCTCCTTTGCCGAAAAAGAACTGCAGCAGTATCAAGACATGAAGAACTTCGTGACACATGAGCCGAATACCATTTCCGGCGTGCTGCGCATCGGTGCGAGCCAGTCCTTCGCGCAGTCGCACATGCCGGCCATTCTGAAGGGCTTCGTCGATGAGTACAATGACATCGAGATCTCGCTCACGACGGATACGAGCGACCGCCTGACGAAGCTGGTCAAGAAGGAGGATATCCATCTGGCCATCGTTCGCGGCAATCAGGAATGGCCGGATGCGGACATCCTTCTCGAGGATGCACCGCTCTATCTCATCTCTGCACAGAAGATCGACTATGATACCCTGCCGAACCAGCCGTCCATCCGCTATCGCAGTGACCCGTCGCTGGATGAGCTGAGAAGCCGTTGGTGGCGTCAGAATTTCTCCGAATCTCCGCATTTCCTTCTGACCGTTTCTGACTGTCTCACCTGCGTAGAGATCGTGAACCATGGCCTTGGACAGTCGCTCATCCCGGCAGACCTTCTCCCGAAGTGTACGCCGAATGTCAATCGCGAAATGATCTACGACCGCCAGAATCGCCCGATCCTGCGCCCGAGCCACCTCATCTTCAAGCAGGCCATGCTCCAGTCTACGCCTGTTAAGATCTTCGTGGATTATATGAAAAAATATTTTGAAGTATGAAAAAAAGGGGCTGTGAAGAAATGAAGATTCATTTCTTCACAGCCCCTTTTTTATGTGTAAATAATACATGTCTTTATCTATAGGAAACCGTTACTAAATTGGCAGGCATAAAATTCAGGAGTACGGCTTCATCATTATCATCATGCTGATATATTATGGCAATTTGATTTCGTTTCCATGCGTAATTCTCCATTTTACCGGGAACTTTATTATGAATGACCGGTGTTCCATATTCTTTAATCAGGAATTGGGAAATATTTCGTTTATCGCCTGATACATACACATCCATACTTCTTAATTTTTTATCTTTAAATCGTAATGTGATATAGGCAGGCTTTGTGAGTCCCAGGCAGCCCCGCGGCGCCAGATTACGTAACTCCCATTCTTCATCCCATAAGTGTTTTATAGTGTATTTTCCCTGAATCTCTTCTACTGGTTCACCATAATAGAAGTCCATAAACCCAAAATCATTTTCGTTTTTAGGTACAGTGTTTTTGCTATCTGAAAATTCTGACAACTTCACTGTACCGGTATGGTTAGCAGTCGTATCTATGGCTCCTGCAGAAGAACTCAATGAAAGCAGGCATGCCAACATGGCTATTGCTATTTCTTTTTTCATACTTAATCACTCCTTTCTTAGTGTAAAATTTTACTCGGTAGGGAAATTTTTCCAGAAACCATCCTTGCTCTGTATTAACTGGTTCAGATATTGAGGGCGATTTATCAATTTAGTCATCAGGCACCTCCTGCATTTTTGATTCTATTGTACCAAAACTTTCTCATAAGTTCAAAAGTTTCAGCATTTGAAGTCGGAAACTCTCATAAATTCAAGAGTTTCCGACTTCCATTTACTAAAGTGTATGATTTTTTGTTTAAACCAATCATTCCAGTTTTTATATCAGAAATTGTCAACCCTAAAACGATTGGCAAATTTTGAGTATTTAGCAAATTTTATATAAATACGAGGAGCGCTTTTTCGAGGCTCCTGTTTTTGCTGGGTCGTAGGCTTAGCGTCCCATGGGCTCATCATGGCTCCATCGGAGTGCGATCTATTTTCCCATCTCTGCGAGCGGGGTCCGATCGGGATCACCGGTGAGATTTCTTGCGATATCCGTCGGTACGCGGCGGTAGGGGAAGGTCTTCAGGATATCCTGCATGAGGTCATCGAAGATATAGCGATTTCTGACGGTGCCCTCCTCTTCGCTGTTCCAGTAGGTCGCGCGGTCATCGCGGACGGACGGCTCCCCTTTCTTATAGGAATAGATATCGAAGACGGCGCGTGTTTCTATGATGTCATCGGCGTCGCAGAATAAGGAGCGGTGATAGACGACCTGCCGCCACTCCGTGATGACAGGCATGACGACGATGTCTGCATTTGCTTTTTCAGCGAGCTCCTTTAGCTGGGAGGCCGAGTAGAGGTCAGCCTCGTACTCGATCGGATCCAGGGTGCGGTAATACGGATAGCGGAAGATCCTTTCCATTTCTCGGTTCACGTAGGCAGCGGCTTCCTCACCGCTTCTGTATCGCGCCCGTAGCAGGAGCACGGTGCGTGTATTCTCGAAGTATCCCAGACTTCGATTCACAGCCGGATCAGCCGCCTTCGCGGGAACAAGGACGCTGAGGCAGAGGATGAGGGACATGAGTAAAAGAGAAATTCGTTTCATAAAAAGACCTCCTTTGATACTATTGTAGCACCAAAGGAGGGGACAGGACTAGGGAAACACTGATTCAAGCGCAGAGTCCTAATCCCTAATCCCTAGTCACTTTCCTCTCTATCCACCACAGCCGTCCCATGAGGAGCAGGGCCGAGGTGCCGACGCCAAGGTCGATACACTGCCAGTAGGACTCGGGACCGTGGGAGAGGACGTAGTCGAAGAAAAGACCGGAGGGGAAGCAAACGAACCAGTAGGCGATGAGCATGAGGAAGAAGGGGACTTTCGCATCCTTATAGCCGCGCAGGATTCCCTGGATGGGAGCCGCGATGTCATCGAAGAGCTGCCATCCGGCGCAGTAGACAAGAAAGAGGCTGCCAAGCGCAATGACGGCAGGATCCGTGCTGTAGAGAGAAATGATCTCCTTGCGAAAAAGGAGCGTCGCGGTGATGGTGATGGCTGCGCCGGTGAGTGTGGTGAGGAGCCCCAGCCGGGAGTATTCGCGGGCAAGGTCATAGCGGCGCGCTCCGACCTCGTAGCCGACGAGGATGGTCATCGCCATGGAGCAGCTCATGGGGATCATGTAGATGATACCGGAGAAATTGAGCGCCGCCTGATGCGCCGCGATGGTTTCTGTGCCGAATTTCGTGATGAATACGATGATGAAGCCGAAGAGGCTCGTTTCCATGAAGACACCGAGCGCATTCGGGATGCCGAGTGCCATGTACTCTTTCCAGACGAAAAGGCGGCTTTCCGGTGAGGAAAAGAGCGCGCGGCCCATGAATGGCTTCTGAGACAGGATGACAGCAAGAAAGAGCAGGACAAGAAAGACGTAGGTCAGAAGAGTCGCAATGCCGGCTCCGACACCGCCTAGGGCGGGAGCCCCCCATTTCCCGAAGATGAAGGCGTAGTTCAGAAGGCCGTTCACCGGGAGGGCGAGGAGGAAGAGACGCATGGAGATCGTCGTCGCCCCCACGGTGTCAGTCAGTGAGCGCAGCGGCATCGCGAGCATTTCAAAAAGGAATGCTCCCACAAGTGCGAGCATGTAGTCCTTGGCGATGGAGGAAACTGCGGGGGCAAGGGAAAGCCCTTCGAGGACTGTATCGATGAGGAGGTAGTAGAGAAGGGCGAAAAGGAAAGAGAGCAGGAGTGCGAGGTAGAGTCCCGTGCGGATGATCATCGGGATGCTCTCCTTTTCTTTCTTCCCCATGAGCTGTGCGGCCATCGGTGTCGCAGCGGTGAGAAGTCCCATCGCGGTCGTCTGGATGGGAAGAAAGAGACTGGCGCCGATGGAGACGCCGGCCAGATCGTTTGCACTGACGTGACCGGACATGGTCGAGTCCATGAAGTTCATGCCGACGGTGGAGACTTGGGCGATCAGGATCGGGATCATTGTCGCGATCAGCTTTTTGAGATGAGAAAGATTGATAGACATAGGGATCGTATATGTGAAAAATCCTTGCTGGTCCAGACCAGTAAAAAAGACTACGAAAAAAGGAGCTGCCTCTTGGCAACTCCTTTTATTATAACCGAAATCCTCAATTATTTCATGTGAGCGGCAGCCCAGTCAGCCTTGAAGCGGGCAATGCCGTTGTCGGTCAGCGGGTGCTTCATCGCATCCATGAGGACCTGGAAGGGGACGGTCGCGATGTCAGCACCGGCGAGAGCGCACTGGGTGATGTGCTGCGGCTTTCTGATGGAGGCAGCGATGATCTTCGTCTCGATGCCGTGAAGCTCGAAGATCTCGGAGATGGTCTGGATCAGTTCGACGCCGTCCCATCCGATGTCATCAATGCGGCCGACGAAGGGGGAAACGAAGGAAGCACCGGCGCGCGCAGCGAGCAGGGCCTGGTTGGCAGAGAAGATCAGGGTGACATTGGTACGGATACCGGCCTTTGCGAGACCCTTCACCGCTTTCATGCCTTCTGCGGTCATCGGGATCTTGACGACGACATGCGGGTCAAGGGCAGCGAGGACTTTGCCTTCTGCGATCATGCCTTCCGCATCATCGGCGAGGACTTCTGCGGAGATCGGGCCATCCACGATGGAGGCGATCTCTTTGATGGTGGCGTGGAAGTCTTTGCCTTCCTTGGCGATCAGAGACGGATTCGTGGTGACGCCGGAAATAAATCCCATATCATTGGCTTTGCGGATGGCTTCCACATCAGCGGTATCGATAAAAAATTCCATGTGATTCTCCTTCTGCGAGCGCTTGTGCCTCGCTAATAAGTATACACTTTTTAATGCTTCCTACATATTACACTATTTCGGGAGAAAGTCAAGAAAAACCGCAGCGAAGGCTGCGGTTTGAGGGTGGAAGGGTTAGCCCACGGGGCGGGGTGCCCTTTGATTGCGGATGAAAGCTCTGCTTTCGAGTGAGGAGTGAGGAGTGAGGAGTGCTGGTGCGGCGCATAAAAATATTGAAGCGCCGCAGAGTATAAATAATGGAGATGCCCAAAAGTAGTATTTAAGTCACAAGTCACAAGCCACTAATCCCTAATCCCTGCGTTCAAACTTCAGGGAAAAATGAGGAATGAGGAATGACGGTGGCGGCTTCGACGCGAATATATATGGGGCGATGCCCGCTGATCGGATGTCATTTCGGGTGCCGTGGGAAGGCTCTTTCTCTGCGGTGTCACAGCCCCTTCTGCTCGATGCCGCTGACGAGGTAGCCCAGATGGGTCGTGGCATTCAAGGTGACGAGACGCCAGATGCCGTGGTCACACTCGATGACGTTGATGCAGGCATTGTCCTGTTTGATCTGCCAGAAGTGGCTCATAGGAAGCCCCAGCAGGTCACAGAGGATCGCTTTGTTCACGGCGTCGTGCGCGCAGACGAGGACAGTCTCACCATCATAGCTTCTGGCATATTCATCGAAGGCTTCGCGGGCACGTTTTCTGATGTCTTCGAGATTTTCCCCCTCGGGCATCTGCACGCGTTCAGGGTGGGTATGCCAGAGGTGAAATTCTTCCGGATAGCGCGCTTCGATCTCTTCAGCGTGGATGCCTTCCCACAGGCCGTGGCTGATCTCCGTGAGGCGCGGGTCTTTGGCGACGGGAAGGTGATGGTAGTCCGCAGCGAAGCGGCAGGTGTCGTGAGAGCGTGAGAGGGGCGAGGAGATCGCGCGGTCGATATGGATGTCCTTGAGGGCGAGTGCGGCCGCTTTTCCCTGCTCTATGCCGCGGGGAGAAAGCGGCGTGTCTTCCTGTCCCTGATAGCGGCCTTCGATATTCCACGTGGTCTCTCCGTGGCGAAGAAGAATGATACGGATCATGAGAGAGTCTCCTTTTTGAGGGTTCAAGGTTCAGGGTTCAAGGTTCAGGGTTCAGGGGTGTGGTGGCGGCTTCGCCGCGAATATATATGGGGCGATGCCCGAAGGTGACATTTCAGTGACCAGTGACTAGTGACTAGTCACTAGTCACTTATCCCCGCTTTCAACCTGAACCCTGAACCCATTCCCCCTTAATGTTCGCAATGAATGACCTTCACGTCGTGAATGCCATCGATGTTCATGAGGGCAGGGAGGACCGCAGTCGGGATATCTTTATCGACGGCGACGGCCATCACATTCGTGCCCTTGTCTGCGGAAGCGCCGACCTGCATGCCGTTGATATTGATGCCTGCACTGCCAAGGACGGAAGCGACCTGACCGATCATGCCCGGCTTGTCTTCATGCGGAGCGATGATGATGCAGCCCTTCGGTTCGAAGTCTACGCGGAAATGGTCGAGGGAGACGATCTTGGCATCCTTGCGGTCAAAGAGGGAGCCTGTGATGCGGTGTGTACCCTTGTCAGTGTCGATGGTGAGGGAAATGGTATTCGTATAATAGTGACCTTTTTTCGCTTTCACTTCACGGACATCGATGTGGCGTTCCTCTGCGATGCCGCGGGCGTTGACGAAGTTGACGGTCTGCTGGAGGACCGGTGAGAGGAGACCCTTCAGGACAGCCGTGGTGAGCGGTGCGGTCTCGGTATCTGTGAGTTCACCGGTGTATTCGATATTGACGGTGGAAATGCGGCCGCCTGCGAGATCGATGGCGATGTTGCCCATGCGTTCGCAGAGGTTGAAGTACGGCTGGATGACATGCAGAGTGGCTTTCGTGATCGGGGAAGCATTGACTGCGGTAGCGACCGGTTCACCATGGAGCGCTTGCGCGACGCCGACAGCGACGTCAGTGGCGACGCCGGCCTGCGCTTCCTTCGTGGACGCACCGAGGTGCGGGGTGAGTGCGACATTCGTCATGCCAAGGAATGGATTTTCTTCCGGCTTCAGCGGTTCATTCGGCCATACGTCGATGCCGGCTCCGGCCACTTTGCCGGATTTCAGTGCATCGGCGAGTGCTTTGATATCGACGACGGCGCCGCGGGACGCATTGACAAGGCGGACACCGTCTTTCATTTTCGCGAGTTCTTTTTCTCCGATCATGCCGCGCGTCTCATCCGTGAGCGGGGTATGCAGGGTGATGTAGTCGGACTCTTTGAGAAGGGTGTCCAGATCGACAAGCTCGACGCCGAGCTGTTTGCCGCGCTCTAAGGTGATATAGGGATCGTAGCCGATGGTTTTCATATTGAATGCCTGCAGGCGTTTGGCCACATTTGAGCCGACGCGGCCGACACCGATGATGCCGACAGTCTTATTCAGGAGCTGGATGCCGGTGAAGCTCTTTCTGTCCCAGCGGCCTTCCATGATGGACTGGTGCGCCTGTGGGATATGACGGGTCATCGAGAGCATGAGGGCGATGGTGTGTTCGCAGGCTGCGATCGTATTCGATTCCGGCGTATTCACGACGGTGATGCCCTTCTTGGTGGCTTCGGCGATATCGATGCCGTCGATGCCGACACCGGCGCGGCCGATGACCTTCAGATTCTTGGCTGCATCAATGACGGCCTTGGTGACCTTCGTCTGGCTTCTTGTGATGATGGCATCATAGTCTCCGATCACCTGGCACAGCTCTTCTTCCTTCATATTCGGCTGAATGTCGACGATAAATTCTTTTTCCAGGATCTCTTTCGCTTCTTTGGCAACGTCTGCTGTGATGAAAATTCTAAACATAGTTTTTGCTCCTTATATGATTAAATGCAGCGGTATGATGCTTGGTGTTCAGGAAAATTAGGAATGAGGAATGAGGAATGGCGGTGCGGCGCATAAAAATCAGAAGCGCCGCGGAGTATAAATAGGGCGATGCCCGAAAATAGTATTCCAGTCACTCGTCACCAGTCACTAGTCACTCCCAATCCCTAATCCCTAGTCACTTTTATCCATTCACTCTCAGATATTCTTTCATAAAGTCAGCCAGAGCCTCTGCCGCTTCCGGTGTGACGGCATTGTAGAGAGAGACGCGGAGGCCGCCGACCAGTCGATGGCCTTTGACACCGATGAAATCATTGGCTTTTGCCTTGGCTGCGAAGTCGGCCTCCATCTCGGCATTCGCCAGATTGAAGGTCACATTCATGCGGCTTCTGGCTTCTTTTTCGGCATGACCTTTGTAGAAGCCATCGCTCGTATCGATCACATCATAGATGAGCCGGGCCTTGACCTTGTTTCTTTCTTCGATGGCAGGAAGGCCGCCCATATTTTTGATCCAGTGGAGCATGCGGTTCAGCGAGTAGATGCAGAAGACCGGCGGTGTATTGAAGGTCGAGTCCTTCTTGACGAAGGTCTGATACTGAAGAAATTCCGGTATATCCGTCCGTGCCGTGGCGATGAGAGATTTCTTCAGGATCGCGAGCGCCACGCCTGCTGCGCCAAGGTTCTTCTGGATGCCCGCCCAGATCATGTCGAACTGGCCAAAATCGATGTCGCGGGAGAGAATATCTGACGACATGTCGCAGATAAGAGGTACATTGACCTTCGGGAATTTCCAGTACTCTGTGCCGTAGATCGTATTGTTGGCGCAGAGGTACAGGTAGTCCGTCCCCGGCTTCACCTCATAGGTGTCGGGGATGTAGGAGTAATTTCTGTCCGCTGCGGAATTGGCATCATAGGCTTCTCCGAAAAAGGCGGCAGCATTTCTTGCCTTGTGCGCCCACACTCCGGTGTCGGCATAGGCGGCGCGGGTATGAAGGAAATTATACGCCGTCATCAGGAACTGCATCGTGCCGCCGCCCTGGATGAATACGATCTCGTAGTCATCATCGAGGTGCATCAGCTCGCGGAGAAGAGCCTTCGTCTCATCCAGCATGTCCTGAAATTCCTTCGATCGATGACTGATCTCTGTGATGCCCATGCCCGTTCCTTTGAAATCGGTGAGGTCATTTTTCATCGCCTCCAACACTTCTAAAGGCATGGGGGAGGGACCGGCGTTAAAGTTGTAGACTCGTTTCATGGCAAACTCCTTAAAAAACACAAAAAGAGAAGACGTCCCATGGGACGAGCTTCTCTTTTCTCGCGGTACCACCCAATTTAACCGGTGCATCAGTCAGTATACGGATAATAAAAAACGCCCTCCATCCTCAAAGGGACGAGAGCACCCGCGATACCACCCAAATTGCCTTCCGGCCATCTTTAGTCTCCTGTAACGGGCAGATCCCGAAAGATTCTTCATCTTTATCTCCGAAGTGGAAAGTCCTTGTCTCATTGACAGCTCACACCGACCGCTGTCTCTCTGAAAAAGATTCAAGCACCCTTCTTCATCATCGCTTGTTTCGTATGATTGGATTATAGAACGGGGCGGGGGAGTTGTCAAGAGGGAAATATGGGATTCGGAGTTAGGGAAAGTTTGAAAGCAGGGATGAGGGATCAGGAGCCTTGAGTGACTAGTGACTAGTAGCTAGGGATTAGGCTTGCGGTACGAGAAACCCGCTCGTTTCAAATCTCCGCGGCGTTTTAGAATATGCGGTATTCACGAAAGATGAGAACCCTGTGAACGCTTTGAGCCTTCGGAACCTGTTTAACCCATGAGCATGCATATAAAGGACGATGCCAGAAAGTGGTATGTGAGCCACGAGTCTCCGCTCTTCTATCGAATGAATGCATAATGTCCATACTTACTCATGCCTACTTGATATTCGCCATATCATCCTAGAACGCTATAATGGAAGAAAAGAGCTTGGAGACATCGCCCTTTTTTATACGGCGGCGAAGCCGCTGCCTTCATTTCTCATGTATAAGGAGCCAAACCATGGATTTCAGTATCAAATACTTCAAAGACTACATTTCCTTTCATGTAGATGACAGCCATCCGGTGAAAGAACTCCTCCCTCATCCTTGCGAAGAGGCAGATATCGAAGAAGAGGAAATCCGCCGGGCACTTGCTCATCCGATTTCCTCGGCGCGCCTCTCTGAGATCGTGAAGGCGGGGGAAAAGGTCGTGATCATCACGAGCGACGTTACGCGCCCCGTGCCTTCCTGGCTTCTGATCCCCTGTGTCCTGCAAGAGCTGGAAGCTGCGGGCGTCCGCGAGGAAGATATCACCGTCGTCTTTGCCCTGGGTTCCCATCGCCATCTGACAGAAGAGGAGCGAGAGCGCCTCGTCGGTGAATGGGCGTATCACAAAGTGAAATGCATCGACAGCGATCCGGAAGACTGCGTGCATCTTGGCACCTGCAGGAATGGGACCTCCGTCGATATCTTCCGCACGGTTGCCGAAGCCGACCGCCGCATCCTTCTCGGCAATGTCGAGTACCACTACTTCGCCGGTTATTCCGGCGGCATGAAAGCCATCATGCCGGGCTGCGCTTCGCTTGCCTCGATCCAGTCGAATCATAGAAATATGATCCGCCCCGGTGCGTATGCGGGGCATCTCGATGGAAATCCTGTGCGCGAGGACATCGAAGAAACGGCAGCGTACTGCCCTGCCGATTTCATCGTGAATGTAGTCTTGGACGATCATAAGAAGATCGCCTATGCCGCAGCCGGAGATCCCGTCGCAGCGCATCGTGACGCCTGCCGTTTCCTGGATGGCCTCTACAGAGTGGATATCAAGAAACCGGCTGACGTCGTCATCGTTTCTACTGGCGGCTATCCGAAGGATATCAATCTCTATCAGGCGCAGAAATCCATCGATAACGCGAAGCACGCTGTGAAAGAGGGCGGTATCATGATCGTTGCCGCATCCTGCCACGAAGGCTACGGCAGCGCGCCCTTCACCCGCTGGATCGAGAGCTATCCGACACCGGAAGAACGCATCGCGGCCATTCACGAGCACTTCGAGCTCGGCGGTCACAAATCGGCGGCGCTCGGTCTTGTGCAGCAGAAATGTACCATCTATCTCGTGACCGATATGGACGATGCCCTTGTCAGGAAAGCGAATATGGTGCCTTTCCATGACCTCCAGCAGGCTGTCGATCAGGCGCTGGAAAAGAGGGGAGCGAAGGCGAGCGTTTACGTCATTCCTGTCGGTGGATCGACACTGCCGATGATCACTGCCGATGATTCAGTGAATGAGAAATAGAAGCGCGGTGCATCACAAAAGAGAGGCGCTGCGGGTTTTATACCAATAAAAAAACGATCCATGGAGTCATACCATGGATCGTTTTTTATTGGTGATTGGTGGAGCATAGGGGGATCGAACCCCTGACCTCAAGATTGCGAACCTTGCGCTCTCCCAGCTGAGCTAATGCCCCATGTGTTTACGTATTATACCCCTTTGGGGGGTGAGATGCAATAGATTTTTTAAGGGCAGGGGGAATGACAAATGAGGGAAAAGGGAAATGGCAATAAAAAATCCCACGGCGCGGAGCACGTGGAACTTTTCATTATGGTGGGCGATAACAGGATCGAACTGGTTCCGCAGCGAACATCATTTGAAGGAGCAAAGCGACGCGCAAATGATCGTGAGTCGCGGATGCAGGAGGTTAAATGACCGCAGAGAAAAAAGGAAAAAGGCAAGAAAAAAGACCCCATGGAGCGGATCACATGAGGTCTTCTTTTTTGTGGGCGATAACAGGATCGAACTGGTTCCGCAGCGAACACATTTTGAAGGAGCAAAGCGACGCGCAAAATGTAGTGAGTCGCGGATGCAGGAGGTTATATGATTGTAGAGAAAAAAGGGAAATGGCAATAAAAAATCCCACGGCGCGGAGCACGTGGAACTTTTCAT
>ERZ1108170.123-NODE-123-length-61493-cov-11.274407_pt1 | contig 61493 bp, 48 predicted proteins | sample MGYA00403705_ERZ1108170 | MGnify/ENA primary metagenome ERZ1108170 (study PRJEB35170, sample SAMEA104062422) | human gut metagenome | biome: human gut; feature: human-associated habitat; material: faeces | place: Denmark | collected 2012-06-15 ...
TACTCTTACTGCCATTCTTAATTCCTCCTAGAATTGTAAATAAATAGTCTCATGGAACGCTTGTCCCAAGCTTCCTTTATTTTACCCAATTATTTCCGAAAGTTCAAGTCCTTTTCTCGACTTTGTTAATTTTTTCACTAAATGCTTTCTTTTTTGACAAAATATCGTTATAGTAGATAAAAAAGAACGAAAGGAGAATCTATTATGTTAAACGACACGCATATGCATTGCTGTTTCTCCGGAGACAGCGAAGCCAACCCGGAAGATATGATTTTGGCTGCGATTCAAAAAGGACTCGATGGACTGTGTTTTACGGATCACTTTGACTATGATTACCAGAATGATCCGGAACTATTCCTGTTAGATTTCTCTTCTTATAAAGAAAAGATCTTCTCATTAAAGGAGAAATATAAAGACAAATGCAATATCCGCTGGGGCATTGAAATCGGTCTGCAGCCTCACATCGTCCAGGTAAACAATGATGTGACCGCCAAATACCCTTTCGACTTTGTCATCGGATCTTCCCATGTCGTACATGGAATCGATCCCTATTATCCGCATTATTATGACGGACGAAGTGAGGATGAAGCCTACTTGGAGTATTTTGAGTCTATTCTGGAGAATCTGCACACAAATGTGGATTTTGATGTTTATGGTCATATTGATTATGTTGTGCGCTATGGTCCGAACACAAATAAATTCTATTCTTATAAGAAGTTTTCGGATGTCATTGACGAAATACTACGCACTTTGATTTCCATGGGAAAAGGGATTGAAATCAATACCGGTGGATTCAAATACGGGCTCGGACATCCGAATCCTACCGAAGAAATCATCGCGCGTTACCACGAGTTCGGTGGCGAAATCATTACAATGGGAGCCGATGCCCATGCCCCGGAACATGTTGCCTATGCATTTGATAAAGTCCCTGAAATACTGAAGGATGCAGGTTTTCGGTATTATACAGTATTCGAAAATCGTAAGCCTGTATTTTTACCGCTCCCTTAAGAAAACCTTCAAATACACTTAAGCAATTTCAAAAAAATTTAAGAATTTACAAAATAAGTATTGCAAATTTGCGATTTCATTGTATAATATAGATATTGAATAGTGTTATTAGTTTAGCATGTAACGTACACGAATGAGTATGTAGTTCAATTTTATTAAACAATTATCTAATTAACTACTCAGTTACTCAACTACTTTTCAGTAACTAAGAAGGAGCAGGTTTCCTCGCCTGCTCCTTTCTTTGTTCCCTAATATCTTTTTATATCTTCTGATCCATTTTTCCAATCACATCCGCCAGTTTCTCCGAAAGTTGTTCCGCGGTCTTCGGATCGTCTTTGGCCAGAGCCTGATAAATGCGTCCTTCAAGTTCTTTTTTCTTTTTTTCCAATTCCAGATAGTCTTTATCAAAATGATTTGCATAGATCATTTTGCGGAATTTGCGTGCACTCACTTTGCGCACCGTCTTATCTTCGACATACAATACATAATCCACACAATTTGCAATGGTATAGAAATCGTGCGATACCATAAGTACTGCTCCATTATAAGCTGCCACTGCTTCCTCGAGAGCTTCCTGTGCGTACAGATCCAGATGACTGGTCGGCTCATCCATGAGCAAAAGCGATGCATTTCCGAGCGAGAGGATTGCAAGTTGTAAGAGATTTTTTTCTCCACCGGAAAGTGCATGGATTTTCTGTTCCAATATTTCCTTTGGAAGTCCGTAGGTCAGAAGATAAGCTGCCGCTTCATCCTCTTTTTCCATACCTACCTGTTCCATGGCTTCCCACACAGACTGCTGCTCGTCCATCGTTTCTCCCTGCATCTGGGATAAATAAGCCACATCCGTATCCGCTGCAACCGCGATTGCCGGATTCTGGCGCCGATAAATTTCCCGGAGAAGTGTTGTCTTACCTGTACCATTTCCACCTACAATAGCAACCTTATCCGTTGCTGCAAGTTCAAATGATACATGTTCCAAAAGCAGTTCATCAAACCGAACCTCATAGTCCTCCACCTTCAGCACCGGCTGTTCCACTTCATCTACTGCTGCATCGGTATGAAGAACAATCTGCGGATGTGGAATCTCGATAAACGGTGATCTGGTTTTCCGGTTTTCCAGACGTTCTAACAATGATACACGCGCATGCAGCGCTTTTCCCAGAGAAGCATTATCAAATCGTGTTGCGTTCCTTCGAAGTTTCTCAACAAGTTTGCGGTTGCGTTCGATTTCTTCCATATCAGCAGCCGCAAGCTGGGTCTGCTCGATTTTTGTCTGCAGCATAAGATAATGATATGCTGTATAATTGCCATCAAACTCCTGCAATTCCTTATTTTCCAAATGCAACACTTTGTCAAAACAGTAGTTCAGGAGATATCGATTGTGCGTAATGACCAGAAGTGTTCCCTTATGTGCATTGATCAGATCCCGCAGTGCATTCACATTTTCAAAATCCAGAAACGCATCCGGCTCGTCCATAATCAAAAGCGAAGGTTTTACAAGCATCTGCCGGATAATCTCAATCAGTTTGCACTCTCCGCCGCTGAGTTCTGTCATTTTAAGGTTTTCCAGTTTTTCAAGGCCCGCCAGTTTCAACTGCTTTTTGATATTGACCTCGCAGTTATCCCCATCCATCGCTGTAAACAAATCCCAGGCTTCCTGATACTGTTCCATCAATGCCTCTATATTTTCTCCAGCTTCCATCTCTTTGCAGATATCATCAATTTTTTTCTGCTGGATGTCAAACGGTTCTTTTATATAGGAAAAAACCGAGCAGTCTTCATCATCCGCAAGATTCAGGAACTGGTTCACAAAACCAATGCGCTGATTGGCTTCCATCTCTATTTTTCCGTCGTACAAATATTCATCCGGATGTGCAAGAATCCGGATCAGTGTACTTTTTCCAGTTCCGTTCGTTCCAATCAAAACACAATGCTGTCCGTCCTCAATGGAAAATGATATTTTATGATACAAATCCTTCTGTGGAAATTCGTAGGATAAATCTGTTACTTTTAACATAAGTACCTCTCTTTATCTGCCCTGGGCATGTAGTAATCTGATTAATCATAAATGTTTGGCAATAACCATCATATCATAACATAAAGAAAGAAGAAACAGCAACCGCCGATTCTTCTCTCCCGCATAAAGCATATTCTTTATATAATGATACAAACCATACCGCCATTGCTGTCATTGACAATTTTTTGCATGGTATCCTGTAATTTCAGCTGACATTCATCATCCATCTGCATAATTTTGCCGCGGATGCCATCCTCCATCAGTTCACCAACTGATTTTCCGAAAATATTGGTAGTCCAGATGCCTTCTCCACTTTCCTCTCCTGCTTTTATGTATGTAATCAGATCTTGTGCCTGCTCCTGGCTTCCGACAATCGGAGCTATTTCGGTTTCAATATTTGCCTTGATCATATGAATGGATGGCGAAAGTGCACGCATTTTCACACCATATTTTCCTCCATGCTGGATCAGCACCGGATTTTCCATTCGAATATCCGACAGCCCCGGCATGACAACACCATAACCTTTCTGTTCAACAGATTTCATGGCATCTTTGACCTTCTCATACTCCCGTTTCATCTGTGCAAGTCCCCGCAACATGGAAATCATCTGATATTCCCCATCAATCTGCACACCGGTCATCTCACTGATGTAAGCAAAGTAGTATTTATCATCGATTTCCATCCGAATGACCACAGTTCCATTTGAGACATCCATGTTCTGCACCAGTATCGATTTGAAAAAAGCCTCCTTCACCTGCTCATTTGCTGCCAAGGCAAGATTCTTTTCTTCCGTTGTTGCTGCAATATCACGCATTTTATCCATCTGCTTCAAAAAGCCCGTGGCAGACTGAATCATCGCTGCCTTTACCGGATGCTCGAGCGGTAGCATTTCGGTCCATTTCGGAATCATAAAGTCAATGCGTGTCACCGGGAATTCCATAAGAACAGCATTCATAACATTGACAATGTCTTCCCGATGCATCTGTTGACAGTTGACAGGAACAACTTTTGTTCCATATGTATGTTCCATCTCCCTTTGAAGTGCAACTGTCTCCTCACTGTATGGGCGCATGGAATTCAGCACAATGACAAATGGTTTTCCAATTTCTCGAAGTTCCCCGATCGTCATTTGCTCCGCATCTATGTAATTTTCCCTCGAAAGTTCCCCAATGGAACCATCCGTCGTAACCACGATCCCGATGGTGGCGTGATCCCGAATGACTTTCTGCGTACCAATCCGCGCAGCATCAACAAACGGTATTTCATCCGGGAACCATGGTGTTTTGACCATGCGATTATTGTCGCCTTCCATATGACCGCTAGCCCCGTCCACCATAAAGCCAACACAGTCAATTAGACGGACCCTGATATCACTTTGATCGGCTAACGTAATATTTGCCGCTTCCTGCGGAATAAATTTCGGTTCCGTTGTCATAATTGTTTTTCCTGCAGCTGACTGGGGAAGCTCATCTTCCGCACGTTTTTTTGTATTTTCATCAGTGATATAAGGAAGCACAAACAAATCCATGAACCGTTTGATAAACGTTGATTTTCCGGTGCGCACCGGCCCAACCACACCGATATAAATTTCTCCCCCGGTTCGTCCCTGGATATCTTTATATAAATCAAAATCTTTATTTTCTCTGCTTTCCATAAAAATTCCCCCTTCTCATATATATCTATATATATGGAAGAGGGATTTGATTTATGCTTCTTTTTTATTTTTCTACTTCAGATTTTATTTCTGTCTTTTCTGTTTTTTTGCTGCCTCTGCTTTTGCTTTTTCTTCAAGAACTTTTTCATTTACGCGTCCATACATCTCCATATACTTATAGAGTCTCTTTGCCAGACTGTTTGTGATCTGATCCGCAGTCGCACGCCACTTCCAGTTCTCTCCAAGTGTAGATGGTGTATTGATACGTGCCTCAGATCCAAGTCCGATCAGATCCTGCATTGGAACAATTGCCATATCTGCTACAGATGACCATGCACCACGCATCATTCCCCAGTTATAACCTTCCTCTTTTGTGAGATTCAAGTACTCTTTTGCGAATTTCACAGAAGCCTTCGGTGCGGTTTTCATCCAGCCCATTGCTGTATCATTGTCATGTGTTCCTGTATAAACAACACAATGCTGTGTATAGGTATGTGGAAGATAATTACTTCCCTCACGGCTGTCAAATGCAAACTGAATCACTTTCATTCCTGGAAATCCGGAATCTTTCAGCAGTTGGATAACAGATGGCGTCAGGAATCCAAGATCTTCTACAATAATCGGAAGCTTTCCAAGTTTCTTCTCCAATGAATGGAACAGATCCATTCCCGGACCTTCTTTCCATTTACCGTTCTTTGCATTCTTATCCTTTGCCGGAATTGCATAGTAAGAATCAAATCCGCGGAAATGATCGATTCGGATAATGTCATACAGCTGTGCCATGGCCTGAATACGCTTGGTCCACCATGCATAATCGTCTTTTTTCATAACATCCCAGCGGAACAGAGGATTGCCCCAGAGCTGTCCATCTGCAGAAAACGCATCTGGAGGACATCCTGCAACTTCAATCGGATTTAAGTCCTCATCCAAATAAAACTGTTTTGGATTCGCCCAGACATCCGCACTGTCACTTGCAACATAAATCGGAACGTCACCAATAATTTCAATTCCATTCTCATTCGCATATGCTTTCAGCTGTCTCCACTGTTTAAAGAACAGATACTGCAGCATTTTGTAAAATTCAATATCTTCCGCATAGTCAACGCGGGCTTTGTTCAATGCTTCCGGCTTGCGGATACGCAGATCTTTGTCCCACTCTGCCCATGCTTTTCCGTCGTTGGCATCCTTCAATGCCATAAATAATGTATACTCGTCCAGCCATTCTTTCTCTTTTTCACAGAAAACGGCATAATCTTCCGGAAGATTTTTCTGAAAACGTACAAATGCCTTCTTCAACAATGCATAACGGGATTCATACATAACTCCGTAATCAACATATTTTTCATTTCCGCCCCATGCAAAAGATTCGCATTCCTTGCGTGTCAAAAGTTTATCTTTGCATAAATATTCCAGATCAATAAAATATGGATTTCCCGCAAAACTGGAAAAAGACTGATATGGAGAATCTCCATAACTTGTCGGACAGATTGGAAGAATCTGCCAGTATTTTTGTCCTCCTTTTACCAGGAAATCAACAAATTTTCTTGCAGCCTTTCCCATAGTTCCAATGCCATATGGTGATGGCAATGAAAAAATTGGCATAAGTACGCCACTTGTTCTCATAATTTTTCCTCCTATCAATTGAACATCAGTCCATTTTCATTTTACCTTCGACAAAAAAACTGATGCAATATACATTAACTCCTATATTAAATGATAACACCTTTTTGTCCTCTTGTAAAAAACATTTTTGAATGCTAGTATAAATAAAAGAACATATGAGGTGATAAGTTATGAATGAAATGATCAAACATAAAATAAAACACAATATCCACCGCACAGTTGTATCGGTTAAATGGATAATTTTTGCGGTCATTGTCGGCGTAATTGTCGGCTTGTGCGGCACAGCCTTTTACTTTTGCCTGTCCCTTGTGACCGTGCTCCGTACGCAGTATCACTGGCTTTTGTTTTTACTGCCAGTCGGCGGTCTTGCAATTGTTGCCATGTACCGGTTGCTGCACAACGAAAAAGATACAGGAACCAACCTGGTCATTTCTGCCATCCATTCCGATGATGAACTGCCGCTTCGCATGGCACCTCTCATTTTTATATCCACCCTCATCACACACCTTTTCGGTGGTTCTGCGGGTCGTGAAGGTGCTGCACTGCAGATGGGCGGAAGTATCGGCAATGCTCTCGGCAAGTTGTTCCGTTTCGATGAAAAAGACAAACATGTCATGATTATGTGTGGCATGAGTGCTGCTTTCTCCGCGCTGTTCGGAACTCCTATGGCTGCCGCAATCCTTCCAATGGAAATCGTCAGCGTCGGTGTTATGTACTATATTGCTTTGGTTCCATGTGTTATCAGTTCACTGGTCGCACATGGTATTGCATATTCTTTCGGAATCACAAACAGTCTGTTTCAGATTCATGGAATTCCGGATTTCACCATCGCTGCAAGTGTCAAGATATCGGTCCTTGCAATTTTGTGTGCCTTGATCAGTATTCTGTTCTGTGTCATGCTCCACAAAAGCGAAGATTTGTATAAGCATTTTTTTAAAAATCCTTACTTAAGAGTCTTCGTCGGCGGATGTATCATTATTGTACTGACACTTCTCGTTGGCGATCAAAGCTATAACGGCACCGGAATCAATATCATCGAACACTGCATCAACGGTACGGTTCGCCCGGAAGCATTTCTTTTGAAGATGATCTTTACCGCACTTACGTTAGGTGCCGGCTACAAAGGTGGCGAAATTGTTCCATCTTTCTTTACCGGTGCTGCTTTCGGATGCCTGTTCGGTAATCTGCTCGGATTTTCTCCGACACTATGTACTGCGGTAGGCATGACTTCCGTATTTTGTGGTGTGACCAACTGCCCGATTACTTCGCTTTTGATCAGTTTTGAGTTATTCGGTTACGACGGAATGCCATATTTTCTTCTGTCTACTGCATTAAGCTACATGCTTTCCGGTTACTTTGGACTCTACCGCAGCCAGAAAATTGTTTATTCCAAATACAAAACCAATTACATCAACAAGACAACGCATTAATTTGTGCTACATACCATGCAGCTTAGCGGTTTGACCGCAGCTGTATGGCTGACATTTCCAACACACGCATTGCCGGCATGTACAGCATCAACATACACATTCCACTTTTCCATTTCCGGAAGATCAATTTCCACAGCCTTGGGATTTGCATTATAAACCACAAACAAAGTTTCTTTTTCCGTTGTGACCGTAAACGCAACAACGTTCGCCGGAAGTTCTTCCACAAAACGGATGTCTTCCCGGATTTGTTTTGCTGTCGAAAGCCGCAGTCCCTCGTGTGCTTTTCGAAAAGCAATCAATCCCTTGTAATATTCCTGCAAGGCTTCCTGCTCTTTTGTCCAGTCATATCGGATTCCATTTGTTTCCAGCGTCAGATTATAGCTGTTCTCTGACACTTTATTGGTACCCGGAATTGGCTTGGTTCTGGCAAATTCTTCGCCATTCAGGAAAAACGGCACGCCCTGAGATGTAAACACGATTGCTGCCGCCAGCCGGTTCATTGCATAGCGCTCCTCTACGCTGCAATCCGGCCGCGACACAGCAAGCTTATCCCATAAAGTCAGATTGTCATGGCATGATACATAACTGATGGCATTCTCCGGTTTGGCTGCCCATGGGCCTCCCTGCGTATAACTGTAATCTGCATAGTCCACCTGCGGATGCCACACAGCTCCCGCAACACTGTAACGTATTGCATTTTCAAAATTCTGTCCTCCATTGGCAAAACCACAGGCTTCCTCATAAAATACATGTCCGCGGATATTATCTCTTATATCATCTGAAAACATGCCAATATTTTCAAACATCCGCGCATTTTTCTTCATCGCCCTGCGATACTCCGGAAGCGCAGAGGCACCACCTGTCCAGCCTTCTCCGTATAAAGCGATTGACGGATTGATTTCTTTCAGCTGTGCACTCAGTTCCTGCATGGTTTCCGTGTCGAGCACTCCCATGAGGTCAAAGCGAAAACCATCCATATGATATTCCTTTGCCCAGTAACAGACCGAATCCACAATAAACTTGCGTACCATCGGATGTTCCGAAGCCACCTCATTTCCACATGCACTCGCATCAGAATATTTTCCATTCTTTTTTCGGAAGAAATAATCCGGCTCCGCTTTTTCAAAGCAGCTTTGCTTTGCATCGAACATATGATTATAAACCACATCCATAATCACTCCGATGCCCGCTTTATGAAGCGCCGCTACCATCTCTTTCATCTCACGAATACGCACTTCCCCGCGAAATGCATCCGTAGAAAAAGAACCTTCGGGTACATTATAATTGACCGGATCATATCCCCAGTTATACTGAACGATCTCTGGATGTGATTCATCTATACTGGCAAAATCAAACGCCGGCATGATCTGTACATGCGTGATTCCAAGTTGTTTTAAATAATCAAGCCCTGTTGCCTGCCCTTTGTCATTCTTTGTTCCAGCCTCTGTCAATCCAAGAAATTTTCCCCGGTTTTTTACATTGCTGCTGGCATCTCCCGTAATATCAGCAACGGATATTTCACAGATTACCATGTCAGTCTTGTTTTTTACCTGGGGACCTTTGTCCTCTGCAAAGCCTTTCGGATCTGTTTCTTTTAAGTCCAGCACCATGCTGCGCTGTCCATTGACCCCCGCAGCTACCGAATAAGGATCCTGTGTCTCAACGGTTTTCCCGTTTCTCGTAATTTTATAAGTGTAATAGATTTTGTCCAGATCCCCGCTTTTTTTCAAAAACCAGGTCCCCTGCACATCCCGTTTCATCGGGGTCTCATCCATAAGACAGACACCATCGCCTCTCTCATAAAGGCATACACTTACTCCATCTGCTGTGGGCGCCCATATCCGGAATGCTGTATTGTTTTTGTTATAGGAAGCTCCAAGATCCTCTCCCTTATAAAACTCTCCCTGCATCCAATTCCTCCCTTTTTGCATGCACACTTTTCATAATATATTTCGTATTTTTTCGTAATTAATTATATTTAATATTCAGATAGATGTAAATTGTTATATTCACTAAGTTTTCTTCAATATTTTGTATAAATAGACTAAAAAGTGACTTTTGCACCGCGATATCATGTTTCGAAGTACAAAAGCCACTTTTATTCCTGTTTTGTTTATGCGTTTGTTGTTTTTACCATAGACTCAAGTGTTTCCATTGCCTTGCCGGAATCAATGGTCTCTCCTGCAATGCGGATACCCTCTTCGATACTGTCGGCTTTGCCTCCGATATAAAGTGCAGCCCCTGCATTTAACAGTACAATCTCTCTCTTTGCTCCACGCTCTTTTCCGGAAAGAATGTCTTTGGTAATCTGTGCATTTACAGCCCCATCGCCACCTTGCAGTTCTTCAATTTTGCAGCGTTTCAATCCAAACTGCTCCGGTGTAATTTCGTAAGTCTCTACTTTTCCATCTTTAATTTCGGAAACAATGCTTGGACCGGTAAGTGTAAACTCGTCCATATTGTCCTCACCACTTACTACAAATCCTCTTTCCACACCAAGATTTACCATGGCGCCGGCTATAACTTCCGTAAGACTTGGCGAATATACGCCTACGACCATCGCTTTTGCACGGGAAGGATTAGAGAGCGGTCCTAATGTATTAAACACCGTACGAATTCCCATCTCATTGCGGACAGGTCCTACATATTTCATTGCCGGATTGAAGTGTGGTGCAAACATAAATCCAATACCCACTTCTTCCACACATTTTTCTACAACCTCCGGATCTGCGGAAATATTAACACCAAGTGCTTCCAGCACATCACCCGCACCGCTCTTTGAGGAAATGGAACGGTTTCCATGCTTTGCAACCGGAACACCTGCTGCTGCTACAACAAAAGCCGATGTTGTGGAAATATTAAAGGAATAAGTGCAATCTCCACCAGTACCCACGAAATCCACATAATTGTCAACTTTCGGGCTGATTGTATTGGCCTTGTCACGAAGAACTATTGCCAGACCCGTGATTTCGTCTAAGGTCTCTCCTTTCATGCGAAGAGCTGTCAGAAAACATGCAATCTGTGCCTGTGTTGCCTTACCTGACAGGATCATTTTCTGGGCCCTCATTGCCTCTTCCTTTGTGAGATTATTGCCTGCTACTAATTTGCTGAGTATTTCTTTCATGTTCTTCTCCTCCTGATAGAACATCAGCCAATGCATAATTTGCTTTCAGCAAATGGGCTGACACTATCAAACACCTATCTGATTTATTTTATACAAGTTCATTGAGTTCTTTTTTAAATGTGCTGCAATATTCTGCGGCTTTTTGCGCATCAAACTGGCTGTCCTTTAACAGATTGATAAAATGCGATCCGACAATCGCTCCATCAATAATCTCTTTCATCGGTGCTACATCCGCTGCTGTACGAATACCAAATCCCATCATAACCGGAATCTTAGATACTTCCTTGACATAGGACAGGTAGCTTATCACTTCTTTATGGAAAGTTGCCGCCTGACCGGTAACTCCCATGGAAGAAACGCAGTAAACAAAGCCCCTTGCATGTTCAAGAATCTTTGGCACACGGTCTTTGGAAACCGGAGATACAAGCTGGATCAGAATCGTTTCATCTTTTCCTTCCAGTGAGTTCTGTAAATCATCCTGCTCTTCGAACGGAAGGTCCGGTATAATCAGGCCATCCACTCCACATTCCTGACATTTTTTTGCGAATTTTTCCACGCCATAATGTAAAACAGTGTTGTAATACATCATAAATACAATCGGGATTTCCACACCTTCTCCACGCATTTCCTGCATGCATGTAAATGTTTTTTCGAGGTTTGCTCCGCCAAGGATTGCCTGATAAGAAGCGTCCTGAATGACCGGACCATCTGCTACCGGATCAGAAAACGGAATTCCAAGTTCGATAATATCGGTTCCCGCCTGTTCCTGTGCTTTTATAAGTTCTTTTGTCTTTGTATAATCCGGCAGTCCGGCTGTAATGTATGTAATAAATGCCTTTTCATTTTTTTCCTGTAGTGCTGCAAGTGTCTGCTCAATTCGGTTCATATTCTCACTTCCACCCTTTCTTCCAATTCTTAATTCAAATATCCTTTTCCTGCCAGATAGTCAGAAATGGTATTTACATCTTTGTCACCACGGCCGGATAAACATACAATCATGCTCTGATTCCTATTCATTTCTTTTGCTTTCTTAAATGCATAGGCCACTGCATGTGCACTTTCGATTGCCGGGATGATGCCTTCCAGCTTGCACAGTTCCATCAGCGCATCCATTGCTTCCACATCCGTGATTGCCACATATTTTGCACGTCCACTGTCACGCAGATATGCATGCTCCGGACCAACGCCCGGATAATCAAGACCAGCTGAAATAGAATGTGCAAGCTGGATATTTCCATCGGTGTCCTGTAACAGATAAGATTTCATGCCATGAAGTACACCAGGCTCACCAAGTGCCATCGCAGAAGCATGCTTGCCTGTTTCAATACCAAGTCCTGCAGCCTCTACACCGATAAGTTCCACATCTTTTTCATCAATGAAATCCGCAAACATACCGATGGAATTGGATCCACCTCCCACACATGCCATAACAACATCCGGATTGCGTCCTTCCACTTCCATATGCTGACGCTTTGCCTCGCGGCTGATCACGCTCTGGAACTCTTTTACCATCTTCGGATATGGATACGGTCCTACTGCTGATCCGATCACATAAAAAGTATCTTCTGCTGTCTTTGCCCATGTACGTATTGCCTCGTTCGTCGCATCTTTTAATGTATTGCTTCCGGACTCCACAGATACAACCTTTGCTCCTAACATCTCCATGCGCATGACATTAAGTTTCTGGCGCTCAATGTCTTCCTTTCCCATATAAACGGTACATTCCATATTAAAAAGTGCTGCTCCGGTGGCTGTGGCCACACCATGCTGTCCTGCACCGGTCTCTGCGATTACTTTCGTCTTTCCCATACGTTTTGCAAGAAGAATCTGACCAATTACGTTATTGATCTTGTGTGCTCCCGTATGATTTAAGTCTTCTCTCTTTAAATAAATCTTCGTTCCATATTTCTCGCTCAATCGCTCCGCATAATATAATGGTGTCTCTCGTCCAACATACTGACTCAGGTAATAATGATACTGTTCCATAAATTTTGGATCATGAATAGCTTCCTCAAAAGCCACATCCAATTCTTCTAATGTATTCATCAGTGACTCCGCAACAAACTGGCCACCGAACGCTCCATAATATGCTTTCTTATTCATAATTTCTCACCTTTCTTACAAAATTGTTAATTTTTGTTTTATCTTTTCCATTTTCCACTTCTACTCCAGAACTTACGTCTACAACATCCGGGGAAAACAGTTTCATTCCTTCCTGTACATTACTTTCATTCAATCCACCGGCCAAAACAAATTTACGATGCATCAATAACTCAGCTGCCGCATTTTTCACATCCGCCTGTTTCCAGTCAAAAGCTTTGCCTCCGCCATAAGAAGCTCCATCCACAACAATGGCCTCTACTTTTTCCTGTAAGTCCTGCGGCATTCCCATAAATGCTTTTACCTTTTCCAATAGCTCCTCTTCTTTTATGATATTTACCGCATACCATACAGGTATGGAAGCCGCCTCAAGTGCTTCCTTCGTCAGTTCACCATGGGCTTGTATAACATCAAATCCAGAATTAATTATTTCCTGTATCATATTTCTATCCGGTGATACTGTGACTGCAACTGCCTGAATCTGCGGATTCAACTGCTCCCGAATCGCTTTCGCCTGTGCAAAAGATATATTTCGTTTGCTTTTCGGATAAAATACAAATCCCGCATAATCCGCACCAACATCATTCAAATAAGTGGCTTCTTCTTCCTTTGTCAATCCACAAATCTTTACCTGCATTTTTCTGTCTCCTTATGCTCCTGCAAAGATTTCTTTCCATTTCTGTGCCAATGCTTTCGGATTCTCTGCCTCCATAAAAGCTCTTCCGATCAAAAAGGCATCCACCTGGCACTCATGAAGAAAACGAACATCCTCATCCCCCATGACACCACTTTCCGTAACAAATACTTTATCTTTCGGAATATACGGACGAAGACGTTTGGTTGTCTCCAATGTAATGGAAAAATCTTTTAAATTTCGATTGTTCACGCCAATAATTCTAGGATTAATCTTCATTGCACGCTCGATTTCCTCTTCATCGTGCGTCTCTACCAATACATCTAACTCCAGCTCCCTTGCAAGCTGATAAAAGTCATGCATCTGCACATCATCCAAAATTGCTGTAATCAGAAGTACTGCATCTGCACCAATCGCTTTTGCTTCATAAAACTGATATTCCTCAATCATAAAGTCTTTTCGCAAAATTGGAAGTTGTGATTTTGCACGGATTTCTTTTAAGTACGATACATTTCCATTAAAATGATCTTCCTCTGTCAGACAGGAAATTGCATCTACAGATGCGTTATATTCTTTAATCCGATCCATCAAATTAATTTTACTTGTAATTTTTCCAAGGCTTGGGGATGCCTGTTTGAACTCTCCTATGATCGAAAGTCCTTCTTTTCTCAGGTTCTCATAAAAACAATTTTTCTTCCGTGTAACAGTTTCTTCTGCAAGTTTTCTCATCTCCGCTTCTGAAATCTGAGCTTTGTGCTGCGGAAGTCTTTTCTTTTTATCTTCTACAATTTGGTCTAAAATCATTGTCGTATTTCCTCTCGCCGTTTGCTGTACAAACGCTTAAATGGTATCATTTACAAAATTCTCGATAATTCGTTTTCCATGCTCTGTATAAATAGATTCCGGATGAAACTGCAATCCGACCACCGGATATTCCTTATGGCGCATCGCCATAATTTCTCCGTCCTCTGTTCTCGCAAGTACCCGCAGGCATTCCGGAAGGTCCGCCTCCTGTACCGCAAGCGAATGATAACGTGCTACTTTGATTGGTGAATCAATTCCGGTAAATACACTTGTTCCATCATGCGCAATGGAGGACTGTTTTCCATGAAACAGTGCTTTGGCATATGATACGGTTCCGCCAAGTGCTTCACCGATGCACTGATGTCCCAGGCAGATACCAAGAATCGGTTTCTTTCCTGTAAATCGTTTTACAACCTCCATACAGATTCCTGCTTCTTTTGGGCTTTTCGGTCCGGGAGAAAGAATAATACGGTCCACATCCATTTTTTCTATTTCTTCAATCGTGATTTTATCATTTCTCACAACCTTGATATCCGGGTTAAATATTCCTACATACTGATATAAGTTGTATGTAAATGAATCATAGTTATCAATCAGTAAAATCATAAGTTTTCCTCCTCTATTGAACATCAGCCCATGCAAAATTTGCTTTTAGCAAATGGGCTAATGAATGTAATGCATCAAAGTCTTCGCGAGTGCCATTACTTTATTACAGCATTCCTGATACTCATTTTCCGGAATAGAATCTGCTACGATACCAGCGCCAGCCTGCAGATATACACGTTTTCCTTTTTTAATCATTGTACGGATTGTAATACAGAAATCCATATCTCCGGAAAAATCAATATATCCGGTTGCTCCTCCGTACAATCCTCTGCGCACACTTTCAAGTTCATCGATAATTTCCATTGCACGAATCTTTGGTGCTCCGCTGAGTGTACCTGCCGGCAGGAAAGATGATACGAGATCTAATGGATGAAATTCGCCTTTCTTACGGCCTTCCACCATAGATACAATGTGCATCACATGTGAATAATTTTGTACTTCCATAAACTGGGTTACTTTTACAGTTCCAAACTCCGAAATACGTCCCATATCATTTCTTGCAAGATCCACAAGCATCACATGTTCTGCCCGTTCTTTTTCATCCTGAAGAAGTTCATCGCGAAGCAACGCATCTTCTTCTGCATCCGCTCCTCTTTTTCTTGTTCCTGCGATTGGACAGGTATATACACGATTGCCCTGCTGCTTTACGATCATCTCCGGCGAACTTCCAATCACTTCAAAATCGCCATAATTGAAATAATACAAGTATGGAGACGGATTCAGTTCACGCAATTCTTTATAAAGCTCAAATCCACTCTGCTTTGTCTCAATCGTCCATCTCTGTGAAAGAACGGTCTGGAAAATATGTCCCTCACGGATGTACTCTTTGATTTTCTCGACCTTCTGACTATACTGTTCCAGTGAATCGGACTGATTTACAATCACACCATCATGTGTGAAATTCTTCTCCGGCGCACGTCCTTTGTTTGCAAGTGCCTGTCGAATCAGTTCTTCTGCTTCTTCCAGTGATTTTTTTCTTCCCTCCGGAGTATCTTCACCGAGAATAATTCCGGTAAGTGTCTCTGCCACATGATCCACCATAATGAACTTCGTCATCAGCATCATCTGTACTGTTTCGATTCCGATCTCATCCGGATTGTTATCTGGAAGCACTTCTGCATATCGCACAAAATCATATCCAAGATTTCCAACCAATCCACCGGAAAAAGATAATTCTTCGTTATCCTTTACAATATCAAACTCACTGTAATATTCCTTTAATCGCTCTAGTGGATTTCCATTTCGAACCTCTTGTGTTCCATCATTTTTTGTAATTACAAGTGCGTTTCCCCGTGAACTGATAATCTCTTCCGGCTCTTTTCCAAAAAATGTATAACGGTCATAATTCTTATCATAACTTTCCAAAAGAAACCCTTTTTTATCTCCTACCAGGCTTTCATACATTCCTGTCGCAGTTTCATTTACAATGCTGACTGTTTTCTTATAAACCCGTAATCTTCTTTTCATATTCTATAACTCCTTTCTCTAGAACATCCTCTCATTTAAATTTCGCCTTGACTTGTACAGTAAAAAAGTCCCTGATGCAGTCTTATTACTGCATCAGGGACGAATCATCGTGGTGCCACCCTTGTTCGTTGCATTCTTGTCAGCCTTTTCTATTCGTTAATCAATCAAAAGGCTTGTAACTATCCTGTAATATTCTCGGATTCATTACATTTGTATTAAAAAAAGCAGATACTTCCGCATCGGAAATATCTGCCACCAATTACGCAACCTCTATGATACAGAAGCATGATTGCTTCGATATCCTCACTCCTGTAACGTGGAGAAACGGCTCTGCTACTCGGGAAATTCATACTTTCTCATTCACTTCGCATCTAACGAATCCATTCCAAGACAAACTATCTTATCAGTTTCCACCAACCACTGACTCTCTGTAAAGAATCATCTGCTGTACTTACTTTCGCTCAATGATTTTCATTTCTTATTAACTTGATATCAGTTTAAACCATTAAAGTGTCCATGTCAACCCTTAAATTTCTTTTTTTGCTGATGTCCTGCTATTTTTATATAAAGGCTCTGCGGAATAAATCTTCCAAAAAAGGTCGCCGCCTTAATTGTCAGTGTCGGAACAATAAGAACTTTTCTTTTTTTCATCTGTCTGATTGCATATTTTACACAATAAGACGGACTAATTCCACACAAAGCAAATTCTACATTCGCTACCGAATTGAATTCCGTATTGACCGGCCCCGGACACAAAGCACCAATGTAGATATTGCTTCCTTCATCCTGCAATTCCTGGGCAATTGCCCGTGTAAGGCTCACAACATAAGCTTTTGTGGCATAATACGTTGCCATATATGGACCTGCCGGAATCAGTCCTGCAGAAGAAGCTACATTCAAAAGATAGCCGCCCTCCTGCTTTTTCATTTTTTGTAGAACCAATTTGCACAATATATGCATGGCTTTTATGTTGACATCAATCATGTTCGTTTCTTTCTCCAAATCACCCGAAAGAAACATCCCACAATCTCCGAATCCTGCATTGTTAATAAACACACCTATCTTTTTATCTTCCAATTGCTGTATGATTCCAAAACATTCTTCTTTTTTTGCCAGATCCGCTGTGATAACGATTGCTTTCCCACCCTGTTTTTCAATTTTATCTGCTGTCCGCTGTAAACGTTCTTTTCTTCTTGCAACAAGAATAACCGGATAGCCTTCTTTACTCAATTGTTCGGCAAAAACTTCGCCAATTCCGGAACTCGCGCCTGTAATCAATGCATATACACTTTTTAAATTTCTCATATCGCTCCCTGCTCTAATACTAATTTACGTGGAGAAACATCCAGTTTAATCCGTTCTGATTTATCTTTACACTTTTCCAATATGGTAAGCCAAAGCATATGTGCTTCATATGTAAGCATCTGGTCTGCTTTTACTGCATACGGTGCTAAGGTGTCTACATCATAAAAACGAATTCCCATCGGTGGCATAAATAATAAATTGCAGCTCTTCTTCTTTTGACCGCAGGTAAAAATCTGTTCGTATGTGATCAATAAAAAATCTGTTCCTTTATGTGTGCATTCATAGGAAACAAAACACTCATCTACAATCCAACGCTCGCCATCTTCTTCATGAACCGGCTTTTCCTGCAAATCATTATATTCAGTCGTCTGACAATCCACTTTCCAGTCCACTTTATTTTTTTGTGTTTCCTTAATCAATTCTGTAAGGTCATTTAATAATTGCTCTTCCTTTTTCATCTTTAGTCTGCTCCTTTGAGTTATATAATATTCATTAAATCAAGAAATAACTTATGTACTCTTTTCTGTCATTTATTATATTCCGATTTTTGTTATCAATATAAATATTCATCCACCCTGACTGCATTTACAATAAAGCGCATTCCTGTAGTAGAACAGGTAGACAAAGTTACTACCTTGTCATTCTGTGTTACTTCAACGTCTGTATCATAATATGATTGTTTTTTCAGTTGCTGAATAAATATTTCAAAAGATTCATCCGCCCCATATGGCACCTGATATACAAAACTGTCCGCCGGTACATCCGCATAAGCAAAAATCTGATAACGATAAATTCCTTTATCTGTAAATATCTGAAAATATGCATGATTGTCATAGTACTCTTTTTGTTTATAGTAGCGTAATTTTCCAAACATGCTTAAATTCCGCATATTATGTCCATAAATAATCGTATGGCTATCCTCAAAATCCGGATGATTGTTTCCTTCCATAAAAATTGACCCGGCCGAAGCATAGCTTCCATCCAACGCTGTATGCAAATAGGTTGTATCATCTCCCGAATACATAATCGGATAACTGATATCCTCTTTTTCAAAATAAAGCCAACCTGTTACATCTCCATTCTGTTTTTTCAGCTCCTGAAGATTCACCTGCGCAGCATCATACCATTTTTCTTCCTTTTTCTCCTTCTCTGTCGCAACATATGTATCAGATAACTTACTGTATAAAGCATTCGAATCACTATAATCTTTTGAAATCCGATATATGTTCCATCCTGCAATCAGAACCATCGCTGCGCCCATCAGCATCACAAGTTTCCAGACTACACGACCGTTCCTCTTTTTCCTATCCTTTTTATTCATATCTGCAGATTCATTTACTTCAGAGTCTATATGATCTCCTGCAAACCATAAGACAAAGACCAGAACCAGCAAAACACCAAGAAACACGCGTCCTTCACTCGATTCAAATAATTGAACAAGAAATCCCATATGTTTAATACAATACATAGGTTTTCCTAGTAGTCTTTGAAATGCCACAGGACTTACATCCACATCTTTATTTGCATCACCTTTTGTGGTAAATGTGTGATTTTCGTTATCAATCGCCACCACACGATGTGTCATTACCTGAGAAGTGTCTGTACCAATCGAAAAAGTAATAACATCATCTACTTTAATATCTTCCGGCTGTGCCTTTTCCACATATATTACACTTCCAACAGGATATTTCGGTGTCATACTATCCGTAATCACTTCATAAATGGACAATCCAAAAGCTTTCGGTATTGTAAATGGAATACAAATTAAGATCAATATAATCAATAATATGGATCCTGATATATGAAAAAATCGTTTCATAATGCCTCCCATACTTCTGTTCTTTTTTAGTATACTCGTTTTCTTTTTATTTCACAATATATAGTAAATTGAAAAACACATTTCGAAACATACACTCTTTATTTAAGAGATAAGAAAAGACAGGCTCGATAGAACCTGTCTGATAATCTTAATATTTGCCAATCATGACTCCATGCCATGGATCAGTTTTTGAATTAAAGTCCGGTGAAAAATAAGATGCCTGCACTGCCTCAGCAGTAATCTTTATACTGAAAGATTTATTAACAAGCATATTTCCCCAGTCTTTTGGAATGCTGACTTTTGTAAACACCGTGGTATTCGCTCCAGGCTGTACAATATATGGATAATAATAATATCCATTTACATATATCCACCCGGTAGTGTCTAACCCGATTTCCGAAAGGTGTCTGGAAAGTTCTGCATCCGCACTTGACATGTTAATACGCACTCTGATATATGCCGGTTGTGAATTGGAAGCCATCTTAACAATTGGTTTCTTGCTAAGTACCTGACCTGGCTGCACATCACTGTAGGTCAATCCATCAGTATACTCTTTTTCTCCAGTAGCATCTGTCTTCTCGACCAAACTAATATCCACTTTTCCCATCGTAATCACATTAGCGGCACTATCTGTGTCTGTGAAATAGGCTAACGTACCACCGATTGCTATAGTAAGAACCATAGCAATCGATGCGATGCCAAGCATTATTTTACGTTTCATACTCTAAACTCCGTGAAATAAAGTAATTTACTTTTAATTACTTCTGAACTAATGCAGTTAACTCCTTAACAGCCTCATCTTTTTCTACATTATCTGCCTGAACCATGTAACCAGTTACATTTACATTGAACTTCGGCAGTCTTGAGATATTTGCATTTTCAAGTTTTCCTTCTTTATCTACAAAGTAGTTAGCTTCCGAATCATATGTAGAAGATGTTACAGACTCCTGTACATAATACTTTCCAGAAATTTCTTTCTTTGTTGCAGATGAGCTGTCATAATCAGCCTTAGTAACTTCTTTCCATACAGTCTTCTCAGCTGTTTCTGAATTGAAAACTTTCTTAATCTGTGCATTTACAGTAACCTGATCAAAAATATTCTTTGTCTTATCTCCGGCTTTAACAACTGTTTTATATACAAAGAATTTGTAATTTGCGTTTGGAACAGTCACTTCTTCAAAATCAGTTGTGTTAAATCCGTCAACAAACTGTCCATTCGCTGTCTTTGTCTGAATTGTTGCATATGTTTTAGCAAAATCATCATAGCTTACTGTGTTGCCTTCTGCATCAATATCAACTTTAACAGCTACCCATGCATCAATAGAATCTGTCTTATTCTCAAGCCATGGCTCTTTGTAGATTACGTCGCCTGGTGTATAGCTCTCAGCAGTTTCCTTATCAAAACGCTCGTCGATGATACCCTTAAGATCCTTATTGTTTCCGGTAAACACGTTCTCTACTGTATTAGTCTGAGCTGTGAAGTAAGCGAGTGTTCCACCAACTGCAAGTGTTCCTACTAACGCTGTTGCGCAAGCTGTAAGTGCAATTTTCTTCTTATTCATTTTTCATTCTCCTTAATATAAAATATAAAATTTAACATTTCCTTTGCTTTAATCTGTACACAATTAAAGCTTATATCGTAAGTATAATTACCTTAGGTCACATAATGGTCACATGGAAGCATTTTCCATATAAAATATTTGTTTTAATAAATATTTGTTTTTCCCTGATCTGTGGTAGGGTTTCCCCACGCATCATTTGCAGCCTTTGTATTCGTTGCCTGAATAGCATCCACCAGTACATTCAATTCAAGATACCCCTCCTGAGGGAACGTAACACTGGATTTTCCTGAGACAGTCTCCAGTAAATAATCTGTATACTTATCCGGATCTACAGGCTTTGTGAAATAAAAATATCCATCATCTCCCTGTAGCCAGTCTCCATCCACATCATTTGATTTAGAAGGTTCATTTGAACTGCTACTTTTTAAATTTAACTGATAATCAATTAATGAAGCAGCATCTACCGGTAATACAACCTGTTCTTTTTTTCCTGTGGTTTCATTATCCGCATCTTTCACCCAGGTCGGTACGAGTTGTACTCGAATATAGGCAGGTACAACATTGAGGTTTCCATTTCCTTTGCTGTCCTGTCTGCTGTTTTTTATACGCACCTGTTTTACTACAGTTTTGTTACGCACGTCACCCGGTTCGAAATTTTCATCAATTGTAACATTTACTAAACCTGGATCAAATGAATTCCGTACTGTATCTGTAGATTTATGGAGCCACGCAATCGTTCCTCCAATAGAAACGCCCAAAACAAGTACTACTACTGCAGCCGAAACCTTAAACTTATTACTTTTCAGCACTTTCATCCTTTTTCTCCTCATTCTTACTTTGTTCTGTCGACCAAATCAGATCTCCCATATACATGAGAATAACATCAACAATAATTGCCACAACATAAATGATCTTTCCAGATGTCTGGCTGATTTTATCCGCAAGATAACCAAGTTGCGGAATATTGAATACCGGTTTGCCCAATACTTTGTCAAAACTTACTGGAGAGCCATCTTCTTTTTCGTTTGCATCACCTTTGGTTGTATAAGTCTGATTTTTCTTATCAATCTCCACAACACGGTGTGTTACAAGTGTATTATCATCCAAATAGAAAGTAATTGGATCTCCTACTGCAATCTCATTTGCATCTGCATTTTTTATATAGAGAAGCGATCCAACATGATACGTTGGTTCCATACTTCCGCTCAATACAATCATCGGCTGTATTCCAAATATCTTCGGGATATACATAATAGCAATTCCCAGCAGTAAAACAATTAAAATTGCTGTAGTCACAAAATTCCAAACTTTTTTCATACTTCTCATACCTCTTTTATCTTAATCTTCAATTTCTATCTGTATGATAACCACCCGACTCCCCATTTTTCAAGTAGTTTTTTGTATTTGTCTTATTTTTTGAGTCTATATTTAATTTTTCTTCAGTTGTTGTTTCTGTCTGAGCATCTACATTGTTACCACTTACAGCCATATTTCCGTTTCCGTCATCAGCTGTCTGAATAACTGCATCATTTTTGAAAACATTTAAAACATTTGTAGTATCTGCAAACCATTTTTTATCTGTCTTCATCTGATTGCTCGCATCAACTTTCGCAGTTGCAAATGTTTCATCTCGATGTACTCCGTCGCGGTTCTTTCCTAAATAAAAGATTCCGTCATCTGCGCTAAAGTCATTCTTATCGAAATTATTTTTATTATATCCTGTTTTAACATTTTCTTTATAACCATTCAATTTATATTTCCATGACCATCCTTCATCTTCAACGATCTGGTACATACCAGCTCTCATATTTACAACTGTCTGACTGTCATTTCCTGTAATTGAAATCTTAAATGATTCGATTGGTGTTGCTGATCCATTCTTAATATTATCTGCTGAAACATCTTCTGCATAACGATTAACTGTAAATACAGCGGTCTGTTGTGCTTCAATCAACTGCTTTTCTTCTTCGCTGTATGGAAGATTGCGTAAAAATTCTTTATCAAAAGCCTTGCTGATTGTAAGTGTTCCATCAATAATATGGACTGTATACTTACCGAAAACATCCATACTTGTTGCGCCTGCATTTCCTGCGTCTTTCATGCTGGCAGTGTATCTTACACCATCTGCATTTTTCATGCTCTCTGCAGCATTCTTTGCTTCTTCTGAATTATCTGCAACTTTAGGTGTAGCACTTACTTTAATCTGATATACAGTTTCCGTTTCAGGTGATCTGCTCTGAATATATTTGTAAATTGCATCAAGACCAACGTGATCATACTGGTTCATCACATTTCCTTTTTCATCTAATAACGAGAAAGATAAATCAACATCACTGTAATCTCTTCCATCTGCCGGTCTTCCCTGCTCATTTAATGCAAATATTTTATTCTGCTGGTCCTTGGTAAAATATCTATTCAAATCCTGTCCCAAGAAAATGGTATCTTCTGTTTCTCCAGCAGAAATATTAATTCTTACATTAACTTTTGGTCTATTAAACTCGTAAAAATTATCTTCCACTGTCACCCCAGATCCAGCACCATTTGTATCAATGTTATTTCCACCAACATAGCTATCAATTGCACGAATCTTAATTACTCTGTTCCAATTCTGCAACAACTGATTATCCCATTTAATATAAACGCCCTTATCATCTGATCCCAGTACACCACCGGCTGTATCAATCACTTCAAATCTAGGATCAATATAATCAATGACATTACCATATTTATAAGTTACTTTTTCATCTGTACTGTAAATAGCCTTTGCAATTTCAACAAAAACTGCATCCAGATTCTCTGATTTATCATCAAATGTAAGTTTGCTTCCATCTTTTCCTACGGAAGCAGTCTCTTCTAATAATTCTGCGGCTTCTGTCATATATCCATTATCAATGTCAATTCCAACTGTAACCAATGTCACTTTATCCATATTGCGAAGGGTGGTAGCAGATCCATTTTCTGCATTCATATCACTCACGCCAGAAACCGTAGGACATCCGTCAGTTAATAAGACTACGCAGGTATTTCTGTCGTCGTCTAAAGCATTTTCCGCGATTTTGTCATCTGCATTCTCATTTACATCTGCCAACTTATCTGCATCCTGATCTGCATTTTCATCGCTATTTTTCTTATTGTTTTCAGAAGATGCCTCGTCCTTCACGTTATTTTTTATATTATCATTTGTCGCATCTTCAACTTTGTCTTCTTTCTCTTCTTTCTCTTCTTCTGTTGCAGAAGGAGTCTCCGTCACTTCTTCCTGCTCCGTCTGTTCTCCAGCCGCAACATTCTCTGTATCATCTGTTGTGTTTTCTGCAGATTCCACATCATTATCTTCTGCTTTCTGGACATTTTCCGGAAGTTCTACATCTTCCGCATTATTTACTGTTTCTTCCGACGCTGCTGTGTCTTCTTCCACTGTTGCATTTTCTGATGCATTTGTATCATCAGATGTTGTCGTATCTTCTGATGTTGTTGTATCTTCTGATGATGGTGTATCTTTTTCTTCCTCTACGACAGCCGTCTTCTCCTCTTCTCCATCCTGAACAGTGGCTTTCTGTTTGATACTTTCTACTAACTTCAAAGCCTCATCCATACCGGATTTCTGATTCGTGCCACTGTCAAGTATTCTATCAAGATTTAATATTTCATTTTCAACTTTTTGAACACCTTCTGCATCAAGTTTTACCATCTGTCCATCGAGAAGTGTTCCTGCGTCACTGTTAAACCATACAAGTCCGACACGGCTTTCTTCTGAAATAGAAGCCAGCTGTTCTACAAACTTAATTGCTGAATCTTTCACCTGATCAATTCTGCGACTCTTTCCACCCCACTCATAGAACTGGTGGATTTCATGAGACTGATCGTATTCCCTATAAGAATATGTGTACTGTTTCACACCATAACGATATGCTTCATTGACACCAAGCACTTCTGCTTTCTCATACTTGTCATTTCCTGTTCGGTCTGACGTAACATACATCCATCTTCCATTATTATAGAAAGCATTATAAACTGTTGCTTTTGTATCTTCTGTCACAAAATAATATTCCTTGCTTGTATCCAGGCCTTCCAAACTCTTATAAGTGCAAGGAGTCAGTCCACTTACAAACTTCATTGAATTTGATGCATCTAAGACAAGAACTACATCTGCCGGTTCTCCGGAAACAATAATCTCTGATGTTTCCTGCTGTGCATTTGCTGATAAAGAAACATCATATGTTCTGTTCGTCCAGTTATTTAATTTTGACTGTTTGTCAATTGTTACAATTGTATCTGATTCTTTGTTGTTGTAAATCACATTATCTGTAATGTAATTTCCATCCTGATCTTTTAAAACAAAATTTAATAAATTATTTGCATTTCCCGAAGCAATCAAAGTATATGTTTTTCCGTTTCCAATATATCCATCCGGAACTGTTGTCTCTTTGATTGTATAAATTCCTGTTGTTAAATCCTTAAATGTTACTTTACCATCTTTGTCTGAAAATATCTCATTTCCAACCTGTTTATTGTCTTTGTCATAAATTGTAAAACCTGCACCCTCAACAGCTGCATCTCCAACAGTCTTCTTTGTTAATGTATAATCTCCTTTGATATCTTCATTTTCGTTAATGGTCGGCATATTGAAAGTAATCTTACAATTGGAAGCATATCCTCCTCGTTCCAGATAGAATACCTGAAGTCTGTGAGTTCCGTTGTCGCATACATCTAAGCCAAGATCTTCAAAGCTGACTGCTTCTTCATTATTTCCAATATATCTTCCCTGTGAACCGGTGGAACCATTTGGAACAAATCTTTTGCATTCATAGGTAACTTTTTTCTCGTGGAAATCAATCTTTGCTGCACACTTGGAATGTACACCACCAAGATCGATAGCAAGCTTTCCGTCAATGAATACCCATACATCATCATCACCGGAAAAATTGAATTCGCAGTTTTTTCCATTATAAGTACCATCTTCATTCATTGTAAAATCAACACCAAGGTTCATAGAATAATGATGATGTCCATCTAACGGGAAGAATGTACGATATCCTGCGCCATTGATATCAACACTGTTCGTGTTCTTTTTATAAACATAATCATACTTGTCACTGTCTAACACATAATATCCATTTTCGTCTGCTTCAAACTGTACCTGTACATTCTGATGAATATCGCGCCCATCCGCTGTAAGTGACGCATCAAACGGATTTGCAACATATGCATTAAATAAAGGAAGATCATCTGCAAGAGTATTGGAAACCAATCCCTGATAAGAGGTCGGATCAAGCGGTCCATAATAATCCCAGTTTATATTTCCACAGTTACTGCGATTGTACCAGGAACAAAAAGCACCCCGATTATTCACATCATAATCATCGGCTTTCACTTTCACATCACCATATTCATTATGTCCAACATTGCTGGCCTCATGAAATATCAATGCCGGATAATTTTCTCTCAAATATTTTGTATTCTTATTACCACCATTATTAAATTTGCTTTCATTGCCGTCACGCTTCAACGCTGTCGCTACCATTTTTAAGGTTTCGGCATTAATTTTATTCATATCAAAATCAAGGAACTGTGCCGGGAAATAGGTTCTCGTTCCTGCCGGCACACTGGTGGTCACAGCATTTGCACCACTTTCATATGTATCTGCATCGACGACAGAGGCTGTATTGTTCGCACTTTCTGTATTCTGTTCAGTACCCGCAAACGCTTTCGTATAACCTCCTGAGCCTAAAAGCATTGATGTACTCATCGTTAATGCAATTGCCTTTTTAAATAAACCTGCAGATTTCATCCTGCGACCTCCTGAAAAATTATATAAAAAACCTACTTTTACATTTTCATACAAATAAATATAACAACCATTAGTCACACGAAGGTCACACAAAGAAATTTTATCCTCAAAAAATAAAAAACAGGCATCTGTTTTCCACAGACCCTGTTTTTCATTTCCCGGATTTAAAATTTCTAATCAACAAGTTTTCCATTCATAGATACTTCTTCTACATCAATTTTAACATTCACTTTCTTATAATTACTATTCTGGGCATATAATCTCGAAATAATCCGATTTGCCACAAGCATCGCCAATTCCTTTGTGCAGGTTGGTAAAAGTAAAATAAACTGCGTATCGCTGTACTTTGCTGCCACATCTCCGACACGCAAACACTCTCCGATTGTCTCCTCCAGTCCAGTCATCACCTGCTTCACACGAAATTCTGCGACAGCAGCTTCTTCTGTCTCCCTGGCCTGAACTGTAAGTAACACCAGATTCTCAGGTTCATCCGATCTTGTGCTTTTTCTGGCCTCTAAATGGTAAATTTCCTTAAAAATCGGATATCCGCACATAAAAACACCAGTTGGATTCGGTTCCTCAATATCTTCTTTGATTTCATCAAAGTTATAAGAACTTCCCCCTTTGCTGATTTTCATCAACTCATCATACACTTTATTGAGAATTGTTGTCTTGCGTACACCTAATTCCTTTTCCATGATTTCTCTAGCCTTTTCATAGGAATCCATTGCAAGATTAACTTTTCCGCAACGCATCCGAGCCTCTATCTGGTAGCAATAAAGTTCCTCATCACCACTTTCAAGTTTCAACGCATCTGTGCAAATTTTTTCAAGATTTTCATACCGTTCCAATTTAAGATAAATTTCCGATAAAGCTTTCACACACGATAAATACAAGGAATGATAGTATGTATTTAACGTCAAAATCCAATGCATATCTGTCAGGCGAACCATAAAATCCCCTTGATACAGAGCAATTGCCTGCTCATAGAGAAGTTCGGCCTTTTCAAGTGTATTTTCCTGTTTTGCCTCATTCATGAGTTTGTCAAACTGTTCAATATCAAAATTTACACTCACTTGCAAATTCCAACGATACGAACCTCTATTTGTTAAAATAAAATCCTGATTTCCAAAATGCTTCGACAATGTCTTTCGTAAACGATACATCAGATTTTTCAAAGCGCCCGCTGGGTTTTCTATTTCTTCATCCTGCCAAACAGCTGTTGTTATATCTTCTATCGTTAATGTTTTATCACGATATAACAAAATATACAGTAATAATTTTGAGAGCATGTTTGAACGTAGTTCTTCATCCCCCACAATCACGTTGCCATCTGTAATTTGAAATTTCCCCAGTGAATCAACTGTCAGCATCACTAACCCCCCTTTCTGCGTAGCAAATTTATTATATCACTTCTATTTCTTTAATTCCACAAAAAAAGTCGATAATAGAGTAAAATCGACTTTTTCCTACTTTTTTCTTGCTCGAGCAAAAAAACAAACAAGATATAATTTTTTATTTTCTCACATAAATTTTAGAAAGATTATCCATAATTGCTCCAGCCACATCCGGCTTATTCATAGAGTAAATATGAATATGATTTACGCCATTTGCAATCAGATCAATAATCTGTTCCGTAGCATATGCTATGCCGGCCTGTTTCATAGCTTCAGGGTTGCTTCCGAACCGATCTACAATGCTCAAGAACTTCGCAGGGACAAGATTTCCGGTCAGGGAAATGGTTCTTTTTACCTGTGCTGCATTTGTAACCGGCATAATCCCAGGAACAACAGGGACATTAATCCCCTTTGCCAAAGCCTTATATAAAAAACGATAATATATATTATTGTCAAAGAACATCTGTGTTGTCAGATAATCGCATCCTGCTTCCACTTTTTCTTTTAAATGCTGTAAATCCTCTTCCATGGTAGCTGCTTCTGGATGTCCTTCCGGGTAACATGCTCCTCCAATGCAGAAATCACCAATTCCTTTGATTTCTCCAATCAATTCAATCGCATGGTGATACTGGTCCGGCAATGGGAAATCTGCATCTTCCGGAATATCTCCACGAAGTGCAAGAATATTCTCTATTTTGCGGTCTTTCAGTTCTTTAATAACTGACTGCACTTTTTCTTTTGTAGAAGAGGCACAGGTAAGATGCGCAATTGCCGGAATTCCATAAGAATTAATAGTATCTGCGATTTCAACTGTATAATCGCTGGTTCCCCCTGTAGCACCATATGTACAACTGATGTATGATGGCTTAAGTTCCGCCATCTGGCCTACAATCGCTTTGTAATTTTCTAGCTGTGAGCCTTTTTTCGGTGGAAAAAGTTCAACCGAAATTGTCACCTTATCTGATTTCAATAATTCTGATACTTTCATTTTTTATCACCTGTCCGTAAATATATTTTAAAATTTTCTTAATTCGTCGCTTCCATCATCCACAGTATTTTCAATACGACGTATTTCCACAAAATAAGAATAGCTGTCGTTTACCTTGACTTCACATCTGTCTCCAACCTTATGCCCAAAAATTGCAGCTCCAAGTGGCGACTCTCTGCTAATCAGGTTTTTTAAGGAATTGCTCCTCACCGTTGTCACCAATTTATACGTTTCTACAATATCATCATCTTCAAAGTACACATCCACAGTGTTATTCATCCCAACTTCATCCGTCGGTGAATCCTCCGAAACAACCACAGCCGTCTTTATCATTTTTTCAAGATATCTAATCCTGCTTTCATTTTCATTTTTAAATTTCTTTGCAGCTTTATATTCAAAATTTTCGCTCAAGTCCCCCTGTGCACGGGCTTCTTTTACATCCTCTAATGCTTGTTTGCGAACCACCAGCTTTCGGTGTTCAATTTCCGCTTCCATTTTTTCAATATCTTTTTTGGTTAATTCATCATGCATTTTTTACGCCTCCTGTAATATCCTAACATCTCATCCCCGCACGTGCAATCAATTTTTCAAAATACTTTTGCCGTTCTACAAATAATTCGACATATTTTCAATCCGAACGCCCCCCTCATCCACCAAAGCCGTACATACAGATAAGATATACATATCGTCAAGCAGCATCTGCTGATAAAAAGCATTAGATGATGTATCTATAGTCATAAGTTTTTCCGTCAACCCCTTTCCTGTCATCTTTACATAACTTTCTTTTTTTGTCCAAATGGAAATCAGAGTTTCAGTCCGGTATTCTTCTTTTTCCCATTGTTTCCACTCTTCCGGGGTTAACATTTTTTTTGCAATCTTTAATTTCTGTTCTTCTTTTTTTCCTGTCAGTCTGTCCTTTCTCTCAACATCTACCCCTACTTCCTGGTCTGCAATGACACAGACTGCCATTTCCTGTGCATGGGCCAGACTAAAGAAAAGACCACTTTGTAATAAGAGATACGGTTTTCCGCCTGTTTTCTGAGCAAAGCAGACTTCATCATAGCAAATACCTTCTCGCTCCAATGCCATCTTTAAAAGCAAAGACGCTGCCAGACTCCGGCAGCGATCTTTTTTCTGACAATATTCAAAAATACGAACTTGTCTTTTTTCTTTTACCTGTTTTATTTTTTCTTCAAAACATTTTTCATCATACAGATTTGTGATTTTGGCATAATACAACTTAACCATGAATCGCACCTAATATTCCGCAGATCAACACGATTGCACCAAGTACAATCCGATACCATCCAAAGACTTTAAAATCATGCTTCTTAATATAGCCCATCAAAAATTGAATCACGATGAGAGATACAACAAAAGCAACGACCATGCCTACAATCAGAATAACAGCTTCATCCAGCGAGAAGTGTAACCCAAATCCCCATATCTTCAAAAGACTTGCTCCAAACATAACCGGAATGGCAAGGAAAAATGTATATTCAGCCGCAACCGTTCTCGATACACCAATCAGTAAAGCACCAACAATTGTCGCACCGGAACGCGATGTTCCCGGAAAGATTGCCGCAATCACCTGAAACACTCCAATCAAAATTGCTGTATCATATCCAATATCCGCAAGTGTATTAATTTTTGCATTTTTTCCTTTGTGCCGTGTCTCAACTATAATAAATGCAATACCAAATAAAATCAGCATAATTGCAACTGTCGTATAGTTATAAAATAAACGCTCAAATGTTTTATCAAACAAAATTCCGATTATTGCTGCCGGAACCGTAGACACTAATATATGAAACCATAATTTAAAAATGTCCGTTTTGATCCATGCGCCAATCCATTTTTTTGTTAAAGGTTCATTATTATTTTTCTTTCCGAACGGCCAGATCTGGTCCCAGAACAAAATGACAACTGCCATGATTGCCCCCAGCTGTATGACCACTTCGAACATACTATAAAACTCATCACTTACCTTCAAGGGCATAATCTCATTCAACAGAATCATATGTCCTGTACTGCTGATTGGAAGCCACTCGGTAATACCCTCCACGATTCCAAACAAAACAGCTTTTAATATTTCAATTATTTCCATCTTTTAATTCCTCATTTAATTTTATTAATTAATTCTTTCTTTGCCCCAGAAGAACAATGCTACTGTTCCAGGACCCGTGTGACTGCCTATAGTTGTTCCGATAGAATAAATTTCTACTTTTCCATTTAATTTTGGGAACCTCTCTTCGATAAGTTTAGCAACTGACTGTGCATCTTCAAGACAGGCTGACTGTGAAATATAACATTTTCCACTATAGTCCAAACCGTCCTTTGCATTTTCTTCCATCTTTCCAACAATCGCCTGTATCACTTTTTTCTTTGTGCGCACCTTTTGTCTCGGAATCAGTTTTCCTTCAAAGTCCACATTGAGCAAAGGACAAATATTCATAACCCCGCCTATAAAACCAGCAGCCTTTGAAACACGTCCGCCCTTAATAAAAAATGTTAAATCACTTGTAAAAAACCAATGTTGTACTTCCTTCTTATGTTCCTCTGCCCACGCATATACTTCATCAATCGATTTTCCCTCGTCCCTCAGATCTGCGAGTTTATCCATAAGTAATCCATATCCAGAGGATGCAGCTAGAGAATCAATAACATAAATTTTTCGATCCGGATATTTTTCCTGCATCATAGACTGTGCAATTTTTGCAGAATTAATCACGCCAGAGATGCCAGAAGAAAGTGTTAGATGTAAAATATCTTTTCCTTCCTTCAAAAATCCATCAAAATATTCACAGAATTCATCCGCATTAATTTGCGATGTTTTTGTATCTGCTCCATCTGCCATTGCCTGATAAAACTGATCAAATGGGATCGACTCTCCCAAATCATCCATATACTGTTTTCCGTCCAGTTCAAAATGAAAACATATGTATGAAATATCTCTTTTCACAAAATGTTCTTTTGTCAAGTCCGCAGTTGAACTGCAACTCAAAATAAAGTCTTTCATTTAAGTCTCCTTATACCCTATTTTATCTTTATGAGAATCATTTTAATTTTAGTATAAAAACAATAGAATAGCAATACAACATATGCTATAATAAGCTTAAGATTTACGTTTCATCGGAGGTGTACTATGAGCGAAAAAGTATATAAAACTATGGGGAATACCGGAGCTGGAACTCTCGCGATTGGAATTTGTGTTTTAGTCACAGGAATTGTATCCGGTGTCCTCTTAATTGTAAACGGAGCAAGATTATTAAAAAACAGGGAGCGGCTGATGTTCTAAGCTGCCCCCTGTTTTTTAACTGGTTCTGAATTGTTCTCCTTATTCAAAATACATCAAATCCATATAGGCATCTGAAAATTCCGGATGCATAGACAATTCAATATAGTACATATGTTCCCGGATCTTTTTTGCCTGCTCTCTGGCTTCTTTTGATATCGCAGCTGATATGGCACCTTCGCCTGCCGCATTTCCAACTGCCTGTGTCACCGGAAGGAGTTCCTTTGGAATCAATCCAATTCTCGCCGCACTTTCTTTGTTTAAATAAGTTCCAAAACCTCCTGCCAAAATCAAACGTTTCACATCCTTGTAAATTATCCCCTTTTCATTTAATAAAATCTGTATTCCAGCTGCAATAGCTGCTTTCGCCAATTGGATATTTCTGATATCCGTCTGCGTCACACAAACTTTCTCGGTAAGCCAGACACAGTTTTCCTCTTTGTAGAAGCCTGTATATCCTCGAAATTCTTCTGGCACTTCATCCGCTTCCAGCAACATTCCCGTTTCATCCATAAGTCCACTCTGTAAAAAGACTGCCACTGCATCTAAAAGTCCTGACCCGCATATTCCTTCTGCTTCTTGTTTATTTCCAATTACTTCAATTTTGATTTTATTTTGTTCTAATTTAACATGTGAAATTGCCTTTTGTGTCGCAGGCATTCCCATAACAATTTCCGACCCTTCAAACGCAGGTCCTGCAGCGGCTGCGCAGCATACATACTCCTGTTCTGTTCCAAGAACCATTTCGCCATTGGTTCCAATATCCAGCAACAAGGTTTCCTCATTCTCATGTCCTTTCATAGTAGCCAATAAATCCGCTGTCACATCTCCGCCTACATATCCCGCTGCACACGGAAACAGGTAAATCTTTTTACAAATTCGAAATCCCAATTCCGCTCCAGAATACTCTTTTCCGAATAACTCATCCGGTTCAAAAGGTGCCACACCTATTTTCTCTGGTGACACCCCTGCCAATAAATGACACATAACTGTGTTTCCTGCTACAGACATATATATAATAGGAAGAAACACCTTCGCTTTTTGACATAATTGAATGATCATCTGTTCCAGCTGGCGTACTACAAGTTTCTGCAATTCACGAAGCCTTCCTGACGATGCCGCCTGAATGCGGGACACAACATCCGCCCCATAAACACCCTGCGCATTTTTTTTACTAACTGTTCCTATACGTTCTCCGGTTCTCATATCCAATAAATAGCAGACAATTGTCGTAGTACCTATATCACACGCAACTGCATATCCTTCAATTCCATCCGACGGATAAATATACCCCTCTCCATTTTCTGATATACTTACATTCTGTTGCTCCGGAATTTGTACAACCATTCCTTCTGTAACTTTGGTGGTACAAGCCAGACACTCTACGCCATTAACATTTACAAGACATTTTTTACATTTTCCCTGTCCATTGCAAGGTGCCGCTACCGATGTAATCCCCTGCTCTCGAAACGCATCGAGAACCATCTGTGTATCTTTTGCCGAAATTTCATATTGTTTATTGCCCTCAATTACTTTTATCTGCATTGTTTCCAACTTTCCTTTTGTTTTCACTTCGTAACTATTCTGAGAGATTTTGAATAATTATGTCACTTCATTATAAAACACCCATTATAATTTCACAATCTAATTTATTCCAGTTCGGTCATACCTCCCAGCAGAATTCCAATATTATCACGATATATTTTTTCAAACTGAGACATCGGCAATGGGTTGGTTCCAAGTCCAGCTTCAATTGTATATCCCGGCTTATCGTATTCCAAAATAAACCAATCCTTATACCCTGCATAGCCGGAAGCCGAAGGTGTCTCCTCCAAACGATATCCACTTACTTCCGAAAAATATTTTCCAATCTCATGCGAATTGACAGGATTGTAATCCAAATATCTCCAATAAATAACTTCTCCCTGTGTATGATATGCAAGTATCAGCCGGAACTCATGTGCTCTCGTAAAATTATACATTGCAATACTCTCCGGTTCGCTGAGAGGTGTCATTCCAACATAGTCTCTCGGCGCCTGTTTAGTATAACCTTGATTATATTTTATTCGTTTTGCCATATTCCATCCTGCAGGAAACTGAAGATTCAAATCTACGCCTCGGATGTTTGCCTTCCATCCACTTGGAAAAGAAATGTCCGGATACGCACTTGCAATACGAACCGCCTCTCTATAAAAATATCCCTGATCCAAAGCTCCATTTACGAGATCTACTCCATCCGGGTTAACCATAGGTATTAAATATAGATTAAATTCTTCAAACAAATGTTGTATATTCACATTTTGTATTTCTTCCTCGTTCTCATAGTTTCGCATAAGCTGCTCTGCAAATTTTAATAATACCGGTGTTGTAATACTTTCGTTTGCATGGAATGACGCGTTATAACAAGCCTCCGTATCTCCGTTTCCCAAATTTAAATATAATAATTTACTACCCATTACGCTTCTTCCAAGACTGCCGGTTTTCAAATAAGGATATCTTGCCTGTAAACCATCCACAATCCATTCCACCAGAAAGGAAGTATACAAAACATTATCCGGCACAATTTCAAAATCAAACGGTACAATAAGCAACGTTCCAATATTTAAATTATTACTTTCTACATTTGGATTTGCTTGCAAAACAGCCTGTTCCGTAGTTCCATACTTTTTTGCAATACTATAAATACTGTCACCTTTTTCTACAAGATGTGTGGTATATCCTTTCAGATATGGAATCAATAATTTCCATGTTTCATCATCCACCGTACATCCACCTGATTTTCCTGTAAATTTTTCAACTGTGCTGCATGTATCAGGACCAAATATTCCATCGATAGCAATCGATTCCCCTGCCCGTTGCAACGCCAATTGCAAATATTGAACAAATACACCTTGTTCACCTGGATATAATTTTTTCATTTTATCAATAACATAACTCAATCCATATTCAGTTCATTATATGACATGGTACAGGTTCCTATTCCATATACCTCCAAAATGTAAACATAAAAAAGAAAGGAATGTTTCCCATATGTAAGAAACTTCCTTCCTCTTGTATCTTGTTCATTTTCTGTTTTACTCGTTCATATTTGCAAGCTTCTTCGCCTGATCGCCCTCACGGAACAAAGACCTCTTTGATTATGGGCTCGAAACAAATGCCTCCATGCCATAAAAGGGCTCGGAACGTGTGCCTCATAATAAAGAGGTCTCGAAGCAAATACCTCAATTATTTTTGAAACAACATCTATCTACTTCTATTATTCTACACCAAACTTTTGTAATTAGCTACTAAGGCTTGCCCTTTCTATTCTTATCATTTTGGGCTAAATTTGCTATAATCTCAGAATCACTTAGTTCTCCTTCCTGACGATAACAAAGGCTAATAGTTTTATCATCACCTAGTATATTAAATAGAGTTTCTATAAGATGTGTTTCAAGGTAACGCACATGATTCTCGACCGTTGGCTTTCCCTTAGGCTTACGAGCCGGTGGTGGGAGCACAATCGTATCATAGAAGTCTTCCAGATCAGAGAAGGTTGACTGCAATACAAGATCATCTTTTGTATGCTTCGTAACAGCTGTTTTTAGATTATCTGGGACAAAATGTTTAGCAACTGCACCATAGAAGGATACCGCATGTACGCAGCCTTCGATAAAACAAGGAAGTTTTTCATTTGGAAATGCCTCTGCATAGATCATACTGCTCACGCCTAATGTTGTGGCAAAGATATGAACTCTCATGATTTCACCGGTTGTAACATCCGTCAGAAGTCCAGGCTGGTCGCCAACCCAGTCGATGTACATCTTTTCACCAGGCTTGCGATTTACCGCCATTGAAATTTTTGTGCCACCATAGTTTTCCTGAACAAAACGTTGATAGTATTCATAAAACTGAGATTTTTCATATCCATCTGGATTCTTTTCTTTGTAGTCCAGCCAACAGAATGAAATATTTACTCTACTGTTTGGGGCATGAATACGATCAAAGTAATACTGAAAATCAGGAAGTGGAACTTCTTTGCGTTGAAGATTTTTCTGTGGGTAAAAGAGGTTCTCTACTTCTTTTGGTGACATAGCTTCAAAGCTCGTCAATGGTGAGCTCAAGAGCCTTATATCGACTCATGATCAAGTTAAGAGTGCTTGATCCGATTCGAAAACGATCCATAACAGATCTGGTTGGGCACTTATTCAGACGCATCTGAATAGCACCAATAATAGTGTTGTAGTCCTGCATAAAAATGCATCCTTTCGTAATCTAAAAATAATGACTACGAAAAAACTATAACACTTTATAAGAATGCGTGATCCGACGAAGCGGAAAAGTGTTCCGTTACGACCGGAAACACTGATCCGTTGCTAGCGGAATCGGTGATCCGATGAAGCGGAATTTGCAAAACAGGCTAACTATCCAAGGCGGAGGATTTGACGCCTACGTCATAACTACTTTGTGTACCGGTTTCTTTTCTCTTGCCATAATAATAGGCCTCCTATGATTTAGATTTTATCATAGAATAGAAGACCCATCGCTAATAGCTATTTACAGAAAAACTTTCATACTCTCTACAACTTTGAGAGACATCATTCTGCACTTGATTACCAAACGCCGGCTGAATGCTACTATCCAGCAATGTTGCTGCCTTATGTAGCTTAGCATATATGGAGACGGGGAGTCTACAAATTCTCCCCACACCTTCAGTAACTTACCAACCATATCAGTTCATTATAAAAATCTCAGATTTTTGTCTTGACAACTGAACCATTATACTTACTCCCATCCCATGGTTTTATCTAATAATTCATAAATTTCATATGTGGGAGACAACAAAAAAGCAACACCTTCCTTTTTGGAAATTAACATAAACTTTTTCTTTCTTAAGGATTTTATATCCTCATCAAAATTTTCAGATACATAACCCAAATGATAAAATCCACCATTTCCACTTTTCAATATCTGATAAGTAGGACTATTCTCATCAATCGCTTCTATTAATTCCATTTTTACAGACTGCCCATTTTCTGCAAATGCTATTCTCGAATGTTGGCTTTCATTGTTAATGATATTAGAAATTTTTGTATATCCCATAATCGGCTTTAGAAATTCGGCATAATAATCTTCAATATTTTTCACGGCAATTCCAATATGATGCAATTTCATTTCACTTCTCCTTAAATAAATCATCACTTTCAAAGCATCGCTTTATATAATGTAACAGTTCAAATATCACAAATTACTGTTCATATTCTATTATAGTACAATTGATTTGCTCTTCTTTTATCTATGTGTTTATTTCCACAAACACATATTACTATATTATCACTGACAACTCCAAACATGGTCTTGTACATTTTTTACACAGTTCAACAGTTGAACCATGTCTTAATCTTCCCTTATTCTCTTTTAATATATTTTGGTAAGTTTCGGATTTAAACACCTCTTCTAGAGTTTGTTTCTGCAAATCGCCTATAATATATTCACCATTCCAATCAAATGTACAAATATATGCTTTTCCAGAATAATCAATAGGCAATTCAAGATATACCTTCTTACAAGTAAAATAATTTTCTGTATCATTCTCATAAAAATTCAATCTCTCATCCATATCCGCATCATATATTTCTGTGTTTGGGTGAATAGACTTAATATGATTCATCATGTCTATATCAGATTCATCATATTTTGTAAATACAATTCTATCAAAAATCTCAAAACTATATCCCAAATCCAATGTTCTTTTTATCAACGTCCCATTGCTCCATAATAAATACTTATAATTTGGCCTTTGTTTGATAATTCTATCAATCCTTTCGATGTGCAGTAATGGTTCATTATAGAAATGAAATGCAAAATAACCATTAAATTTCAATGAATTTGCTTGATCTAATATAGATATTATCTGATCATCAGATAAACAATCTTTATTATCTCGTTCCAAACAATGTGCTGGACACATTGTATGGCTCTGACTTAGATTACATCCTAGTCCTATCTCAATTGATATACTACCCAAAAAACTCAAATCATCATAAATCATAATTATTACCTAAACTCAATCATTAGCTTCAATAACTGAATTACTTCCTTTCCACATAAAAATATATATTGTCAGATATCTTCACATTAATTTATCCAGGATAAAATAGATACACTTATCTATGCTCGTTTAACAAACTAAGCATTTCTGAAATATACTTTTCGTCTTTACAAATTATATGACAGTCACTAAGTGAAATGCCACAAAGACTGATATAATAATCTCCAAATTGAACCCCCTCACTCGCTATGTCAGACTTATATTTTATATTCTCTAATTCCGCAAAAATTCCAGAGCCTTTCATCTTGCAATATGCCTCTTTAGCAGTCCACACTTGGCAGAATCTGATTTTTTTCTCACCATGTTCTCTCTCGATATAATCGTTTTCATCATTGCTCAAAGCAAATCTCATTACATGCTGCATACTCTCTTCAGATATTCTGCACCATTTTTCTACATCTATTCCTACTTCCACATTTGCAACCAATACCGCCACAAGACTATTCGTATGCGATATATTAAACTCTATAGATGGAATATTCACTAAATATGGTTTCCCACATTCTTGTTGCAAAATAGTATATTCTGAAGCATCGTAGCCATAATATTTTCTCAACAGATACATTAGCGATAATTCTGCCATTACAGACAAAACCCTATCTGTAAAAAACTGATATGATTGGGCTTTATTTTTTCTTCCATCAGAAACCTTGTTCAATATCTCGCAATACGTTTTTTCATTTACATTTCCACACTCCAATAGAAACAGTATTCCTCGTTTTTTTTGCATTTTGACATTTCCTATTCCAACAAATATTTCTGACAAAGCTACATATTACTATTAATAGTTTTTTTCTGAACAACACTTTGAAAATAAGTCAAAACTTCTTCCAATGCATTGGTTGACTTCATTAATTCCGACGCATCACTAATACTGTTTGCTATACTCTCATCACAAATAACTCTACTAATAGTTTCAAATAATTGCTGTTCACTAACATTTAGTTTTAGCATTTCTCCAAAATTATTCTGTTCCACCATTATTGCATTTAGATACTCATCATTTACAAAAGGAATTATGACCATCGGTGTTTTGTAATATATTGATTCACAAACACTATTCATACCACCATGAGTGATAAACAATTTAGCACGATTAAGTATTGCCTTTTGCGGGGCAAATTTGTACACAAATAGCTGTGAATAATCCCCATATTTTTTTAGAATTTCATCAAAATTTACACCGGCACTAATATGCACTTCACAATTAGGTATTAATAAGGAAGCCTCTATGCATTTATAAAGAAATTCTTGGTTGTTAATTATAGAACCCGTCGAAATATAAATAACTATATCATCAGCATCCTTAGCAATATCAGAGCACTCACTTTCGCATGTCACTTCCTCCATAATAGGATTAAATATATAGTAATTTCCATCAAGACTATTTCTATATTTACACATGAAATCTGGGACTAAAACCAAGTTACTATCCCCTTTAGCAGACAATAAATCCACAAACGAAAACTCTTGTGCTAAACCATACTTTTCATAAGCAACTCTAGAAAATATATGCAAAGTTCTGTTAAAAAACTCTCTATTTGCAAATGCATTTGCATAGGGCTGTAGATATAAATAACCTTCCGTCTCAAAATCATTCAAATCAAATGGTTGAATTGTATGCAATGCAATACTTGGAATACCATTTTCTTTGGCAATAGCCTTTCCCCAATACGCAAGTGAATCAAAACATATATAATCTGCTCTGAAGTCATTTGTTTCATACCATTCGCGATACAAATTCAAAGTATGTAATATCCCTTCACCGTAATTAATTAATGTATCTTTCGAATACTTTTCCCTGTATGGTTTTGCCCTAAAGGAATATAAGCATTCATGTTTTCTAACCTCTTTCGGTATTAATTTTTCATACTCCTCACCAAAATAATCTACAAGGATCTCATACATACCAGTCAAATGTAATTTTTCAATAATTTTTAGTGCTTGAATCGTATGTCCTCGAAAGGGGAAAAGGAAAAATATTATTTTTATTTTCATATCATTTTCTCCAAAGTCTCAATCATATCTAATTTCTTATCATCACTTCTTTTTTCATTAATAAATCTCATCAACAATCTTTTAAGAAGAATTTCGTTCTTTTCTAATTTATGATAAAACTCCATCCTATCTCTATAGTGTGCTATTTCCTTTTCTACAAGTATATAATTCAATAATCTTTCTATAACAATACCTAATTCATTGTCACTCTCTTCGACATACTGTATTGTTAAGTCGATTATATTATTATACTGTGACGCTACCCTCTCACATTCCTCACAATGTAAATCACCTTCTTCGGTTAAAAAGACATAATCTACATCAAAAAATGTTTTTCTATTCATCATAGCAGATTTAACCGAACTATATAATAATGATTCATCTATCGTAAGCAAAGAAAAGGAAACACTATCCAAATTTTTCTGATCGACAACGCAAAAAGACTTCTTTTCACTATCATAATCTATAATTGTTAAGACATGATCACAATGTTCTTTTGTATAATACTTGTTACAATATGGTAAATAGAAACAATCAACATGCATTATCACCGGCCTTTTTAACTCTATCAAATCAAGTATTTGTTGTTCAACTTCACAATCCAAAATTCCTGTATTATATTTTATTCCCAATTTCCAAAGAACACTTTCTATCGACTCAGACAAATTGTAAACATGCTTATACTCACCATTCTTTTTGATGTCTACTATATTGAATGATTCAATAAATGGACTTATTGGCTTATCATAATACTTGATAATTGATACAAGAGAAGTATAGAAACAATCAATAAACCAAAAACTGTTAAATGGTTTAAACTCCTTCTCTTGTCGTTTGATATTGTTGTCATGTACTATAATATTAGCTAATAACAACGGTGTTGGATTAAGTCGAATATCTTCAATATCCAATTTTACATTGAACATCTCCTCAATACTCTCTAGAAGTACAATGCAACCTATTGAGTTTCCACCGATTTCAAAAAAATCCGAATTATTGCCTATTGAATCACTTCCAATTATCTTTATAAATACTTCTGTTAACTGAAGCATTACCTGCGCTATTTTATCGTCCGCTATTACAACCTCGTCATCTACAGTCTCAACAATATACTTATTCAATAATTTTGCATCCGTCTTTCCTATTTCTGTTTTCGGTATCTCTGAAACACGCAAATAACGTAATGGAATCATATATCTATTTAGTTTTTTCCCTAAAAACAACATTATCTCATCTTTTCGAATATTTTGAGGTGCAATATAATATGCTGTTAACACCTTAGTATCATTGTTAAAAACCACCTCACATGACTCTATTTCTGGATAATTGAGTAACTCATTCTTAATTTCCGTTAAATCAACCCTATAACCATTAATCTTAACTTGATTATCCACGCGCCCAACAATATTTATCACATCACCTTTACCCCAAAAAGCTAAGTCTCCTGTTCTATACCATCGTTCCCCAGCTATTTCAACAAATTTTTCACGATTGTAATTCTCATCTCCAACATATCCTACCGCTAAGCCTATGCCTGAAAGTAATAATTCTCCTATAACATATTCCGGACAGTCTATACCCATTTTATTAACGATGATTCCATTCACATTATTAATCAAATTACCTGCATTTATCGGATAATCTGTTGTGATATTGGGATTAATACTAGTACAAATACTATTTTCAGTAGGACCATATTCGTTTGCTATTTGCAATGCAGGATATAACTTCTTTCCTTTTTCAAACAAGCTTTCAGAAACACTTTCCCCCGCTAATGCAACAAGTCTAACTTGCTTCAATAAATCATGTTTAGAAAAATTAAGAATTGTATTAAACATTGTTGGCGTACATAAAAATGTACGTATTCCTTTATTTTCAATGATATATACTATATCCTTAATATCAAAAATATTATTAGGGAAGCAGATTTTTGCACCGGAAATTAATGGTGAAAAGAAGCTTGTCATAAAACCATCTGATGCCGCACCCATAAGTAATATAGAAGTATCACAATTTGTGAAACCCAAAACATCATTCCTTGAAAGTATTGTATTTAATAATCCTTTATGATTAATCAAAACACCTTTACTCTTTCCAGTAGTTCCAGAGGTGTAAATAATATATGCATTCTTCCCACTTTCTGAGTTATTAACATCTTCATCATCCATATATTCGGCACTAATATCACATGTCATGTACGGAAGTGTAATATACTCCTTTTTTTGTCTCGAGATATACATTTCTATATTACATGTACTAATAATTTCTTTAATTCTCTCATCTGGCGACAACTGTGAAACAGGAATGTATATATTTCCAGATTTCATAACACTTAGAATAGATATTGCCGTCAATCTCATGTCATCGCAAATGACAAGAACTTTCTTTTGCTCAGAACCAATTCTTGAAACAATACACTTACTCCAATAATTTGTTATTTGGTTGATTTCAGAATATGTATACTCCTCATCCTGGAAAGAAAAACACATTTTATTTGGATATCTCTTCACGCTAGACAAGAATTCATCAATTATAGTACCAGCACCGTTTTCTCTCTTAAATCCACATTTTGCATACTTATCTTTACATAATAATGGTAAAATATCTGTTTTTGAATAGCTATCAAAATTATTAATAATATCACAAGCATACTCACAAAACAAATTTCCTATCACCTGAGTAGCTGCATACGTAACTAAACTTGGATCATAATTAATTTGAATTGCTATTCTTTCATTATTTCTAATAATATTCATGTCGAACATCGATTTATAACTATTTTGATAATATTCAACAAAATTACTCTTAATATCGTTTTCATAAACAAAAATGGTATCAAACAATTTATTACAACCATATTCTTTCTGGCACGCATTGACTACATCTTGAAACATAACTTTTCCATGCGAAATATCTTCAATAAATTTGTCATTACACCGCTTTACATAAGACTTAATGTTCTGATTTTTATCAATATTACTACTTCTAAACACGAGCGTATTTACATATTGTCCAAAATCATTATCTGAATCAATACTATGTTTACAACTGAAGGGAACTCCAATCGTTATATCTTTCTGGGCAATAAAAGCATGCAAAAACATAGCATATATAGACAGGAAAAAGATAAATTCTGTCATTTCATTATTTTTGCAAATACTCTTCACTTTATCACTCATATCATCATCCAAAATTAATCTAAATGGCAAATTAGATTCCTCTGAATTTTTATATACAGGGAACTCTTCAAAGAGACTAATCCCCTTTAATTCACCAATCCAATAATTTATATCCTGTTCAAAACAATTTTGAGAGTATTGTGTTTGAAAATTATACCAATAATCATAATAATCGAATGATTTTTCATTTATATTCAAAACATCACTGGCACCTTGTAAAACATCAGAAATATATTGAGAAATTTTTTTAACACTTAAGCCGTCCACAATCACATGACAATAGTCAATCATTAGCAAATCCGTTCCATCGCAATGAATTAGATCAAAGTTGATTAACGGCGCATTATTCAAATCAAATGGTCTTACTAAATTGTCAAAATATTCTTTTTTAGGTAATATCCCTTTATATTCATGTTCATTTATTTCAATTGTAATATCGCTACATATTGTAACAAACACTTTTGTTTTTTCAAAAAGGTATATACTTCTAAATACTCTATATGGTGATAAAATGCTATATAGTTTTTCTTCCACCATTGACCTATCTAAATCACTGTTTGGAATTCTAATAACAACTGGAATATGTAATGCTAACGCTTCTTTATTATATGTAAAAAATCTTTCCGAAATCTTTGGGATTTCGAATTTTTCTTCATCGAATTTCACCATTGCATTTTCTTTGGTGTTTTTATATTCATCAACTAACTTCTCATGCTGTAACACGGAGTCATCCAATTTAAACGGCACCTTTGTGAAATCTATATCCCAATAATTCATTATTAATGCCATTAGTTCCATATATAAGATAGAGTTTCCGCCATAACTAATAAACGACTTGCTAAAATCTTCTATCTTACAATTTAGTACCATTTCCCATAATTGCACTATTTTTAAGCGATCATCATGCAAAAGATCCAAGCTTGCATATACAGCACTATTTTCACTATAACTACTTTGAATTCCTCTATTGCTCAGAAACAGCCACGTATTTCTACTGTTAGTACTATCAATAACATCTTGTAATTCCTGAGTAACTCTGTAATCAAAAATCTGCATTCGATTTTCAAAATTTAAAGTAACATTCAAATTTTGCTTTGCATGTTTATATTCCCCAATTTTACAATCAACCGGAACATTTTGATATAAACTACATATACAATCCACATCACATAAACAATAACCCTTATCATCTATCAAATTCATAGCACTACAAAAATTGAGAAATCTAGCATTCTTTCCTGTATCTTCAAATCTTAGACAAACTTTATTAATCTCTTCATTTTTCAAATGTTCTAACAGAAAATTCCAAATCACATATTCTGCATACTCAACACTCAACCTACAACTCATTATCCAATTATCTATAACAGCTGTACTATTTTCAATTTTCCATGCAATATACGCTACTATTCCATAATCGCCAAACTTATCATTAACTCTTACCACAAATGAATTTCTACTTTCAGCTCGGCTAGTAATAGTATCATACTTTAACTCGTCAAGAGATAATCTATATCTATTAACGCGTGAATTAAGTTGTACAATTCTCGCATAATCATCTGTTCTTGGATAGCTGAATAAATAGTGTGCATCAAGTTCACGCCAAAAGTCCTCCTTTGATAACTCATGACTACCAATTTGAATTTCTTGTTTCTTTGTAGTCGTCATTCTCAAGGAATCTTCAATTGTAAATAATGTATTATGAACTGGGAATATACTTTGTAACACATATCCAAAATCATATTCCTTACTGTAAAGTAATGCCGTTACTTCAGGTAACTTTTTCATCACTTCTCCACATTCAAAAAAACTATCATCAATAAAGAGAATATTATTCAAACCAACACTATATTTTTGACTCAAGTATATGATATTATTTGACTTGGAATCAAAATTGGCAATTATCTCCAAAAAATCATCTTTTTGCAAAATCATCTGCGTATTTCTATCAAATAATTTTTCAATATCTACAATATTATTTCGCGAAGAAATAGCCAATAGAATTCCTTGGGTTTTTAAATCTTTAAGTCTCTCTTGAAATACTTTTTTTTCATTTCCCACCTTAATATTTTCAATACCATCATCACTAATAATTCCATCCCATAGTGTTTCATCACCGTCAAGAACAATTAATTTGAAAGAATTTTTTTTGTAATTCAAGTAAGACCATATTACTTCTTTCGTAATAATTCTATAAAATTCTTTTTTATACGGAATATTTGCTATTTGATATAACATCAAATTGTAAATATCTGTATTGCTATACCCGGAAAAATCTAAAACTGAATTACAAAATGTTTTACACTTTTCAACAAACATATCTTTATATATATCTATTTGTTCTTGAATCTCTTTACTGAAATTGATATTTTTCAAATCACTAACTATAATAGCAAGATTTACCTGCTCTTTCTTAACTAAGAATTTTTCATTATATAAATCAAATGCGATACTATTTTCTTTTGCAGTTTTCGAGTTATCAGCTATATCCCAAAGAGAATACACAATTACATGTAAAGCATCACCAATTTCATTATTAGATTTATGACCATCATCCAGCATTACACTATAATTGTAACAACCAAGCCCTCTCTTTATCTCTTCTTCAAAATAGTATTTATCCAAAGATGATGATATCGAGAGAATAATAGACTTATCAATAATTATTCTTTCATTTTTAAGAGTTGACATAGCATATTTTTCAAATTCCATATACATTTCGCTCAATCTAAAGGAATTATTACTTGCTACTAAACGCATTGTCGGTATTATAGAGTTTGCATTTAATTCTATCACTATTCCGTCAAACATCTCTTCTGGATAAATATCTATATTCTTTTCATCAACAAATCTTACCAATACTTGTTCACTTAAACTGCTCTCAATTTCAGGTACACTATAGTATTCATGTACCAAATTAACTATCTTTGACAAATCTCCACATATTTCTTTACTATCCTTATTAAAAATGAGTCTCTCTCCACAATTAGGAATCAACTCTACCAAAAATCTACTTTGTGCAAAATTGTATCTTCCCAAAAAAGCAGCAATTAATACAATAAGTAAATCATCCCTATTCACATCATTCTTAACAATATATGTATCAATTAATGACTGGAATTCTGAAGAAAATTCATTGACACATATATTTTTTTCCTCATACATATCATTTATAAATGGAATATTCATATACTCTCCTATCATTCATATATAATCATATTTAGAATCCCTCTATTATTTGCATTACTATATGCTTATTTTCATCCATTTGAGAATCATTGCTTATTTATAATACTCTTCTATAACTTTTTATAACTCGACAATTTAGAAACATATAAAATGATTATACCGCCCTACTTTGAGCCACCTGTCCGGAGTTTGAGAGCCACCATACCGGCGCAGCAGAGCCAGATATTCCGGTAATCCAGAGCCACTTTTCACGCTCTATTACATAAATTCCTTTATACTGTAAATACGCACCTTTCGGTGTGAATACAGATAAAGGAGGTCAACCATATGACCAAGTATCGAGAGATCCTTCGGCTTAGAAGCCTGGGATTCAGTGAACGAAACATCGCAACAAGCTGCGGTGTTTCAAGAAACACGGTTGCCAAAGTCACAAAACGTGCTGATGAGTTACAACTCAATTGGCCTTTGGACTTTGATATGACCGATAACGTCCTTGATAACATTATGTTTCCAAAGGACAAGTCAGCTACAAACAAACGTATGCCTGACTACAACTACATCCGGAAAGAACTTCTCCGGAATGGAGTCAACAAAAAACTTTTATGGGTAGAATACTGTGAGGAATGCCGCATGAGCGGCGATGAGCCTCTGATGTATTCACAGTTCTGCTACTACATCCAAAAGGATGAAGAAAAACGCAGGGCTACCATGCATATCCCAAGAAATCCCGGCGAACAGATTGAAGTTGACTGGGCAGGGGATCCGGCACACATCATAAACCCGGATACCGGTGAAATCACCGACGCATGGATTTTTGTAGGTGTCCTGACCTACAGCCAGTATGCATTTGTGGAAGCCTTTATTAATGAGCGTACCAATAACTGGATTAAAGCCCATAACCACATGTATCAATTCTTTGGTGGTGTCACACCCATGCTCGTATCTGATAACTGCACTACTGCGATTAATCATCAAAAGAGCGACTGGTACACACCGACACTTAATGCAACGTACCACGAGATGGCAGAACACTATAATGTTGCCATTCTTCCGGCAAGAGTCCGGAAACCCAAGGATAAACCGAATGTAGAAGGATCTGTTGGCAAAATATCCACATGGATTACGGCAGCCCTTCGAAATGAACAGTTTTTCTCACTGGCTGAATTAAATGCAGCCATCAGGGAAAAACTGGATGCCTACAATGCTAAAAAATTCCAGAAAAAGGAATGTAGCAGGCTTAGTTTATTTCTTGGGGAAGAAATGCCTTTACTGGCTCCGTTGCCTGCTACACCCTTTGAACTGTGCGAGTGGAAACAAGCCACAGTCCAGTTCAACTATCACATCGCAGTAGACAAGATGTACTACTCCGTGCCTTTTCAGTATATCAAAGAAAAGGTCGATGTGCGTATAACAGAAACAACGATAGAAATATTTTTTAATCACAGTCGAATTGCGTCCCACCGGCATCTTTATGGACGACCGGGACAATACTCCACGGTAACGGGGCATATGCCTGCAGACCACCAGAAATATCTGGAATGGAACGGAGACCGTTTCCGCAAATGGGCAGATTCGATTGGAATTAGCACAAGTAAAGTGGTTGATGCAATACTTACCTCCGGCAGAGTGGAACAACAATCCTACCGTAGTTGTATGGGACTTCTGAAACTTGCAGAGAAGGATTCTCCCGCAAAACTGGAAGCCGTGTGTACAAAAGCACTGACATTCAGTTCGCGCCCCAGCTATAAGAGCATCAAAAACCTCCTGGTATCCATGAAAGATAAACCGGAAGACATGATGTCAGACAGCAGTTCCACAGAAGACACAAGACCACGCGGCATTACCAGAGGTGCCCGCTATTATGGAGATAAAAAATCATGATAAATCAAAGCACAACTGACAAACTGATAGAAATGCGTCTGACTTCAATGGCAGATGCTTTCCGCATCCAGATGGATGACCCTGCAATGAAAGAAGTACCTTTTGAGGACCGGTTCGGTATGCTGGTGGATGTTGAATACACCAACCGTAAAAACAACCGCTTAAAACGTTTAATACACAATGCTGAGTTAGAACAGCCAGATGCCAGCATAGCTGCAATCGATTATACTTCCGGACGCAAACTCAACAAAGCTCTTATTGCCAGGCTTGCCACCTGTGAATACATCGCGGAATATCGCAACATTTTTATTACCGGTGCAACCGGAAGTGGTAAAACATACATGGCCTGTGCCTTTGGTATGGAGGCATGTAAGCAGTATTACACAGTAAAATATGTCCGTCTTCCTGATTTGCTTTTGGATTTGCAGGCTGCCCGCTCAGATAGAACCTTTACAAACGTGCTTAAAAAATATACAAATCCGGTTCTCTTAATCATTGATGAATGGTTATTACTAAAACTAACCGAATCGGAAGCACGGGATCTCTTTGAACTAATTCATAAGAGACGTAAAAGGAGTTCCACAATCTTTTGCTCCCAGTATCGTGAATCGGAATGGTACCAGCAAATCTGTGGGGGCGAAAGCACCCTTGCAGATGCAATCATGGATCGTATATCCTACGATTCATATAAAATCGATATCGAAAGTGCTGATCCATCCAAGGATATTTCTATGAGAGAAGTCTATGGACTTGACCCGGCACAGGTAAAATAACAATTCAATGGAGTGGCTCCGTTAGTCCGGACAGGTGGCTCACGCCACATCGGACTGGCGGCTCCGCCGCACAAGAATATTCATAAAAAGTAAACAAGAAGCTTCTTTCGCGACAATCAAAAATAAACTCAACTAATCAATATGCGCAGAACCATTTACCACTTTCAATTCTTACACACACAAAGAGTACTTTTTGCTCCGGTACATAAAAAAATATTCTCACAGCATAACAAAAGCATTACATTCCTCTAAAAAAGCAGAGAAGTCTAGTTCAAATATATAATATCACTACAATTTGATTATTAAAATTTGTTTTCAACTTCTCTTTTTTCATAATTTAAATTTTCAATAAATATACTAGCTTATAGCTTAATTTTATACTTCTATTTTTGAACTAAATAATTGCTAATTTTTGATACCAAATCGGAAAAACAGATATCATCTGACATAATTAAATCCTCATCACTAAATATAATATCAAATTCATCTTCTACAAATACCAATAACTTAACAAAATCAATAGAATTCAACCCTATTTCTTTAATCTTTACTTCTTCAGTTATAACTACATCATTTTGAGTCAACTTACTAATCTCCTCATTCAATACTTTTGAAATTTCTGCATTACTCATTGTTCATCCTCCAATATATTTTTAATTATTTCAACGGTTTTATATATTCCACCCGCTCTTTTCATTTCACTTGAAATCTTATTACAATTCTCTTGAATTTCCTGACTATTTAAAATCAGTTCTATTTTTTCTTTTATTAATTCAATATCTTCAATCGATAACTGTACTCCTAGACGAGCTGTATCAATATCCTTTGCTGTACAAAGAGTATCGCCTTCCGCTGGAATTACAAGTATTGGCACGCCCCAATACATAGACTCTCTAACACTATTTACGCCACCGTGCGAAATAAATAATTGCACTTTCTGCAAAACAGATATTTGATTTATTCTCTGTACAACATGCCAATTTGGAGGCAAATCATCAAAACATTCTAGTTCAACACTATTACCAATATTCAAAATAAAATTGAAGGGTAAATCTTTACACTCTTCATATATTCTTCTAAAAACAGTTCCGTTATTATATATTGAACCAAATGCGATATATATATTAGCCGTATCAATTGAAAACAAACTTTCATCAATGCTACTATAATCATCCTTATCGATTAGCGGTCCAACAAAATATGTATTTTCATCTATATATTCCACTCCTGCCTGAAACGATTTTACCGAATAGATAAAACGATAATCTGCAGTGGGTGACAATGGTTCAATTATTGAACCATTTACCGCCTTTTCCAGCATATATACCACTCGCCCTGCTTTGTTGTTAGAATAATCTTTCTGTAAAATGAGTCTAGCAAATTCAGCATAATCATATCTTGCATACTTTTCAGGATAAAAATATGGAGTACAAGATGCTATACTTAACACCCCAAAAAATTGCCCAATCCTTTTCCCCCACAAAGCAGCGGAATCATAAATAACCAAATCAGGCTTTTTCATCACATGTATATCATATTCAAAAAACAATTCATTTATTTTGTACAAATGGCTACAAAAATTGTACCATTCATCCACATGATCCAATTTTTCAGGTTCAATATTACTCATATAAGAATTGTTATATGTACTATTCTCAGTTTCAAACAATTCTTCTATCTCATCTGAATATGCTTGAAAACGCACTCCTTTTAATTCTATACAATTCTGATATGAATAACCACTATAATATAATACTTCATAGCCGTCATCTTGCAATTGTTTAGCTATTTTCAAGCCATAATTTACATGTCCAAATAGCGGAATAGAAAAAAAAGCTATTCTTTTCATAATTCTTTCCTTCACTTCTAATGTTAATTAATTGTGATAATACTGGGCTTGTGCATTCCATAATTCATAATACTTTCCAGTTTTATCCGAAACCAACTCGTCATGAGTTCCTTTTTGGATAATAGTACCGCTATCAAACACATTAACAGAATCACAGAACTTACATGATGACAATCTATGGCTAATATAAATTGTCAATCCTTCATTACTAATCTCGCTAAATTTTGTATAAACTTCTTCTTCCGCTATCGGATCCAATGCAGCAGTAGGCTCGTCCAAAATCATTATTGGCGCTGCTTTATATAATGCTCTTGCTAATGCTATTTTTTGTGCCTCTCCCCCAGATATCTCAACACCATTCTCTGAGAAATCTCTATATAGGCATGTTTCTAATTGTTCTGGCATCTTGCTAATTCTATCATACACCCCTGTTTTAACTAAACATTGTTCGACTCTCTGCTTGTCATATTCTGTATTAACAGAAACATTTTGTCCGACTCCAAACGAAAAAAGCTGAAAATCTTGAAAAACCACTGACAAACTTTTTATATACTCTTTATAATCTATTCTCTTAACATCAATTCCGTTAATATATATCGATCCCTCTGTTGGCTTATATAATCTACATAACAATTTGACGAATGTAGTTTTACCAGAACCATTCATTCCTACTATGGCGTATCGTTTTCCACTATGAAACTCAGCATTAATATTCTTTAAAACATAAGTATCGCTACCAGGATACCTAAATGAAACGTTCCTAAACTCAATACATATATCCTTTCCTACAACATTTTCCAAAATATCAACATCATTTTCATTTCTAGCATCAATATCAAGGTAATCAAACAATTTCTTTAAATGTTCACAATATATCTTATTTTCCGCAATAGCTATTGTTAACTCTCCAAAACTCTCCGTTAACCGCTTCAACGAACTAACGTATTGGACCATATTTCCCACTGGAAACGCGCCGTAGAAAGTTTTCAAAACAACAAATACATAACAAATCGAATTAATTATTTCAGCCCAAAAAGAACTTATACCTTGATATAAACTCATTTTCGAAATATAACTATCATCTTTTACATTATGCTCTATCATTTTATCAATTTCATTAAGAGCTATTATGTCTTGCCTATATATTCTAACATCCTTTGCTCTCTGCAAATCCAAATCCAACTCTTGGCCGTAGAAAGCAAATGCCCTATTAAACCAGACTGTTCCATCACTCCAAGCATTGAACACTTTCTGCTCTTTGTTTTTATACTTATCATGAATCCAACCTTCAAAAACAATCATGGCAATAATTACAAGAATCCACAATTTTGAATCAAGTATATTATTATTACATTTATTAACAAACAAAGATACCGATAATGTAATTGAAGCAGAAATACTCACAAATACTCTAATCAACGCTGGCGTATCCCATACTAATTGGCCTAATCCATTTCCAAACATAAATAAGTTTTCTTCAGCCTTTTGCTTTTGTTGCTGATAACCAACATTTTCAAGCACTTCAAATTCAACACTCATTTGCTTATCGCAAAAGATCTTCGAGAAACAATCCCACATACTAGCTTCTTTAGCACTACTCACACGGTCAACAATGCTCTTAATAATTGAAAAAATCAAATTAATTAGTATTGTACAAAACACATATAAAACTAGTACATTAATTCGCCTTAGATTTGCAATTTCATTTATTATTTTTGCTGAAAGCCATATATTTATAAATGGTGATCCGGATTCTATCAATGCAAACAAAATCTTCGCTTCTATAAGCCCCGGACAATATTCTCTCAAGATACTGTATCCACGCCTAGTTATTTTTAATCGTTCACGAATGCTCATATTCTTCTACCTTTTCTTCTCTATAGTGTTTTGCTTGGGTTTCGAATAATTCATAGTATTTTCCTTTGGAACTCAACAATTCTTCATGTGTTCCACATTCTATTATTTCTCCATTTTCTAACAATATAATGCAACTACAAAAACGTGTTGAAGCAAGTCTATGTGAAATAAAAATTGACGACTTCGAATCCATAACCCCATTATACAATTCATACATATTTTGTTCTGAAATAGAATCTAGTGCAGCCGTAGGTTCATCTAAAATAACAATCGGTGAATTCTTATACAGTGCTCTCGCTAATAATAATTTTTGCTTTTCACCTCCGGATAAATCTATACCCTCTTCCCACATAGTTTTATCATATTTGGTGTCCATACCATTTTTCATTGAATTTATCTTTTCTAGCAAACCAGCCTGTTGTAAGCATTTTCTCACTCTATCAACATCTACATTTTCATTAATATTCTCAGCAACAATCTCAGCTATTGTTACAGGAAGAATTGAATACTGTTGAAAAACTACGCCAAAAGCCTTATACACATCTTCCCTATTCAATTCCTTTATATTCTTTCCATCATATAGGACTTCTCCTTCTGTAGGATCAATTAATCCGCATATAAGTTTTACAAGGGTTGTTTTTCCAGCACCATTCAAACCTACTATTGCTAAATGCTCTCCTGGTTCAATGACTAAACTTAAGTTATTAATTACTTTACTACCGTCATTACCATATTGATAACTCACATTTTTTAGCTCGATAGTGTGTGGAACAGAAAAATCATTTATCTTTTCTCCTGAACTTCTACGATATTTTTCTGGATATTCAACAAATGTTCTAAATCTATTTATAGAAATATTCAATCTATTTATTGTATTAACTTGTCCAAGTAGACTATTTAACCACGCCGAAAAACCTACAATAACATTAAAATACAATACAAAATCAGCCACCGACAATTTTCCTTGTAATACAAGATATAACAAATAGAAATATGTTATGCCTTCTCTTACTAGTGAAAACGAGCAATCACATATTGAAACTTTAAATATTTTTGCAGTATACTTTTTATACCATGAATTTACACCTTCCATATTTGCTTTGTATACACTATTTAGCCATAAAACCATGTCATATACTCTAATATCTTTTGCTGCTTTGATTTCACCAGACACCCTCGTAATGTATTGCAATTTCTGCATATAACTGATTTTTTCTTCATTATGAGCAGTTTCCCACTTTATAATTCTTTTATTCATCAAATAACTGGCTAATGTAGAAAACACCAAAAAAACAATTATTATTGGATTCAGCCTTATTAATACATAAAAAAAGGCTGTAAACCCTATTAAATTTGCCATAAACTTAACTGAAGTATCATAAATTTGAGCATAATAGGAAAAATTGCCATTACAACTAGCAAAACTTTCGCTCTGAAGATTTCTAAAATGTTCATCCTCTTGATTACAATAATCAGTTCTTAATGATTTTTTAGTCACCATCTTCAAAAAATATGTGTTCATTTTATACTTATGCCAATATATTAATCTGTCTATAAATTTTTGCAATGCAGTCATTACTACAATAGTACCCATAAAAATTCCCGTCACAAGCAATAAATGTTCTAAAGATTTCTGAGTAACTATTTCATCAATTACAACTTTAGGAAGAAATGTCGTAATTACAGGAATAGCAGCATTAATCATGATTAAACTAAAACAAAGAACTAATAATTTAGGGTAATTTTGAATTGTTGCTTTTATACAATAACCAAAATTTTGCAATATAGCGTACGTTTTATCTTTTTCTTCCATAACCTATCCTTCCATACGTTAATCTATTATAAATTATTGATTACTACACAATGTGATTATTACATTTGTAATTTTTTCCATATCATTAATGGACGCCCACTCAAATATACTATGAAACGCACCACCACCTATTCCAATTGTGACAGCCTCTCTACCAATTTCCCTAAAAATATTAGCATCTGTCACTCCTCGAAACTTAATCCTTTTACATTCAATGTTATTTGATATCATAGCTTTCTCTATTTTTCTTACTAGTCCATCATCTGTAACAATACTACACTCATTGTAGCCGCCATTAGGAAACATCACCGATACTGTGCGACTACCTAATCTATTGTTAATATTCCTACAAACTTCATATAATTTACTTATTCTTTTCTCCATATCCTCCTTGTCAAAACTCATAATCGTGCACATCAATATTGCATTGTTAGTATCGCCTTGAATTTTACTGAAATGATAAAATCCTTCATCATTCTCACTGTTCTGAGGTTTTGCATCTTCAGAGAATTCATCCATCAATTCATAAACGATATCAATAGCATTTTTCATAACCCCTTTTGCTTTTCCCAAAAAAACATACTGACCACGTACATTAATTCCACAAGAAAAAACACTCATATCTGATATATTGATTTCACCTGCAGCCTCACCATCCACAACTATTGTATAATCTGGAATAAACTTACTAAAATCAATCAAATTAGCGCCCCTTCCAATTTCTTCATCACACGTGAATGCTAAATATATATTTCTTGTCGAGATTTCATTTTCTATTAAATATTCCATTGCTGTGATAATCTCTGCTATACCTGCCTTATCATCTCCCCCTAATGGTACCTTTCTGTTTGAAATAACAAGGCTATGATGCAAGTAACATTCATTCAAAACACTAAGCACTGCATTGGGATAGCTTTTGTTAGATACCCTTAGTGCATCAGGTCCATAATAATCTTCAACAATAATTGGGTCTGTTCCATTTCCTGACCACGGGTAAGTATCTATATGTGAAACAAAACCTATCGACTCATGATCTGTTTCACTATTACTTTTTTTTGTTGCATAAACAACACCATTAATAAAATCAACATCTTCTAAACCTATTTTTTTTAATTCCTCCACAAGAATTTGAGCAAAAACAACCTGCCCCTCACTCGACGGAAACCCTTGGCTCCCATTAATTGCTTCAGTATGTATTCTCAAATAATTTAGAAAACGTTCTCTCAATTTATTCTTCATCTTTTCTTTATGAGAATCTGTTATACCAATCTCATACATATTGTTCTTAGTTACAACTTCTGTCATGATACCTTATCCAGTTAATCCTCAAACATCTCCAAACTTTCTATTAATGAATTCATGAATTTAATATCATGTTCTTTTAGCATATCAATTTTTTCATAGATTCTACTTAAAGTTTTTTCAGTCCTTGCTATACTATATTTCAGCACTAGATTACGCAATTCCAATGCTTTTTGCACCATTTCTTCATTATCTACTATTAATTCATCAATGACATTAACATTATTCTGCATTACGCTTTTCAAATATTCTAAACGATACCTCATAATAATCTTATGATCATAAAAAATATGAAAGGGAATAAAATCAATATAATCATTGTTTTCATGAAAATATTCCTTAATATAATCATAACAGGAAACACCAAATATAACGTCTCTATTTTCATTATTTGCCGAATATTCATATAAATGATTACTATCTGTTGACTCCAAATAATCTCTGCAAGACGAAATCAATAATTTCTTATTAAATTCATACTCAGCCTTATAGTATCTAAATAAATTTACAATACCTTCATTATTAAAGCTCTGATTAATTTCATTATAATTAATCATTTTGGTAGAATATTTCCCCAGCTCCCAAAAATCGGCCGCATATACTATTTCCTCTTCATTATCATAACCATAAATAAAAGTCGAATGTATATAATGATGTTTTTGATAACAATTAGAAAAACTAAAATAGAAATTATCTAAGCACGGTTCTAAACAATACTCATGATCAACTGCAAATTCTATATAATCAGTAAATCTCTCAGCCTTAATTGTATCTGTGTTATTTCGCATCCAACTATAACCTGGCATACCATATATTTTACGATAATTATTATCTAAGTCTGCATGATCATAATAATCTATTCGAGTATCATGATGTGGTCTTACAACAAGTTGTACAAAATGATCTGATAACCACGGTAACAACTCTTCCTTTTTCCCCCATGCCATAGACAACATATTAGCAATAGAAGGATACGAAGTAATAGGTGACTCATCAATATGAATTATTTTTTTCATTATATGCAAATCTTCCTCTCTTAATCTTTAATATGAGCAACAGTAAATCTATAGTCTCACCATACAAGGCTCTATATTATCTTTTTCCAAGACATAAACTAAAGTTTTCAACAAGTCTACACATTCTGTTCACAACTGCATTCATTAGTCCCAAATTCATAGTATTTAGGATATGAAACCCATGCTTTGTCACATTTTCTACATATCTCTGGGCATCCTTCTTCCAACAAACGTTTATTAGACTGTTTCATCAATAACTGATACTGTTCGCTTTGAACAATTCCATCAATAGGAGTATCAAAAATGTTACCTACCCTAAACTGATTATTCCAGTCCATACAGCACAAATGAATATTACCATGATAATCTATCGGTATCTCAAACAATGGGCGTTTACATGCTAAGTCATTCTTTTTAGTGCTCGAATATATATCTAATCTGTCATCCAATTCCCAATCATATATTTCGATATTTTTGTATTCTTCTTTAAGTGCATTAAAAAAGGGCATATCTTTCAAATCGTAACAAGTAATACAAACATGCTTAAATCTTTTCAAAAACTCATTCTTTTTTACATCTCTATCAAGAAGTAATGCATTAGTCCAAACCATAAAATCTTGTTCAGGAACCAAATCCATAATTTTCAAAATTTTATCCAATTGGCTCAGAGGCTCATTGTAATAATGAAACGAAACCATACCCTTGAATCCTATTTTTCTTGCCCGCCTAATTGTATCTACTATAACATCCACATCTAATCTATATCTATCATCTGCATACTCTCTTTTATTTATTGGACATTCAGCATGGTCTCTTTTCAAATTACATGTACAACAAATTTCAAATGACAATAATGTCAAACCACTCAAATCAAACATAATAACTTCCCTCTTTCTTCACTTGTTAGTATTTTTATTTCTAATCTTCACCAAAAACAGTTCCCATAATCGGATTTTTTCTAATTGTCACTTCTACAGCACGTTTTAGCCCTACTGCACCATTTTCTGTCCTAATATCAAATTCAGGAAAAACACTCTTCCATTGAATAATATTACTACTCAAACCATATGGATTAGCCTCTCGTTGATACGCTTCTTTCTCATCAGTTGATAGAACAATATCAATTTCTGGCTCAACTACCCCTTCACCGTTGTATTTATCAAAATTGGTTAATTCTACTCTTTTTCCATTGATGTATGCAACCTTAATATGTTTCTTCATAGCAAAATGCAAAGCCTCGCACGGACGATTACAAATTGGCTCTCCCCTATCATTTAATGAAGTGTTACACACTATAGGTACACCAGTTTCTTTATAAAACGCATATATCATCTCATACAACAACTTATTATTGTCATTTTCAGAATTCAATGTCTGTAGTCGAGAACTACCATCCAAATGAATAATTGCAGGAACATCTTTAGCCTTCTTTTCACGCACTTGTGAGGTCTGCAACATAAATGGTGAAATAAACATGTCTTCAAACCACTCTTCTACAAATTCTTCCAACACAATAGGAGCGACCGGTCTCCAAAATTGTCTTTGTTTAATATAATTTAGCTTGTCTTTAATTTTGTCGCTTCTCGGATCTCCTATTAAGCTCCTATGTCCTAATGCTCTTGGCCCAATTTCAGCAGCTCCATCCACCCAAACAATAACATTGTCACGCAAATCCTCAACAAATGTTTTTGCATCAATATCACTAACACTTGCAACAAATCCTTTGCGTTCTAACATTTCAATAGCTTCTGTTTCATCAAAACTATCGCCATAAAACGCATGGTTCAGCTTGAACTCAAACTCCTTATCATTAGAATACATCATGTATAATCCCATTCCCAATGCTTCTCCGGAATCATTCATACAAGGCACCCCAAGGAAATCCTTAAATCCAAATTTACGCATCACCCATGAATTATTAGGACAGTTTAAGCCATATCCACCAGAAATAGCTAAATATGTATCTTCTGCCTTCAATTCATACTTATCCAATATCTCCTTTATCTGTTCGTACATAATGTACTGAGATATCCTATTTACCTCTTTAATAGCAGCACTAAGTAAATTATCTTCTAACGAAAAATTAGGATCTATGTCCTCAACTGTCTCCATACATAAATCATCTACAATCCGATGATATATTTCATACCCCAAATCATAGTCCAACTTTGTAAACATCATACTCTTGTCTAGCGAAATCTGGTTAACTTTATGACATTTTGTAGCACTTGCTAGAGCCATGAGACTTCCCTCTTCCATCCCATATTCCTTCTTAAATACAAACCAAATTAGAGCTGGAGAAGCTATATTAAAGTAATCGATAATTCCTTTTCTCGAAACACATCCAACATATTCTTCAGCACCATATACTCTTTCTTCAGTTTCATTATCTGCACGTAAATCCAAAGCTAATCCAATACATGTTTCATTATGAAAAATATCTGTATCCATCATCAAAGAAGAATAAAGGTGCGCAAAACTATGTACATAATAATCTTTATTTTCCAATACTATATTACTTGATCTCTCATAATTAGGAGTTCCCCAAATTCCTAATATGTCTGATAGTTTTAGATTTTCCCTAGCAAGTAATACTTCTAAGCATTTATCAACTTGCTTAGAATCAAAAAAGGGCAATCTATGATGTTTTAATCTCGTAATTCTTTCCAACTCCCAATATTTTACCAATTCTACCAAATGCCCCTCTTTTTTCCATAAAGCAACATTAAAATCATGCCTATTATACATGAAATCATACACGTTTCCATCTTTGTTTACAGAAAAGTAAACCGATAAATAAAATCCATCTTTCAAAGCATCTTTTTCATTCATTTTTAGACATCACAATAATGCATCAATAATGCATCATTATTCCTTTCCTATTATCGTTGACAAATATAGCTAATCTATTAGAGGTTTTTTATGCAGTATACACACATCCATAAAAGTATTGGCAATATTTTCATAAGCAGCTATGGCAACCGCCCTATCTACTTCCGATAATACATTAACAGCCGATATATTATCATCAAAAGCCGCATCCTATTGTTCTACTGTCAGTAGTTCCACCAATCAAGCTATCTGAGGAACTTGAAAAAACACTTGTGAGTGTATCTTTTTCAACAATCCCATATAGAACATCACTGTCAACCATCAATAGCACATTGTTATTTTTTCCCGAAACTACATGATCATATAATTGCAATTCGCCATCTTTCTGCAAATAGCCTTCACGAATTGCAGTCTTATATGATGCTGGACCAGTAGGATTGTTCAAAGTATATGTAAACTTAGGATTTAAATAATCCGCCTCTCCCGTTGAAGCATATGTATCATAAATATCCCGATTTGTTGACCATTTCTGCTCCTCAAAGCTATACGGATAAGTTCTATAATTCCAAGCATATCTTAATCTTAAACTTATACCTGCATAAGTGTCAATTCCGTTATTCTTATCCTCCAAAGCATCTGACTCTGTAAATTTCAGATTTGTGGCATTTTCATCATATTTGTTGAGTGCTTCCTCACCATCTGAAAAAACATCCTTATCCACAAAATCCATTACTTTGACATCATCGTTTTCTGCTACATTGACAGGCAAAGCCCCCATTGTTGCAGAGCATATAGTCAATGCCAATGCTGCAATCATAGTTACTAATTTCTTTTTCTCATTAAAATTCCACCTTTCATTTTTGTTATATACAGTAAAAGATTGCTCTTACATCAATCTTTAACACTGCTTCATCTTTGTAAATATGCTTCAAAATATATTCAATTATAAAAAAATAATTTAAAATAACAATATCCATTGCAGAAAGTGACCAATTTTTGCAGAAAATGACCATATAAACAAAAATTAACCGAGTAGAAAGTAAAAAACATTTTCTTGCCCAAAACAGAAAAGTGGACGATTATTCTTTAAC
>ERZ1108170.129-NODE-129-length-60816-cov-31.384523_pt1 | contig 60816 bp, 64 predicted proteins | sample MGYA00403705_ERZ1108170 | MGnify/ENA primary metagenome ERZ1108170 (study PRJEB35170, sample SAMEA104062422) | human gut metagenome | biome: human gut; feature: human-associated habitat; material: faeces | place: Denmark | collected 2012-06-15 ...
CAAAGTAAAAAGGGGCTGTGAAGAAATGAGGATTCATTTCTTCACAGCCCCTTTTGGCATGCGCTATTTCATGAAGCTGCTCTCTTACAGCAGACCGCCGTAATTTTCAAGCATCTGACGTACCTTTGCTTTTTCTGCTTCCGTCGGTTCGACCATCGGCAGGCGGAAGTGTCCACCAGGCTGGCCGACCAGATTTGTAGCCGTTTTGACAGGAGTCGGGCTTGCCGTGAAGAACATGCCTTTGTTGATCTCATACATCTTGAGGTGCAGCTCTCTGGCTTTTGCAAGATCGCCTTTTTCAAAAGCATCCACCATAGCGAGCATGTCATCCCCGATGACATGTGCGGAAACTGAAATGATGCCTACGCCGCCGGCAAGAAGAACAGGCAGTGTGAATGCATCATCACCGCTGTAGATCATGAAGTCTTCCGGAAGAAGCGCTTTTTCCTTGGTGACCTGATCCCAGCTTCCGGTTGCATCTTTGATGCCGACGACATTCGGGCATTCATCCACGATTCTCTTGATGGTTTCCGGCTGGATAGACACGCCGGTTCTGCCCGGTACGTTGTAAAGAACGAGCGGCAGATCTACGCCTTTAGCGACAGCCGTGAAGTGCTGGTACATCCCTTCCTGGTTCGGTTTGACATAGAAAGGAACGATCACCAGCGCGCAGTCAATGCCCGTTTCCTTGGCTTTGTTGCCGAATGCAATGGTATCTGCGGTGCTGATGGTACCGATATTGCCCATGACAGGCACTTTCTTGCCTTCACCGCGTTTTCCGACAGCATCTACGATAAGGGTATACAGTTTCAGCTTTTCTTCTGCAGTCATGGTAGCACCTTCGCCGGTGGTTCCACCGACAAGGAGGCCCTCAGAGCCATGAGCGACAAGATGCTTTGCGAGTGCGACAGCACTTTCGTAGTCGACAGCACCGTCTTCTGTGAATGGAGTGATCATAGCCGTAATGACGCGGCCAAACTGAGCAGTTGCCATAGTTATATCTCCTTTGGATCTTTATCTTTGAACTAGGGATTAGTGGCTAGGGATTAGGGATTAGAAGTGACTGGTGACTAGTGACTTCAATGCCACTTTCGGGCATCGCCCCATATATATTCGCGGCGAAGCCGCCACCTTCATTCCTCATTCGAGCAAAGCTTTCATTCACAATCAAGGGACAGAACGTCCCCGGGGCTAACCCTGAACCCATCAACCATTTTTATAACATATCATGCGCGATCATATATTCTGCGATCTGCAGGGTATTGAGCGCTGCGCCTTTTCTGATCTGATCGCCGGACACCCAAAGGTTGATGCCATTCGGATTCACCAGATCCTTGCGGATACGACCGACAGCTACATCTGTTTTATCAGAGGTATCAAGAGGCATCGGATAGATCATATTCTTTACGTCATCGACCAGTTCAGCGCCCTCGAAGTCTTCGATCGCTTTCTTCACCTGTTCGACGGTGAGCGGCTCTTCGGTTTCTACATAGATAGACTCCGCATGGCTCCTTGCGACCGGCACACGAACAGCGGTCGGGGTGATGCCGATCTCCGCATCATGCATGATCTTATGAGTTTCATTCACCATCTTCATTTCTTCCTTGGTGTAGTCATTATCAAGGAAGATATCGATCTGCGGGATCAGATTGTATGCGATCTGGTAATGTTTCGGAAGGCTGGCCGATGGAAGGATCTTCGGTTCATAATTCTCGCCTTTAGCAAAAGCGGCAGCTTCTTCATAGAGCTCATCGATGCCTTCTTTGCCCGCACCGGATACTGCCTGATAGGTGCTGACGACGATGCGTTTGATGCGGGAAAGGTCATAAATCGGCTTCAGTGCCATCAGCATGATGATGGTGGAGCAGTTCGGATTTGCGATGATGCCTTTGTGCTTTGCAATATCCTCCGGATTGATCTCCGGAATGACGAGCGGTACTTCCGGATCCATGCGGAAGGTGGAGGAATTATCAATGACTACAGCACCGCGTTTGGCTGCTTCCGGTGCCAGCGTCTTGCTGATGCTGCCGCCTGCAAAAAGAGCCACATCAATGTTTTCAAAAGATTCCGGCTTGGCTTCCTCTACCGTATATTCCTTGCCGCAGACCATGAGCTTCTTGCCTGCACTGCGTTTGGAGGCCAGAAGCTTCAGGGAAGCGAACTGGAAATTTCTTTCTTCAAACAGACGGATAAATTCCTGTCCGACGGCACCAGTAGCACCAAGGACGGCGACGCGCGGGAGTTTACTCATAGTCAAGCACCTCATTCCAAATAATTTTCAAGTCCATAAACAAAGCCTTTGACCGTCATGCACTTTTTGCAGGCAAGCATGACGCCCGGCATAAAGGATTTGCGATCCAGCGAATCATGACGCAGTGTCAGGATCTCCCCATAGCCACCAAAGAGGACTTCCTGATGTGCCACATAGCCGGGGAGGCGGACAGAGTGAATGGTGATCCCTTCGTATTTGCCGCCGCGAACGCCCGGCAGACTTTCCTTTGTTTCATCCGCTTCCGGTTCCATGGTGCGGGCAGCTGCCATTTTTTCGGCAGTCAGCTTCGCTGTGCCGGAAGGAGCATCATATTTATGATTGTGATGGAGCTCGATGATTTCTGCATTCGGCATGTATTTGGAGATCTCAGCCGACACCTTCATCAGAAGGACTGCGCCCAGAGAGAAATTCGGCGCAACAAGTCCATTAGCACCTGTCTTTTCGGCAATGCCAGCGAGTTCCTCTCTCTGCTTCGCCGTGAGACCGGTCGTTCCAATGACGATATTGACCCCATTTTCAAGGACATACTTTGCATTTTCATAAATGACCTTCGGACTGGTGAAATCAACGATCACATCTGGCTTGCCCTTGGCAAATGCTTCTTCCAGCGTCTTGTCAATGGTCATCCCATTGTGTCCGATACCGATCACTTCTCCCAGATCTTTGCCAGCTGCACCGATATCGACGCCGCCGCAAAGCTCCAGACCATCTTCTGCAAGGACTGAGCGGACGACCTCGCTGCCCATGCGTCCTGCAGCCCCATTCACTAATACACGAATCATTCTGACTCCTCCTTTATCGCAAGTGAGGACACAGATCCCCCACCGCTTTTGAATAGATTTAAGTCAATGGTAGTATAAAAATGAAAATGCGTCAATAGGTGAATTTCGATAGTTGCATCATTTGATGAGATCTGAGTATCTTGAAAAGAAGGACCGTGGATCAGAGACCATGTGCAGCGGATTCGAAGGCTTCAAGGGTCTCCCGGGCCTTTGGGCAGCTACGCTGCGCTCATCAAAAAGAGCGCTCTACTTCCTTGCCGTGTCCTTCCTATTGAGCTTCATAAACCCATAGCCACTGTTTCGCCCCTGATTTTTCAAAATAAAAAAGCCGTACTCTTTCGAGTACAGCTCTTTATGTTTAGATTATTCACCTACAGGATAAACACTGACCTGTCTCTTATCTCTGCCGAGACGTTCGAAAGCAACTCTGCCTTCTGCGACTGCAAAGAGCGTATCGTCCTTGCCAATCTTAACGTTCAGACCCGGATGGAGATGGGTGCCTCTCTGGCGAACGATGATGTTGCCAGGTTTAGCGATCTGACCTGCGTGCATTTTGGTTCCCAGGCGCTGCGCATTGGAGTCGCGGCCGTTCTTTGTGCTGGAAACACCTTTTTTATGAGCGAATAACTGAAGATCAAACAGTAACATGTAATTCACCCCTTTGCCGTTATAATTTTAAGTTTATCAGGATACTGCTCCTGAATGGCTTCCAAACCATGAACCATGGTTTCTATCAGAATCTGGCTCTTTTCATTCGCATGCGACTGAAGATCCACATTCATGAAGCCGGATCTCGAATCAAAAGTCCCATCCATCTGCAGGATATCCTGCAATCCGGCAGCAATCGTCAGTGTAATCGCTGACACCGCTGCACAGATGAGATCGTACTCATTATCTTCCCTCGCCCCATCGGCATGGCCGGTAATGGTAAATCCCTGATAGAGACCTTCGACTAAATGTAGTCTTGCGGTAATCATTAGCCTTCGATCTTTTCGATCTGAACCTTGGTGAAAGGCTGACGATGACCCTGGCGACGACGGTAGTTGGACTTAGCTTTGTATTTGAAAATACGAATCTTAGCGCCTTTACCCTGTTCCAGAACCTTGCCAGTAACCTTTGCGCCTGCAACGGTTGGCTGACCGATCTTTACGCTGTCGCCGGATACGAGAAGAACTTCATCAAAAGCTACTTCTGCGCCTGCTTCAACGTCCAGTTTTTCAATGGTAATGACTTTGCCTTCTTCAACGCAGTACTGTTTACCACCGGTTTTGATAATTGCGTACATGTGTGCACCTCCTCTTTACTATACTCGCCGAATATGGCAGCTTACGAAAGCATTTACGGAGCCGTCTCCGTGCGGTTGCGTCATGGCACCTTGTACAATGACTTGATTATTTTAGCAGAAATAAAAATAGATGTCAAATATTTTTTTGACATCTATTTGGGAAATTGGGGTCAGGGTTAGCCCATGGGGCGTGCTGCCCTTTGACTGTGGATGAAAGCTCTGCTCGAATAAGGAATGAGGAATGAAGGTGGCGGCTTCGCCGCGAAGTATATATGGGGCGATGCCCCAAAGTGGTATTCAAGTCACCCGTCAGTTGAGACTCCTAATCCCTAGTCACTAATCCCTAGCTACTAATCATCCCCGCTTTCAAACTTAGTCTCTGGGACTAACCCCAAGCCCTTTTCTACACCGTCTCATAAATCTTCCTCACCAGCTTCTTGGTGATCGTCCCGAAGAAATCCTGGTCGGCAAAGCGAATAAAACGAATCGGCTTATTCGCTCCTTTGATGAAAAGCCGGTCTGTCGTCTTGAAAGGACAGGATTCGCTGCCATCGAGAGAAATGCAGAGATTCTTCTCCCGCGGCGGAGCAGTGACTTCTACCGTATCACTGCATTTCAAGACGATGGCGAAGCGCTGCAGCGTATGCGCGCAGATAGGGATCACGATCATACGGTCATCGCCAGGCCCCATGACCGGACCGCCGCAGGAAAGAGCGTAACCGGTAGACCCAGTCGGCGAGGAAACGATGAGTCCGTCAGAAGCATATTCCTGGATCAGATGCCCGTTGACGGAAAGATTCAGCCGTGCCAGCTGCCCGATCTCGTTATGCCCGATGACGACATCATTCAGCACACTGGTCAGCCATTCCTGACTGCCATCTTCATGCTTCAGGATAGAGTCCAAAAACAGGCGCGACTCTTCGGTATAATGCCGCGCAAGGATCTGGTCCAGACGCAGCGCAGCATCTTCGACGGTGATGCTGTTCAGAAATCCCAGCTCACCCAAGTGGATCCCCGCCATCAGGATGGGATAGTCCCGAAACGTACGCGCCGCTCCCAGGAAAGAGCCGTCGCCACCGATGGAGAGCAGGCAGTCACAATTTCCCAGCTCATCGATGCTGCCATAAGAAGCCCCCTTGATACCACCCGCTTCCAGCCCTTCTTTCATAGAAAGCGGCAGCAGTGCGCTCGACTTTCTTTCTTCTATCATCCCAAGAAGCTCGGGCAGAAAGGTAAAGAGCTTCTCTTTTCCCAAATTCGGAAAAATGGCAAATCGCAATGAAATCACCGCCTCGTCTATTATCGTTATAATGTATGATTCTACACCTATTTTTTCAAAGTCTCATGTGCCTCTTCGACCACCTGACGGATCCGTTCTTCACTGATCGCTTCCTGTGGCTTTTTCCACTTCAGATAGGCTAGAAACTCAATATTCCCTGAGCCGCCTTTGATGGGCGAAAACGTCAGATCCCAGCAGTGGAATCCTTCTTCTTCGAAAGCAGTGAGAGTATCCAAAATGACCTCTTCATGGATGTCTTTTTCTCTCACGATGCCGCCTTTTCCCACCTTGTCCCTGCCGGCTTCAAACTGCGGCTTGATCAGGATCGCCATCGCACCATCCTCCTTCAGGATGGATTTTACCGCCGGAATGATCTTCAGAACGGATATGAAAGATACGTCTGTGGAAACGAGATCGACCTTTTCTCCCAGCATCTCTTCTGTCACGACTTTGATGTTCGTCTTTTCCATATTGACGACCTGCGGATGAGAGCGGAGCTTCCAGTCGAGCTGATTGGTCCCGACATCGATAGCAAAGACCTTCGCCGCGCCATTCTGCAGTGCACAGTCAGTGAAGCCGCCGGTAGAGGCACCGATGTCCGCCATGACCTTTCCCTTCATATCGATACCGAATGTCTTGATCGCTTTCTCCAGCTTGTAGCCGCCGCGCCCCACATACGGCATCACATGTCCTTTGATCCGCAGCTTTGCATCCACAGGGATCTTCGTCCCCGCTTTATCGACAGGCACATCATTAACAAGGATGATACCTGCCATGATATGCCGTTTCGCATTCTCCCGGCTGTCGAAAAAGCCCTGCTCTACGAGCATGACATCCAGCCGTTCTTTCTTGACCTTCTGATTTCCCATATATTTCCTCTACTTCGTGCGTACCAGCAGCATGTCCACAAGTTCTGTGAGAAGGCTTGTGTCCCGATCGACCCTTCCCAGTATCTCTTTGGCATGCCTTGCTTCTTCTTCTGCGAGTGCCTTTGTCCGCTCCTTGCCAAGAAGGCTTACGTAAGTGGACTTATGATCTGCCGCATCCTGATGCGGCATTTTCCCCATCTCATCCAGATGCCCGTTCACATCAAGAAGGTCATCCGTCATCTGGAAAAGCAGTCCCACATGGACAGCAAATGCATGCAGGAGGTTCTTTTCTTCTTCACTGCTCTCTGTCATTGCCAGTGCCATATCCACCGGTGCCGTCAAAAGGCAGCCTGTCTTGCAATGGTCCATGAGCTGTAATTCCGGAAGAGTCAGCTTCCGGCCTTCGCTCTCGATATCATGCGCCTGTCCGCCCACCATGCCTTCGGGGCCGGCAGCCTTGGCCAGGATGGAGATCAATTCACAGCGGAGCGCAGGCGCGATCTGCTGCTCGCCCGCCAAAAGCTCAAAGGCAAAGGTCAGAAGCCCATCCCCTGCCATGGTCGCCATGCCTGCCCCAAAGACCTTGTGATTCGTGGGGCGGCCGCGGCGGTAGTCATCATTATCCATAGCCGGAAGGTCGTCATGGATGAGGGAATACGTATGCACGCATTCCAGCGCACAGGCAATATCCAGATACAGCCGCGCATCTTTTCCCCAAAGTTCCAGGATCAGAAGAAACAGAAAGGGACGGATACGCTTCCCCCCAGCCGAAAGGCTGTAGTTCATGGCATCAAACAATTTTTGATGAGCGCTCAGGTCAGAGACCAGCAGCGTCTCAAGTCTTTCGTTGATTTCCTTCTGTTTTGCGAGCAAAACTTCTTTCAGCATGGGTGGCTCCTTTCTGGATCATTGCATATGTGCTTTTTTAATTCATAAATGGTGTCAGCTTCCCCGCAAATATCACGGACCGATGCCCGAAAGTGACCTTTCAGTCACCCGCAACGCCCAAGCGATCTTCCATATACGCGCCAAACGCATTGCCCGTCGCATTGTCACTGCTATAGCGTGGATCGGCGAAGAGCGGCGTGAGACCGATAGCTTGGCAAATCTCTTCGACCCTTGCTCGAAGATAGCGGTTTGCCATGACCCCGCCCACTGCGATGAAGGGACGGCCCTTTTCGAAAGGATAGCCGCTGAGCTCCTTTTCGAGAGCACGCCCTATGTGGATGAGGACTCCTTTGGCGATGTCTTCCTTCCGATAAGCGAGCGACGCTATATCACGCTGGACGCGTGTTTCGGGGCCGGAAAAGCTGAACGCCCCTTTCACGGACGAGCGGGGGATCCGATACGTATCATTTCCCTGTTCTGCCAGCGCCTCCAGCCATTTCCCGCAGGGGAAGGGAAGTCCCAAAGCTACGCCCACGCGGTCAATGAACTGCCCTGCCGTAATGTCTTTGGACGTCAGGAGCTCATGGATCTCCATCCCCTCTTCCTGCCATTGGCAGGAGAGCACATCCTGTGTGCCGCCGGACATATGCATCATATAAAACGGCTTCCTCCAAAGAGCCGGTGCCTCTCGGATCGCTGCCATCGCATGATTTTCCTGATGGCTGAATACATAAAGAGGAATGTGATGCGAAGAGGACAGCGCCTCAGCCATCCCCCGACCAACAAGAAAGGCGGGCATGTATGAATCTGCCCGCCTCCGTGGAAATCCTGAAACGCCTATGCCCTTCAGATCCTGCAGCAAAGGAGAAAGCCTTCGAAGCAGGACGGGAAGATTCTTCACATGCTGGAAAACCATCTCAGACTGAGACAGTCCCCGCCGCCCTTCCTTCACTGAAAGGACGATCCGTTCTTCCCCCATCAGCCCCTTGGAAGAATCATAAACCGCTGCCGATGTCGTATAGCAGCTGGTATCTATTCCAAGAAACCTCATGATTATTCACCTTGTAATGCCTTATCCAGAAGTCCATTGATGAATCGATAGGACCCTTCACCGCCATATGTCTTGGCAAGCTCTATCGCTTCATTGATAATGACCTTCTTATCCGGGCGGTCTTCCCCGGAATGATAAAACTCAGCGACAGCCAGACGGAGAATATTCTTATCCACCACATTGAGCTGCGTGAGCGACCAGTTCTTTTTCAAATATGCCTTGATCTTATCATCGACATCTTCATGAGCTGCCGCTTCGATCAAAGCATCTGCAAAAGCCTTGTCCTTCTCTTCCAAATGAAGCGTCTCTTCCTCGATCGGCTCTGACTCCGGATTGAGCTCTCTGGAGTACAGCACCTTGAGTGCATATTCTCTTGCGCTTGTTCTACTCATGTCAGCCTCTCTCTATGCTATGAAATTTCCTGTCTTACATACATGGTTTCCCATGACTCCACAGGCCAGGCGGATCCAGCAGATCCTGCCGGGAGCAGTTTCCCTAAAGAAACTTTGGCGGCAGGATCTGATGACACCCGTTCACTCTACCATTTCAGTAATCGTCACATCAATGCTTTCGATGTCCTCTCTTCTAAGCGAAGAGAAGACATTCTTCACCACCATCTGGATATAGCGGGCAGTCTCCTGTACCTGACAGCCTTTATGCAGTGCGACAGAGATCGCCACCTTCACACGTCCATCCTTCAGATTTCGTATCCAAAGCCCGCGATGAGCCTTGAAGCCAAAGGCCTGACTGATCCCCTGCATCAGGTACTGAAAGCCATCCGCGGTGAAATGAGATACCTCAGGCATGGCAAGCAGAGCCTCTTCAATTTTCTGATATACGACTTCTTCCGATCGTTTCTTCTCTGCTTCTTCACCGGACATCTCTATTTCTCCTCACCGAAAACGATGCGTTCCACATTGACATTGACTGCATTCACTCTAAGGCCCGTAGAATCTCCGACGCTTTCCTTGACTGCTTCCTGCAGCTGTAAAGCGATAGCCGGCAGGCGTTCGCCATGCCAGGCTGCCACGTAGAGATCGATGACGATACCATTCTCCCGGATGGAGACACGCACGCCTTCTGCTTCCGCATCACTGATGACAGCAGAGATCCCATGAGAAAACCGATCATCCATCCCATAGATCCCCTTCACATGGAGCGCTGCTTCTCGGGCAATGACTGCAATGACCTGGTCCGATACACGAACGGTTCCCAGGTCATTTTTTACTTCTGCAGTTTCCATATAGAAATTACTTGACGCGTTCGATGTAAGCGCCGGTACGGGTATCAATGCGGAGCATTTCACCTTCATTGATGAAGAGCGGTACAGAAACGACATAGCCGGTTTCCATCTTAGCCGGTTTGGAACCGCCGGTCGCTGTATCACCGCGGATGCCCGGTTCGGTCTCTACGACTTTCAGTTCTACAGAGTTCGGGATATCGACGCCGATGATGGTGCCGTTGAAAAATACAACATTGCATTCCATTTCTTCCTTCAGGAAGTTGATCTTGTCGCCGAGCTGTTCTTTGTTCAGCATGATCTGTTCATAGGTTTCCGTATCCATGAAGCAGTAGGAACCATCAGCTTCATACAGGTACTGCATTGGTTTACGTTCTACAGTAGCCGGCTGCAGTTTGATGCCTGCATTGAATTTACGTTCTACGACAGAGCCGCTCTGCAGGTTTTTCAGCTTAGCACGTACAAAAGCTGCCCCTTTGCCTGGCTTTACGTGAAGGAATTCAATACACTGCCATACCTGTCCATCCAATTCTACGGTAATGCCTGGGCGTAAATCGTTACTAGAAATCATTTAGTTTTTCCTCCTGCTACACTCTTAAAAATTTCTTTGGGAATTTAGTCAAGATGGAGATTCCATCCTTTTCTATTACAACCGTATCTTCGATACGGACTCCACCAACACCTGGAATATAAACCCCTGGCTCCACAGTTTCTGTCATACCTGCGCAAAGGACGGTATGATCCCTTGGCGACAGTGTGGGTGTTTCATGGATCTCCAGTCCTACACTGTGTCCCAGTGCATGACCGAACCACTTATCCAGATCCTTCTCTTTCAGATATTTTCGGGACTCCTGATCCACATCTGCTGCTGCAAGGCCAGCCCTCAGTATCTTTTCGATATGCTCATTGCATCCTAGCACCGCATCATAGATGTAGCGCTGCCGCTCTGAGATCTCCCCGACAGCCACCGTCCTCGTGATATCCGAGTGGTAGCCATGGTAGATCGCGCCGAAATCAAAGGTGACGAGATCACCTTCTTCGATCACCTTATCTGTCGCTGTCCCATGAGGATAGGCAGACCGCCAGCCGGATGCCACGATCGTATCGAAAGATTTCCCTTCCGATCCGGCCTCCAGCATCGCACACTCCAGGATCGTCCGAAGCTCTGCCTCTGTCACGCCCGCCTTGATATAAGGCACGGTCTTCTCAAAGCCCAGATCGGAAATCCGGCATGCTTCTTCGATGAGGCGGATCTCTTCCGCGCTTTTGATCTGGCGCAGCGTATCAGGCACTACGAAGACGAAATCCGTTTCCGGCAGTACCTCATCGAAAGAAAGATACATCTTATACGTCATGCCTGCTTCGATCCCGAAACGAGTGACGTGATGCTTTGCAGAAAGCTCTCCCACCGTCTTCGCCAGTTTTCCGGCATAGTCGATGATGGTAAAGCCCTTCGCTTCTTCCTTCGCCTGTTCTGTATAACGGCTGTCTGTCAATAAATAGCAGTCATCGGCCGTTAAAAAGAGATAGCTGTCAGATCCGGTAAAGCCAGAGATGTATCGGCAGTTTTCATCCTTCTCTATGAAAGCTGCATCTACACCGCTCTCTTTCAGAAAATCTGAAATCATTGCTCTTTCTATCAACATATATCACCGCTTTCTATCATCTAAATATATTACCGTATTTACCCTCTTTTGTCCATGAAAAAATTAAGAAGGTCAGAGATCCCGGCCAATCGGGCAGGGTGCTCTCTGCAATGCAGGACCCGTTGCACGCTCAGGCCCTTTCGAACCTGTGCCGCAGCAAAATGAAAAACCGCCCGATAGGTACCGGGCGGCGATGAGATCATTCTTTGATCCTGCTCTTGCACGTTTATGCAGCAAGCGGATAGGGAGACAGCGATCCACGTAGTGAGTATACCGACGAAGTGTTTCATGAACATTCTTACAGCGTCAGACTCCTCGATGGGATCGGCATTCCCCTAGTTCCCATTTCTGAGCTGATTCAGCTTATCCTGCACAGACTTTGGAAGCGCGCGGCCGATCTCGCTTCGAAGATTTTGATTGTTATGATGAGAAATGAAAGTGGTCTGCACTTTCTTGTCTTCATTCACTGCACGGATGAGATCATCGACAGCCACACGATACGCCCCATTCCCAAGAACCTGGCTCTGTTCCGGTCCATCCGAAGTGACAACGTAGATCGAGCGGTACTCCTCCCTGCGATCATAGGACTCTTTTTCGATATAGCTGTCAGCCGTCATGCGGCTCGGTGTGAAAACAATAGTGAAATTTTTCCCCATCTTTTCGATCCTGGCCTTATTCGAGCTGCCCTGTCCATCGAAGACGACGATCATCTCCAGATTGTTGTGCGCCCCGTAGTCTTCCAGAAGATCAATCAGCTTCTTGCGGCTTGACTCGAGGTCCTCCCGGTCAAAGACCTTCGGAAGCCAGAAGATCACGTTGTAGCCATCGACCAAGTATAAATCTTTCATAATACGGCTCCTTGCTATTCAGTAACGGATGACCAAAGATCGGATGAAGCGGGTGACGGGCGGCTCGGCCTCTCTCACGCCGGAGATCTGTCACTCACCTCTCTGCTTCGCCGCCTCATAAATAAGGAGCGCAGCTGCCACCGAGACATTGAGAGAAGAGACCTTCCCTTTCATCGGGATACGGACACAGAAGTCACAGAGTTTTCTCGTCAGAGGAGAAACACCTTTCCCTTCCGCGCCCATGACGATGACCAAAGGTCCTTTCAGGTTGGCTTCATAGTAGAGGCTTTCCCCATCCATATCCGCGCCCACGACCCAGAAGCCTTTTTCTTTCAGCCCCTCCAGCGTCTGACGGATGTTTCCCGTCTGGCACACCGGAAGATAGGCAAAGGCTCCGGCCGCTGTCTTCATGGCTGCCGCCGTGACAGGCGGGCTCTTGTGCTTCGGAAGGAGGACAGCCGCCGCTCCCGCGCACTCTGCCGTGCGGACAATGGCGCCCAGATTTCTCACATCCTCCAATCCGTCCAACAGAATGAGGATGGGATCTTTTCCTTCCCAGTCCGAGAGCACTTTGTCAAGTTCTGCATATTCATACGGTTTGAGGAGAGCGGCTGCTCCCTGATGCACGACACCGCCAGCCATGGCATCCAGCTTATCTTCTGCGATCTCAATCACAGGAAGTCCTTTGCTTATAGCTTCTTCTGCGATCCGGGCGAGCCTCTCATCTTTCCGGCCTTCCTTGATGAAGACCCTGCGCACCCGATCAGCCCGCAGGAATTCAGTGACGCTGTTTCTGCCGAAGGTCATGAGCGAGTCATCCTGCACGGGACGAACCCCATCACTGCTTCTCCGCTTCGGCGGTCTTTTCTCCCTGTGCCTGGCAAAAGGAAACCGGCCTTCCGCCGGTTTTTCCCCCCTCTGTTTTCTATTGTTTTGCTTTTTAGTCTGCATGTTGGAATTCTCCTGCCACATACTTCAAGCTTTTTTGGAGGATGAACCGCAGGCGTTCCTCCTCTCCCGCAAGCTTCAGATAGCCAAGAAGAGCTTCAAAAGCAGTGGCTTCACGGTACTCTTCGACAGTCGCACTCTTCGGTACCGTACTCGATGTATTTCTTCCTCGCTTGCATACCTTGAGCTCTCTGTCATTCAAAACTTCGCGAATCTCAAAAAGGATACGGCTCTGCCAGCGTGCCGATACAATTTCCGAAGTCAGTGTCGAAAGGATCTGCACCTGGTAGATACCGGTATGAATGAGTGTATCCCGTATGAAGAGGGACCAGACGACATCTCCCATATAGGCGAGCGTCAGTGCATCCATAGAGAAAGCATCCTGCTCCGTGATGGGCGCAGCCTGCTTTCCCATCTTTTGCACCATCTGTTTTTTCAGAAATAAAACTCTCTTAAACTCCACGTTTCTTCCACCTTGCTCCTGTCGGGGTATCTTCGATCACGATACCGATGTCCCCCAGCTTATCACGAATCTCATCAGCCAGCTGATACTGCTTTGCCTTGCGGGCAGACTGGCGGACCGCAAGGATCACATCCATAAGGTCGTTGTAGTCCTTGTCATCATAGGCCTCCTGCTTCTTCCATTCCTTTTCAAGAATGCCGAGGATATCAAGAATGGTCTTGAAGGTCTTGCCTGCCTTTTCAAAAGCCGCCTTGTCGAATGCGATACCGCCATGGACTTCATTGTAGTATACATTGATCGCTTTGGCGATCTCAAACATAGCACCTGTGGCAAGACCGGTATTAAAGTCGTCGTCCATCGCCTCATGGAAGACTGCCATCGCATGATCAGAAGCATCGGCAAGTACTTTGGAGGCTTCCGTGACTGCACTCCCCTCAGCAGAAGAGAGCTCTTTCACGCGAGCAATGACGTCTTTCAGTTTTTCCATATTCTTTTCCGCTTCTTCCAGACGGTCATCAGAGAAGTCGAGCGGGCTTCTGTAATGGGTGGAAAGCAGGAAATAGCGGAGCGCATCGCCGGAGTATTTTTCCAGCACATCTTTGACAAGGAAGAAATTATTAAGCGATTTGCTCATCTTTTCTGAATTGATGGTGATGAATCCATTATGCAGCCAGTAGTCTACGAAGTGGCAGCCGGTGCAGCCTTCGGACTGTGCGATTTCATTTTCATGATGCGGGAAGATCAGATCGCTGCCGCCGCCATGGAAGTCGAGTGTATTGCCCAGATAGTGGGTGGACATGGCCGAGCATTCGATGTGCCAGCCCGGGCGTCCCTTGCCCCACGGGCTTTCCCAGAATGGTTCGCCTGGCTTTGCCGCTTTCCAAAGTGCAAAGTCTCCCGGATTTCTCTTTTCATCATTGACTTCGATGCGGGCGCCGGCCAGCATATCTTCGATCTTGCGTCCGGAAAGCTTGCCGTAGTCTTTGAATGTAGAAATGTCATAGTAAACATCGCCGCCAAGGACATAGGCATGCCCCTTCTCGATCAGTGTCTTCACCATATCGATGATGTCCTTCATGTGATCGGACACTCTCGGATACATATCGGCACGACGGACATGGAGCTTATCCATGACTTCAAAGTACGCATCAATGTAACGATCGGAGATCGTTTTCCAGTCGCTGCCTTCCGCATTGGCTTTATTGATGATCTTATCATCGACGTCCGTGAAATTCTGTACAAAGGTCACTTTATAACCGATGAATTCCAAATAGCGGCGGATGATATCCCAAGTAACAGCCGGACGGGCATTGCCGATATGCGGATGGTTGTAGGGAGTGACGCCGCAGACGTAGATCTTCGCTTCTCCTTCTTTGATCGGATGGAATACTTCTTTTTCTTTTGTCAGAGTGTTATATACTTTGATCTCTTCCATAAAAGCCTCCTGTTTAATTATATATGGTATTTTTTGAATCGCTGCATAACATGAGGAAGCCGGTCATGCCATCTTCTGATTTTCACGTATAGAAATCATGGCTTCCTCCTATGGCGCCTGAAACAGCTCGATGTTTTTGGCAAACAAAAACCACCGCCTCACAGAGACGGTGGCCCGCTATTCCACTCTGTCGGCCGAAGCCGCGCAAAATGTTTTTATCGCAAACACATCACGGAAAAGGATACTTGCAAAACACCGATCGATCGCAGGAACAGTATTCCCCTGCTTTCCCCTTTTCAGCTCCCAAATGCATTTCCTTACGAATCACCTGGATAGTTTCACCGGTCCTATCCTCTCTGAAAAGCTTTTCGAAAGTACTTCTTCTGTTCATCGCCTGCATATGATATTGACAAATGAAGCATCCACAGCTGACCTGGCTTTTGACCCCACACTCGCCTGCTGGAGCTTTAGCTACCCGGCGCTCGCCTCTCACAACTCACTCTCTCGGTTTTCCCGGCAGGACTTACTTCTAAACCGCACCATGCTCAGCAGCCCTTTTGACTGCGTTACGTGGATCGTTTTGGCTGCGACTGCCATCGACTTTCAGCCACAGACCTGTGATGCTTATTGATTATTATAGATGGAATAGGGATATTCTGTCAAGGGGATTTCGTGACTAGTAACTAGTGACTGGTAGCTAGGGATTAGGAGAAAGCGGTGATTGAAATAGCGCAGTTGGTACACTGACCGTTCTGCAAGGAAGATCTCTCGGCTACGCTCGAGATGACGACGGCGCGAAGAGCTATCAAAATTCTGCGGCGCTTCACTATTATTTGCGCCGCACCACCATTCCGCATTTCTCATTTCTCATTTCGCATTCAAGCAGAACCAAAGGACGGCACTTCCTCGGGGCTAACCCTGTAACTTAAGGAAACACTGATTCAATCGCAGAGTCAGCTTCTACAAAGATTTTTATACACAGCTTCGTCATAGCCTTCCTTAAATAGCTCGAACCTGTCAATCAGTTGTTTTCCACGCCGAGCTCATGCTCTACGACGGAGGCAATGTCATCAATGATCCGTTCAAGCTGATTGATCTCCTTGCCCTCCCCCATGACACGGATGAGCGGCTCCGTGCCGGATGCACGAACGAGGATGCGACCATCGCTGCCGAGTTCTTCTTCAGCAGCACGGATGGAGTCACGGATGAGTTCATTGTCTTCCCAGCCATTCTTGCTGTAGACCTCGACATTTTTGAGGATCTGTGGATACGTGACCATAAGGTGATTGAGTTCAGACATGGTCTTTCCGGATTCACGCAGAACCTTCAGCGTCTGCACCGCAGTGATGAGACCGTCGCCTGTCGTATTGAATTCAGGGAAAATGATATGGCCGGACTGTTCACCGCCGATGGAGTAGTCATGCTTCAGCATTTCCTCAAGAACATAGCGGTCGCCCACCTGTGTGGATACCGTCTGACAGCCGTTTTCCTTCAGGGCTTTGCCAAAGCCAAGATTGCTCATGACAGTGCCGACCACCATATTCTCATGAAGACGTCCTTCTTTCTTCATCTGGAGGGCATTGATGAGCATCAGATGGTCACCGTCCATGACCTGTCCTTTTTCATCGACGAAGAGACAGCGGTCTGCATCGCCGTCATTGGCGATGCCGCAGTCCGCGCCAAGCTCCAGGACCTTCTTCTGCAGTGTCTCGATATGCGTGGAGCCACAGCCGTTATTGATATTCACACCATTTGGTTCATGGAAGATCGCAGTGACTTCTGCCCCAAGCTCTTCCAGCATCGCCGGCAGGAAATCACTCGCTGCGCCATTCGCAGAGTCCGTCACGATCTTAAGACCTTTGAAATCGCCCTGCACAGTCGAAAGGACATGCGCTCTGTACTTATCGGCCAGCTCGGGGCGGTGCGAGATCACACCGATCTTATCCCCTGTCGGACGCGGAATCTCTTCATCATGACGAAGGATATTTTCGATATCTTCCTCAGTCTCATCCGGCAGCTTATAGCCATTTTTATCAAAGAACTTGATTCCATTATCTGGGAATGGATTGTGCGAAGCAGAGATCATGACGCCGGCATCATAGCCTTCCGTGCGGGTGAGGTAGGCAATGCCCGGTGTCGGAATGACGCCTGCAAGATCGACATCAACGCCAGATGCACAAAGACCGGCAGAAAGAGCCGCCGTCAGCATGGAGCCGGAAATGCGAGTATCCATACCGATCAGGAAGCGATGCTTACCGCTGGCCTTGCAGAAGTACGCGCCTGCCGCGCGTCCGAGCTGGTACGCCAGCTCCGGCATCAATGTGGAATTTACGAGTCCACGCACACCATCGGTACCAAACAATGTAACCATTTTATTTCCTCCCAATAATTTCTTGATAACTTTCGTATTCTACCGCGAAGGGACCATTTCGTCAACAGGGTGGGAAATGGACGCCGGAGAAATGCGGCTCAAATTGCAGGATCCGGCAGGACCGGTGTCTCTTTAATCCTTATCTATTTCTATCGTGACAGTCGTCTGTGAAACAGTGGTACTGCCGCCTGCGGGCTTCGGGATGGTCACGGTCTTCCGGATCGTATCCCTGGCCCCTGTGACGTCGATAGGATCAAGACTCAGTACACTGTTTTTTTCGAAGTAACTGATCGGCGCAGTCAGTGTAGCGACAGGCGGATCAATGGTGATCTTCCCCACCTTGTATCCTTTGGCCGGTTCACCTGTCGTTTCCGCCTTCATCGGCAGGTTGCCGATCCTTGTTTCCTCTTTCATCTTTACATTGATGCGGACCTGGCTCGGCATCACATCAAGACCGGTGACGGTATTGCCATCTGCATCAAGTACATTCACACTGTCAAATTCCACAAAGTTCTTGTCCTTGCCGGATACATTGACAGAGACCACGGCGCGATCCGCCTCTGCGATCTTGGAAGAGCTTCCCGCAATCGTGATCGTGTCCGGTGTCGCTTTGCGGCTTTCGACTGAGAAATTCGCATCCGGTGTACCGAAGACTTCGATCACGGCAGGGAGTGTCTTCACGGCATAGGTGTCGATATTGAGGTCAAAATACTCCGGCGTGACCGAGATGACGGATTCATCCCCCGGTACGGAGATATGGATCTTTGTATTCGGGAAATCGCCATCGGTAAGACCAGAAAGGTCCACATAGGCTTTGATGTTATCTGAACGCATATAGACCATATCGCTCCTCGGCATGCGGATCTTTGCCTTGACTTTGAGAGGCACATTGGTCGCCACCAGCGAGCGATCCAGATTTCTGACTTCCACGGGGACCGTGTAGGTATTCTCCACCATCGGATTCTGTTCATTCATCACGTACACCCAAAGGGCGCAGGCTGCGATCAGACAGAAGATTTTGGGCAGCCACCACTCATGTTTGGCAAATCTCATTTCAGGGGGCTCCATTTCTGTAATACATCACTGACATTCTTCGGCTTGCCTTGCATCAGGTAGTTGCGAAGGATATTTCTAAGGCTCTCTGCATCCTGACCACGATAAATATGACCACCATAGGTGTAGGATACGATGCCTGTCTCTTCGCTGACGACCACCACGACACAGTCTGCCTGTTCGCTCATACCGATAGCAGCTCTATGGCGGGTACCCAGTTCGGAAGATAGGCTGTGATCGCGCGTCAGAGGGAGCAGACAGCCTGCCGCCATGACACGGTTCTCACGGATGATGACCGCACCATCGTGCAGCGGGGTATTCACGATGAAAATATTCCCCAAAAGCTCCTTGGACACCAGCCCCTCGATGCGAATGCCCGTATCGATGCGATCATCGAGACCGACGCTTCGCTCGAAAACGATAAGGGCGCCGATCTTATTCGCGGACATGACCATGGCCGCATCGACGACATCGTCGATCACGTGATCCCACTCGATCTCATTCATCATGCGGGAGGAAACATAGAATTTCCCGCGACCGATCTGCTCCAGCGCCCGGCGCAGCTCCGGCTGAAAAACGACCGGAAGAGCGACGATGAGGACAGTCATCAATTTATCCAGGATCCAGCTGACTACATGCAACTGCAGCCATCCCGCCAGCACGGTAAAAAGCCCGAGAAATACCAGCCCTTTCAGAAGAGCTGTCGCTCGGGTATCCCGGATCAGGATGTAAATACGGTATAAGAAAAAAGCGACTACCAGGATGTCCAGCACATCCCAAAGCCGCATGGTCATAAAGAGTCCCTGTATCTGACTTGACATAGTAGTACCTCATAAAAATAAGCAGAGCGATATCGCCTTCGGAGAGGCCCGCCTTTGAAAACAATTTCTTCAGGCTTACCTAGGGAAACACTGATTCAATCGCAGAGCCAGATTTAATCAGTGTTTCCCTAGTCTCATTTTATCATGAATCACTGCACGTGAAAAGAGGAATCCGACGTCCGGACTCCTCTTGCCGACACGCTCCCTCATCGCTGTCTTTCGGAGAGAACGCAGGCTGTCTATCACTAGCAGCCAAGATGTTTCGCTTTTTCATCGAGCTTTGCTTGGATGCGCTTACCGGTCTCTGTCATCGCAAGACCAGCGCGGCTGGTTTCCTTGAGCTCGACAGGAAGCCTGCGCCCCACATCCGCCATGGCAGAAATGACTTCATCTGCAGGAATGGCACTTCGGACCCCATTCATGACCATTTCTACCGCAACCAGAGCGTGGACGGCATGGAATGCATTCCGCTTCACGCAGGGGACTTCGACAAGTCCGCCGACCGGGTCACAGACCAGACCCAGGATATTTTTCAGCGCGAGTGCGAAGGCATCCGCCATCTGTGCATTCGTCCCACCCAAAAGGTCCACAGCCGCCGCTGCCGCCATCGCAGCCGCAGTGCCGCATTCAGCCTGGCAGCCTCCGACCGCCCCTGCGATCGATGCCTTCTCTGCCACGACCTTACCGATCACGCCTGCCGTAAAAAGTGCTCGTGTCATGTCATTCATGGTGGCATTCACTTCTTCCGAGACCGCAGCCAGTACCGCAGGCAGAATGCCACAGGATCCTGCTGTAGGGCACGCCACGATGCGATACATCTTGGCATTCGCCTCCGCTGTCGCAACGGCATATGCCGCCGCGCGCTGACAGGCCGGAGAGAGGAAGCGCATCTTGCCTTGGAAAAGTCGATTGGCATCGCCTCCGACGAGGCCGCTCGAAGACTTCGCCGTATCGGACAGTCCTTCCTGGATCGACTGCCGGAAAATAGGGATCATATTTTTCATACGTTCCCAGACGTCTTCAAAAGACTTTCCACTCTCCTCTGCCTCTTGGCGGCAGGCAAGCTCCCCCGGAGCACAGTGCGCCGCATCAGCAGCAGCAAAAAATTCAGATAATGTATGGTAAGTAAGCATGGTCGTCTCCTTGGAATAAGTAGCTGTTGGTTCAATAGGTTCTGAAGGGAGGGCAGGTTTAGGGTTCAGGGTTCAGGTTGATGAGTTCAGGGTTGTGGTGGCAGCTTCGCTGCAAAATATATATTTGCGGCGAAGCCGCCACCTTCATTCCTAATTCCTCATTTAAGCCAAAGCTTTCAAACGGAATCACGAAGCGGCACTCCCCACGGGCTACCCCCGAAGTTTGAACGCGGGAATAAGTGGCTAGGGATTAGGAATTGGGGATTAGGAGTGACTAGTGACTTAAATGCCATCTTCGGGCATCCCATCTATACGCCGCGGCGCTTCCATATTTTTATGCGCCGCACCACCACTCCTCACTCCTAACTTCTCACTCCTAACTAGAAAACGCAAATCTTTCAAACGAAATCAAAGGACGGTACCCCCACGGGCTAGCCCTAAATAATATCCATTGCCATTGCGTACACGATGTTGGCATTCGAGGCGGCGATCTCGTCAGCAAGCTTCTGCGAGACGCACTGGTCCGTATGGATGATCATGACTGCTTCATCCCCTTTTCCCTTGCGGAAAAGACGCATATTGGAAATATTGATCTCTTCGGCAGCGAGCGCGCGGCAGACCTCAGCCACGATCCCCGGTACATCGTGATGACGTGTCAGGAAGGTGTACTCTTCTCCCGTGATCTCTACAGGATACCCATCGATTTCTGTGATCAGTACACGACCTCCCCCCAGCGATCGTCCCACGACCGTCACATGCGCGCCATTTTTGCCGTGGGCTTCGATCTTGGCCACATTCGGATGCCCCATGTCATCTTCGGAAAGGGCAAAGGAGATCGGGATCTCCTTCTCTTCCGCAATGTGCAGTGCATCACGGATGGAGCCGCTGTCCGGCGCATAGCCCATCAGCCCTGCTGCCAGCGCACGATCGGTCCCATGACCTTTCCCCGTTTTTGCAAAAGAACCATAGAGTGTGATCTTCGCTTCTTTCAGAGGTTCTCCCAGAATGCGGCCTGCGACCTGCCCGATGCGTGCCGCTCCTGCGGTATGTGAGCTGGATGGCCCGATCATGACGGGACCGATGATATCGAAAATTCCCATTTCTCATTCTCCTTATCCTATAACTGTAAAGTCAGTCCGGGAAGTACAGGTGACTTTATTCCATAATAAAAATCTGCCCCAAAGGGCAGATCTCCTTCAAGCACAATCGCCCCACGGGTGAAATCCGGCATTGAATCAATGATACATGTAGTTGTCTAGTTTTCAAAAGGCATTGCCCGATCGCCTGCCACATCACATCCAATGGCTGAGGTCGAAGTCTTCGCCAATGGTCTCACGGATGCAGATCTTGGCGATGTACATGCCCATGAGTGTCAGTGACGAACGGCGAAGGAGGCTCGTATCCCAGGCATCCTGCAACTTGACCAGATCCGGAGAAATGCGGCCAAGGATATAGTTCATTTCCTTCCTGTCATACGGCGCCGGACGAGACTCTGCCAGTGCCTGCAGGGTACTTCTCATGACGGCATCCTCGATGCCAAGATCATCCAGAAGTGATGTCAGCATGGCTTCGTCGACAGCCGCCAGCTTGTAGTAGGAATTATACAAGCTATTGACAATGACACCGGCCGGCCAGGAAGGACGCACCGCTTCCAGCTCACTCTTCATGCAGCCGCGGAAGGCAAAGACGAAGGGATATGAATCATGCAGCACCTGTCCGAAAGGATCCTCTTTATTTTCAAGAGAAATGCAGTGCAGGTACTCGAGCTGCTGATAACCGCTGTATTCGTTCGGAAGCTCGCCCACAAAGGGCGTGATGTACTTTTCTGTATATTTTTTGAGGTGCAGGGCATCCACGTTATCCGTATTTCTGGAGTAGTGGAAAATGAGCAGCAAAGACAGCGCGTGAAATCCGGTCTCCTCCATGCGTGGCATAGCTTTCAGCGCATCGTAGGCAAGGATGGTCTTTGTATCCGACCTGTTTCCATGCGCCACATCCGAGAAAGCATCCGAGACCATGGCGAGCACGACCGGTGTCGGCATCATGACATAGGTGCGCTGGGCATTCTGCATCGCTTCCTGCACCATGATATGCGTCAGCGTATCCACCAGCTCCCGGTCGCTCATGGCGAGCTTCTCGATGAGATGATGTGTCACTTTGCGTGTATCCTGCTCTACCGTCCGCGATACAGCACCGTAACGGTTCAGGAAATGGCGGACAAAATACTCCTCGAGCGTATCCACCTTGGGGTGGTCCTCCAGGATCTTGGGCGCAGGCTCCGGCGGAAAGGGACTCTTTTCCGCAGAAGCCACAGCTTCAAAGGGCGCTGTATTTTCAAAATCCTTTTTGGCAAAGACGCGCGTCTTTTCTTCTTCGGCATCGTCCTTTTCGATGATCGGAAGGATCTCTGTCGCATCATCGACGGCAGGCTTTCCGGCGATCGGAGAAGCGGCTGCTTTTTCTTTAGAAATCGTAGGAATTTCCATGGTCTTATCCAGATCGGCCATGATGGGTTCCGCATTTTTCTTCTTTCCGGGCAATCCGAATATCATGAGACAGGTGACCGCAAAGAACAGAAGAACGACCCCGGCAAGGACCAGGTAGGGAATGATAAACATCGATGCTCCTTATATACTCTCTTTACTTTATAAAATCAAATCAGTTACATGGTATCATATTTTCCTTTTGACTTCAATCATATACGAAGGGAGGTTCACCCGTGAAGAACCGCCATTGACGTGCGAAGGCGGTTCTGCAGCTTCTTGCAGGCTGCCTTTCTCAAACAGCTCGATGCTCACGTTTTTTCCACACTCTTTGGCATCTCTTGAAAGCAGGGATAAAATGGCTGCGTGATCGGATCAGCCCTTCCCGAGCTTCACTGCCTTTGGGGTTCGAAGCTCGGCAAAAGCATTCCACGGCTTATCGTAGATGACCAGACACTCCGTCACAGAGTCATAAGCCGCTTTGGCAAGGAATGACCCCAGTTCGGAAAACGGACCTGCATCCGTATAGCGCTCTGCCCCGATCTCCGTCACAAGTGTGATGCCGTCCGTCCCTGTTCCTGTGGCTGGGCATCCATTATTCACATCCGCAATGCCCAGATCTGAAAGCGCTGCGCTCTTTCCTTCTGTCAGCGTGATGAAGCTTCTCGCCATGATGCCTTCGGGAAGACTTCCATGGATGAGGACCATCATATTGATGGTGCCGACAGGTGCAAAGTGACCATCCCTCTCCCGATACAGCGGCTTAGACGATGCGCGGCAGGCTGTCTTTTCCACGCCTCCCGTGGTCACGATCTCTACCATAAGATCTCCGGATGTGAAAACCTTGTGCGAGTACTGATACACCTTTGCCGCCGTCAGAAGCGCACTGGAGGTTTCCGGATCGGCCCCCTCCTTCTCGATACAGCGTTTCAGGTATGCGGCTACCGATCCGCCGGGAAAATCGGACTCTTCCCCATAAAAGGTTCTGAGTCGCTGATTCATTACAGCTCTCACGCGGCGCAGACCGCCGCCATAGATCGCAGTCGATAGTGAGAGATGCTCTTTGTCAAAGGAGATCAAAAGGCTGTCCTCGCTGACACGAAGACGGGCTCCCGGCACGGCGAGAGAATGGATGGTGGGATACATGGGCGTCGACCTCTTTTCGATGAATGAATGGGCAGAAACACGGATGACACCCTTCCCGATGTCGTCCGTATTTCTACGCTTCATTATATCACGAGCGATCAGCAGCCAGAGCGCTCCCCCGCATGGCCCCTTATTTCCTTATGGACAAACCCACACGCCTTTGCTATGATAAGAGCAAAATATTTCTGTTTTAAAAAGGAGTTGGTACGGCTATGCCCTATGACGAGCGGACACTTTGTGAATTAAGCGAATCTGCAGAAATCACCCCTATAGGAATCCAGCTGGAAGTGAATGCGGAAATTTTCAATACGCTTCACAACCTGCTTTGCACCATGCGAGAAGACAAAGACATCTCCCCTTCTGATGAAGCACGCCTCTATAAACTTTGGCGGCAGACCATCCATGAAATGTCACTGATCGAGCTTCGGAAAGGCCGCGGCCTCCCCATGTCCGAGCAGATCTCGATGCTGCGCGAAGCCTATGACATAGAGACTAAGTACATGGCGGACCAGATCTTCCGTCCTGTTTCCAGCGTACATCTGACAAAAAAACTCATCGAGAAGGAACGTGCCTTTGATGAAGAAGAGATGAATGCCTTCTTCCGAAAGACCATCTGGCCATCTATCCGTCAGGGAAAGAAAGGCGGGCAGAAGCATCCCACCGCCTACATCATCGCAGGACAGCCCGGCTCGGGCAAGACGCGCATGTCTTCCATGATCATCGAAGAGTATGATGGAAATATCGTACAGTCCATGAGTGATAATTTCCGCGGTTTCCATCCTCGTTATAAAGCTCTCATGAAGAAGTACGGGCAATATTGTGCCTATTTCTCCATGGCTCAGGGGCAGTATCTCTCAGACCTTGCCATGAAGCAGGCCGCCGTAGAACGTTACCACATCCTTCAGGAAGGATCTCTGGAAGATGTCTCCCACACAAAAGAATACATCCGTTATCTGAAAGAGCGCGGCTATACCATCTGCGTGCTCCTCAGGGCCTGCCCCAAAAAGGAAAGCTGGAAGGCCATCCACCAGCTCTTCCTGCAGCAGCGTCTGAAAGCACCCGGACTTTCCCGTCTCATCACGAAAGAACAGCATGACAAGGCATGCCTTTCCTTCCTTTCTGCCACCAATGACCTCATTGCACAGAACTTGATGGATCGGCTCATCATTAAAAGCCCCAAAGGGCTTCTCTATGACAGTGACGATATGCCCACAGAACGAGTCAGTGAACTTCTTGCGAAGCGAATGACAAAATAAAAAGAGGCCGAAAGGTCTCTTTTTTTACGCGCCGCAGCAAGAAATGCCGCCCGTGAATGAAACGTCCCTCTCCCACTTCCCGTCTTTCCATGGCATCTGTTTTCCCTGTATATCTCAAAACTCCTATGACTCCCAAATCTCACCTTTCCCAGATCGCCGCCTCGCTTCATCTGGATGCCTGCGGCGCATGCTCCGCTTCCTTAGACAGCACACTGAAAGAGCAGCTTCAAAATGCCGGTCCCATCCCCTTTGCGCCCTCCTCGCTTGCAGAAAGACTGGATCCTTCCGCGCTCCTTAGAGATGCACGCTCCTTCTTTGTGATTCTATTTCCATACAGACCTGCCAAAGAAGAAGAAGGAAATATCGCGCTCTATGCAAGGCCCATGGACTATCATAAGGTCATCCACCGCTATCTTCAGAAAATCATAGAGACTGCTCGCCCGTCTTACCCCGGCGAGCAGTTCCTTCCACTCGTGGATACCTCTCCCATGGTCGACCGCTGGCTCGCCTACGCCGCCGGGCTTGGGTTCTTCGGAAGAAATCACTGCCTGATCCATCCGACATACGGCTCCTTCGTCACCATCGGATCCATCCTGACCACACTGTCACTGACACCTGATGGGCCGCTCACAATGCATTGCGGCAGCTGCCGCGAATGCCTCATCCATTGTCCCGGACACGCCATCGGAGAGAAGCGGCTCGACCCCTTCCGATGCAAATCCTACCTCACGCAAAAGAAGGAAGAGCTCTCCCCGGCGGAGATGCAGATCCTGCAGCGGACACCCTACATTTTTGGCTGCGATGAATGCCAGCGCTTTTGCCCCTTCAATCAAAAAGCCCTCCCCTCTCCGCTTCCGGAGATCCATGAGCATCGGATCTCTACACTGACAAAGGAAGAAATGGACACCTATTCCAACCGCGCCTTCGACAAAGCCTTCCGTTCCTACGCCTTCGCCTGGCGCGGAAAAAAAATACTTCTTAGGAATTGGAACATCGTAAACGAAAAAGGGAAAGAGGATATAAACAGCAGCCGGTAAGAGAAGCTCAGCCTTTGCCACGCAATTGTATCTATTTGCAAAAACGTATATAAAACGTATATAATAAGATGATTGATTATTATCTCTCATTCAGTTTCCAAGGAGGTATCATGGAAGCGCTCAACGCTATTGTTTCAGAAATCAATGGATTTCTCTGGTCCTCGGTGATCATCATTCTTCTGGTGGGTGCCGGGTTCTACTTTACCGTCCGCACACGCGGCGTACAGATCCGCTATTTTACAAAAATGTTCTCCCTCATCACAGAGAGTGCCGGCAAAAAGACCGCCGGTAATGAGATTTCTCCGTTTCAGGCCTTCTGTGTCAGCACGGCATCCCGTGTCGGCGTCGGCAATATTGCCGGCATCGCCATCGCTATCACAGCGGGCGGTCCGGGTGCGATTTTCTGGATGTGGTTCATCGCCATCATCGGCTCAGCGACAGGCTTCGTAGAAAGTACGCTCGGACAGATCTATAAAGTCCCGCGCGAAGACGGCACCGGATTCCGCGGCGGCCCGGCTTACTACCTGAAAAATGGTCTCGGGCATGGTCTGTGGGCAGCGATTTTTGCCATTCTGATCTCTGTCACCTATGGCATGATTTACAACTCCGTCCAGTCGAATACCATCGCACTCGCACTTTCCTCCTCTCTGGGACTTGACCGCATGCTCATCGGCGGTGTCGTCACTGTCCTCGCTATGGCTGTCATCTGCGGCGGCATGGGCCGTATCGCTCGCGTCACGGAATGGATGGTCCCGATCATGGCCGGCATTTACATCCTGATCACGCTTGGCATCATGCTTTTCAACATCACAGAAATGCCCCGCGTCTTTGGCATCATTTTCCGCGATGCTTTTGACTTCCAGGCAGTCTTTGGCGGCGGCATGGGCGCTGCCGTCCTGACAGGCTTCAAGCGCGGCCTCTTCTCGAACGAGGCCGGCGAAGGCTCTGTACCGAATGCAGCAGCCACAGCAGACGCCAGTCACCCGGCTGTGCAGGGTCTCATCCAGTCCTTCGGCGTCTATGTCGATACGCTCTTCATCTGCTCTGCTTCCGCATTCATCGTCCTCCTGACAGGCGACTATACTTCGACCGGTCTCACCGGCATCGAGCTCATCCAGTGGGATCTTGCCCAGTACTTTGGTCCGATGGCTCCGAAAGCCGTCTCCATCCTGATCTTCCTCTTCGCCTTCACCTCCCTCATCGGTAACTACTACTATGGGGAGATCAATATCGGCCACCTGACCCAAAAGAAATGGCCGCTCAATCTTTTCCGCGTCTGCATCGCTGTCATGATCTTCTGGGGCTCTCAGGCTGACCTCCCGCTCGTCTGGAATCTCGCCGACCTCTTCATGGCTTTCATGATACTGACAAACGTCACTGCCATCCTCCTTCTCTTCCCGCAGGCAAATGCGTGCCTCAAAGATTATGAACGTCAGCTCAAGGAAGGCATTCAGACACCGTTCTTCCATAAAAATGTCCTCCCCAGCCAAAAAGGCATCTACTGGTGGGATAAGGAAAACAACTATAAAGAATAATCTGTATTTGAAAAACCGCGCTGCCCTTCGGGAGCGCGGTTTTTTGGTTTTTTTATCTTACGGATTGCTTCTTCTATCAAGCCTCCCCTCTCCAGAGGCTTCGGTTGTTTCATGAATCGCACGGGTTCTTTCCATCCAGAAGCTATCATGGATCACTGATGCCCAAAAGCGGCAAGGGACCTCCTCTTTTACCCAAACAGGAGCCTCAACGGACAGCGGTCCCACGCGTTTATCGGCGGCTGACGATCCACACAAAAAAGACTGCGAATACTCGCAGTCTTTTTTTATACCACCTATGCTTTTGATCTCTTTTCTTCGCGCGAAGACGCATTTCTGGAGCTTCCGGTATGTTCATGCCATGTGACCCAGAGAGATGTCGCTACGCACACAGAGGAGTAGGCCCCGGAGATGAAGCCGATCAGCATGACCAGTGCGAAATTTCTCGTGGTATCGCCGCCGAAGAAGTAGAGTGAGGCCACGCAGAAGAGCGTCGTAGTCAGTGTATAGAGGGAACGACGGATAGTCTGATGAATGGAATCATTGGCCAGTTTCGCAAAGCTGTCCGTCCGGCGATGGGTATGAATGGCTTCACGAATACGGTCGAAGATGACGACGGATTCATTCATGGAGTAACCAAGGACCGTCAGGATCGCCGCAAGGAAGGATGCATCGACTTCCAGATGGAAGAATGCAAAGACACCGAGCACCATCAGAATATCATGGCAGATCGCTACGATCGCAGACAGTGCGATACGGTGCTCAAAGCGGATAGACATATAGAGAATCATCGCACCGAAGGACAGGATGACATTGAGAAGTGTATTCTTCGTGACCTCAGAACCGATCACGGCACCGACAGTCTCGATACGCTTCACTTCGGCTTCGCCGACTTTATCCTTCACGTGAGAAACGACCGTCTGTGCTTCTTCAGCAGAGAGGTTTCTGGTACGGATGATGACGTCATCGCCGGACTCTCCCTGCATATTGCTGCCGGAAAGCTGAATGGTCGCTGTTTCAAGACCATCCGTACGAAGACCGTCACGCACCTCTTCTACCGTGACATTCTTGGGAAATGCCAACTCCAGAATGGTGCCGCCTGTGAAATCAATCCCCCAGTTGAAACGGAAGAGGATGATGGACACAACGGAAAGAATGATCAGAAGTCCGGAAAAGCCGAACCAGAGCTTTCGTTTACCGATAAAATCAAAGCTGTTGAACATTATCTATCGTACCCCCTTTTTCCGCCAAACCACCAGGGGTTATGGATCCAGTTCGCATCAATGAGGAACATGAGCAGCGTACGGCTGACAGTGATCGCCGTGAACATAGATACAGCGACACCAAGACCGAGCGAAAAGGCAAAACCCTTCACCGTCGCACTGCCCAGGAAGAAGAGGATGCAGGAGGTGATGATGACAGTCATATTCGCATCAAAGATGGTGACAAATGCACGTTTGAAGCCGGACTGGACAGCCAGCCTAAGCATCTTGCCGGATGCGATCTCTTCTTTGAATCGTTCAAAGATGAGGACATTCGCATCGACCGCCATACCGATGGACAGAATGACGCCCGCCACACTTGGAAGCGTCAGTGTCGCATGCAGCATATTCAGGATGCCCAGAAGGATGAGGACATACACAAGAAGTGCCACATCCGCGACAAAGCCGGCCATACGGTACACGGCCAGCATGAAAATAACGACCAGAGAGAGACCGATGGTGAAAGCCACAACGGACTTATCCTTCGAGTCCTGTCCAAGAGACGGACCGACGGTACGGACTTCCATGACGGAAACCTTGACCGGAAGCGCACCGCTTCGGAGAAGGATCGCAAGATCCTTCGCTTCTTCGAGCGTTCTCTGCCCAGTGATGACAGCGGAGCCGCCGGTGATGGCTTCATTGACGACCGGATTCGTCAGGAGCTCTCCGTCGAGATAGATGCCGATATGACGGCCGATATTCGCCGCAGTGAGGGCGCCGAATTTCTTTCCCCCCTCATCGGAAAATTCCAGAGCAACGAGCGGCTGCTTGTTCTGCCCCATCTGTTCTTTGGCGTTTTTCAGGTCTTCCCCCGTCAGCTTGACATTGCCTTCCTCATCCTTGAACTGGAGGACTGCGGTCTTGCCAATGGTTTCGATGGCCTTCTGCGGATCCTTTTCACCCGGCAGCTCGATGATGATACGGTTCGCCCCTTCACGCTGGATGATCGGTTCCGTCAGACCCATTTCATTGACACGCTTCTGCATGATATTGATGACCTGCGTGATCGCCTCATTGGTGACCTTATTTTCTTCGGTATCCTCAGCCTGCATGACGATATGTGTGCCGCCCTGCAAGTCAAGGCCCTGACGGATATGCCCAGCCAGCCAGCCTACGCTCGCAAGGAAAATCCCGATAATGGCCGCGATAACGACCCAGAATCGGATGAGCGCACCGCTTCTGACGCTGCTGTTCCTTTTCTTTTCCAAAACTTCAACCTCTTTTCGTGATGATACTTCGTTTTTCTGTAATGATACCGGCCATGCACTGGTCGAAGGGCTCTTCCGGGAGGAAATCTACGACTTGGAAATCCCAGAGAGTCATGATCCTTTTTTCATAGGAGATCTTTGCCAGATACCTGTCATAGTATCCGGCTCCCATCCCCAGGCGCGCGCCGCTCTCTGTCCCCGCAGTCCCCGGTACCAGGACTAGATCAAGCATGTCCGGCGCTATGGCTTCATAGCCCTTGGGCAGATCCCTAAGGCCATACGGTCCTTGGATGAAATGCTCCATATCCATGAGACGTCCCGCCTCCATCTGTTTTCCCGGCAAACATACCGGGATGTATATCTCTTTCCCATCAGAAAGAGCGCGGCGGATGAAAGGATCGAGATCGGCTTCTCCCTTCATAGAAAGATAAGCCATGATGCGATGGGCTTTCTGATACACAGCTGACTCGCAGATCCGATCCGCCAGAGCAAGGCTCATGACTTCCATGTCAGTAGCAGAAAGAGCCCGCCGTAAGGCGAGCATCTTCTGGCGGATTTCCTTCTTCCGTGTCACGGAAGGAGTATCCGTCTCTATCATTTCTTTTCCTCTTTTTTGTCTTTAGAAGCGTCTTTATCTTCGACCTCGACGACTTCCTCGACCACTTCCGTGCCGGCATCCTTCGGATCATCCACTTCGACGACCTCTTCCACCACTTCGGTTTCCGGTTCGTCTTTGTGCTTGGTCTGATTCATGACCTGTTCTTCCGAAGCAGCACCAAGGGCAGCTGCACCGGCTTTCTTGGCGGTCTCTTCGTCGATGAGCTTCACATCACCGTGCTGAATAGCGGTCTTTTCTACTTTGATGATGACCTTCGGTGCGATCTCCAGCTCTACGTATTTGTCACGCAATACTTTGATCGTCCCGTGAATGCCTCCAGCCGTTACTACATGATCCCCTTTTCTCAGGGACATCAGGAAACGACCTCTTTCCACCTTCAGCTTCTGCTGCGGGCGATACATGAAGAAATACATAATACCGACCAGCACCAGAAATGGCCATGCCAGACTGACGAAATTCATTACCTGTTCCATTTGATTCACCTCCGTCAAATCATATAGTATTTATTTTACCATACTTTGATGATTGTTGTCTGTAGTTATTTTCTAATTATGTGTCAAAATGTTGTAAAGGGAGCCGGACTCACCGATGATAGCCCGCCATGAAGCTCTCTCTGAACTCCGTGAAGTTTCCATCTATGATCGCCTGTCGCATATCACGCATAAACTGGAGCAGGAAGAAAAGATTGTGTATCGTCACGAGGCGGAAGGCGAGAAGCTCTTCCGACTTGTAGAGATGACGGATGTATGCACGGCTGTAGTGCTGACAGGTGTAACACCCGCAGCCCTCCTCGAGCGGTGCCCAGTCCTTCTCATACTTCTTGTTCTTCATATTCATGCGGCCGGAATGCACCATGGCCATGCCATTTCTGGCAACACGCGTCGGGAAGACGCAGTCGAACATGTCGATGCCGCGAGCCACGCCTTCGACGAGGCAGTCCGGTGTACCGACACCCATGAGGTATCTGGCTTTATTCACAGGCAGGAACTGGGTGGTGTACTCCAGAATGTCATACATGAGGTCATGCGGCTCACCGACCGAGAGCCCGCCGATCGCCATGCCGTCAAAGGGCATAGAGGAGATCTCGAGCGCGCTCCTCTTCCGAAGATCCTTGTACATACCGCCCTGCACGATACCGAACATGCCGCGATCCGTGCGGGTATGCGCCTTGATGCAGCGCTCTGCCCAGCGCGTCGTACGCGCCGTGGAATGGTCGGCGTAATCATAGTCTGCCGGATAGGGAATGCATTCATCGAAAGCCATGGCGATATCGCTCCCCAGATCCTCCTGCGCATGAATGGAAACTTCCGGAGAGAGGAACTGCTTCGATCCATCGAGGAAGGAGCGAAAATGCACGCCCTCCTCTGTGATCTTGCGCATAGCGCCCAGAGAGAAGACCTGAAAGCCGCCGCTGTCCGTCAGTATTCCCTTCGGCCAGTTCATGAAACGATGCAGCTCGCCAGCCTCTTTGATCAGCTCCGTGCCGGGACGCAGGAACAGGTGGTAGGTATTCGAGAGGATGATTTGCGCACCCATGTCTTCGAGTTCTTCGGGTGTGACAGTCTTGACTGTCGCCTGTGTGCCGACCGGCATAAACATCGGCGTTTTGAACGTGCCATGAGGCGTGTGCAGGAGCCCTGCCCGCGCGCCGGTCTTCTTGTCTTCGGCAACCAGTTCGTAGTTGATAACCATAGTTGTAGATCCTTATGATGTCTAAAAGATAGTTGATTAAATTCAGCGTTTCCTTAACGCAAAAACATGGCATCACCGAAGGAGAAAAATCTGTATTTCTGCTTCACGGCTTCTTCATATGCCGCCAAAATGTGCTCACGGCCGGCGAAGGAGGCCATCATCATGACGAGAGTGGATTCAGGAAGATGGAAATTCGTGACGATGGCATCGACCATGTGCCACTGATAGCCCGGATAGATATAGAGCTGCGTCCAGCCGCTGCCGCTCTCAAGGATACCGCTCTGACCAGCGGACTCCAATGTGCGGACAGAGGTCGTGCCGACAGCGATGACACGACGGCCTTCGGCTCTCGCAGCATTCACTTCTTTCGCCGTTTCTTCACTGACCGTGTACCACTCCTTATGCATTTCATGGTCTTCGATATTTTCTTCAGAAACCGGGCGGAAGGTACCGATACCGACATGAAGGGTGACGAAGAGGAGCTTCGCGCCCTTCTTCTTCATTTCTTCCATGAGCTCGGGGGTGAAATGAAGGCCTGCCGTCGGAGCAGCCGCTGAACCCTTATACTTCGCGTACACAGTCTGGTACTCATCATTGTTGCCAAGTTTTTTGTGAATATACGGCGGAGTCGGCATCTCACCGATCTGATCGAGAAGGCTGTCGAAATTGCCGTCATAGTGGAATTCGACCAGACGTCCGCCGAATTCCGTCTTATCCAGCACTTTGCAGTAGCAGTTCTCTGCGAATTCGATCTCTACGCCGGGCAGTGCCTTACGGCCCGGGTTCACGAGGACTTCCCATGTATCATTGCCCTTCGGCGTGAGGAGCAGCATCTCCACCTTGCCGCCAGTATCCTTCTTCTTGCCATAGAGGCGCGCCGGAATGACTTTCGTGTTATTGAAGACGAAAACATCACCTTCGCGGATCTCGTCCAGGATATCACGGAAATGGTGATGCTCCCACTCCCCCGTCTTCTTGTCAACCATCATCAGGCGGCAGGAGTCACGCGGCTCTGCCGGTTCCTGAGCAATCAGTTCTTTAGGTAAATCGTAATTGAATTCTTCCAGTTTCATGAATATATCTCCTTTGTAAATGGGTTTAAGGGTTCAGGTTGATGGGTTCAAGGTTGATGGGTTCAAGGTTGTGGTGACAGCTTCGCTGCAAAATATATTCGCGGCGGAGCCGCTACCTTCATTTCTCATTTTTCCCCCTGAACCACGAAGTTTGAAAGCAGGAATGAGTGGCTAGGGATTAGGGATTAGAAGCAAGCGGTAATCGAAATAGCGCAAATAGTGCGCTGACCGTTCTGCAAGAGAGATCTCTCGGCTACGCTCGAGATGACGACGGCGCGAAGCGCTATCAAAACTCTGCGGCGCTTCCTTATTTTTTGCGCCGCACCACCATTTCGCATTTCTCATTTCTAATTTCTCATTCAAACGAGGCTTTCAAATAGAATCAAAGGACGCCCCGCCCCACGGGCTAACCCTGAACCTTGAACCCTTTCATTGATACCACTTTTCTACTTTTGTCCCCTGATAGTAATGCGCGAGGATCTCTTTGTAATAATCTTTCCCATCGCCGTGCTTTTCCGCCATGGCCTCCGCGCCCCACTGAGAGAGGCCGAGACCATGACCATAGCCATAGCCGGTGATGATGAGCTGATCTCCTTTGAAAAGGATATCAAACATGGCACTCCTGAGGCCAAAGATCTTTCTCATCGTCACTCCCGAGAGGCTCACCCAGCCGTTGCTGCCGCGACAGATGAGCTTCTTCACGCGGCCTGCCGGTGTGCGGTCTCCCGCATAATGGACTTTGCCAAACTGCAGATTTGACAGCTTGATATTCTGTATCTTTCCGACGCCATAGCCGGACGCGCTCAGTTTTTTCGAAAACGCATCCCGCGTCAGCGTGACTGTCCATGGTTTCTTTGTCTGGAGGGAGAGCTCCTCAGGGACGCCCTGCAGGTAAGGCTTTGAAATCCCCCAGACATTTTCGCCATACTCCGTGTAGCCGCCGCCATCCGCATGGAAGAGTGCATCGATCGCTTTCCCGTCAAAGGTGATGACCTCGCCGCGGGTCTCCCTGACGGCTTCATCGGTCGCTTTCGTCTCCACGTCGGCACCTTTGTAGACCTGGCTCTCCACATCATCGGTCACATCATAGCCCGATGCGCGATAGCTATTCCTGTGATAGAGGGCATAGGTCCTCGCGGCAACAGCCTGCGCCTTCAGTGCATCGATCCTCCATGTAGGAATGCTTTCGCTCGGAACGACGCCGCGAAGATATTCCTCCATCGGCACCACATTCACAAGCACCACGCCCTCATTCCACGGAGATGGGATGAGCTTCATCTTTCCGCGATAGCGATTTCCTTTCACCGCAAAGGACGGCTCGGTCTGGACAGGCTCGAGATAAACCGCAGTGCCGAGCTTTTTTCCATTGATGGAGATCATCTGCCCTGCGCGTGAGATGGAGAGCTCCTCCCCTTTCCGATAGGTGCTCACGGTCTTCCCATCGACCGTTCCCCGGCACACTTCGAGCCCGGTAAGAGAGAGGCGCATGCCGGAAGTGAGCCCCACTTCGATCCATGGCTCGTCCATCTGAGAGATGGGTGACGCTTCCTTATTCTCCGCCTTTTTATTTTCTTTCTTATTCTTTTTTTCTTTCTTCTTTTTCGCTTTTTCTTTCTTAGGCTGCTTCTCTGGAGCCGCTTTTATCTGCTTCGCAGATGGACTTGCCAGCGTTTCCTTCTGCCGGATCGGAATGGTCTCTGCAGATATGACTGCCCCTAGGGAAAGAGAGAAACAAGCAGCGAGACAAGCGGATATGATCTTTTTCTTCATATACATGCTCCATGATAAAGGGGAAACGGGCTGATTGATTCAGTGGGCTATCCCTCATGAAATCAAACAACAAAGTATGCGCGTATCCAGCGTCTCCCCTCAATATATCTTCTCCACTTTCGTTCCGGTGAAATAATGCGTAAGGATGGTCTTGTAGTAATCTTTGGCCCCGCCGTGCTTTTCTGCCATGGCTTCGGCCCCCCATTGTGAAAGGCCAAGGCCATGACCATAGCCATAGCCGGTGATAACGAGCTGATTTCCGCTGACAGACAGATCAAAAAGTGTACTGTTCAGGTCATAGATCTGCTGCAGACGATCCCCCGAAACCACCCGATTTCCCTTCGAACCGATAAGTGTCACAGACTTTACGCGTCCGGAAATCCCGCGGTCACTCGCCTTATGTGCCTCTCCGATATGCAGGGCTGAAAGCTTGATCCCCTTCAGTTTACCGACATCCGCCATCTTCATGAAGGAAGAGAGAGAAATCGTCTTCTTCCATGGGGTCGCGTACTTGTCTTCCGGCACGCCTTTGAGATATGGCACTGCCGATCCCCATACGTTTTCACAGTTTTCCGTATAGCCGCCGCCGCTCGCATGGAAGACCGCATCGATCGGCGAGCCGCCGTAGGTGACGACTTCTCCCGCTGTCTCCATGACGGCGCGGTTCGTCACCTCTGTCTCTGCTGATACGCCGCGATACACCTGCGTACGTGTGTCGTCTGTCACATCGTAGCCGGCTGAGCGATAGCCATTCTTATGGAACATAGCATACGTTCTGGCCGCCACAGCCTGTGCCTTGATGGCATCCATCTGCCAGGAAGGGACGATCTCACAGGGAACGACCCCCTTGAGGTAATCCTCCATAGAGACCTGATTCACCAGTGTTACGCCGGAAGGAGAAGCGATGGCCTTGATCACGCCGCGATATTGATTTCCCTTCACGGCAAAGGCAGCCCCGCTGCCGCTGGACTTGAAATAGATCTTGGCTCCCGCGCTTTTCCCATTGACAGAAAGACCGTTCCCGCTTTTAGAGATCGTAAGCCGCGTCCCCGCCGGATAAGAGCCGAGGCTGCTCCCCGCTTCCACATGAAACGCAGAAAGTCCGGTCAAAGAAAGCTCGCTTCCCGACTGAAGCCCGACCTCGATCATCTGCCCTGCGGACTTATTCTGTCCTGCCTCAGTCCTTTTTCTATGGGACTCAGCAGATGGCTGCGTCTTCTTCTGCCCCGTGGTCTTACGGGTGATCACCCGTGGCGATCTATGGATAGTCACCGTAGATTTTCCCGGGACCGGCTGCGTCGCTGCCATGGACGCCGACCCCAAGGGGAGCAGCAGAGACAATGACAACAGAATGACCATGTATTTTTTCATAAACAGATACCTTCTTATAGGGGATTTAGGGAAATGTGGCTGCGGTATGTTCCGCATCACTTTTCCCCTTTCGCAGGAAAGGCTGCTCCGATGTGCTCATAGGCTGCCTCAGTGGCAAGACGGCCGCGAGGGGTACGGGAGAGGAAGCCGATCTGCATGAGATAAGGCTCGCAGACATCTTCGATGGTCGCGCGCTCTTCGCTGACAGCGGCAGAAATGGTGTCGATCCCGACAGGACCGCCATTGAATTTATGAATGATCGCCTTCAGGATCTGATTGTCCAGATCATCAAGTCCGATCTCATCGACATGAAGCGCAGCCAGCGCCTCTGCGGCAATATCCGCCGTGATCGCGCTCCCCTTCACCTGCGCAAAGTCTCTGATGCGCTTCAAAAGGCGGTTCGCGATACGCGGTGTCCCGCGCGAGCGTCGAGCGATCTCCTCTGCTCCGCTGTCCTCGATCTCGATCTGCAGGATGTGCGCTGCACGGGTAATGATCTTTTTCAACTCCTGCGGTTCATAGAACTGCATATGGTTCGTGATGAGGAATCGGTCACGCAGCGGCGCGGAGAGAGAGCCTGCCCGCGTTGTCGCACCGATCAGCGTGAAATGAGCAAGATCGATGCGGATGGAGCTGGCGCCAGTCCCCTTCCCCATGACAATATCCAGAGAAAAGTCTTCCATCGCAGAGTACAAGATTTCTTCGACATTCCGATTCAGTCGATGGATCTCATCGATGAAAAGTACATCGTGGTCCTGCAATGTCGTCAGGATGGAAGCCAGCTCCCCCGGACGCCCGATGGCCGGACCGCTCGTCACTTTAAACTGCGATCCCAGCTCATTGGCGATGATCTTCGCCATGGTGGTCTTGCCGAGTCCCGGCGGTCCATAGAGCAGCACATGATCCAGCGGCTCTTTGCGCGACTTCGCTGCCTCGATGTACACCTTGAGATTCTTCTTGAAGGCTTCCTGTCCGATATAATCGTCCAGATGCTGCGGACGAAGCGTCGTCTGCCACTCGTCTTTTGCGCTTTCTTCAGTGGAAACGATGCGCCCCTTGCTGCCTAGCACCTCTTCCTCTTCACCGCCAAGGCTTTTGATGTATTTATTCTTCATGAAGACTCCTTTGAAAAAGGTTTAAGGAAGCGCTGATTCAACAGGTTTCTATCCTCTGCTCTTCCCAAACTCCCGCAATGCCGCTCCGACGAGCTGAGAAACATTGTCATACTCGCCCGCAAGCCTCTTAAGGACAGGCGCGATCTCTTCCGCCTCATAGCCGAGCGCCATGAGTGCACGCGCTGCTTCTCCGCTCATCCCTTCGTCTTGCTCTGCCGCAGAGACCGCAGGCATCTCCGCTTCGACTGAAGCAAAGACACCAACCTTATCCTTGAGCTCGACAAGAAGGCGCTCCGCCGTCTTCTTGCCGATACCGGGGAGCTTTGTCAGCTGGGTGACATTCTGCGCCTTCACCGCACCAACAAAAGCAGCCGGCGTCATGGCAGAGAGGATGCCCATCGCGACCTTGGGCCCGATCTTGGAGATCGAGATCAAAAGCAGAAAGAGCTCCTGCTCTTCCTGTCCAAGAAAGCCATAGAGCAGGATCGCATCCTCACGGACTGCCATGTACGTGAAGAGCTTCGCCTCCTCCCCGGTCATGAGCTGCTGACGGGTCTTATCGGAAATGAAGATCCGATACCCGATGCCGCCTGTTTCCAGAAAACAGAAATCTTTGAAAAGAGCCGTCACACGGCCTTTGATATATCCGATCATGAGAAACTATTCCTTTACCTATGAAAGAGACCATCAGTTTGAATGGGTCCGCCGGATGCTGCACGGAAAAGGCCGCAAAGGATAACTGGATAATGCCTGAAGGTGACCTTCCAGTCCAGCGATATTTCCTATCCCCCCGGCGTCCAATTCTTATGCTCCAGGCGATAGATCGCGGTCAGCGCGATCGCAAGTGCATCTGCGGCATCGTCCGGATCGATCTTTTTCGTGATGTGCATCATTCGCTTCACCATTTCTATGACCTGCTTCTTGTCAGCGCGGCCATAGCCTGTCAGCTGCTGCTTCACCTGCAGCGGCGTCACCGGGATGATGGGAACGTTCTGGCGATAGCCTGCAAGCAGGATCACGCCGCGCGCCTGCGCCACCTTGATGCCCGTCGTAATATTCGTATTGAAATAAAGTGTCTCTACCCCCATGAACGCAGGCCGATATGTCGCGATGAGCTCAGCGATGCCTTCGTAAACGATGTTCAGCCGCTCAAGGTCGCTCTGGTCTTTGTACGTCTCAATGACGCCGTAGTTGACCGGAGTGATGGTGGTGCCATGCTTCTCAACCACACCGAAGCCGCAGCGCCCGGTACCGGGGTCAATGCCTAAGACGCGCATAATTCTCTCCTTTGCATGCAATCGGTTGTATTATACCATATTTCGCAAAGACACGCAGACGCCAGCGGCGCTCTCCATGAAAAAAACTCAGCCCTCTCGGACTGAGCTTTTCTAAGGAAACACAGATTATTTCGCCAGTTTTTCTCCCGCTGCGATAATATTTTCGATCACCATGGTCGTAGTGACGCTGCCGACACCGCCCGGAACCGGTGTGATGGCTCCGGCTTTTGCCGCAACGGCTTCATAATCTACATCCCCCACAGTCTTTCCATCCACGCGGTTGATCCCCACATCGATGACTGTCGCACCTTCCTTCACCATGTCAGCGGTCACATAGTTGGCATGACCGACGGCTGCGACAAGGATATCTGCCTCTCTTGTGATAGAGGCGATGTCCTTCGTATGCGAGTGACAGATGGTAACGGTCGCATTCTTCGAAAGGAGCATCAGAGAGACCGGCTTTCCGATGACATTGCTGCGTCCGATGATGACGGCTTTCTTCCCATCGATCGGGATCTTGTAGTGATCCAGAATCGCCATGACAGCGCGCGGCGTACAGGCGAAGAGGCCTGCCTTTCCCGCCGTCAGACGGCCCGCATTCGTCTCAGTGAGACCGTCGACATCCTTATCCGGATTCATAAGAGCGATCATTTTCTCTGCACTGATGCCTTTCGGAAGCGGCATCATCATGAGGATGCCAGTGATCTCCTGATCCGCACTGAGATCTGTCACAAGAGAGCCCAGCTCTTCTTCTGTCACATCATCGGAGGCGCGGAAGATCTCTGCATCAATGCCATAGCCCTTGGCGACCTTCTGCATAAAAGATGCGTACATGGCAGACGGCTTGGAGGATCCGGCCAGAATGATGGCGAGCTTGGGTTCATAGTGCTTCTCGCGCAGTTTTGCAAGGCGCAGGGCAAGCTCTTCTTTCAGAGCAGCCGCAGTTTCTTTTCCGTCTAAGATCATTGCCATCAGAAGAGCCCCGTGATATTTCCTTCCTCATCCACATCGATCTTCTCCGCAGCCGGACGGCGAGGAAGCCCCGGCATGGTCATGACCTTGCCGGTAAGAATGACAACAAAGCCGGCGCCTGCAGCAATGCGTGCTTCTCTGACATGGAGCGTGAAGCCCTCCGGCGCCCCGAGCTTAGTCGGGTCGTCGCTGAAGGAGGCCGGCGTCTTGGCGATACAGACCGGGACATGGGCAAATCCCATCTCTTCGATGTGCTTCAGTTCCTTGGCAGCCGCCGGATCGTAAGCAACATCCGCTGCGCCGTAGATCTCTTTCGCAATGGTTTCGATCTTGTCTTTCAGGCTGCCTTCCAGATCATAGAGGGTGTGATAGTGGGAGCCCTGATCAATGGCGGAGAGGACTTTTTCAGCCAGATCCAGACCGCCTTTGCCGCCTTCTGTAAATACATTGGACTCTGCCACTGCGACGCCGACTTCCGCACAGGCATCTTCGATGACCTTCTTCTCTTCTGCGGTGTCAGCGGGGAACATGTTCAGCGCAACAACGATCGGCAGGCCAAATTTCTTCATGTTGGAAATATGGCGCATGAGGTTCGGAAGGCCTCTCTTGACCGCTTCCGGATCGGATTCTGTGAGTTCATTCTTCGCTTTGCCGCCATTCATCTTGAGCGCACGGATGGTCGCAACAAGGACCGCTGCATCCGGCTTCAGACCGGCGAAACGGCACTTGATGTCAAGGAACTTTTCAGCACCGAGATCGGCGCCGAAGCCTGCTTCCGTGATGACATAGTCTGCGAGATGCAGTGCCGTCTTCGTCGCAAGGACAGAGTTGCAGCCATGCGCGATATTCGCAAATGGACCACCGTGAATGAAGGCCGGGACGTGCTCGAGCGTCTGCACAAGATTTGGCTTCAGTGCATCCTTCATAAGAGCTGCCATCGCGCCTTCCGCATGAATGTCGCCCGCAGTGACCGGGGCATTGTCATAGGTGTAGCCGACAATGATCTTGGCAAAGCGTTCCTTCATGTCGCTGATGGAACGAGCCAGACAGAGGATCGCCATGACCTCCGATGCGACGGTGATATCGAAGCCGCTTTCTCTCGGTACGCCATTCGGATGACCGCCAAGACCGACGACGATGTGACGGAGCACGCGGTCATTCATATCCATGACACGGTTCCATACGACGCGGCGCGGATCGATGCCGAGTACGTTTCCCTGCTGGATGTGGTTGTCCACCATGGCAGCGAGAAGATTATGTGCAGCGGTGATCGCATGGAGATCGCCCGTGAAATGAAGATTGATATCTTCCATCGGGACAACCTGCGAATAGCCGCCGCCTGCTGCGCCGCCCTTGATACCCATACAAGGACCAAGGGATGGTTCACGAAGACAGATCATCGTCTTCTTGCCGAGCTGAGAAAGAGCCTGCCCGAGACCGACGGTGGTCGTGGTCTTGCCTTCACCGGCCGGTGTCGGAGAGATCGCCGTCACAAGGATGAGCTTGCCATTCGGTTTCTTTTCCAGCTCTCTGGTGAATTTAAGAGAGACCTTCGCTTTGTAATGGCCGTAGTTTTCCAGTTCCGTTGCCGGGATGCCGATGCTTTCACCGATTTCAGTGATCGGCTTCATTTCAGCTTTCTGTGCAATTTCGATATCGCTTAACATGTGGATCTCCTTTCAAAAAACGACATGCTCTCACAATGGCTTTCCATTTCATTATAGCATAGGTGGGTGGGGCGTGTGCCGGGGGATGGCAGCACTGATTTTTTTCTAAACAAAAACCGTCTGAGCAGAAGTTCTGCCCAGACGGTCGGCGTTTCAGATAGTACAGTACCTGTGGTCATTTCCACTTTACTCCGTCAGCCCTGTCCCATCTCCATGTTGTAACCCTAGACTACCATGGCTCACCAGCTATGTCAATGGTACATTATTGAGTGATAGATCTCTCATTCACTGCAATGCACCCACACGATATCTCCTTTCTTCACATGGATGCCTGCGCCGGGGCTCTGCTTATCCACGAAGCCGCTTCCTTCCGGCGCAAAACCAAGACCTGCTTTGGTGAGCCATTCCCCTGTGTCTCGCATGGACCAGCCATAAAAACTGGGCAGAGGAAATTCTCTCTCCGCTTCGGAGGGCAGCTTCGGCTTATTCGTCTCAATGGATGGGGTGACAGGTTTCGCATGGTTCTCACTGTCTTCGATCGTCGGGACAGCCAGGTAGCGCATGATCTGTGTCATGGCTTCTTTGAAAACCGGAGCCGCGACTTGCCCGCCATAGTACGTACCTGTCGGCGTATCCAAGACAACGAGACAGATGGCCCTCGGATCCTCCGTCGGGCCGAAGCCGCAGAAGGAGGCGATGTACTGGTTCTTGAGATAACCGCCGTGCTCTGCATCAATCTTTTGCGCGGTGCCTGTCTTGCCTGCCATATGATAGCCCGGTACCTGAGCATTGCTGCCGCCGCCCTCGGAGACCTCCTTCTCCATCATGTCCTTCACTTCACTCGCGACCGCTTCCGTGATCGGCTGTCCGATCACTTCCTTTTCCGTGACTTGATAGTCACTGCCGTCGGCATTTTTGATCGAAGCGATGATATGGGGCTTCACCATCTTTCCGCCATTGGCAAGGGCGCTGTAGGCCTGCACCATCTGAAGCGGCGTGACTGCGATGCCCTGCCCGATGGACATGGTCGCAACGTCAATGGGCCGCATGTTTTTCGGCTCAAAGAGAAGTCCCACGCCTTCTCCCGGGAGCTCGATACCCGTCGACCGTCCGAATCCGAATCGCTTCGCATAATCGGTCATCGTTTCACCGCCGGTCAAAAGACCGACATGTGCAAAACCCGTATTGATCGACCACTTGATGATATCGACGAGACGCACGTCACCGTAAGATTCTTCATTCCAGTTCTTGATGGGATGACCGGATGCCCAGACCACACCCGGGTCATGCCAGACGCGCTTCGTATCGTAGGTCCCGGCCGAGAGTGCCGTCGCCGCGATGATCGGCTTGAAGGTAGAGCCCGGTTCATAAATATCGACAACGGCACGGTTCTTGAACTGCCGCTCATCCGCTTTTTCAAAATGATTCGGATCATAGGATGGCTGATTTCCCAATGCCAGGATCTCTCCTGTCTTCGGATCCATGACGATGATGATGCCACCCGTCGCATGGGTCGTCTTCATCGCACGGTCAAGCGCACGCTCCGCATAAAACTGAATATTCTGATCAATGGTCAGGTACACAGAGCGTTCCTTCTCCGCCTTGAATGGAGTAAGTACTGACTTCAGGATCGGATTTCCCCTGGCATCCGTCAAGATCTGCTGCTTATTCGAGCCGCCGCGGATGAGACTGTCAAGCGACATTTCAAGACCGTCGAGCCCCTTGTCATCCATCCCGACAAAGCCGAGAACATTCGCCGCCATGGAGCCATTCGGATAGAAACGACGGCTTTCATCCACGAAACTAAGGCCTTCCCATTTCCTTTCCCTGATGAGATCCTTTACCTTGTCCGAGTCTTCCGGATCCATCGTGCGCTCCAGCCATACGAAGCTCGTATCTCGCGAGAGTCGTTCCTCGATGTCTTTCTCTTTTTTGTGCAGAATCGGTGCCAGCGCCTTAGCCGCTTCTTTGGGAGAGACATTTAGCATTCCCGGATCGCCATAAAGAGACTTCACCATGATGGAAAAAGCCATTTCCTTCCCATTCCTGTCATAGATCGTACCGCGCGGTGAGTAGAGCGTCTGGCTCCCCTCCGTCTGATTCATCGCCATCTCTTCATAGCGGCTGCCTTCGATGACCTGCACCCAGAAAAGACGCAGCACAAGAAGAGCCACCAAAACACTGATGGCTTTCGAGATGTTGACGCTTCTCATGCGCATTTTATTTCTGGGCTGTCCCTGATCCATACGATGATCCTTTCAGAAAAGAAATGGGATCACGGTGCGGGAATGCGGTGAAATACATCACTGGATCCTCATTCTCTTACATACCGTGTCTCTTTTTAAATCGCAGTGCCGCCTCGTGAAGCGCTTCTTCCGTATTATCCAGATCGCCATTCTGCACGCGGAAAAGCAGATTATTCATGCCCTCTGCGACATGCGGAGCAAGAATAGCGGGTACATCCTTCGGATAGTGCAGCTCCTTGCTGGTAACAGGCATACGCCGCGAGAGCTCTGCCATATAGTTGCCGAATGCTTCGTGACCTTCTGTCGCGGAAAGAGGTCGTCCGCAGCCAATGATGTCAGCCTTGCAAAGGTCTTTGAGATGAAGAAAGCTCTCCGCCATCGCTTCAGAAGAAGCGAATACATGGTCTCTTGCGAGCTGACGTACCCATTTCTCCGCATCCGCTTCCGGTGAATTGGCAAAGAAATGGAAACGCATATGATTCTCCACCAGCCAGACCACCTTTTCCGTGAAAGCAGGAGACCGGCGATAGCGCGTAAGGATATCCCTTGCCATCTCTGCCCCCTTCTTATCATGGCCATAGTCCGTGAGCCGGCCTTTCCGTATCGCGCGGATCCCCAGCATCCCCTTGGCTACATCATGAAGCAGCGCTGCCCAGCGTAAAAGCGGCTCCGGGCTCACCGCCTCAAGCACTGCAAGTGTATGATACCATGCATCATACTTATGAAATTCCTTTTGCTGCGGCAGCCCCACCAGATGAGAAAGCTCGGGCAGGATGGGAACTTCCATATATGCTCCTTTTTCCTTGATGCGGCAGGAGCAGCGAGCGAGGCCGCTTCGTACCAGAAGATCCATGCCGCGCGCAGCATGCTTCGAAACGAGCAGCCGGTCCATCTCCTGACGCACACGTTCAAGCGACAGCCCCGAGACCCGAGGGAAAGCGCTCTCCATCCCCTCTACCAGCGAGCTGTCCGCCATAAAGTCGAGCTGAGCCGCAAACCGGCAAGCGCGAAACAGACGCAGCGCATCCTCTGAGAAACGCTCTCCTGCGTCCCCCACCGTCCGCAGACGCTTCCTCTCTATATCCGAAAGTCCGCCGAACTCGTCATAAAGACGGCCGCTGCGATCCATCGCCATGGCGTTCACCGTGAAATCGCGGCGCATCAGATCCTCTTTCAGTGTCTTTGCAAAAGACACCTCACTCGGCCGATGAGCATCACTTCCATACCTCTCACTGCGGAATGTCGTCACTTCGTAATTTTCACCGCCCAGGACAATGATGACCGTCCCGAACCGGCGTCCGCCGCCATCGATCGCTTTCCAACCACGCAAAGCAGCGATAGAGAGCATTTCCTCCGGACGCGCCGACGTGGTGATGTCCCAGTCATGCGGCACCTTTCCCATCGCAAGATCGCGGACGCACCCGCCCACGATATAGCCCTCTTTCCCCGCTTCTTCCAATGCTGCGAGGATCTGCCCGGCTCCCTCATCTATAGCTTGCCCCCGCTCATCACAAGAGCAGGAAGTAAAAGAGCTCTTCGTAAAACAGGAAGAAATCCGATGCAAGAGTCCCACGTGTTTCACCTTCTTTTTCGTATCATTGATTGTATTATATACTCTATCAGAAAGAAGGGAAAGGGAGCAAGCCCCGCTCATGGCGTTGCGCCCTCGTTCTTCCCGAGTCAAGGACGCACGCTCCCTCAGTCAGAAGAGGCCGAAGAAAATCCACGGGAATCTCTCTCTTTTCTCCCATCAGCCCCAGTCAAAAAAGGATGCCTTTCGGCATCCTTTTATTCATCCCTGTTGGGATGTTTCTTCTTATACATCCGATGCGACACACAGCCGCCGATCAGCAGAAGGAACAGCAAGATGAAACGCGTGCTGTGCTCCTGAAAATAAATGAGATCATGTCCCAAGACCACCTCGATCACGACCGAGGGGATCTTTCCGATGAGTGTCGCCTTGAAATGCTCTTTCGACGTCAATTTCGACACCACAGCGACCGCTGTAAAAAGGATATTCGGCGAATAGGGGATCGCCCGCGTAAATATCATATGCTTCACGCTGCTGTATTTATCGAGCTTCTCGAGCATATGCCGCTTCTCAATGAAGCTTCTCGCTTCCTGCCTAAAGAAGATACGCCCGATATGAAAACTCAGCTCGATTCCCAAGACTTCCCCCAGCCAGGAGATCACCAGTCCCGGAATCAGACCAAAAAGAGCTCCGTTCACTGTAAGAAAGGGGATCGTCGGGATCCCGAAGACATTACAGAAAATCAAAAGCCCAATACTCACCGCAAAGGCTCCATAGCCAAAAGAGGAGATATAATCACCTAAGCCATCAATATCCCCCGCCAGTGTCAGCTGAATCGTCTGGTCATAAAATTCCGGGTAGTACGTCTTCATCACGAATACAGAGACCGCGGCCGCAATGACCAGGATCAGTACCCCGATGAATTTCTTATATTCATCTACCATGCTCTACCCTTTGGCCGCCCATAGATCCAGAGGCATCACAGCAGGGCAGCGTCGCGGCGATACATGTATATAAAGATTTCTACAAATATTTTTTACAATTAGTCTTATACATTATAATACATCACGCCGAAATATGCCAATACGGATTCCCCGGCGAGAGCCGCCCCGCAGATGGGTTTCCCACAGGCAAGTAAAGAGAGAAGGCAGGTCACTTCGATGGGGATTTTAGGAGCCCTCAAGCGCTCCTTCTGTCCCAGAGAGGAAAAGATCTCTGCTTTCACGCCAAATGACCAAGAGGAGGGATCATGACAGGCCATCAGATGTCTCTTAGTCATGAGTCCCTCTTCTTTTCATCTCTTCCCCTCATATTGTATAATATAGTTATCCATGGAAGGGATGACGATCATTTTAACTCATCATTCCTTCAAGATCAGATTTCCAGAAGGAGGTCTTTTATGAAAGGATATATCGAAGTCTATACAGGCGACGGAAAAGGGAAAACCACCGCTGCCATCGGACTTGCCGTCCGTGCCGTCGGTGCCGGAAAGAAAGTCTGTTTTATTCAGTTTATGAAGTCACTCGCCTATTCCGAGCAGAAGATCCTGCAGAGACTTCCGGGCCTGACGCTCATTACTTTGGGTAAACCCTATTTCATTGCAAAAGAAGGTATGCTCTCAGAAGAAGAGATCAAAGCCTGGGGCTCCGCATTGCGCGTCTACCCCGCAGGGCATCCGCCGAAAGAATATCGCGACATGGTCCTCAAGGGGATCGAGGATGCGGTCAAAGCAGTCTCCAAAGACTATGATCTCGTTGTTTTAGACGAATACAACATGGCTTATTGGTATGACCTTGCGACCGAGGCGGATACGAAGCGCATCCTCGCCGCCAGAAGCCCGGACTGCGAACTCGTCTTCACGGGAAGAAATGCGCCAAAGATCATTCTTGACGCCGCCGACCTCATCACAGAAATGAAAAAGATCCGGCATTACTACGACAAGGGCGTGGAATGTCGAAAGGGAATAGAGAATTGAGTTAGGAAACGCTGATTAAATCACAGAATCAGATTTTATATGGATTTTTATACATAGCGTCGTCGACATCCTCCTTAAATAGCTCGCTATTCGCGCCCTCTGTCTCCTCGCTCTGTATAAAAACCCAAGAATGAAATCCAATAACGATTTAATCAGTGTTTCCTTAGAAAGTCTTGTAGAAACGCCCCTTGAGCCCGATTGATTTACAATACAAAACGAAAGGATACCACCTATGCTTACCATTCATGGCAAAAGTATTTCCGGCATGGTCACGATCGGCCCGCTGCGTATCTTCCGACACCAGCCGATGGATTTCGCCCGCACAGAGATCGAAAAACCGGAGACCGAAGTCGCACGCTTTGACTCCGCGCGCAATGCAGCCGCTGTCAAGATGAAGGAATTCTACCAGGAAGCCATCTCTCATGTCGGTCTGGATAACGCTTCTATCTTCAAAGTCTATCAGCAGATGATGACAGACTCAGAATTCGTTGACGCGGTCAAGTCTATCATCCGGAAGCAGAGCGTCAATGCAGAGTACGCCATCCAGCAGGCGGAGCAGAACTTCACCCGTATCTATGAAGCAGATCCGGATGACTATGTCCATGGCCAGATCGCTGACCTTGCCGAAGTCGCACGCATCCTGCTTCGCACACTCCGTCAGAAGCAGGCACTCTTCTCCTCAGATGAACCCTGCATCCTCTATGCGGATGACCTCACACCAAGCGAGACCATTCAGATGGACACGACAAAGATCTTAGGCTTCGTGACGAAGGAAGGCACTCCGACTTCACATACCGCGATCCTCGCCCGTGCGCTCGGCGTCCCTGCGATCGTTGCGACCGGGACGGATGTCGATGCCACCCACGATGGGAAGACCGCCGTCATCGATGGCTTCTCCGGCGTTGTCTATCTCGAACCGACACCGGCTATCCTCTCCGGTATGAAAGAGAAACAGAGCCAGAGCATCCACCTGAAAGAGCTCCTACAGCAGTTGAAGGGCCTTCCGAGCGAAACGATCGATGGTCACCGCATCGAGGTCGCAGCAAACGTTTCCTCTGCCTCCGACCTTTCTGCCGTCCTCAAGAATGACGCAGAAGGCATCGGCCTCTTCCGCAGCGAATTCATCTACATGGGCCGTGAAACGCTGCCGTCGGAAGAAGAACAATTCAATATCTATAAGCTTGCGATCGAGACCATGGCCGGCAAGCGTGTCATTATCCGTACCCTCGACATCGGCGCAGACAAAGAAGCCTCCGCTTTCCATCTGCCGAAAGAGGATAATCCGGCGCTCGGTCTGCGCGCGATCCGCATCTCCCTGAAACGCCCAGAGATCTTCAAAGTCCAGCTCCGTGCCATCCTCCGTGCGAGCGCCTATGGCAAAGCAGCCATCATGTTCCCGCTCATCACTTCCGTTTGGGAAGTGTGGAAGGCGAAGGAGATCCTGACGGAAGTCCAGATGGAGCTCGATAAGAAAGGCATCGCTTACGACAAGCAGATGGAGATCGGCATCATGATCGAGACACCGGCTGCTGCACTCATCAGCGACAAGCTCGCGAAAGAAGTCGACTTTTTCTCCATCGGCACGAATGACCTCTCGCAGTACACCTTGGTCGTCGACCGCACTAGCCGCAACCTGACTGATTTCTTCAATCCGCATCATCCTGCCGTCCTAAAGCTCATCCAGATGACGGTAGAAAATGCACACAAAGCCGGCATCTGGGTCGGCATGTGCGGTGAGCTCGGCAGTGATCTCTCCATCACGGAGACCTTCCTTAAGATGGGCGTCGATGAATTCTCCGTCGCCCCCTACTCCGTACTTCCGCTCCGTCAGCAGATTCGCGGGATCGACTTGAGAAAATAGCAGGCACCGGGAACATACGGATCCGACCAGACTCTGCGATTGGCTCAGCAGTTCCTAAAGGTGCAGAGGGCTGGTGCGGCGAAAAAACACACCGCGAAGATCTCCAATGATCACTTCCGCTCCCTCAACACTTTTTCTCCGTATGCGCATCAAAAAAGACACACGCGCCAAAATGATATGATCCCCCTAAAGCAGACAAGGTAAATAACCAAACTGCTTTAGGGGGATTTTTTTATGCGCTCCGGCAGAGAAGCGGCGGGAAAGGAGATACCGGACAGCGCCTTCCTCCAAGGCCTGTGGCTCTCATCCCGAATCACCCGATCTCAAACACCACGGTGACATGGCTATGCAGCTTCGTGTCTCCGGGGGAAAGCGGGGTCGATTCTTTGGCATCTGCTGCCGCGCCTGCCATCATGCGTACATTCATCGCGCGGTACGGGGTGACATCGGCACTGTCTTCATTGACAGAGATCACATTCACGACCGAGCGGCCCAGCGTGCCTGCCATGATCTGTGCCTTGCGAAGCGCAGCGGCAGTCGCCTGCCGCAGGGCTTCCTCCTTGTACTCCTGCGTCTTGCTCACAGAGAAATCCACGGAGTCGATGCGGTTCGCTCCGGCTTCTACGGCTGCATCCATGACGGCGGCCGTTTTATCCAGACGGCTCACCACGACCTTCATGGAATTCGTGCATTTATATTTCTTCGACTTCACGCGGCCCTTATCATCATAGATATTCTGCGGATACACATTGTAATTCTGCGTCTCGATCCTTGACGCATCTGCACCGGCGGCAATGACGGCATTCCGCACATCGGTCATGATCTGGGCATTCTCACGAGCCGCATTCTTCACCTGCGCCGACTCTGTCTCCACAGAAAGGTAGATGGCAGCGGTGTCACTCTTTGCCGTGACCTCTGCGCTCCCCGATACGGTGAGGCTCCTGCGCGGCAGCTCCTCGGCCTGAACTGACATAGACGAGAAAAGCAGCATCCCGGCTGCTGCGATGGCGATCCATTTCTTCTGCATAGGTCTTCCCCCCCCTTTAAAATTGACTAACAGTCATTTCCTTCATTATAGGGAAAGAAACCAAGTTTGTCAAATAGAAGGGAACGGGTTCAGGGTTCGTCCCTGGGGCGTATCGCCCTTTGATTGCGGATGAAAGCTTCGCTTGAATGATAAATTAGAAATGAGAAATGGTGGTACGGCGCATTTCGTCATCCTGAGCGGAGAAAAACGTCGTATGTAAAGGAAACGCTGATTCAATCGCAGAATCAGATTTCATATGGATTTTTATACATAGTGTCGTCGACATTCTCCTTGAATAGCTCGCTATTCGCGTCGAATGTCTCCTCGCTCTGTATAAAAAATCCAAGAATGAAATCTGATAACGATTTAATCAGTGTTTCCTTAAAAATAGCTTATCTGAAATAGGAGAACTGAGTCGAAGGATCTAAGCGCCGCGAAGGTTTGAAACTGGCGGTTTTCTCGTATCGCAAACCTAATCCCTAGCCACTAATCCCTAGCTACCAGTCACCAGTCACTAGTCACTAGTCACTCGAGGCTCCTAATCCCTAATCCCCAATCCCTAGCCACTAGTCACCAGCCACTCCTGATTCCACATCCTCCTCATCCATCACACGCACGCCCGCCTGACGCAGCGCCTTCGCAAGGAGCCCTTGGCCCTTGATCTTTTTCCCGCTGAATGTGCCGTCATAGATCTCATGGACCCCGCAGGTGGGACTTTTCGCCTTGAGGATCGCACACTCGATCTCTTCCCCCGCAAGCGCTTCCAGTGTCCGTGCGACGCCTGCGCGATACACGGCATCCAGATCCTTCCCTTCGCAGGAGATCACACGTCCCTCGCGAAGCTCCACCGGCGGCCGCGGGACCGGCATACCGGCGGCGACCTCCGGGCAGACAGGGATCACCTCTCGCCCCTTCACATAGGAGATCACAGCTTCATTCCGATTGTTTCCGCCGCTGTACTTGCAGTTTCGCCCCAAAAGGCAGGCGCTGACGATGATCTTCTTCATAAAGACTCCTTTGGTAAACAGATTCTATGGGTTCTAGTATTGCGTTTTCTAAATCACTGGCATGTAAGTCAACTTCCGAATCAAGTGAGGAGTAAGGAGTGAGGAGTGAAGGTACGGCACATAAAATCAGGAAGCACCGCGGAGGTTTGAAACTGGCGGTTTTCTCGTATCGCAAACCTAATCCCCAGCCACTAATCCCTAGCTACCAGTCACCAGCTACCAAAAAAGCGGCGCCATACGAACAGTGCGCCGCTTTGCTTCATTCCATCCCCGTCGCTCCCAGCATGACGGCGAGATCATAGAGATCTCTGCGGAATGGTTCTTTCTCTTTTTTTGCCTCTTCGTAGGGAAGAATGCGCACGCGGCCTCTATGCATACCGATGAGCGCTCCGGTCTCTCCCCGGAGGAGCGCAGTCACCGCGCACGCGCCCAGGATGGAGCCGAGCTGGCAGTCTCTGGCCGTCGGCTGACCGCCGCGCTGGATGAAGCCGAGCGTGGTCGTACAGACGTCGATCTTTGTATGCTCTTTCAGCCACTCCCCCAGCGAGCGGGCATCGCCCGCGCCTTCCGCACAGATGATGATGCTGTTCGTCCGTCCCAGCTTCATCTGCGCCTCGAGGCTCCGTGCCAGCGTCTCCCGTTCAAAGGGTACCTCCGGCACCAGGATGTACTCTGCTCCGCAGGCAAGGCCCGCATCGAGTGCGATGTGTCCCGCGAAACGTCCCATGACCTCCACAATGGCGGCACGTTCGTGGGCAGACGCACTGTCGCGGATGCGGCTCACGGCAGAAACGACCACGTTCACCGCCGTATCATGACCGATGGTCTCATCCGTCCCATGCATGTCGTTATCAATGGTCCCCGGTACCGTCACTGTCGGGATGCCGAGATGCGTCAAAACCTCTGCCCCCTGCACAGAACCGTCGCCGCCGATGACAACGAGCCCGTCGATGCCGTGCTTCCTTAAAATATCCGCCGCTTGGATCTGATTCTTCCGTTCAAAGAAAGCCTGACAGCGCGCCGTGCGCAGCATCGTCCCGCCGCGCAGCACGATCCCGCCCACAGACGCCGAAGTCATCGGCGTGATGTCTTCATCCAGAAGTCCTGCATAGCCACGCTCAATGCCATATATCTCGGCGTCCATGGCAAGTGCCGTCCGGACAACGCTTCTGACGGCTGCATTCATGCCCTGTGCATCACCGCCGCTGGTCAGTACAGCCAGTCGTTTCATGATAGTTGCCTCCTCATAGATAAGAAATCAGAAATGGAAGCTGCGCCCTTTATCACAATCTCCGCTCAGCGAACTCCACATGATGCTGGTCCAGATAGCGGGCGATCAGGATCGCGGTCTGCTCCGGGTGGCAGTTGGTCGTATTGATGACCACATCCACACGGTCGCGCCACTTCGCCCATTTCCGCAGCATCTGCCGCACATAGCCATCCACATCGGAATAGTCCATGGTCGGGCGCTTGCCGATGCGGCGGCGCACCCGCTCTGCAAGGCGGTACGGCTTCGCATAGAGCAGCACCATCACGCCATGCTCCGCAAGGAGGTGAAATTTCTCTTCCGTCATGGGGTAATTGCCCCCCATCGCAATCACCGCTTCATGGTAGTAACGGACGCGGCTGATCACCTGCATTTCCTTTTCCGCGAAGGCCTCTGCCCCCGCATCGCGATAGAAGTCGGCGATCTTCATCCCCGTATCCCGCTCCATCATGCGGTCTGTGTCCGCAAGCTGCCAATCCAGCCCATCGGCCAGGATCTTCGCCGCTCTGCTTTTACCGGTCCCCATCGGACCGATCAGTACGATATTTCTCTTCTTCATAGGTACCTCGGCTTTGAAATGCAGTGATCTCAATCGCAAAGGACAAGACCGTCCCTTCCCGTTTCAATCGAACGAGCTTCACCGCATTCCACACTTCTTTGCTTTTTATTATATCAAAGCCGCGGACAATTTGTGAAAAACTGCCAGTGCCAACTACATGAATTTTATTAAAATTTCCATCCTTGTCCTCTGATATCTCTTCCACGGAGACGCCTGCCTCCTCGAGCAGCTTCCCATAGGCCGAGGCCGGTGTCTTTTGAAAGAGCGAGGAAAGGAGATCCAGATGCGCCGCATCCCGCTCTGCGTGCCGATACGACAGCAGGAGCTGATTCTCCGCAGCCATCCCTTCCGCCCTCTCCCGCAGTTGCCCCGCCTCCCGGAAAAGAAGAGCGCCGGACAAAAGGAGCAGCAGTGCCAAAAGCCCATACATCAGTGCGTACTTCGGATCATGCAGAAATCGGGATGCCATGGCGTCTCCTTTCGTTTCAAGGTTCAAGGGTTCAAGGGTTCAACAGATTCTACGGGTTCTACGGAGGTAGTGGCGGTATGAAAGAGAGTGGGAAGGAGCGTCTCAAGTCGACGATTTACGAAAGCACCCTATCCACCGCTGACGCGGTCCCCCTTCCCCGATGGGGAAGGCAAATTAGTAGCGGCTACGCCGCAAATATTTATGGGGCGATGCCCGAAGGCTGGAGGATAGAAGTCAGATGTCTGGCGTCTGATATCTGATGTCTCCCAGTCTCCTAGTCTCTTGTCTCTCACCAGCTGCCCCTTCCCGCTCTCATACCCGGCAGAGTGCCTTCTCCCATTCCCTGCGGAAGATACCCGCCTTCCGCTTCACCAAGGGAAGCTCACGGCCGCCTTCGAGCGTCAGTGTATCCTGCCCGATCGCCTTCACCCGCTCCGCATTGACGAGTATGCCGCGCCCCGGCGAAAGGAAATGGAAAGCACTCCGTCCCCTGAGCCTTTCCGTCAGGGAAGAGAGCGTCGATGAAAGGCAAAGCTCCTCGCCGCCGGAAAGATACAGGCGCTGCACATGGTCTTCGGAGATCACCGCTTCTATGTCTGCCAGCGCGACCGAGCGCCAGCCATCGGCAGTCTTGAGAAGCACCTTCCGCCGCCAGCTCCCCTCCAGCGCGGAAAGACAGCGATCGATGGCCTCTCTCACCTCCGCCTCCGTCGCTGGAAGGAGCAGGTAGTGCTGCGCCCCCAGACGGAAGGCAGCGAGCGCGCGGCTGTCATCCTCTGCAAGAAAGACCATTTCCGTATCACTCCACCGCTCCCGCACATCGGCTGCCGTCTGCATCGCCCCCTCGGGCAAAAAGGACAGATCCCAAAAGAGCAGGTCGAAGCGCTCCTCCCCGCGTCGCCAGTCGCCCAGAAAGGCGTAGCTGTTGTCATACGACACGCAGGAAAGCGACAGCCCCCTGGAGCGTGTCATCTCTCCCAGAAAACGCCGGATGAGTCCGGCCGTCTCTTCGCTGTGACTGATAATCCCTGCCAGAAGCATCGCCACTCCTCCTCTCTTGCTTCTTATATTATAATAGATCATATATTTTTTGTTCAAGGCAGAGAGCCTCCTTGCCCCCTCCGCAAAGGAGATATCTCATCCGCCTTTGCTCTCTGTCAACAGAAAGGATCCCTATGTCCTCCTATCTCACACCGCTTCTTGTCGCTTTAGGCGGCGCACTGGGCGCACTCACGCGATACACCGTCACACTGCTTGCCGCCTCCTTTCTGGGAAGCAGCTTCCCCTATGGCACGCTCCTCGTCAATGGAGCCGGCTCTTTCCTGATCGGTCTCCTCGCCTTCTTCTTCACCCAGCACTTCCCCTCCCCCCTTGCTTCTGCATTTCTGGTGACGGGATTCCTAGGCGGCCTCACGACCTTCTCCTCCATGGTGAATGAGATCATGCAGTTTTTCCTTGCCGGTCACCTTCTCGAAGGATGCACCTACCTGCTCTCCCAGCTCCTCATCGGACTTCTTGCCGTCTTCGCCGGATACCTTCTCATGAGCCGGGTCAGCCTGTAGCTTCCCGCAGCCAAAACGCCCTCCCCTGCCAATGGCAGGAGAGGGCGTTTCCTTAGGAAACACTGATTCAATCGCAGCGTCAGCGTTTCCTTATTTCAATTTCTCAAGCTCCATCATAGCCTTGTACACCATATCGAAGGTGATATCATACGGCTTCACACGCATATCCTTCGTGTGCAGGCAATTCTCTACCAGCTCATCCGGATGCGCGGGATCGATGCCGATGTCAGAAAGGCAATGCGGAAGACCGATGGACTTTGCAAAGCGGTAGATCTTATCCCGTTCTTCGATCTGTCCATCCATCGTCAGCATGACCTGCAGGCCGTAATTCACGACCGCGCCGTGCAGATGATTTCCCTTGTGCGGCGTGCGGGTATGGCTGTTGTAGATCGCATGCGCCAGGCTCGAGTCCAGATCATCCTCGATGCATACAGACGCCATCCCCGGCGCCACGATGATGGAAAGGATCGCCGGCTCCAGTGCATCCGTCACGATGCCCTTATCCACCGCTTCGAGCGCCGCCTTGCCATACTTCAGGATGCCGGGCGCTACATTCTGCGCGTTTCTGACGCCCGTCTCCTGCACCCATGTGAGATCCATGCCGCGTGCGGAGAACGGCACCTCGTACTGCTTCGCCAGCGCATCACCGAGACCGGCCCAGAAATATTCACGCGGCGAATGTGCGATGACCTCCGTATTGATGAACGTGTGATAGGCATTGCGGTCGCGATAGATCGAGCCCTTGAAGCTGTGATCCGGATGGTACATGATGCAGACCGCCGTGACGGACGCACAGTTCGACGCAAGCGTCGGGAACGTGAAGAGCGGCTTCTTCAGAAGATGCGTCGCCCACTTCGCCGTATCCGTCGCACGGCCGCCACCGACCGCAAAGACCATGTCCGCCTTGCGGATCTCCGGGATCCTCGTCAGCGCCTCTGCATTTTCAAAAGTCGCGTCATCCCCGTACTGGAAGCTGCCGAGAAGCTCGATCTTCCCTTCGATCGCCTTGCGGATCAGCGGCTCCGCTGCCGCTCTCGACTTCTCACCGCCTACAATGACCGCCGTCTTGCCATAGTCCAAGCAGATATCCGGGATGGCATCATATGCATCGACCCCGATCGTGAAATGAGGGAAAAATGTACTTTTCATAGGAGTTCCTTCCTTTATACTCATAGGTAAAATTTTATGTGAACTATTATAAGCAGGAAGAGCGAGAGATGCAAGAGAGGCGGCAAGGATTCCAGTGGCGGCTTCGCCGCTATACATGAATAGCCTTCCCCTCGAGGGGAAGGTGCCCCGAAGGGGCGGATAGGGCACCGGCGGCATGAAAGAGAGCGGGGGAATGCGTCTCAAGTACGTCGTTTATGAGAGCACCCTATCCACCGCTCTGCGGTCCCCCTTCCCCATGCGGGGAAGGCTTAGGCGGAGCGCCGCTCCGCGTCGATTTTTGTAAACGGCGATGTCCGGAAGTAGCATTCAAGTCACTAGTCACCGTTTCTCCAGATACCTTTCTGTATTATAGCACAGGCGATGAGTGAAACAAGAAAAGGCGATACGAGAATACCATCTTCTAAAAAATGGCGGCGAAGCCGCCACCTGAACCTTGAACCCTGAACCCTGAACCAAATGAAAGCAAAGTAAAAAGGGGCTGTAAAGAAATGAGAATTCATTTCTTCACAGCCCCTTTTTATTTTGAGGAAATGAGAATCCCATCCCTGGTCAGGCGAACATGATGAGGAATCCGGTCATGATGCCGGCGATGAGGGTGAGGGACGGGTAGATGTGTTCATAGTTTTCACGGGAGAAGACGGAGCGGTGCGTATGGACGAGCGTCTTTCCGTGTGCCTTGTGATGGACGCTCTCCGGTGTCATTTCAGATAGACGGAGAGAGAGCGCGCGCATGAAAGCCCGGGTCTCTTCCATGAGATGACGGAGCAGGGAAGGATTTGGGACGAAGTGGATTTCCTTGGCCATCGCCAAAAGAGAGCTTTCGATGGAAGAGGTGAGGCGCGCTTCGCGATCTCCCGTGACGCAGGCTTTTTCAATGGCAGTGTAGCGCTGGAACATCGTTTCCACGTGCGCTTTCGTCAGCTTTTCTACATAGCAGCCAAGAAGCAGGTAGGACCCGTTCAGATCATGCTCGAGGGCGAGCATTTTGAGCGCAGAGGGCAGGGAAGACAGCGTGCTGGAAAGACCTTTCAGGATCGCATCAGTGCAGCCGAAGCCGCTCTTGTGGTGACGGATCATGCAGCGGGCAATGTAGAGACGGTACAGGGTATACTCAAAGGAGAGAGACTGTAGCGCATCCTGTTCTGCCAGAGACAATTCTTTCTGGCCTGCAAGGACGGCGCGCTCGATATCATTCACCAGCGAGCCGGTGGAAGTTTTACTGTATGTTTTCATCGCATAGTCTAAAAGCCGCGAGCCTTCATATTCCAAGTAGTCCAGATTGTTCATGGCGGATCCTCCCTCATCACAACAGGGAATGCTTTGCATGATTTCATTATAGAAGAACCTATAAATGATAGCCAATTAAAAATATTTATGATGATTTACAGTCTATCCTTTGCATCTTACCTGCGATAAGCTGCATCTTGCAGAGGGGAATGGAGGACTTTCCCGTCATTTTGCCGCCATGGCACCTGCTTTTCCCCGGTGCCTCTAGCCAAAATCTTTGCCATCCTGTACTATAAAGAGAAATGCAGGAGGGACTATGACACCGAAAAGAATCTCAATCACCATGAAAATACAGATGACCAGAGACGGCCGCCTCTCCGCGGCGATAGAAGAAGACCGCCGGCGTGAAGTGATCACCTCATACTCACAGCTGCTCTGTGGCGCCTTTGACATCGCGGGCGAGCATGAAGCAGAAGTCATAGAGACGATGGCGCGGCTCGCGACCGGACACACCAAGGATGAGCTAAAGAAAATGGCAGAGGATGCCTGCCATGGCGGATCATCAGTATGACCGCCGATTACTAAGGAGACGATCATGGAAATATTTACGATCAAAAAATCGGAGGAGGGCAAGCGCTTAGACCAGTTTCTGATGGAGAAGAAGCACTGGCCGCGCGTTTTTTTCATGAAAGCCCTTCGCACGAAGAAGATCAAAGTGAATGGCCGAAAGGAGGAGGCGGCCTTCCGTCTCTCTGCCGGCGACGAAGTCCGCTCCTTCGTGCTGGAGAAGCGCGATGCGCTGCGTCCTGTCCGCATTCTTTACGAGGATGAAAACCTTCTTGTCGTCTACAAGCCTGCCGGCGTCTTGACGCTTGACGTCACGGGAAAGGAAAAGGATACCATGCTCTCGCGCGTCTCTTTCGCCCTCCTGCAGAAGGGCGGCGTGGCGGCCTATCCCGTGCATCGCATTGATTTCAATACCGAGGGACTCCTCCTTTTTGCAAAGACAGAAGAGATCCGTGACCTCCTCGGCCGTCTCATCCGTGACCGCAAGATCAGCAAGTCCTATCTGGCCATCGTCCTTGGAAAGATCGAGCCGGGACACGGGACGCTCACCCATCAGATTTTCAAGGATGCGAAAAAGAATCAGGTCTTCGTCACGGACGAACCGGTGAAGGGATCGAAGACGGCCATCACCGAGTACGAGCGTCTCGCGTATCAGGGCGGTCTTTCGCTCGTGAAGTGCCACCTCATCACTGGCCGTACCCATCAGATCCGCAGCCAGATGGCGCATGTCGGGCATCCGCTTTTGGGCGATGACAAGTACGGCGTGAAGACGATGAACCGCAGCTACAAGGAAAAACGCCAGCTTCTCTGCTCGGCGGAGATCTCCTGCGACTTCGGGAAAGAGGCCGGGCCCCTCTCCTACCTCGCCGGCACCCGGTGGAGCGTGGGGGACGTGGGATTTGTAAAGAAATACTTCGGGGGACGGTGATGGGCATTTCTCTTTGATTGATTCTTACGGCACACTTTAAAATAAATATATGGTAACGCACAAGACGGATGAATTGTGGATAGATTCATCCGCTTTTTTCATGCTATGATACAAGCAGAACGAAATGTATCTTATCCGCATGAGTGTATCATAGCAGTAAAGGACAGAGAGGTGGAGATCATGGAAAAATTATACGAAGCATTCCTGGATAACTGGGAAAAGCACGCACCGGATTTTTTGCTCTTCTTATGGGGGGCAGGGATCTTCAAGCTCCCTGCTGGCGGAAACGAGCCTTTCGGCATGGAGTAAGCAAAAAAGCCCGATGAAAGACAGGGGATCTTTCATCGGGCTTTTTTATTGGAGAGAAAGTTTGAAAGCAAGGATCAGTGGCGCTTCCCTGTTTTTAGGTGTCGCACCAACATTTCACATGTCTCATTCGAGCGAGGCTTTCGCACGCAATCAAGGGACGGCACGCCCCATGGGCTGACCTTGGCATGCCGTTTCCATACATAAAAGCGAGAACTGAATCGCCTTGGGAAATCAAAATGAGTTGAGAGTTGAGAGTTTAGAAAAGGAGTTTGGGCGATCCAGCTCTCTGTATATAGGATACCAAATGGACAGGACAGATGATGTCATTGTGGGGATTTTTCTGAAAATTATTTCAAAAAAGTTTGGAAAAGGAGCCAAGGGACAGGTCCGGCGGGGGTGGTGCGGCGTTTTTCACCGGCGTTAGTCTCTCACCTTCACATACTCCTCTCCGTCCTCCTTGATGACGGCTTTCCCGCCCGTGAGGTCTGTCAGGAATTTGAGATGCGTCTTCGCCTCTTCGGGAAGGGTGAGGAAGGTCACCTGCACTTCGTCTGTGAAGGCACGGTCCAGGACGCGGATATCCTTGTCTTTGATGTAATTTTCAAAGCCGCCGACCGCGGTGTAGGGGAGGGTCACGGTATAGCGGGCATACGGCGTATAGGTGACGATGGGCGCCGCCTTCACGGCATCGGAGAGCGCGCCGCTGTAGGCCCTTGTGAGGCCGCCCGCACCGAGCTTGATGCCGCCGAAGTAGCGGGTGACGACCGCGAGTACATTCGTGAGCTTTCGCATCTGGAGCACATGGAGCATGGGGTGTCCCGCCGTGCCCTGCGGCTCGCCGTCATCGCCCGATTTCTCAAGGATGCGTTCCGTATTGATGCGCCATGCGTAGCAGTTGTGCGTAGCGTCCTTGTATTTCTTTCTGAGATCAGCGAGTGCCTGCTGTGCTTCCTCTTCCGAGTTGACAGGCAGGATGTGCGTGATAAAGATCGATTTCTTGATTTCCATGTCCTGCCGATAGAGCTCGGCCGGCGCAGTGTAAGGGATAAGCATGATGGGTCCTCGTATGTGTAAATGGTCAGGGATGGGATCGGAGATCAAAATGATACTGGGTCTATTGTACCAAAAAACGACCCGGGCACCAAATGCTTCACAAAAAAACGATAGCAGAGAGCTATCGTTGAAAGGGTTCAGGGTTCAGGTGGCGGCTTCGCCGCATTTTAGATGACGGTATTCCCGTATCGTCA
>ERZ1108170.132-NODE-132-length-60445-cov-4.108544_pt1 | contig 60445 bp, 99 predicted proteins | sample MGYA00403705_ERZ1108170 | MGnify/ENA primary metagenome ERZ1108170 (study PRJEB35170, sample SAMEA104062422) | human gut metagenome | biome: human gut; feature: human-associated habitat; material: faeces | place: Denmark | collected 2012-06-15 ...
GAACACCGGGGACAGGAACACCGGGAACTGGAACACCGGGGACAGGAACACCGGGGACAGGAACACCGGGGACTGGAACAAATCTTCTTGTAATACTGGTTGCTTTAATACAGAAGAACAGAAGATTATGTTATTCAATAAACCGTCAAATATGACTTATAACGATTGGCTTAGATCGGATGCAAGATATTTACTGAATCATATACCCAAAGATGTTGTTGAATGGGTATACGAAAAAGATATGACTGATGAAGAAAAGGCAGCGCATCCAACTTATGAAACAACAGGCGGTTATCTCAGAGTGCTTGATGAATCTGAATGTGCACAAATTTGGTGGGACGGACTGTCGGAAACTGATAAATCCACAATAAAAGCGATACCAAATTTTAACGGTGAGATTTTCGAAGAATGCACCGGCATTAAAATCGGGGAGGTTGGCGAGTGACTGAACAAGAAAAGGAAGATCAGGAGCAGATTGAATACCTGAGAAAATGGAAAGAAAAGAGGGAGAAGAAGCGTGAACACAGACGAAAAGTTAAATTATATGATCGGCTGTTTGCAGGTCGCAAAAGACGAGATGGATCACATGGCTGAATGTGTCGGACTGGAACCAGAAGATTACAAAGATTCTGAACGGTGTGAAAAATACTGGAATTACATCAAATGTACCGGTATGCCGAACAAGTCGCTGGTAAACGATAACCTGCGGAATGTTGCAAGAATGGCGTTCAAGCTGGCAAGGGAGATCGAACATGGACGATAAAGAGGATCTGTCACTGGAACATGACTGGGAATGTGACAAGAAGTGTAATTCCTGCGAAATGCAGGAACTGTGTGAAAAATTAGAAGAAGAAAAAGAATAGGAAAGGAGACGGAGCTCCGGCCGGGCAAAGATATATCGGCTCCTTTCGGAAAAAATGTATATACAAGAAGATGATTTGAAGCTGAACGAATGGCAGTTCGCTCAGCGGAAATATCTGGATTATGAAACTAAAAACCGGTTGACCGACACCAGGATTGTCGAATGGTACGAAAACTGGGGCGGTCAGGTGTATGTAAGTTATTCCGGCGGACTGGACAGCACTGTATTGCTTCACAAAGTCCGCAAATTGCTTGGGAAGGAAGTGCCGGCAGTATTTTCCAACACCGGCCTTGAATTTCCGGAAATCGTGAGATTTGCAAGAAAAGCGGAAGAGTCTGGTGCGTTCGTGACGATCTATCCGAGAAATAAGAGAAAGAAACGCTTCCGTGGAGATAAAGAGGGAGAACGGATTCTATTCAAGGATATCGTAACAGAGTGTGGTTTTCCTCTGGTTTCTAAGGAAGTGGCATTAAAAATACAGAAATTACGGCACGGAAAACTTTCGGATAGATACAGAAATTACTTACTTAATGGTGACGAGCGTTGAAAGTTTGGCGTACTACCGAAAAAGTGGAGATTCCTGCTGGACACAGAATTTGACACGTCCGAAAAGTGTTGCCACATTATGAAGAAAATGCCGTTCAAGGAATACGAAAAGCGTACTGGCAGAAAACCATATGTCGGAACCACGCAGGATGAGGGATTCATGAGAGCACGTCTGTACGCAAGCACCGGCTGCAATGTCTATGACGGAAAAACAATCAAGAGCCAACCGTTAGGATTCTGGACACGACAGGATATCTTGAGATACGTGGTGGAAAATGATATAGAAATCTGCTCCGTATATGGCGAGATCCGGCAGGATGCACAAGGGAACTATTACACGACCGGCGAACAGCGAACCGGATGCATGTTCTGCGGATTCGGGGCACATCTGGAACAGGAGCCGAACCGGTTTCAGAGAATGTCCGTGACACATCCGAAGCATTACCGTATTTGCATGAATCTGGAGAACAATGGTGTGAAGTACAAGGATGCGTTGGAAACATGTGGGATCTGCACGGAAACATGGGAACAGCAGGGACAGATGAGAATAGAGGATTTTTTAGGAACATGAGCATTGATGACAGCTAGGAGCAGCTGAGATTTGCGTAGAAAGGATGGGATTACAAAAAAGTGAAATTTAAACAAAATTATGATTGCAAAGAGGACATATACGGAAGAACTCCGGTGGCATATATTTCTGGAAATGATGCAACGCCACAAAATATCCATGATGCAATCTTCAAAAACGGACTCTGTGGATGCGGATACAAATTCGCAATGGTGCTCGATGAATCGAAAGACGAATACGAACCACTTGAAAAAGAAACGGAACTCTATTTTCTTGACGATATCTTAGAGGAAGTATGTGAATACGCAGGAGTCGAACGAGTAAAAGAATGGTTAAAAAGAAAGGAATAACGAATGCCCGGTAAACCGGGTTGGTGCATAGTGAATGGCGGTGATGTACCGAAAAATTTCAACACCGTGGCTAGAAATCCTGTCTTGGAAACGGGGCGGGATGCATAAGAGCAAACGAATGGTGATCCACGATACGGCAATCGTAGCGTGGTGTTATGAAAGTATGTTGGTTTTCAACAGGAATAAGCAGTTTTGTAGCGTGTTATCTGGCAAAGGATGTGGATGAGATCATCTATACACATGTGGCGAATCAGCACCCGGATAGCCTGAGATTCTTACATGATTGTGAGAAACTGTTAGGCAGAAAGATAACAGTCCTACAGTCTGATGAATACCGGGATGTGGACGATGTGATTGAGAAGACGAGATGCATCAACACTCCATTCGGTGCACCGTGTACCGAAAAGCTGAAAAAGAGAGTACGGATGAAATGGGAACGGGAACATCCAGATCACCATATCTACGTGTGGGGAATGGATGCCGCCGAAAAGAACCGTGCTGCCAGGCTGGAAAGGACACTGACAGACTATGAACACGAATTCCCCCTGATTGAGTACAATCTGACGAAAGAGGAAGCGCACGGGATAGCGGACAAGCTAGGACTGAAGCGACCGATCATGTATGACATGGGATATCGCAACAACAACTGTGTAGGCTGTATCCGCGGAGGAATGGGCTACTGGAACAAGATCCGTGTGGATTTTCCGGAAGTGTTCGCACGAAGAGCCAAACAGGAGCGTGAAATCGGGCATAGCTGCATCAATGGTGTGTTCCTGGATGAGTTGGATCCAACGAGAGGAAATATCAATGATGAAGTCATGGAAGACTGTACGATAGCGTGTCAGCTTCTGACGTGGAACAAATAAGAACTATCTGACAATTGAATATTGATGTAAAAGTCAGTATTCAATTGTCGGGAGAAAGGGAGAAAATTATGCATTACTGTGTACATTTATTAACTAAACAATTACCTACAGAAAAGGAAATTGAAAAGATTATGGAACCATATAATTGGGATTCGATAGACAATGAAGATACGGACGATGTGGAGAAAAAAATAGAATATCCGGTGTTTACGTTGGATTGGTATCAAATTGGCGAAAGATACAGTGCTTGCCTCAAACTGAAAGTAGATGGATATGATTCAGAAAACAGAGAGTATTATAACTGGGGGTATTTTGAAAGAAATCCAAGAAACGAAAGACTGTTCCATTCTGCACTGTTAAGCGAATTAAAAGGGAATGCAAAAGTACCATTTGCGTATAGAGAAGAATCATATTTCCTGAATATGGGATACCGTGATGGATACATTCTTGTTGACGCAGCAAGACAGAAAGACATCTTGAATCTGGACGAGCTCGGATGCTTTGGATGCGTTTTGCCAGACGGATCAGCGATTGCCAGAGAATCGTGGACTGGTAATGGATTTGTCGAAGATGATAAGTTCGAAGAGAAATATAAGAAAGCTGTAGCTGACAATATGGACGGATTCCTTACTGTACTGGATGTACACGATTAGTGAGGATGAAAATGGAGATGTGCAAAAGAGCGATAAAGGCAAATGTATGTCCTAAGGTTTGCGATATATGCGCATGGAATACGAAAAGGTGGAGTTAGTTATGAGAATCATTAGTCAGGATGGAAGAATAGACTTACCTTATGAGAAAGTATGTCTCTACATAGACAGCACTCTTATTATTGCTAGTTGCGATAATGTGAAATATATGATGGGAAGTTATTCAAACAATGAGGAAGCGGTTAAGTATATGGGAATGTGCAGAAAGCATTATGCAACAGCAGAATACAACAGACGGATTATCCCAAAGGGAGATACAGTTGCGGATATGGAAAATGCGAAAGAATTGCTTACATCTGGTTTTATCTTTCAATTTCCAAAATAAGAGGAGATGTAAGTATGAGTAGGAACAGATCATTAGAAGAGATACAAGAAGATGTTAGAACGCTGACAAGATTACCATCGGAATTCATTCATGCAAAACTGGATGAGTTATCGGCAATGAATTGAGAAAAGGAGAAAGTGAGGATAAAAAATGAGTAAAGCGAAGAAGTGTGACAGATGCGGTAAGTTCTACGAGAAAAATGTGGTGATGAAATCGAAAGGTTCATTTCTTGGAAGTACCATTGGAGGAATCAATACAGCGACAAAAGAAGGAAAAACAGATGAACACTTCGACCTGTGCGATGATTGCATTAAGAAGCTGGGTGAGTGGATTAAAAAACAGAATTTGGACAGTAGGTGGATCCCCGTTAGTGTAAGATATCCAGACAACGCAAGAGAAGTATTGGTAACCATAAAGCGAACCGAAAACGGAAAATCCAGATATATGATAGATAAAGCAAAGTGTATCCATGACATATACACGGATAGAACAGTGTGGGATTCCTATGATTATGGAGCTATAGGAATTTCAAACGCAAAACATATGGAAGTTACCGCATGGATTGAATTGCCGGAACCGTATATGGGAGAATAGGAGGAAGAATAATGGTATCAAATCAGATTATTGAGGTCTTAAATGAGATCTGCAACAAATTCGGTCTGGCAATCGACTGGACGAGCAAGAATGTACAGCCGTATTTGCAAGAGCTGATAGCAAAATGCGTGGCGTATAAATTTGCAACCAGCATCATGTGGCTGATATTCGGAATTCTTGTTTGCACTATAGGAGGTGTGCTTGCAAAAATGGCAGTTGGTAGTTGGAAGAAATACAACGAAGAAGGACCAATATCCGATTACGAGATGTACTGTGCAATTCAAGGTATTGCAAGCGGCATCCTTCTCACTGTTGGAATTGTTATGGTTGTATGCAACATTACCACAATGATCGCTTGTAAGACGTTCCCGGAAAAAGTGGTTCTGGATATGATAACACAATACATGAAAGGTTAGCAACATGGTGGCAATGATAACATTAGCCGGAATGCTGCAATGGAGAATGCTGAGAAATGAATGGGAGGAAGCGTGATGAGACTGATTGATGCAGATGAATTTATCAAGAAATTTAGCTATGCAAAAGACAACACACAAGAAGAAAACACGATGTGTGCAACAGTTAGGAGAATGGTTAAAGAACAGCCAACAGCATATGATATGGAAAATGTTTTGGAGCAGTTGGAAAAATCAAGAGGATACATTGCAACAACACAGTATTGTAATGATATGAATGGTGATTCTACGTGCGGTGTAAGAAGTTGTTTTGGATGTTGCCTTGATTATCTGATTGGGATTGTAAAACGAGGTGGGATAGATGAGACTAATTGATGCAGACGAGCTTCTGGAACGTGTGAAAGCGAGCATGAAAAACAACACGCATAGAAATGGAAACGCTGCGCTTAACCATATTTCGGAACATATGCATTTTATGAGACTTATTGTAGATCAGCCGACATTGTTCGATGCGGAAGGTAAGAAGCTGATGGAAATATACAAGCTGTTCAACATTGATGGAAGTTTGAAAAGAAAACTGACAGTGAAAGAAATGGTGATGTTATATCATATTGCAGATGTGATGAGAGGTGGAAGAGATGAAGAATAAAGAGAAGTTTGCAAAAGAGATTGTGGATGCCGTAACAAGTGGTGGATATGGTTTCTGTTTCGATAAATCTTCGGGAAAAATAAGAAGATGTGATGAACTCTCATCATGTAATGAATGCTTATTTTGTGAGCCACATAGCGTAGATGAATGCGATAAAGCAAAAAAAGAATGGGCAGAATCTGAGTACATCGAAAAACCAGTGATAAGCAAGACTGATAGGGCATTTTTGGATTATCTCGATAAAAATTATGAATACATTACAAGAGATAATAATACTTGGTTATATGCGTATAGTGAGAAACCAAGCAAGGGTTATATTTTTTGGGAGATAGGCAGTGGTAAGAGTGTTTGTTTTGATGGCCTTATTGACATTGACTTTCCAATGGTCAAATGGTCAGATGAAGAGCCATGGCTTATCGAGGATCTGAAAAAGCTGGAGGTGGTTGACAGTTATGAGTAAAATTCCAAAAGAAATAGTAGACAAGATTGAGCAGAGAAATAAACTCAATGAAGAAATAGAAACATGGTGCAAAGAAAATCTTAATATGGGTGGAATGCGTTCAAACGGTGTGGATATTACAGCTCATCACGCTGGTGATGAGCAAACGACAGTCAATGGTAGAGAGTGGTGCGAACAACGGACTGGATATTGTGAAGATGATTATTACGGTCATTATTACTGGGAAACAGAGTATCCGGAAAAATATCTGCACATGGAATTTTGGGTGTAAGAGTTGGAGGTGGTTGAAGAATATGAATAGAGAAATTCTTTTCAGAGCGAAACATATTCATACAATTCCAGGTAATGATCGGGAATATCTTCGACAACCCAGAATTGATAGGAGAGACAAAAGATGGCGAAAGTAGATAAGGAATACACCTGGAGAATGCAGGGAATGACACATGCACTGGAAGTTGTCCGTGAAAACGGCATTGAAGCACTTGCTAAAGAGGTTAAAATGCGCGGATTTACAAGGGTACCGCTTGGAGTCCAGGACAGCGAGTGGAGACGTTTTGTCGATGTAATTTCCACAAACTTGTATAACATGACAATCACAACAGCAGCAATGGCACTGCATGATGGTTTCGGATTCGGAAAGGACAGGCTGAGAAAATGGAAGTCTGTTTTTGACAAGAAAGTAGAACACGCTATGAACATTGACTGGCTTGGTGAACACTATGTGAGTTTTGAGGATTACGCAAACTATCTGAACGAGTTGTATGACGTTGGTATAGACATTAATGTCCTTGCCAGAGTACAAAAGACGAACGATGCACTTATTCCTGGATACAGACAGGCAAGTGTGGACAGAATACTGGAAATTCTCAAAGATGGCGGTTTTAACGAAGCTGCGGAATATCTGGACAAAAAGGTAAGATAGCCAAGTGTCAGCCTTGGTAAATGCTGACGAAAGGCAGGGAATATGAGAACACGTTTTTATAATCTTTGCAAAGGAGAAATCGATTTTTTAATCGAAAATTGTAATTTTACCGATGATGAACGCATATTAATAGAAATGGCAAGCAAAAGAAAAAGCGATATTGAAATTGCTGACAGACTCAGTATAAGCACTTCTTTAGTGACAAAACGAAAGAAAAAGATAATGGACAAAATTCTTGAGTTTCTGAAAGGAGATGTTTGTTTGACAACTATTTACGTGAACGGTCAACGTGTCGACAAGAAAGATCTTGAAAAAATGGAAATTCACATTGAAAGTGTAAAAAAGATTCTTTCTGAGAAATTGACAAAAAATAAATAGCAGTGTAGGATTGACCTGAATAGAGTTCAGGTCAATTTTATTAAAGGGGGAATTGACATGAACAGATTGAACGTAGGATACCTGCGGGTGTCGACTGAGGCACAGACAGAGAAATATGGTCTTGACTTACAGAAACAGAAGATTATAGAACGAGCAAATAAGGATGGGACCACCATTGATCGTTGGTATATCGATGGTGGCTATTCCGGAAGCAAACTTGACCGCCCGGACATTCAAAGACTTCTGGAAGATGTAGAATTCGGGATCGTAAAATCTGTATATGTGTACAAACTTGATCGAATGAGCCGAGATACGATTGATGCTCTTACTTTGCTTTGCCGAACTTTGCCAAAATATGGTGTCAAATTAATATCTGCCACCGAAGAACTTCGAATAGATACCCCATCAGATAAATTTCTTACAAGTGTAACCGCTGTTGTTGGACAGTACGAACGGGAACTTATCTATATGAGAACCAGAGCCGGGATGGTTGAAAGAGTCAAAAAGGGACTCTGGATGGGTGGAGGACGAATTCCTTACGGATATTATTATGACCGCAACGATGGGATACTTCATATTGACGAAGAAAATGCGATAAAAGTAAGAAAAGCATACGAGTTGTATCTTAAAGGATTTTCTTGCCAAAAGATTTCTGATGTTCTTGGAATGTCGGGCGACACTATAGTTCACCGTGCTTTAACAAATAAAGTATATCTTGGCTACATTTTCTACAAAGATAAATTATATAAAGGTTTGCATGAACCAATTATTGATCAGAAAACATATGATGATGTTCAAAGATTTATGAAAAAAAGAAGCACAAATTCTTTTGTCGGAAACAAATATATGCTTTCCGGTCTTTGCTATTGTGGAAAATGCGGAGCACGTATGAGATATAAAAAATGGTCACAACGTTATATTATGGAGTGCTATTCACGAGATGGTGGTAAGCCTTACATGGTACGTGATTCAAAATGCGACAATCGCCGGATAAATGTGGAGATTATAGAGCAAGAGGTTTCTGATTGCTTTCGAAGATTTATCGTGAACGCAAAAGCATCTGAGAGAAAAGAAAGTAAAAAAGTTGCTACCGAAAAAGAAATTAAAAAAACAACATATAAATTGAAAAAATTATACAATTTATATGTTGATAGTGAAAGCGAAACGCTGTTTTCAATAATTCAACAAGAGGAAAAGAAACGAAAACTCCTAGAAAAAGAATTAGAAGAAGCCATTAGGGAAGAATCCTCAGATACTAACGTGAAAATTGAAGAAATCAAAAGGATTTCAAATATCTGGGATGATCTAACAACGAAAGAGCAAAACAGGATTTTGAAAGAATGCGTTGAAAAGATAGTCATAACTGATGGAAATATTGATATTCATTTTAGGATTATTTAAGTTTTATTTCTTCTTACGCTGTTCATCCCGATGAACGCAGTAAGGGGAAAACACAACATATTGACCAGAACTCTATTCAAATAACAATATATTGTGAAAATATTACTATTTGCTGACGGTTTGACCGTCTTTTTTTATGCGAAAATTCAACCATAAGGAGGCGGTCGAAATGTTTTCAGATGCTTTATTGACAAAGATATTTTCCGATGATCGTCTCAGGCATGTACCACTCGAATACCAGTCAACAGTCATTCACGTAGTGGAAGATGCCCTTGAAAAACGGTTCTATACGGAAAAACCATACGCTGAAAAAGAGGAAATTCTAAAAGAGTTATGTGAAAGGTAGGTAGATACCTATGTATGAAAATCCATATTTGCAGAATCCATACCTGCAACAACGGTTTTACCAACAGCCGCAGCAGTACCAACAGATGCAACAGCTTCAGCAACCATCTCAGCAAATCCAGCAGCCACAGTTTCAGTCGCAGCAATTACCGCAGTTGATTGGAAGACCAGTAAACCAAGTAGAAGAAATAACAGCAAACGATGTCCCGATGAATGCTCCGTATGCACTTTTCCCAAAATCCGACCTTTCGGAAATCTATCTGAAATCCTGGACAGCTAACGGAACGATTCAAACCATAGCCTTTAAACCTGTTCAAATGAATCAGGCTGACAATTCCTTACGCAATCAGTCAGAATTGAAAATAGGTCTAACTGAGGACGTCACACAGGCACTTATGAGCCAGTTTGAAGAACTGAAAAACAAGATAGATCGGTTGGAACAGTCAATGTCTGGAAGCTCCGGTACCGTAAGAGCAAAAACGAAAACTTCCACAACTAAAAAGGATGGTGAAAGTGAATGAATCCGATGAATTTTTTTCAAATGCTTAAAGGTGGAAATCCGCAGCAGTTTTTAAAACAAATGATGGGAAACAACCAGATCATGAGCAATCCTATGGCGCAGAACGCAATCAACATGGCTCAGAAAGGTGACATGAAGGGGATAGAAACACTGGCAAGAAATCTGGGGAAAGAAAAGGGGATAAACCCTGACGATCTTATGAATGAGATCAAAAAGAAAATGAATATGTAGCATATTAGAGGTTGTGCACAAAAACGAAGTACCTCTTTATGAATAAAATTTTCCAAGGAGGAATAAGGTATGTTTAATTCAAACAATGCGCCTTTTACAATGCCTGTAATGCCGGCAACTGGTTATTCCGACAGTAATGGAGCATGGGGAGACGGTGGATGGTTATGGATCATCGTAGTTTTCGCATTGCTTTTTGGATGGGGTAACAATGGCTGGGGCGGCTTTGGTAGTGGAAATGGTAGTGGATACGTCGCTACAGCTGCTACACAGGCGGACATTCAGCGCGGATTTGATAATCAGGCGGTTATCAGCAAGCTGGATGGCATTAACAACGGTCTGTGTGATGGATTCTACACTCAGAACACTGCTATCATGAATGGTTTCCACGGTGTAGACAATGCAATTTGCAATCTGGGATACCAGACTCAGCAGGGGTTCAACAATACAAATGTTGCCCTTATGCAGGGACAGAACGCATTACAGGCACAGTTAGCTGATTGTTGCTGCCAGAACCGTGAAGCAATCGCTCAGGTCAGATACGACATGGCTCATGACACATGTGCCCTGCAGAACACCATGAACACTAACACCAGAGATATCGTGGAAAATCAGAATGCTGGTTTCAGAAGCATCCTCGACTATCTCTGCCAGGAAAAAATCTCTACTCTGCAGGCTGAGAACAACGACCTCAGACGTGCTGCTTCTCAGGATCGTCAGAGCGCACTGCTCACAACTCAGATGGCTGCTCAGGCACAGCAGATCATCAACGCTGTGAACCCTGCTCCGATTCCGTCATATCAAGTTCCTAACCCGAATGCATATTACGGATGTGGATGTGGCAGCGGTTGTGGATGCTGACAAATGAATAACTTGTAACTTAACCAATTTGTGGTTATGTCTGCTATAAGCAGTTTTACAACAAAAGGGCAGACTTAACGGTTTGCCCTTACTTTTATTTATGGAGGTATGATTTATGGCTGAATTTGTAGCTGTTTCTGCACAGGAAGTTGCAGCAAACGGAAATGTTATTTTTACCAATACAGTAGTATCCGGTAGTAACTGTATAAAACACCGGGAGGGATCCGGTATTGTTACTCTTCGCGGATTAACAAACCAGTGTCGCGCAAGATACTTTGTTGACTTTTCTGGCAATATTTCTATTCCAACTGGTGGTACGGTCGGTGCGATTTCTCTGGCAATCGCGATCAGTGGTGAACCGGTGCTTTCTTCTCAGATGATAAACACACCGGCAGCTGTTGACCAGTACAACAATGTGTCTTCCGGTGTCTATATTGATGTGCCAGCTGGATGCTGCGTAAATATTGCAGTAAAGAACACCAGTACTCAGGCAATCAACGTAGCGAACGCAAACATCGTTGTTACAAGAGAAGCGTAAGGAGGGAATTTCAATGGATGTAAAGAGAATGCATGATATGATTGAGAAGCTTTCCGAATGTGCAAAAGCCGAACTGGATAAGGGGACGGAAAACCTGGATGTTTGTGAATTCGGTCAGGTGACTGATATACTCAAAGATTTAGCGGAAGCGATGTATTACAGGACTCTAACGAACACCATGGAAGAATTTGATCCGGAATCCATGCTGGATGTCATGGACAGATACGGTGACCGCCGTTTCTACGACAATTATCGGTATTCCAACGGCAGATTTGCTCCGAAAGGTCGAGGAACCAGGATGGGATATGAAGATTACCCGCCATACTGGCATATGACCCCGGAGATGTACCGGATGGATGGTAAAGAATACAATCATGACCGCGATATTGACCGAAATAAAGGCAGAATGTATTACACCGAAGAGAAACCCGAACGGAAGTATAACATGGCAAGAAGAGCCTATACGGAAGCCAGAGAGGGACATAAAGATAAGGATACCAGAATGCACGAATTGGAATCTTACATGTCTGAACTAAGTAAGGATGTTACGGATCTTATCGGTGAGATGTCCAATGAAGAGAGAACGCTTGCAAAAGCGAAACTGAGTACGTTAATCAGTAAAATGTAAGGGAGAGGGGACTTCGGTTCCCTCTTTTGGTGATTATATGGAATTTAAGATCAGAAACGAATCCTGGATAATTCAATTTGTTCCGGCACAATCTCCAGAACTTCAAAAATCAGACGGTTCCTATACCATAGGAGTTACTGACCAATCAAACAACACTGTGTATCTAGCTGACCATTTGACGGGTTCCATGCTGGATCGTGTCCTTTGCCACGAACTGACACATGCAGTCTGTATGACATATAATTTGTATATGCCAATTGAGACAGAAGAAAAACTATGTAATTTTATGTCTGACCACGGAAAAGAAATTATATATCTTTTGGACGATCTGCTTGAGAATATATTAATTTTGCGTGTTGCTTAGAAAGTTGCTATATGGTATAATTACCTCAGTGACGAGAAATGCATGAAGGACGAGTGAGATCTGGATTGAAAAGGATCAGGCATCGTCAGCCTGAGTATATCAGAAATTTTAGCAAAATTTTTTCTGATATGCTCAGGCTTTTTTATTTCCTCGTTTTTTCAGTGAAGATACTGAATACAGAAAACGGAATATCGATCAGTGATGCGGCTGATTACTATTCGAACGGAACAGGGTTTGTTTTACAGACCCTGTTATTTCTGTATAAAACGGGAAAATAGGAGGGTAACATGGAACAGATAAAGATTTTTAATTCAGACGAATTTGGAAGTGTTCGAACAATAATCATTGATGGAGAACCTTGGTTTGCCGGAAAGGATGTAGCAGCATCATTAGGATATAAAGATACATCTGATGCTTTGAAAAAGCATGTTGCGGATGAGGACAAGCTGACTCGGTGTTTTACCGACTCAGGTCAGAACAGGCAAATGTATGTTATTAATGAATCTGGCTTATATTCTTTGATTTTCGGAAGTAAATTAGAATCCGCACAAAAGTTTAAACACTGGGTAACATCCGAAATTCTTCCATCGATCAGGAAGAACGGAATTTATGCAACGGATAAGGTGATCGATGATATTTTAAACAATCCAGATTTTGGAATTGAGCTTCTGACGAAATTAAAAGAAGAACGTGCTGCAAGGGTGGAAGCTGAAAAAACAAATGCCATCCTTATGCATGTGAACAAAACATATACCATGACTGAAATTGCAAAAGAAATAGGATTAAAAAGTGCTGTAGAACTGAACAAGATTCTCTCCGAAAAGAAAATCCAGTATAAAGTAAACGGTACATGGGTTATGTATTCCGACTATAGTAACTGCGGATACGAGGAAATAAAACAAGAGGTTCTGGACAACGGTCATGTAATCTACCATCGGAAAATTACACAGCTTGGAAGAAAATTTATTTTAGGTTTATTTGATATGGCGGCATAAAGGCACTTTCGGGTGTCTTTTTTTATTTGCTGTCTCTTGTAGTACAATATTCTACATGGTATAATATGGCAAACACATTTCAAAAAGGGGGATTGAAAATGAAATGTCCATATTGTAACACGGATAATTCAGACGGGCAGAAGTTCTGTGGAAACTGTGGAAAAACGATAATGGATTCACAGCCACAACAGAACAGCTGGATTGATGACAGGCAACAGGTACAAAGGATGCCTAAATTTTACGAGCTAACTTGGGTGATTATCCTTGCGTGTATTTTTATACCGCCGTTGGGGATTGCTTTTCTCTGGATGAGCAGCCGACCGAAGAATACCTTAGGAAGAGTATTTTTAACAATTTTCATGGTATTTTATTCTCTGATGTGGATTGTTAGTGTGATTCCGTCAACCGATTCCGACAAAAAGTCGGAAACTGAAACGGTTGCTGTAGAATCTGAAAAGAAAGACGATTCAGAGCCAGAGAAAACAGAAGAAACAGAGGAAACAGAAGAGCAGGAAGAGGACGAAACTCTGACTGTAGGCTCCAGCTTTGAAAGTGGTGGACTGAAAATTACCATTGACGATGCGGATCTGGATTTTCAAGACTACGAAGATGATTATGGATGGAACACACCGTCAGACGGCATGAAGTACATAATGGCAGCGTTCACGTTTGAAAATACCGGAAAAGATGATGAATATGTAAGTTTGTATGACTTTGATTGCTATGCAGATAACGTAGAATGCGATCAAGAATTCAGTCTTGATGATGATGATTTCATCAACACAAATCTGTCCTCAGGTAGAAAGGTGTCTTTCAAAGCATATTTTGAGGTTCCACAGGATGCAGAATCAATCGAGTTAGAATATGAAACAAACTTGTGGACAAGTGATAAAGTAATTATCAAATTACAGTAAAAATAAAGCCTAGGAGCATAATTCCTAGGCTTTTTACTTTGTTATTCAGCTTTTGGTTTTTTTGCCAGTGCGATAACTGCCAGTACTACGTTGATAAGGCACCATCCTGCCCAGATCTGCAGGTCTGCAAATGTTCCGGCTAAGAAAAATCCCATCAGTGCTGCAAGACCGAATAAAACGATCAAAGCGATGTTTCCACCGTTTTTCTCAGATTTCCTTGTCGCAATGGATACAATTCCACCTGCCAGCATAAGTAGAGCGACTACGATTCCTACACTTCCGCTGGCTTCTCCTGATTCTTCCAGTGCATTGCTGACACCAGCTGCGCAAGACTGAAAGCTAACGAGACAGAAGAAGATGATTGAAAAGATACCTGATACAAGTTTCCATACTTTCATTTCTGAATCCCCCTTGATATAAAATTTTCTATATAATCTTACCACGGAAGATGATTTTATTCAAGGATACAAGAAAATAAATTTATACTTGACGTTTGTGGGTACAATATAATTAAAATGTACCAAAAAGAGAGGGGGTGAACAAAATGGGAATCCCTAAAGGTACAAAACTGACAGATGCTCCTAAAAATCATACTTTAAAATTTAGGTATGATGATGAGACAGAAAAGAAACTGAATTATCTTTCTGAAAAGAAAAACATATCTAAAGCGGAAGTTATAAGAAAGGGCATCGAGATTCAGTACAATACAGAAAAAGAGTAATCGTTGAAAGTTTGGCAGCTTGCACGATTACTCTTACCACCCGCAAAAGGAGTGTATGTAAATTATAGCACTGCATACCTCCTTTTGTAAACCAATTATTTACAGAACAGGAGGTATTTTTATGGAACGAATCAACTGGAAATCAGAATACGAAACCCTAGAGAAAGTTGCATTTTCCTTAGAAATGGAATGTAGAAAAGAAAGTCTTCGCAAAACCATCAACGAATTGGCATCAGAAATTAATCTGGAAACAAAGCTGTATGATATCGCGGATTTTCTGGCGAGGATGAACGGTAAAATCATTGACGACAACGATGGTCAACCGGGATATAAACTTGTTTCCAAAGGGAAGGAGAGTGTTGCGTAATGGATAACAGACAGAAATTACATCAGATGATTGACAGTATCAGTGGTGAGGGAACACTCGCCTATCTGGAAACCTTTATCAGACTGTTTATCGAGAAATTTGTTTTCGAGGGAGGGAAAGTCCATGAAAAATAGTATGCAGGTTATGTGCGCCACGCTGACTTCTATGGAAGTTGCAGAGATGGTGGAAAAGAGTCATCAGGATTTGATGAAAAGTATCAGAAGATATAGCAGATATATCGAAGAGGCTAATTATTCTTTAGATGCCGTCAAAAATGACGGCATCTCAGAACAAAATAATTTAGGTGAGGGAAATTTTGCCCTCACCTCCGGAAAAACTGAATCTAATCAGCTCAATCTTAATTCACTTGAAGCGGAACAGATTGATTTATGTGAATTTTGGACAGAAAGTAGCTATATCGATCAATGGAACCGAGAGAAACCCTGCTACAATATCACCAAGAAAGGCTGCGAATTCATTGCACACAAGTGTACCGGTAAGAAAGGAACTGTATTCACCGCCAGGTATATAAACAGATTTCACGAAATGGAGCAGGAAATTTCCGGTAACAAGCCGAGAAAACGCCTGTCAGCTAAGAAACCGGTTCCGAAAGTATCAAATTGTCCTGCACCACCGGCAGAAAACTGGTACCGAAAGAACCGATGGAAGATTAAAAGCTGTGTTCCGGGACTGTTCCAGTCGGAAAACCACTTCTTGAGCGACCTTTTCGACATTGTGAATTCAGAATATGACACAGTAAAGGCAGCGAAAATGTATGAGGAGCAGACAGGGAAGAAAGCGGAACGTGCGGTTGATTTACTGGATTTCTTTCCAGATATGGGGGAATTTGCACAGAATGTTCTTGATTATGTTTTCAAATGGCGTAAAGTCAACGGACTGGATCCAGATGATGTTGTAAAGAAGAAAGATGAATAAGGTTAAAAGGCCATCGTTTTTGAGCGGTGGTCTTTTGCACATTGCAATATTATCACTATATTATTGCAATAATATTGCATTAATATTGAAATATGATATAATAATAAAAAACAGGGGGTACGCCGATGAAAGAAGAAAACGATATGCTCCAGTCCTACAAAGACAGGATTAAAAGACAGAATGATGCAGTAAAAAATAATTATGACAAGATATCCTGCACAATTCCGAAAGGGACAAAGGACAAAATCAGATCGCATGGATATTCGGTGAATACTTTTGTCAACGAAGCAATCAGACGGTATCTGGCATATCTGGAACCTGCGAAACCAGTAGAAGAGAAGCAACAGTTTGTACTTAAAGACGGAAGAATAGCCAGAACACCAGAAGAGATGAACGAATGGTTGCGTGAAAAGCAAGAAGAAGACACAAAGAAACTGGAAGAAGAGAAGTACAATGGATTCACTCAGGAAGAGTACCGGGACCTCACCAAGACTAAAGAAAAATTTGAAACAAATTTATAGCAAAAGGCACCCATGCGGCATTACATGAGTACCTTTCAACCATAATCAATATGGTTTTCTCTATGTAATTATACCATTATACTTTCAAAAATATTACTATTTTTTCAAAAAATCCCCTTAAAACGCGCGATTTTTCTAGGGGATTTTTTGACGAAAAAATTTCCGCTCAAAAAAGATGTCACCCCAAAACCAGATGGTAAAAAATCTGGATCAAAATTCCCGTCCAATTTTGACAGCGTTTTATTTGGCTATTTATCTGCTGTCTGGTTCACAGATCTGATAGCTGACACGATCACGGTACAGAATAATATGCTGCTGGCACAACCAAATTAACTACCGTTTCCACCATCCTGTCTCCTCAGTGATTTCTCCGTTGCAGTACCATTCAAAAGTAATAATATCACTTTCGTTTTTCCAGTTTTCGCGAATCACTGCATCTCCGTCATCTGAAGTATCTATAGCTTTTTCAGATTGTAAATATCCATTTTTAGAAAGGATTTTCGAACCTTCTTCATAATTCAGGCTTTCTAAATCTTTAATATTTATTTTCATAGTTTTCATTCTCCTTTATGCAAAAAATACAGGGTTTCCAAGTTCATCCAGGTCAATGATATGCATATCTGTCAAATAAGTGTTTCCACCGAAAACACAAGTCGGCACGTTTTCAAATACTCTTTTCCCACACGAAATAGTATATTTTTTGTGAATATTATATACAGTTCCTGACATATAAAAATTAAAAGGCACATAGCAATCCATATCAAGCCATATATTTTCTGTATAATCTTTTTCTATTTGCACAATTTTCGCATTATCAATTCTAAGCAGATCTTCATACCTGCCTAGCGAAAGAAAAGTTTTTGGATATAGAATGCCGTGTAAAATCTCTTCATTTTCACTTTCGTCTTTCCCGGAAATGTGCAGGCGCAAAGAAACATCAGTGACGATGTCTCTTTGAACAACTGATTTTACCCAGCCAACCACTTTGTCATCTCCAGCTTGAAGACGGACCGGAAATCTATTTTTAAATTCTTCGCTTTCAGTTCCCAGCAATCCACCTTTCCACGCGGTTTCGAAAACTGTATCTTTCGCGGTTGATTTTCCAGCCACGGATATTTTCAAATCATGATAAGTTTTCCAACCACAAGCTGCATGTACCATTCCTATCACTGTTGAATATGGTGGCAGCGGATAAGTAATTATTCTGTTTGTTCTGAACGCTGGAAGAGCGTAGCAGGCAGTAGCCTGATACGCTTCAACTAATACTGCATTCAATTAGCACCCCTCCATTTCGCAAAGAAAACCGTTCAAAATATCTTCATATAACTCTTCTGGAATTTCTTCTTCTTTTAACGGTTTTCTTAGCTTCTGAATATCTATTTCGCAAAGTTCACCGTCTGACAATCCAGCTTTCAGCGCCGCTTCATGATTAAGCGCTGCGTCAATTGACTCAAGCGCCTCTTCTTTACTAAAACCCATTGCTACTACTTCGTTTAAAAGATCTATTGTTTTTTTCATATTTTGTTCCCCCTGTTTGCTTTTTTTGATTATACTATAGATTCGTTGCGCTGTCGATGTAAAAAACAACTTCTTGCACCTATTGAATATATGCAAAATCTCCTTGCATTCCTGCGAGTGCGATCAGGTCTTTTCTAATTACCTGTGATAATTCTCTGTTTGTCATGGTTCTCTTCTCCTTTCGTGCCCTGTCTCATCAGTGCAGGTATGGCAACTCCTGCAGACGCCCGGAGGCGTTTCGACTATTCAATTGTTGTATTAGTCCATATTCCAAGTATTTCCCGGAATTTGTTTTCTTGATCAACGCAAAAATCCCCGTCTTTCAAGTGAAAAATAGCATATTCTCCATATTTTTCATTGAGATCCTGCACAAAATTATAAAATCTTTCGAACTCTTCCAGGTCTTCTATATGAAGTATGTAGCGTTTTATTTCTTTGTTTGGCGCATTGTAGTTTTCAAAGCTCCACGGATTACTAGAAAGTAATTCAACTCTTACTTTGCTCTTTCTATCGTCCTGGGTTTTTCTGTCTAACATCGAAAACAATGCCCAATTCATAAATTTTGTATAATCTTTCATATATTTTCCCTTTCTGGTCTGCCATCATCAGCACCGGGAGACCGTCCCGCGGTGGACTCCCAGAACTGGGAGTTTCGGCTGTTAAAGGTCTTTTTTTCTCTTCACATCTTCAACGGTATGCGGAAAATCTATGACATAAGCATAAGCCTTTCCATTATCTTCCGGGATATCATATCCGTTTTCTTTCAACAGTTCTGCAGCTGTCTGCAGGTAATGGCTTCCGTATCCGTAAGTTATTTCAGATGTTAAAGCTTCACCATTCACAAAAACTTTTACAGTGTGATAAGTATTACCATAACTTCTCTGGAACCATCTTTTCGCTTCAATTCTCATACTTTCAATTTTCTTCATTGTCTTTTTCCTTTGCTCCTGTTATAATAGAGCTACCTTTCTTTTGATTGGTGCCGATCGGGTTGTTTTCTAGGCTTTCCGATCGGCTTTTTTGTTTTGTTCTTTGCTGTGACTATAATATAGCATAGTTTAATAATTACGTCAATAGAATAGTTTAATAATTTTAAAATATTTTTGTTTCTCCTTATATAATAAAAAAATGCGCTAACCAAATTGACAAAGCATAGTTCAATAATGTATAATAGCACTATAGATAAGAAAGGAGTTTTGGCAATGGCGTTCAAAGATAGAGAGAAAGAATTAAGCTATATAGCACAATATCAGAAAGACAACTATGATAGAATCACGGTGATGGCACCTAGAGGAACGAAAGACCAGATCAAGAAAGCTGCCGAACTGAAAGGAATGAAAATATCCGGGTTTGTTCTTGATTGTGTTCAGAAAGAGCTTGAAAGAATGAAAGAATAGTTTAATAATGTATTGACAAGAATAGTTTAATAATATATAATGTAAGCATAGAGAGGAATACTTGCAAGGAACAGGAAGTAATAGGAGGAAAGAAAAAATGAAATATATTGAAATCACGAATCAAGAAATAGTTGAAGGATTCAAAAACTCATGCCCGATATTCATCGGAGAAGAGACCGAAGAACTTCACAAGCGTATTATTCGCATGAAATTAAGCGTTGACTGTCAAGGTGACATACTCGCACAGACCGAAGACAGCGACAAATATTGGATAACTACAGAACCAACTGTTACTCGCTGGAATAGAAATGGAACGTATGAAATCAGAATGAAATACAGTGTACATAAAGAAAGTAAATATAATAATAAAATTTATGAGTTTATAAAATAAGACATTTTGGAAAGGGGAAATGAAAATGAATAAGCAAGATATGAAAAATTATAAAATAGCTTCTGAGGTAACTACTTCGGAATGCTATACAGGGACAAAAGATTGTGGCTCCTGCATGCACGCTTTCCCAGGTAGTTACTCTCTGGATCTGACCAGCACTGATTGCGATGGGAGTGAGAAAGATGTATGCATGATGTGTAAAAAGCAAGAAAGAGGAATTGAAAATGATCAAATTTGAAAATATAGCAAAAGTGGCAATAGTAGATAAAAATGGAGAAACAAATCCATTTACCGGAACAGAAAAAGATGACCCTAGCAACTATCTCATATTCAAAATGTGGGAAAAAAACGGCTACAGGAGAATCTACGTAAATGATTATAAAAAAAGGACAGTTGCTTATATTGATTGCAACGCAAATAATTCGGTAGAATCGGAATATTCAAAAGGTGATATTATTGAAACTATTAAATATTTCATTGAAAATTATGAATTTTAGAGGGATGGGCAATGACAGAAATGGAAGAGAATACAGAGTCTAAGTTTGAAGAAATAATAAACGCAGCATTAAAAAGAGCTTGGCGAATAATTAATGGATTTGAAAAAATTTCAGACGAAGATGAAAAAATTCTTGAAGCGTACAAGAAAAAGGCTGATGAAGAATGCAAAGTGGAAGATACTGAATTGACACAGTGGGAGCGGGAAGATGATGTGGACACGATGGCAGAGACAGCAATGAGTTGGAAACTTGCTGCAGATTTTTTGAAAGCAGAAGAACATACCTACAATGATATGGAAGAAATAGCACGTGACGATCGTGATATACGCCCTTATGATCTACAACTTCTGAAAGAAGGCTATGAATGGCATGAAGAATTAAAAAAATATTTGTAGAGAAATATATACACGAAAAAGAAACCCTTGTTTTTCACTTGGGTTTCTTTTTGATTAATTACACAAACATTTTTTTCAACTCAACGTCCAGCCAGACCTGGACGACTCATGACAAAATCATGGAATGTCATGAACCAGAAAAAAACTGATATATAGAATATAACATGGAAAAGTCTGAAAGTCAATATGCAATACAACCAGTGAACAGAAAACCGATCACACACAAAACACACTCAAACCATTGCAAATACTACATTTTCAGTATATGCATTAATATATGCAGTACAACCCATAGTATAACTTATAGTACACACAAGCTCCGAAACGGCAAAAAAGAAAGTGGATAGAAAGAAAGACAGAAAGAGACAAAGAAAGAAGCAAAGAAATAGAGAAAGAATAGAAAGAAAGATTATAAAGAAAAAATATATATAATACTACGTTGTCTATATAATAAAATATATATATAATAAAACAAAGAGGGAAGAAGCGCCCGCGTATAATAATTTTTATTTATTTATTTTTCTATAATGGCACACAAGGGAAAATAAAATTTTAAAATTGGGTATTGCGTTTTTTTGGTTCCTGGTGTATAGTTGACTCAACGGAAAACAGAAAAGGGAATTGATTAGGACATGCAGCAACCAGTTGACACACTGGGAGCAATCGAAAGCGAGGGATCACAACAGGATCCTGAAGACCTTAGAGCATAGACCAGAAAGCGATCAGAACTCATCAACCTGACAAGTAACATTGTTGGATTGATGAGTTTTTTTATTTGCAGATCAGAAAGGAGGTTGAGAGCATGGCAAGAAAAAGAAGAACAGTAGCGGGGGCAGATGATCCCAGACGGTTGACAGATCCGAGAAACATACCGATCGAGTACAACAACATCGAAGTTACTGTATATAACCTTGAGAGACTTGCGGAAGACATCCTTTTCGACTGCTGCGAGGAGACAGACACGGATCCTACCGAGATACCGCCGAGTATATGGCTGTATACACTTCTGGAGATCAACGAGAAGCTGTTCAGGGGGAACAAGAGCATGCTGAAAAAACATCCTGCGGAGCATGATGAATATAACGCCGAAAGAGTTTCAAAAGCATACGAAGTGTATAAAAAGCTCTGTGTAAAACACAAGCAGCAGATAACAATAAAAGGGTTTTCCGATATGACTGGAATTAATACACAGACTATTTATAACTGGGATTCAGATAGCAAATATAGTGCTATAGGGTATGGTAGTAGTAGTGAAACACTAAGCAAAAGAGCTTTAGACCTCGCAAAAACTATAAGTAGAGATAATGAACAGTCATTAGAAGCACTTCTATTAGACAAGAGTATCAACCCTGTGAAACCACTGGCAATCCTGAATCGTAACCATTTGTGGAATATGCCAGGAGTCACCAGAGAAACAGCACCGAAGAGAGCATTGTCAGCGGATCAGTTACCGCAGTTGGGTGGCTCAGAAGTGTGCAGAATCGATCAAAACAACGCAAAAAGCAGTGAGTTTTTGGAGATGGAAAAAGATGCACAAAAACCTTTACCAGAATTGGTAGAAGTGCATGAAAATGTACAATGATCTATATAACAAACAATGATTTGTCAAATAGATACATACGTTCGATAACGCTGTGGGGAGGGGGTCTAGTGGAAAACGGAAAACCGCCTTACTTAGTCGTTTCTACGACTCCAAAAATAAAAAGGGGTATGTCATGGAAAGTGAGAAAAAGGAATACAGTCCAGATGACTATATACTGAGACTACCAAGTGGTGAAGAGTATAAAGTAAAGAATTCGTCTTTGAAATATCATTCTTCGGATAACGAGTATACTGTTGAAACACTTGAAGGAATGAAGATACATATACCGATCGAAGAATTCAAAAATTCAGTGTATTATCCTACTTCCGTAAAAAGTATAGGGGATGTTTCTTGGGAAAAGAAATCATACAGCACTGATGAATTCCTTGTACGAATGATAAACGGTGTAAACTACATCGTAAAAGCAGAAACTACTTGCTTTATTGATAAAAGCAATTTAGTAACATTCGAAGATGCTGCCGGATCGAGGATCGTGGCAAAACAGGATGCTATTTTTGCAACGTGTGTTCCGATACTGAAAAATCAAACGGAGTCCAGTAAAGACAAAATCAATCCGGTAGATTCCGTTTCTATCCTCGGAACTCCATACAAAATCATTCGGGAAAAATTTGGAAATGAGGATATCGATGGCGAAACAGATTACACATCACATCAAATCCGAATTCGGACGGATAATGTCAACAAGCTTGGAGATTTCGATGTCCTGATGAAGAAACAGCTTCGACATGAGATTATCCACGCATTTATGGCTGAGAGCGGTCTACAAGCCAATTTTGAACACTACAGACAATTCGGACACGATGAAACAACGGTCGACTGGTTTGCGATCCAGTTTCCGAAAATGTTAGAAGTATTCAAACAGGTTGGTGCATTGTAAGGAGGTTGCAATGAAAATAAATGTAGAAATGATGGATGCGATAGATAGCTTTTATAACATCTATTCAGAATTTTACAAAAGATGCGGAGAACGGAATCTGGCCATACAGCTAACATGCGGCATGATCGGAATTAAAATTCCAGAATCAAACACATTTTCATTCTTTCTCGGAAAGGAAACGAACAAATGAGAATCGCCGGAAAAGAAATCAACGATGAATGCACCAAATGTGGAAAATTCCTTACGTGTGAATTGTTCCGTCAGGGACACGGGATCCGGCAGGAACGATCAAATGTAGCAAAACTGTTTGAATGCCAGATGGAACACAGGAGGCGGAGCGATGAGAATAATTAATCAGGCAGGAACACGGTCGATCAATTTTGAAAACTGCGAGGTTTATATTGACGGACAGTGTATCTGTACAAGTAGCCGTGGCGTGCGTGATGTCCTTGGACGATACGAGACACCTGAAAGAGCAAAAGAAGTGTTCAAAGAAATGCATCATGCATTGGCGCCGTTCATGGTTTGCAATAATGTCAAACTGACAGAAGAACTACTCAAAGAAATAAGAAAAGCAGGTATCCAACACGGAATCTCAGTGGTTGACGGAGAAAGCCAAAAAATAGAAATCATTTCTCCGTTCATCTACCGGATGCCTGAGAAATAGTCAGTAAAGACTTTAAAATCTCCAACTACTGTTTGAGGAAAAAAGAACAGCGTGTAGGTTGGCGGTAACACGATAGGAAACTTAAATAACCGCATAGTGTAGCGCACAACACGATAAATAATGCTGCTAACCGTCCTGGAGACGGTTGAGGGATGTAGCTCAGTGGTAGAGCAGCTGGCTTATATTCAGCGTGTCGCAGGTTCGATACCTGCCATCCCCATTGCAGTTTGGCAGACTGCAATAAGTACTCCTTTTTATATTTAATTTATCCGCAGATGTGAAATTCAACCCTGTCTTTTTCGGAAGACTGACCGTTATAGGCGGTAAAACACCGGGTAGCTGTCACCTATCCGGTAGTTCTTGGCAGGTATGCAAGTGGTCAAAGCAAGCCGACTGTAAATCGGTTCCAAATGGTTCGTGGGTTCGAATCCCACCCTGCCAACTTCCGGGCGGTGGCTGCCGGAAAATAACGTTGTCATAACCTGATTTAACCGATACAGCCACAAAAATGTCGTCATAGCTCAACTGGAAGAGCAACTTTTCTTTTAATCCTTTCTTAGAGTAGGTTCCCGGTTCGAGTCCGGGCGGCGACTTCACGCAACAGTCAGCGTGAGTGCTTTTATCTGCAAAGTTGCACTTAAAAAAGAATTGTAGCGGCATAGGGTACTTTTGACGGGGTATCCTATGGACATAGACACATGGTCTAATGGAAAGACACCGGATGAAAATTCACCTCGTCTGCCGGGATAGCGGTTCGATTCCGCTTGTGCCTACTTGCTGTCGATGTGGAAACCACACTTTCTTTTGAAATGTTCTTTCTGGTGGTATCGGTTCGAATCCGAACGACAGCTTTTCAGTTTTCACGGTTTCTGAAAGCAGTTACTTTTTGTCATTTTCATAAAATCTCCTTAAAAGTGAAATTTGGTAAGTTCCTACGTATACAGAAAAAACCGTGATTTATCGTTATAGCTTAACGGCAAAGCAGTAAAAGGATCCCTCTCTTTTAAAGATTCCGGTTCGAGTCCGGATAACGGTTTTCAAACATGGTCAACTCAGTGAAGATGGATTTTTCAGTCCTGCTGAGATGCAGCGGTGAATAAGTAAGGTTGATTCGGGATACTGGGTCAACCGATACTTTCTACCGGGAGTGATTCCAGTGGAGAAGACGGGAACCCGTCAACAATGCCCTGCAGTGTATCATCATAGAGAGGTCAAAAGCAGGATCCTTGTGGTCAGCGATGAATAGACGCCTGCGGTGCAGGAATAATCCAGTTTGGTGAGCGGTGTGAGAGACCACGGATCGGCTGGAAAACTCAAACAAGCTGATTTGCCTTGAACCTGAGAAATCGGGGTATAACACAAGAAATCTGTTAAAGTAGCGGTATGGCACAGATGCGATATTTCTTTTGAGTAAGATTCATAGTCTTATTAGAGTAAAAATATTCTGAAAGAACCGTGAAATTTACGGGTATCAATCCCGTGTGTGCTTTGACAGCGGTAAGAAGCCAAGGGTCGCAACCGGAAGCTCAGACTTATCGTCACACTGGCTGAATATGATTCCTACTATGATGGATAATGGGAAACCATGACTGTGTTTGAAAAAACTTTATTTTAATCAACATTTTGTATTTGTAGTACCTATTTCAAGTAAAAATGTAAAAAGTGGTGTTTTAGCTGCGGAGTCACCAAAAGAGTTACTTTCTCAGAGTTACAGATGGATGTGTCTAAAGAACCGTAGCGGCACGGGAAACTGTTTTCAGACTTGCAGATTCCCGTGGACATGGGCGTGTAGTTCAGATGGCAGAACGGTGGAACTTGATTCTATAGGTCGGTGGTTCGAATCCACCTGCGCTCACTACAAAGGAAAAGGAGAAAAAGCATGATTTTTGAAAAAATCTATTTTCTGATAAAACAAAAATTCTGTAAGCATAGATTCCGGAAACACTTTGACACACACAAACGGGAGTATATCTGCAAATGTGTGAAATGCGGAAAAACTATGACTTACGATTCGAAAGGGTATTGATATGGACAAATCGGGGGAAGAAATGAAAATCAAAGAAAATATCCTGATGAACCTTGACCGGATGGCACAACTGGCAGAATCCGGATACACGGTGACAATCAGGAAGATTAAAGACGGTGTAAAAATTACAAGTCACAAGGAAAGGGTGGTAAAATGAATTTTACGGAAGCATTTAAAGCAATGAAAAAGGGTTCAAAAGCAAAATTACCGGGATGGGGCGGTTATTGGTACTGGGATGAAGAAAAACAGACGGTTATGATCCAGTGCAGACCACAGGATGCTGATAATGGACCACTTCTGGATATCCGTGAAACGGAACGAGTGGAATACACTCTGATGAATATGCAGCGTGATGACTGGATGATCGCTGACGAAACAAATTGTCCGGTTCTTGGAGGCGTGGCAACGTTCTCGTTCGGGGATGCTATCAAATACGTGAAAAGAGGTCTGAAAGTATCCAGACAGGGTTGGAATGGTAAGAAGCAGTACATCCAGCTTGCAACAGGCATTTCCTATAAATCAGCAGACGGCGATGTTGTCAACTGTGAGCATGATGCTATTGGAAACAAGGCTATTGCATTTGTAGGTACATCTGGCGTACAGATTGGATGGCTTGCTTCTCAGGCGGATATGCTTGCGGAAGATTGGGTGTTTGCGGAGTAATTATGAAAAGAATGCAAACTGCTTATATTGAGAAAACAGGACAGTCTGTAAAAGGCTGGATTGAGTTTAAAGAGGCATTTGTTGACAATAAGAGCGTTGGATTTATTCCGAGATTCTATGTGGTTGAAACGCTAATACCTTTTGATTATTATTCAAAAATAGAAGTTGATAATGTTAGTTTTACTGGTTATTGTGGTGCGTATTCGATTATAGGTAAAGAACCGATAACAGCGGAGATGTTTTATGAATTTAGCAAAAATTTTCGATTTGGTGAAATGCATTCGTAACAATATATCACGTAATGCTAGTATATTGACGATTGAAGATGCCAGAAATAAATATAAAGATTGTCAGTATGCGGTAGTGAACGCATTGGACGGTAATCCAGTTTGGATATGTAAAACAATCGAAGACGCAAAGGAAATTGTTGAAGAATGGCAACCGTATCACTACGTACCATTTTTGATTGTTAACTTATGGAAGAACGAGGAGAAGACGATGAAAATATGTGATGCTGTAAGGCTATGTAAAGCTTACGGAGAGAATACAACTTTAGCAGAATTATTGAAAGAAATACAGGGAAATAAAATCCATAAATGTCCAAAGTGTAGTGGAACTGGAAAAATCACAAAGAAGCGCAATAAAGCTCAGTACTGGGAATGTTGCGATGATTACGAGTATTACGATGTGGAATGCGACCTTTGCAACGGACAAGGATATACGGAACATATGTATAAACCTAAAATGATTCAAGATGGATGGGAGTAGGAGGATTAAACATGATTATCACAGGAATGGATCGCTTTCAGAGCGTATGTAAAAAGAAACTTGTTGAATGGTATGAGAAGAACAGACCAGAGACACCTGTTAATTTAAGCAATGTATTTGTGGTTTGGTCGAATAAAACGTTGCAGAATTACAAATGTATGGTGTCCACAACAATCAGCGGAGACGGTATCTATGCTGAATATACTTACAATGGCGATAAACAGGAACTGTATGAAGATGTGTATGGAAAGATCACAAATACGCGGCATACAGAGGAATAAAGGTGATACCATGGGACGAAAATGTATATTAGTGGACAGAGAAAAGTTCACAAATGCAATAAATGATTACTGTCAGCATAAAATCACGATGGCGGTTGCCTGTAAAAGAGCAGGAATGAGCGAACCAACGTTCAGAAAGTACCTGCGGATGTGTTGGTTGGGACAGCCGTTACCGGAAGAACTGTTTGAGAGGAAAAAATAAACAAAGAAGCCAATGCCCGGATGCGGACATGGAACAGAGAAGTGTCTCTTAACTTTTTTATTTGAGTTAGGAGGCACTTTTTTACGTTATGGCAAGTGAGTACCTGATAAAGACGATAAATGGATATGAGGACTATATACGGAGACGAGGGATAGATGAACAAGTTCTTGATGCGTATGCTTTGGCAGTTCAAACAGCTATTCTCGAAGAAAAAGATATCAAGTATGGAACAAAAATATCTTCAAGAGCGAAAAATATTATTAATCAGCTGATTTATAATCAAACAGGCGGAGGAACGTTCGGGCAATTGGAAGACTTTGCACAGCAAAATAAAACAGAATTCAGCTTGACTAATACATATTACAACATTTTAAAGACAGAAGCTCCACAAATTCTTGACAGCTACATGTTGTATGTTGAAAAGAACAGAAAACGTAGAGATCGTTTTTACGAGCCAAGAAGAAAAACACTGAAGTTAGTAACGGACAAGTTGCAAATGCTTGAAGATGATGAATTGGATGAACTTTTTGTTCATATGCCGGCACGAGTAGGAAAATCCCAAGAATTAACCCTTGCAACTTCATGGAAATGTGCTAGAAATACAGAAGCAAGCAACCTCTATGTAACTTATAAAGAGGGACTTGGAGGAGCCTTTCTTGAAGGTGTAATAGAAATATGGACAGATCCTATTTATTGCTTTTCTGATGTGTTTCCAAAAGCGATTATTGTTGACACGGATGCGAAAAATAATAAAGTAGATCTGCAAAGAAAGAAAAAATATAAATCTCTTTCTGGAAAAGGACTTACGGCCGGTCTGAATGGTGAATACGATGCATATGGATGGCTTATCATTGACGATATCTTAGAGGGAATACAGGATGTGTTAAATCCAGATATTCTCCGAAGAAAACAGATTGTTTTTGACAATAACGTCATGAAACGAAAAAAAGAAAAATGTAAGGTTATCTACAATGGAACAATCTGGAGCTTAAAAGATATTTACATGGATCGTAGGGATTTTTTGGAGAATAATCCGGAAGCAAAGGATATACGCTGGGATGTTTTAAAAATACCTGCATTGGATCCAGTCACAGACGAGAGCAACTTCGATTATGAATACGGTGTCGGGTATTCAACAAAATATTACAGGATTGAAAGAGCGAAATTTGAAGAAAACGATGACATGGCCGGTTGGTATGCACAGTGCCAGCAGGAACCAATTGAACGTGACGGTGCAGTTTTCAATTCGGAACACATGAAATTTTACAATGGAGTCCTTCCAGCAGAAGAACCATATAGAATATGTGCAGCGTGTGATGTGGCACTTGGCGGTGAAGATAATTTAGCGTTTGCTGTTGCGTATATGTATGAAGATGGATCCGTATACATTGACGATGTTATATTCGATAGTTCAGAAAAGAAAATTACAAAACCAAAAGTTGTTAATATGATTATCGAACACGATGTTGGAAGTGCATATTTCGAGTCTAATCAGGGTGGAGAGGGATATAAGGATGAGGTTGATGCACTTTTAAAAGAAAATGGGAAGAAAATAAATCTTGTTTCAAAATACGCACCAACAGATAAAAGAAAGAAACAAAGAATATGGGATAAAGCTGGTTCGATAAGAGACTGGTATTTTAGAGATACAGGATGCAGAAGCAAAGAATACCGGAATTTCATGAGAAACCTGTATTCGTTTACGATAAAAGGGAGAAACACGCATGATGATGCACCAGACTGCCTTGCTTCACTTGCCTATTTTATCGAAGGAACGTGGGAACCGGCAAAAATAGAACCAATAAAAAATCCATTCAGGGGAGGATATTAACATGGACACAAAAACATACTTAAACCAGATCGCTGTTCTGAATTCCGTAATCCGGAACAAAACGGAAGAATTGCAGCAGTTAAAAGGGATGACGGTATCGATATCGACTACACAGAAAGAAGTCAACGTGCAGGTGACACCTGACAAGGACAAGCTTGGCAGCGCGGTGGCTGAAATCGTAGATCTAGAAAACGATATCAGTGAAATGATAAGTCAGGCTCTGGAACGTAGAAGACAGATTACTACGGAAATCAGTAATCTGCAAAATAAAAATCAGTACGATGTACTGTACAAACGGTATGTCCTTAGGAAAGACTGGAATCTGATTTGTGTGGAGATGGGCTATTCATTCAGAAACGTGATGTCTATCCACGGGAAAGCGTTGAAAAGTTTTGAAAAACTGTTCGGAGAGAAATATTTAGCACAAAAATGCACATAAATGCACATTTTTTCATCTATTCGCAAAAAAATTGACCTGATATAATAATAATCAGATAAAAAGAAATTTTTATCCACCAATCAATCCCCCTTTGATGTTGAAAAGCGCGCTTTGCAGTTATGCAGGGCGCGTTTTTTGTGGAGAAAATCATGAAAGAGTATAGAAAAAAGACGATTTACTGCCCAGAGTGTGGCAGAAAAGTAGGGATGTACGATGGAAGATCGCAGATTGATAAGCGTTATCTGTGTAAGAAGTGCAACAAAAGAATCGTATATCTTGTAGCGAACGGAAAAGTAGAAGTAAAAAAACGCGCAGATCGGACAACGAGCAGCGGAATGGTATTTGGAGTGTAAGAAATGGAACAGAATAAAATGTTTTTTCATGAACTTGTGAAGGGCAATTACGGAAGAAAAATTGCATATGCGGACGTAGAAGAAGTTAATGAGAAAAACATTCTTGATATTGTCGGAGATACACTTGGGACTTTCTACTACAACAAAAAGATCGCTGATTATCTGTGGAGATATTATAAAGGCGATCAGCCGGTGTTGTATCGAACAAAGACTATCCGTAATGATGTAAACAATAAGATTTGCGAAAACCACGCATATGAGAGTGTGCAATTTAAAGTTGGTCAGTCTTACGGAGAAGCGATGCAGTGTGTCGGAATCGTTAAAGAAGATATAAACGAGATTGTTGATAAGTTCAACACCTATCTGAGACTGGCACATAAACATGCAAGAAATATTCGGTGTGGTGAATGGCAGTCCGCAACAGGAACAGGATTCTTGGCGGCACAATTTGTAAAAGACAAAAAAGCAAATGTGCCATTCCGCATTACGGTGCCAACACCGATGAATACTTACATAATCTACTCTTCTATTACGGACGAACCACTTGTATCCGTACAGGAATTAAAAAACGAAAAAGGGGAATGGTATAAAGCGTGTCACACAGCCACACATCAGTGCATTATCCTGAATGGAAAAGTGAAGGACTGGAAACTTCACGCTTTTGGCGGTATTCCGATTGTAGAATACCCAAACAACTTCGAGAGAATTTCAGATATCGAACTGGTAATCAGTATGTTTGATGCTCTGAACGAGATCCAGTCCAACAGAGCAGACGGCATTTCTCAATTTGTTCAGTCATTTATCAAGTTTGTCAATTGCACGGTTGACAAAGAGACGTTCGAGCAGATGAAAATGAACGGTGCATTTGTTGTAAAATCCAACAATGCTGAAAACAAGGCTGATGTCGATATCATGAGTCAGGAATTGAACCAGACGGAAACGCAGGTTGCAAAACAAGACCTGATGGACAATATCCTGCAGATTCTTGCAATTCCAAAACTGGAAGGGAATACCGGAGGAGACACGCAAGGAGCCGTCCAACTTCGTAACGGATGGGACATGGCGAAAACCCGTGGAAAATTAAAAGACCCTATTATTCAGGAATCTGAACAAAGACTGAATGAAGTAATCCTGAACATTATCAGGGTTCAAAAAGGGAAAGACGATTGTCCTCTTGATATCAGTCAATTCGAGGTTACGATCAATCACAGTCCGATGGACAACATGCTGGTAAAGGCACAGTTCCTTGACTATTTACTGAAAGATGGTGTGCATCCGAAGATTGCATTTGAAAGAAGCACCCTGTTTGCAGACAGTGAAAAAGCATACAATCTGTCAAAACCGTATCTGGATGTGCTGTATAAGACATTGGAAGAGGTGGAAAGAGCGCAGAAACAGGTGCTTGAACAGCAACAAAGCCAGAATCAGATAAAGGATAATCAGGAATGAGATATCACGACATTACAAAAGATGATATGAAAAACGGGGACGGCTTACGGGTTGTCCTCTGGATGTCCGGGTGTTCCCATCACTGCCCGGATTGTCAGAACCCGGTTACATGGGATCCGATGGACGGGCTACAATTCGATGCGGATGCGCTTCTGGAAATCGAGGAACAGCTTCAGAAGGACTATATCGAGGGGATTACCTTATCAGGCGGTGATCCAATGTATATTGGAAATCGGAATGACACATTAATATTGTGCCAATACATCAAACGAGTGTTTCCGAAGAAAACGATTTGGATGTATACCGGGTACTGGTATGACGATATCAAAGATCATGAAATTATGAAGTATGTAGACGTTCTGGTAGACGGAACATTCGTCAAGGCACTGAAAGACAATACCTTGAAATGGCGAGGAAGTTCCAATCAGAGGGTTATCAACGTACCGGAATCAAGACAAATGGATAAAATATGTCTTTTATGCGATTAAAAGATAAATCAGACAATCACAGATCATGTGGTTGTCTTTTTTATATAAAAATGCATTCTCACGCGTTAGATGAGAAAAAGTTAAATCCATGCTGATAGAACAGCGACAAAAAATGTAGATTGCACGGAGGTAATAACAATGACAAGAGAACAGGCAAAGAAAAATTTGATTGCATTAGGAATTGCAGAACCAACGGAAGATCAGGTTTCTAACTATCTGAATCAGTTCCATGGCGATGTAGAACCACCAACACCAAATCCAGCCCCAAATCCAACACCGAACCCAAACCCGGCACCAGCCCCACAGCCGAATCCGACACCGACACCTGGAAATGCAGATCTGAATGAAATAGAGAAGCTGCAAAAACAGATTGTGGATCTTCAGAAAGAGAATGTCAAAAAAGATATTCGTGCATATGCAGCTGAAAAGGGACTGACAGGGGAACAGACTGAAAAAATTCTCGGTGCATTACAGGACGATTTAGAAGTTGCAAAAACCGCAATCGACTCCATGTCACAGATTATCGCTGATAAAGAAACCGCCGCAGCTCAGAAAAAAGAGCTGGAAATCGCCAAGGGAAGCATGAATCCGGGCGGTGGAACTGGCGGCACAAACAAAGGTGATGAGAAGCCGGAAGATGTGAAAAATGCTGAATCCATCTATTTTGGCGAAAAACAGGGTGAACAGTCTATGAAAGACTATTACCTGATGAAGTAAGGAGGACAACATGGGAAAACCAATTGTAAGAGAGTTTACACAGGGAAAAGGAATTTTGAAATTTTTTCCGTATGAGGGCGCAGCATGTGTGGTTCCACAGACTGCAGTAACAGCAGCTGACGAAAACGGAATGAAAATCGTAAAAGCTGGAACACCGTACCCGTCTAATGATGCAAAGTGCCTTGGATATCTTCTGGAAGATGTAGATGTTACTCAAGGCGATGCACCTGGAACATATGTATACCAGGGAACTATCGACTGGGAAAAGGTAAAAACACTTTCACCAACCATTGCAGATGCAGCTAGAAAAGCAACTCCTAGAGTTACATTTTACGGCGCACCACAGATTACAGAATAATCCAGGAGGTATATAAACCATGCCTTTACCATTAAGAGAAGCATTTACTGCCAGAAGCCTTGAAGTGATGTGGGATAACTACAAAGCATCCCTCGCACTGCCACCGTATCTTGGCAGACAGAAATTTGGAACAACAAAACAGGATTCTCTCAGCATCAGATACATTATGGGAGAAAATTCACAGCCTATCGCATTAAAAGCATCCAACTTTGATGCACAGGCTCCACTGAGAGACGTTGGTGGATTCCAGGATATCCAGAACAAAATGCCGTTCTACAGAGAGGGCTACATGATCACTGAGGAAGAGGAACAGACATATGATGATTACCAGGCAGCTGAAAATTCCAGTCTGGCAAATCAGGTGCTGAGACAGATTAGTAAAAAACCTATGATGATGATTCAGGGTGCAATGGTGGTTCCTGAGAGACAGATTTGGGAACTTCTGGCACCGACTGACGGTGTACCGAAAGTAACTGTCAATATCGAAGGCAAAAAGTACGTTATTGATTACACAGCAGACAACGGAACGAAGCACAAAACAGATCATTTCATCGAAATCTCCGGTGAAACAGACAAGTGGACAGCATCCGCAACAGCAACACCACTGGCAGACCTGATTAAAGCCAGAAGAGAGTTCGCAAAGAAAACTGGATATTCCCTGACAAGATTCTCCATGAACACAGAGACATTTGAGATGATTCTGAATGCGGAAGACACCAAAAAACAGGTTCTTGGAATTACTGCCTACAACGGTGGCATCAGAGTAAGACAGGAAGATGTTCTGGCATATCTGAGAGGATACGGAATCGAAATCGAAGTGTACGACAAGATGTACGTTGATGAATCTGGCGTTACTCAGTATTTTATTCCGACTAACATTATCTCCTGTCAGTCTGCAGGTGTATATCTCGGAGATTACATCTTCGGAAGAACACCGGAAGAAAGAAGCGGTGACAAAGCAACAGGAAATCTGTCTATCGTAGAAACTGGCATCTCTGTTTACACATATGCGACAGATCATCCGATAAATACACACTGCATCGTATCTATGATCGGTCTTCCATCTTTCGAGGGAATGAACAGTGTTGTGGTCATGAAAGTAGCGTAAGGCGGTGCGTGTATGATTGCAGACCATTTAATGAAAGTGAATGGTCGATGGTATAAAGCGGGAGAAGAGGTTTCCGAATCTCCCGTTGACAAACCATCACCAGAAAAAACCAGATACACAAAGACAGAAATCAACAAGATGAATGTTTCAGAACTTCGGAGATTGGCAGCTGAAAACGGTGTCAAAGATCCAGAGGGCATCAATGGAACAGACCTGAAATCTTATTTGATTTCTGCGTTTGGGCTGTAAGGAGAAGAAATGGAAGTAACAGAATCAATCAAGAATTTGGCAACTGAATATTTTGAGGACGTTCCGGAATTAAAAGGTCAGATTCCACCGAAACTTCTGGTTGATTTTGCTATACGAAAATATAAGCAGGTCAGAAATTTTCCAAAAGGATATACGGAAGAACAGGTTGGAAGCGATCTTGAAGAAAACAAGTCCATTATCGCTATGGCAGTGGTGGATTTATATCTGAAAACAGGAGCTTTCGGTGAGACTTCACACAGCGAAAATTCAACAACACGTTCCTGGGAAAATGCTTATATATCCAGTTCGATATACAGCGATGTACTACCATATGTACATGCTTTATAAGAAGAATGTGCGTGATTGTTCAGATACTTATATCTGGATGGTTGCAGGGCATCAGTCATTACGGGCGGTGGGCAGACTGATTTACAAAAGAAATATGGAGAAAACATGCGTGAAATAATATTACAGACTTATATCATTTCTCTTCCAATTCTTCTTGGATATATCGTGTGGTTGCTGAAAAATCAAAAGAAATATAGAGATGCAAACGGAAAAGGAACTATGTTGCTTTTGAAGATTCAGCTGATTGAATATCACTCAAAGTACACAGAAGCTAGATATATTCCGTCTTACGCGTATCAAACGTTTTGTGAAATATACGAAGCGTATCATGCGCTTGGAGGAAACGGGCTGGGAACGAAAATGAAAGAAGAAATTGACGAACTTCACATTAGGAAAAAGTCGAGTGGAGGTGAGAATTAATGGATATTTCAACAATGGGAACAGTAGTTGCTATCGTAGTCATCACATACCTGATTGGACTTGGTGCAAAACTGTGTCCAAAGATCAAAGACAATGTGATTCCGGTGATCGTAGGAGTTGCAGGTGGAATCCTTGGTGCGGTAGGAATGTATGTCATTCCTGATTTTCCGGCACAGGATATTATGAACGCAGTAGCTGTCGGTATCGTATCTGGATTAGCCAGCACAGGTGCGGATCAGGTTGTAAAACAGACCAAAAAGGCAAAAGAAGAATGATCGCGCTGCAAGCGAACAAACAGAGTATGAAATACCTGATTCCAGGAAAGTCGGAACCTGTTTATGAAACGGACGATGATGGAAATATCAAATACATTATCGTAGACGGAAGACAGGAGCCGATTGTGACAGGAGAGTATCGAACTGCCGGTGAAATCGTTGACTTTCGAGCAAACATCAATTCTACTCTGACAGAAGCATTTATCCGTGCATTCGGCGTAGATGATTCGTCAGACAAAGCAACGATTGTGAGTACAAAGAATTTTCTTCCATTAAGAGTTGGAATGAGGATCTGGAAAGATTCAGAAGTTTTGTATAAGAACGAAACAGTAGATGCGGATTCAGCTGATTACGAGGTAATTGGTGTGAACACAGAAGCATTGAATGAGGATTGTTTCTTACTAAAAAAACTTTTGCACAATGGGGGTGACTGACTGTGAAAAAGATATCTTTTGGATTGTCTGTAAAAAGCATTCAAAACGCTATCGAAGAAATTGAAGATTATCAGAAGTCTTTCAATAAAAAAGTGGAGGAATTCGTTACTGAACTTTCCAAGTACGGAAGAACCGTGGCTATGGAAAAAGTACAGGAATCTCCACTTGGAAAGACAGTCACCTTGCGATGTGAAACTACGCCGGAAGAAATGGGGTGCAAAGCTATCCTGATTGCTACGGGAGAATTAAAACAGGCAGAGGGACACGAACCATTTTCGACATTGCTGGCAATCGAATTTGGAGCAGGTATTTTTCACAACAAAGTACCGAATCCAAAAGCAAATGAAATGGGATACGGTGTCGGAACATTCCCGGGGCAGGTTCATGCATTTGAGGATGGATGGTATTACCTCGGAGACGATGATAAATGGCACTATACGCACGGTGTTAAAGCGACAATGCCAATGTATAATGCAAGTGTAGAAATGGCGAAAAACGCCAAAAGAATTGCGAGAGAGGTGTTTGGAAATGGATAATTCGTGGGTTTTTGACTTAGAAACGCGGATTTTCTCTATTGTCAGTGTGAAAGTGAGTAGAAAGCTGAAAGAGAAATACCCAAACATCTTTTTCACAACAACTTCAAGTCCGAAAGATATTATCACAAAATTTCCTACCGTGTACATCCATGAGATGCCTGGTTCGGAATCTGGAATCACAAAGGAAAGAGATAAAATCAACGGAATCTCGTATGCAATGCAGATCGAAGTGACAACGAATGTTTCACAAAAAGAAGCAAAAACGGTACTGAAAGAGGTCGCATTTGCTTTTAAAGAAATGGGATTTGAAATCAACAGTTTCCCAGAAGCAAGTAACGGAACTTCTTATTACCGTAGCATCATGCGTGTAAAAAGAAACATAGGATCAAAAGATGTACTGTAGACAGAGCCTTAAGGCTCTTTTTTTATTTGCCAAAATGGCAGAAAGATAGGTGAAAACATGGCTTTTACAAGTTATAAATCAAGGGTAATCTACAAAGAAATGACAGAAACTGACCCTACAAAAGCGGATTTCGCAGGTACTTATAACCTTCTGTGTGCTGCTAAAAGTATTCCGGCACCGGTATCAGCCCCAAACACGGTAGAATCAACAACACTGGAAGACGATGCACAGACATATAAGAAAGGTGTCAAAACATCTGACTCCAAAGAGTTTACCGGAAACCTGGAAAAAGAGTATCTGGATAACATCGATAATCTTGGTGATAAGAGTCTGTGTATTATGCAGCTGTATGGAAACGACGGAATCGGTGGTGAAGCAAAATATGCTTATGTCGGACAGGCTTCTGCTACACCGAACGATATCGGCGGAGTTGATGAAATCGTAGAAATGGGTGTAACACTGATACCGAACACGGTAGCAAAGAAAGTTACAGACAACTACACTATCGTGGATAATAAAGACGGAACATTTGCAGTAACAAAAAAATCGTAAGTCTCCAGAGTGAGTCAGCGACTACTGGGGACTATGTCTACAATTACGCTGGCGATTAGAGAAAAGGAAAAGGGCGGTCTTCGGATCGCCCTTCCCGTATTTTACGGAAAGGGAAGGAATAAATGAGAAGAATCGTTATTAATGGAAGAGAATACACAGCAAAACCGTTTGACTTCAATATGATCTGTGATCTGGAAGATCTTGGAGTATCTATCGAAGATATTGAGAGAAAGCCGGTATCTATCGTAAGAGCATATGCAGGAATTTGTATGGGAAAATCCGCAAAAGAAAGCGGTATCGAGATTCAGGAACATCTGTTAAACGGCGGTAGCTTTGATGATATCATGAAAGTTATCAGTAAAGAAATGGAAGAATCTGATTTTTTTCGCAACCTCGGGGAGAACAAGGAGAAGAAAACTCCAACGTATCCGGGCAAAAAGAGACAGAAAAATTATCACCAGAACAACCGGCACAATGGAAACAGAAATACCGGACACACCGGGAATATTACACCAATGAATGGTTCCCGGAAGCGAGACGACTGGGAATAAGCTGGGAAGAATTCTGGAAAATGAACCCACGGATTTTGAATGCAGTACAAAAAGGCTATCAAAAGTCCGTGGAAGATCAAGACCGCATGAATTGGATGGCTGGACAATACCAAATGTCGGCTGTTTTGACAGCTTTAGATAAGGCTTTGAATGGAAAGAAATCAAAAGCGGAATATTTAAAGAAACCACTTTTTGAACTAATTTCCGATGAATCAAAGAGTAATACGGAAGAAAATGAAGATTTGGCAATGCGTCTGGAAATTCAAAAGATGGAACAGTGGATTGCGAATGACAGAAGAAGAGGTCTTCCGGAAACGAAAATATAAAGGCGGTGAGAACATATGTCTGATGAAATTGACACCCTTGAACTACAGATAGAAGCCAAAGCGAAAGGTGCGAACGCATCTTTGACCGGTCTTGTGAAACGACTTGGCAAAGTATCTGATGCATTAACAAAAGTACAGGAATTGACCGCCGGTTTCGATAAGATCACAAACCTTGATTTTGGCGAAATAGAGGCTTATCGGACGGAACTCAGGGAATTTACCAAAGAGTTAAAAAACATCGGAAATAAGCCGGTAAAACCGCGTGTAGACAGGTCGGATTTAAAGTATACCTATAAAACACTGGACGAGATAAAGGAAAAATTCAAAGACGTTGGAAAAAATTTAGATTTTTCTGGAATCGGACAAACTGAACTTGATACGAAAATCAAACAGACAGAGAAAAAACTTTCAGGACTCAAAGACAGACTGCAAGAAAAACTGGATACGGAGAATGTAGACACCTACGGAAAAGCGTATGTCAATCTGGTTTATAAGATCCAGAAAGCAGAAAATGAACTGAAAGCACTGAAACAGGTAAGTACACCATTCGACCCTACTTCTTTGAAAAATATGAAAATTCAGAGAGGAGATACAGGGGAAAATACAGTCAATCCTGTTGCAGCAGAAACGACTTCGACTTCCAGTACAAATGTTCAGAAGATTGCAGAATCGGCAAAAGTGGCATCAGAAGAGGTAAGAAAACTCAGTCAAGATTTGAATAATGTTTCAACTTCTGAAAATGTTTCGAAACCAGTATCTGAATTTGAGGAACTGAAAAGCGAAATTATACGGACAAAAGAAGCAATAGCAACTCTTGGAAATATTCCGTCTCAGGTAAAGGAAATTCCTGGAAAGATAAAGGAAATCTTTGGAAATCTAAAGATGAAAATTCAGGAATCGTCTGGTGTTAAGATGCAACCGCCGGATTCCAGTGAGATTGAAACTACTCTGAAAAGAATTCAGAGTGAGATTGCGATCACCAAAGAAGCTATCAGGCAGGCTTTTTCAGCTGGAGATCTTGCAGGAGTGGAGGAACTATCTGCAGGTCTGAAAGAACTGGAAAAATCACAGCGAGCATACACAAAACTGAAAGAATCAGTTTACGGTGCAGCGCAGAGCGGAAATGCGGTTACAAGGGCATTTCAGGCGATTGGAAGTATCGGAAACAAAGCCAACAACCTTGCCAAAGGATTCGATAAGGTACAGAAATCTGTCGCTAACGCAAGAAAGATGGCAAGCAAAGCTATTCATCCGTTCAGAACCTTAAAAGAATTGATGGGCGGAGTAAGCAGCGGTGGTAATGGAATGGGACTTGGACGGATGATTGGATCATCTATCCTGTTTTCTACCATTTTCGGTGCAATCAGCCAGATAAAACAGGCTGTCAAAGAGGGTTCAGATAACCTTGTTCAATACAGCGACACCTACAATAAAAGTATTTCTGGTATGGTTTCGTCTTTACTGTACCTGAAAAATGCATGGGCAGCCGCTTTCGCTCCAATCATAAACGTAGTCGCACCGTACGTGTCTGCATTTATCGATATGATGGCTCGGGCACTGAACAGTGTTGGTCAGTTTATGGCGGCACTTACTGGAAAAGGCTTTGTCGTACAGGCGAAAAAGGCTTGGAAAGACTATGGCGCATCCATCACTGATACAAGCAAAAATGCATCAAAAGGACTGAACAATACTAACGATGCTGCGAAAAAGCTGAAAAAGACTATTTTCGGTTTTGATGAACTGAATGTGCTGACTTCCAATGACGATACCGGTTCAAACGGTGGCAGCGGATCTGGAAGTGGAAGCGGTGGTGGATATACCGGTCCGTCTCCGTCAGATATGTTCGAGACTATAAAAGTCCCGGATTCCATGAAAGACTTGGCGGACAAGTTCAAGGAAGCACTTGCAAAATCCGATTTTACAGATATCGGGCGCATGATAAGTGATAAGCTGAGTAATGCGTTAGAAAGTATCCAGTGGGATAAGGTTTACCGCCACGCTGAGAACTTCGGGAAAGACATTGCTACTTTTCTGAATGGATTGATTACACCACGATTGTTCTATGATCTTGGAAAAACGCTTGCAAATTCCATCAACACTGCGCTCCATTCGGCAAACGCATTTGCAATCAATTTTGACTGGAAAAACCTCGGAACATCTCTTGCGAAGAGTTTAAAAGGTTTTATTGAAAACTGGGATGCAAAGCTGACAGCACAGACTTTTAGCAATTTAGTAAAAGGGATTATTAATGGCATTACAGCGTTTGTAAATACGCTGAGAAGTGACGAGGTTTTTGCTACAGTCGCAAAGAAAATAGTTGATCTTATCTGCAACGTAGACTGGCTTGGTTTAGGTTGGGATTTACTTGGACTTTTTACAGCGCTTGCCAGAGCTACCCTTGAAATGCCAGTACAGATCATAAAGGGCATTTCGGAAGGGATAGCAGAAAATATATTCGGTGTTAAATCAGTTAAAGAACTCAAAAAGAAAGCGTGGGATTATGTCCTTAAAGGGGCAGCTGCGCTGAATGACAAGTTTACAGAATGGTACGATGCTGCAGGAAATCTAATCAGTGGATTTTTCAAAGGAATTGGCGATGCGGTAAAAAATATCAAGGAATGGATTAAGGAATATGTCGTAGATCCTTTCATAAAAGGCTTCAAGGCACTTTTTGGTATAAATTCTCCATCAACCGTAATGGCTGAAATCGGTCAGTGGATTCTTCCTGGATTCCTGAACGGTGTCAAAGAAAAGGTTACAGACGTAATTAACTGGTTCGGAAGTCTTCCTGGCAAAATCAAAGATGTTCTCGGTAATGCAAAAGACTGGTTGGTTGAAAAAGGTAAGGGTGCTATCGAGGGAATTAAAAACGGTTGGGAAGCTGTAAAAGATAGCAACTTCTTACAAAACGCACGAAAGCTGAAAGACGAAGCATTTACAGCTGTAGGTGATGTAGCTGGAAAAGTAAAACAGAAAGGTATCGACCTGATTTCCGGTATCAAGTCCGGTTACGAAAACAGTAAACAATCTGGATTGCTATCTAAAGTAGAGAATCTGAAAAACGAAGCATTTTCCGCAGTTGGTGATGTTGCAAACAAAGTAAGATCGAAAGGTTCTGACTTAATCAGTGGAATCAGAAACGGGTATGAAAACAGCAAACAAAGTGGTCTGCTTTCTAAAGTATCTAATCTGAAAAATGAAGTTTTCTCATATGTTGGCAACGTGGCTGATAGAGTAAAATCCAAAGGTTCAGATATTGTTTCCGGTATCAAATCTGGATATGAAAACAATAAATGGTCTATCCGAAGTGCTGTATCAGGAATTCCAAACCTGATTAGCAGCGGAATCGGAAGTTTGTATAACATTGGAAAAAATGCTATTGCATCATTTGCCAACGGATTCTCTTCTATTCACATTCCGATGCCACATATCGGATGGAACTGGAATCGATTCGACCTTGGGAATTTCAGTTTTAGTGTTCCATCATTCAACCTGAGATGGTACGCAAAAGGTGGATTCCCTAACATGGGAGAAATGTTCATCGCCGGAGAAAAAGGACCTGAGATGGTCGGACAGATCGGAAAGAAAAATGCGGTTGCCAACAATACACAGATTACAACGGCAATCAAAGAAGCTGTTGTTGAAGGTATGATGCAAGTTGCTATGGCTACCAGTACGGAACAGTCCGATGATCTTCCATATATCATCCATGTGGAAGTGAAAACACAGGACAATGAGGTTCTGGCGCAGGCAGTTGAAAAAGGAAAGGCAAGCAGGGACAGTAGAATGAATCCTAGTCCTGCTTTTTGATAAGGAGGACATATGCCGAGAAATAATATGATGATGGTGGACAGGGTAAAAATCAAATCCCCGTCCTCTTTAACGTGGGGACAACAGGATATATCTGCTTCTGATGCCGGAAGAACCGATGATACGATCATGCACAAGAACCGTGTCGGACAGAAAGTCACATTAAAGCTGGCATGGAACGGTATGGATCCTGACGAAACCAGTACGATTCTGAAAGCGTTCGATCCAGAATATTTCCATGTGACGTATCACGATCCTAAAGAGAACAAAGTGGTTACAAAAGAGTTTTATTCCGGTGACAAAGAAGCAAAGTATTACTGTTGGACAGTAGGAAACAAGTTGTTTGAAAGCATTTCATTTAACATCATAGAAAGGTAGCACAATGAGAAAAGTTACATCTGATTTCAAAAATCAAATTGAAAGAGATAATAGAAATTACTATGAGTGGGTGGATATTACTTTAAAGGATGGAACTGTACTCAACCTGACGAATGAGAATATCTGGAATTCTGGTATAAAAATCGAAGATGCAGTTTCGGGTACTTCTGAATTCCAGATAGGAACAGCGATCATCAACAAAGCTACCGTGACACTCAACAACCTTTATGATGACTTCACGGAATATGATTTCAATGAAGCGAAAATCGTAATCTATATCGGATATAACATTGCAACGACAACCGTGGAAGAATCGTGGCGAGACATCAATGGAGAACAGATTCTTGATGTCAATGGAAATGAGATCCTTTTGCTTCACAACGGAACGTTCCTTGAAAAAGTGAAAATGTTTACTGGAACGGTTGTTGATTCACCGTACCAGAATAGTTCGCTGATTACCTTGACTTGTGAAGACAATATGCTTCTGTTCGATCGTGACTATTCAGAAAGTAAGCTGATTTACCCGGCAACACGCGCTCAGATTCTCAGAGATGCTTGTGAAGTTTGTGGCGTTAGCTTAGAAACACTTACTTTTGAAAACTCAGATTATATCGTAAACACCAGACCGTCTGATGAAAAACTGACTTTTCGTCAGGTAATCGCATGGACGGCACAACTTGGCGGTCAGTTCTTACGGTGTAATTCTGACGGAAAACTGTTCTGTGGATGGTATGATCTGAAAAACTATGAAGCAGATACGGTAAATGAAGAATACTTTGACATAATCGCTTCAAACAGTTCTGTTACAGTGAACAGTGAAGATGTAATTATTACCGGAATACAGGTAACGGCATATCAAGAGAATCAGAGCGAAGAGGAAGCAGCTGACACATCTTTATACGGAAAGGCAGGTTATGTTATTGCGATTGCTGATAACAAACTGATTGAAAAAGGAACAGCCAGTACTGTAGCAGCTATGATCGGCGAACGAGTGACAGGTATGCGGTTTCGACCGTTTTCAGCCAGTACGCTGAATAATCCGACATATGAAGCTGGAGATATCTGCATCATAAAAGACAGAAAAGGTGTTTCTTACAAGTCTTTCCTTACTTCCAGTACATTTCAAGTTGGAAAGTATCATACGGTACAGTGTGGGGCGAAAAGCGCAGCTAAAAACAGCTCCAAACAATATTCGGTATTCTCTCAAGCGCAGGTTGAAAACAGAAAAAATTTCCAACGAGAGAAAACAGAAAGAGAAAAAGCGGTAGAGGAATTTAACAAAGCGTTGGACAGTGCATCTGGTATGTTTCCTACCGAAGTGAAGCAGGAAGACGGGAGCACAATTTTATATGTTCACGATAAAAAAACACTGAAAGACTCAAAAAACGTTTTCAAAATAACGAGTGATGCAGTCGGATTCTCTACTGACGGTGGAAAAACTTATCCGTTTGGATTTACGATTAATGGAGATTTTCTTACAAGAATACTGTACGCTATAGGAATCAATGCGGATTATATCAACACCGGCGCGATCACAGTAAAAGATTCGGATGGAAATATAATTTTTCAGGCAGACATTGCAAATAAGCGTGTCATCATATCTGGAGATTATGTGCAAATCGGTGGCAAGACAGCTACCGATGCAATCAAAGCTGCGAACAGCACAGCCAGTAACGCACTGACAGCGGCGCAAAATGCACGCAATATGATGTTACAGCTGTCTAATGATTATTATTCTGTCAACGTAGATTCAAACGGAAAATACAGTGAATTTCCAACGGACGTGATCACGAAAGCACAAGTCATGTACGGCGCAAATGACATCACATCAGAATGTGCGTTCTCGATTACAAAGTCTGACAACATTTCCGGGACGTGGGACAGTGCAAAGCATCAGTATACGGTTACTGCTTTAACAGCTGATACAGGATGGGTAAATATTCAGGCAACATATCTGAGTAAACTGACTGTCACCAAACAGTTCACGGTTGCGAAATTGTATGCTGGTGCTACAGGTAAAAAGGGAGAGCCGGGAACGCCCGGAAGAACTTATTTCATCGAACTTTCCTCAAGAGTTTTGAAACGTAGCAAAGACAACACGATTGCACCGAATTTCTTCACCATCAAAGGATTTTATCGTGATGGAAATTCTACTACCCGAGTGGCGTACAACGGTCGATTCACCATCGAAGAAACAAACGATGGAAATACATGGAAACGAGTATACACATCGCCGGCAGATGAGTCTTCTGTCACCCATTCGCTATATACTGCCATTGCAACTGGTACAGGAACGAACAGCGTAATCGGTGACGGAAAAGGAAACGCAATCGGATTTCCTAGAGATACCATAGCGGTACGATGCACGATGTATGCTTCTGGTGGCACTACCACAACACTTGACGTACAGGATTGCACGATTCTGGTCGATGTGGATGCGCTGACACAGGAAGAAATATTCAATGCATTGACTAATAACGGTGAAGTTAAAGGCATTTACAAGGAAGGTAATCAGCTGTATATATCGTTTACTTACGCAAAAGGCGGAGAGCTTACTCTTGGTGGTTTAAATGATGGGAACGGAACGTTAAACATTTACAATGATTCGAACTTTCGTATCGGAAGATGGAGCAAAGATGGAATTGTAATTAGCGGTGGAAGTTTTAAAACCGGAAATAATGAAATATCGAATAAGAATGTCGAATTAGAATCGCCTAAAATATTTAACCGATTATACATGAAACTGTATAAAGAAGACACGTATATACCTGTTCTCATTCCGACACCAAAAGGAACGGATGCAAACGGCATAATAAACGTTGATTTCGGAAGTGCTACAGCAGGTGAACGCATAAATCGAATGAGATTACAAGCTAATCGATTTGAACTGACAACGTATTCTGGAGACGATCCTGCAATAGAAATATCTGGAAAAACTCGCATGGGAGACATAAGTGTCAGTGGGCTTAGGATGGGAAGCGCAAATTGCACTGGAAAAATAACAACATATCAGTTAGAAACCAGCGGATACAAAAATAGGTATGTCGAAACAGAAAACTACGGTGAGCGGTTGCTTTTTAGCTATGAAACATCATCTCCGATGTTTGGAGATGTAGGGTCTGCTGTGATTGACGAAGATGGAATGTGTTATATTGATATCGAACAGATGTTTTCCGAAACGGCTAATGTTGATATCGATTATTATGTATTTTTGCAAAAAGAGGGGTCTGGAGATATATGGGTTGAAAAAAAGGAAGAAAATTACTTTGTCGTAAGAGGAACTCCCAAACTGAAATTTTCATGGGAACTTAAAGCAAAGCAGAGAGAATTTGAAACGGAACGCATGGAAATCAGAGAAATACCAATGGTTGAAGATATTGATTATTTAAAGGAAACTGCTAGGATTGCAGAAGATGTTGATTACGAATCCGAAGGATACCAAGTATATTTTGATTATATTAAAAACAATGAGGAAGAGGTACAGTTATGAAAAAAGTAACATCATTCACACACTTAATCACGGGCGAAGGAGATAGAATTGCATTTACATTTTCTGAGATAGATGAAACAGGAATGGTAATTAGCCAAAATAACAAGAAAAACTTTGTTGTAGCGAACGAGGAAATGCTAGGACATATAGATGCTATTAAAAAGTATATCCAGAAAACATTCCTTGATTAGTAAGTGAGGTGACAAAATATGAGCATGTTAAGTGTCCTAATCAAAGACCTTGTGGAGAAAACAACACTTGAAGATGGTACATATCTAGTTGCCGGAACCACGGATGCAAACAAGATTACATTCCTGAATCTTGTAAATGCGATTAAAAAGAAACTTGGCGCGGCTGCGCAGAAGAGTGTAGCGAACAATCTAACAACAGCAGCGGCGGGAACTTCAGTACTCGATGCGTATCAGGGGAAATTACTGAGCGATAAGATAGATTCACTAAACTCCACTTTACAGAAAGCGATTACATACAAATCGTACGATATCACACTACAAGAAAATGCTTACGTATCACCTTACACCTATTATCTCAACTGGTATATCACGGATGATGACATCTCAAAATATGGCATTCCGGTTTCAATTAGTATTATTGGAGCAGCGGGAATACCGACACCATGCGCAATCGTCTATTCAGATGATGTTAAGAAATACAGATGCACTGCAGTAACAAATAGTCAGAAAGCAACCGCACATGTATTGTTTCTCAAATTTTAATTTCGCCAAATAGGTGTAATTAAGAGTTTCTAATAAATAACCATTGATACGTAACACTTACGTTGAAGACGAGAAAGCGAAGGGGGACTAAACATGGCAATTACATGGAAAGACTATCTGGAAAAATCGAAACCTGCCGACACAGATGGACTATATCGTGAACGGCATAAATAAGAATTTAAAAGAACTGGGCACTGGTGAAGAAACAGGGAGGTGATCGAAGTGAACTGGAATGAATATCCCAAAAAAGAATCTATGCCAGCTGATGAAGATGAACTCATGCAGTTGGAACAAGAATCTGGAACTAACAAAACCATCCGACTGATATACTTTTTTAATTGGATTCTTTCAAAAAATAAAACAACACGAATTCTCTCTAAACACTAAAAGCAAAACCATTGAAAACGCAATCAACGAAGTGGATGCCACAACAAAAGAAGTCAAGATTGGACTCGACAGTAAAGCGGATGGGAAAGGGATTGGTTTCACAGTCAGTAAGGCTGGAAACCTGCAGGTGACTTACGATGACGGGAGGGAGTAGATATGGCACAGAAAACTATAGATTTTGAGAATGATATTCTCAGACCTATTGGTTCACTAAAGGAAGATTTAGCTGACTTAAAAGATAACAAAATCACAAAATTCTATACAAATAATAATGGTGATACTGTATTGAATGACAGTGACGATGGAAAAATACAGGATTTAATGATTTATGGAAAGTCTGAGCAGGCGCAGTATAAAGGAACAAACCTAGCCATAAATCATCTTGCCAAAGCTTTTGTAACAGTTCATGGTGTCACTTTTACTGTAAATGAAGACAAATCGGTAACATTAAATGGCACAAGTGACATGGACAATGTAGATTATTATATTGTAGGCAGTTATTATACTGATAATATAATAGCAACGCTGGATGTTGATAAGGACTACACTATTAGGGCAATGCCACAAGGTATAAGTTTTATATATGGTACTCAAAGTAAATTAGTGTCAATACAACAAACAGATGGGCATGAAAAAGGAATACCGATTGCCTTTATTTTTCTTAGAATTAGGAAGAGTGGTACGACTTTTAATAATGTTACTATTTATCTTCAAATAAATGAAGGTACAACATTATTAGACTATGAGCCGTACACAGGTGGTAAACCATCACCTAGCCCAGAATATCCGCAAGAAATTAAAGCGGTGGTAAATCCTGTTATTAAAACACATGGAACAAACTTGTTAGACATTAAAGATGTTGCAGAAACAGTGGATAAAAATAATGGACTGACTTATTCTGTTCAAAAAGGAATTATAAAAGTTAAAGGAACAGCAACATCATCGGCTAGTACGAGAATAAATTTTATGTCTGGTGTCAACAAAAAAATTACAGCAAATAACACATATATATTTAATCCAAATCCAACAAAAAAGGAAGAGACTTCTGTATGTTATTTGGATTTTTCAAATAATGTTAATTTAGGAATGTCCATATCAGATAATAGTGTTAATAAACCTATTAATATACAAGAGATTCAAGCATCGTATATGTTTATGCTTTTTGTTAGAGTTCAAAAAGGCGCACAAATAGATATGGAATGGAAACCACAGTTGATAATAAGTAATACGTTGCTTCCATATCAACCATATCAAGAAACACAAGCTACACTGCCTTATGAATTATATGCAATTCCAGTAGATTCTGGTGGAAATGTTACAATAGATGGTCAACAGTATATAGCTGATTACGTGGATGTGGAACGTGGGAAACTTGTGAGGATGACTGAGCTAATAGAATATGATGGTACTGAGAATTGGAGTTTACAATCAATTAACAATAATGGTATTGCTAATTTTCAAATTATAGTCACAAGGTATATTAGCAGTATAGGCATGTGTGATACACTCCAATTACAAAAAACTATTATCAGCAATACAAATACAGAAGGATTTATGATAAATAATAATTCATTATTTATTCGTATTAACACCACTAGAGGCATATCAACGCTTGAAACATTTAAAGAATTTTTAGCGAATAAGCATATCTTTATTTTATATGCATTGTCCACGCCAACCGAAATTGACCTCGTTAAGGAAGAAATTACCGCATTTAAAGCATTATCAACATATTATCCAAAAACATATGTTACAGCAGAATCAGAACAATTAAATGCTTATACAATGTTTAGCTATCCTGTATCTATGGAAAAAGGTTGGGAGTATGTAAAACAGCAAATAGGCGATACACGAAAGTATGTGTATGATATGGATTTACAATCAGCAGAAGCCTACGTCAACAGTGAATATGCGGTAGCACTTACGGAATTGGAGGTATGATTATGTTATATAGAACACTATTAAAGCTTAAAGAAAGAAACGGTCTGACAGACGATTTAAAGAATAAGATTGATATTTTCTTTGCAACGGGCAGGATTACAGAGGAACAGTACAATGAGCTGATGGATATTAATAAGGACGAAGAACCGAAAGCGGAAACTAATTACTAAAGAGGGCGTTATCTATCAAGAAATGTAATTATATTATTGGATACGAACACGATTAAAAATGACGGGGACAGAATAACGCGGAAAATAAAGTATAATATCTATAACGAAATGCGTACACGCAAAGGAGAAGAGAATGTGATTCACTATATCTCAGATAATTGGCAACTGATAACATTCGTTGCCACATGCATGATCTACCTCGGAAGACAGGTTATGGCAGCCAGAAAGGGCATCCGGGCATTGCTCAGGGCTGACCTTATCCGGCTGTACAATAAATACCATGATGATCTGGGTTACTGCCCGATCTACGTGAAACAGAGTCTCGAGGAAGAATACAAAGGGTACCACGCACTGAAAGGAAACGGCGTTGGAACAAACATGTACAAGGCACTAATGGCACTACCGACAGAAGAACACCAGAAAGGAGAACAGTCATGAGAGATTGGAAGAAATGGGTGAAACTTGCAGGAGTTAGAGCAACCAAGACCATGGCACAGACAGCGGTTGCAATGCTTCCGGCAGCGGCGACTATCACAGCTGTGGACTGGAAAGTGGTCGTAGGAACGGCGGCACTGGCAGGGGTTTCCTCACTGTTGACATCGTTAGCAGGAATGCCGGAAGAAAACAAAAACGAGTAAAGGGAGAGCATCGGCTCTCCTTTTTGAGTACGGAAAGGAGAAATTATGGCAAAAGTAATTTTTAACGATTGGATTCGTGTAGCGTATCAGGAATACAGAAAAGCCGGTATGACACCGGAGGGTGCAGCTGGTATGCTAGGAAACCAGTATGCGGAATCGGCTGGATTTCTAGCGAACCGATTGGAGTTCTTGTGCGTGAAACGGTACAAGGAAAAGGGTAAGGTGTACACAGATGACAGTTATACACAGGCTGTGGACTCTGGCAAGATTTCCCGGGCAGAATTCCTTTCCCCGATGGGAAGACACTACGGCTATGGATTATCCCAGTGGACAACCTCTGACCGGAAAGCAGGACTGTATGATCTGGCAAAGAAAAAGGGCGTGTCTATCGGAGATCCGGCTATGCAGATCGAATACACAGTGTCGGAACTGAAAAAGAAGTTTCCGACTACATTCAAATATCTGTGTTCGGTAACTGACACAAAAAAAGCATCTGACTATGTTTTGGAACACTATGAATCTCCAAAAAACTGGCAAAATCTTAGCACAACCAGAGCGGACTACGCAAAACAGATTTTTGACAAGATGAAATCAATCGGAAAGGACAAGATCATGGGAATTAATAATATTATCGCAAAAGAACGGGAATACGGCAATATTCCATACATGGAAACCGGAAAGAACCACCAGAAATTCTCGGATATCGTAAACAATGTCGGTCTGGCTGGATGCCAGGATCAGCCGTGGTGTGCTACCTATCAGTTTGCGATGGAAGTGGAAGAGCTTGGAAAAGCGGAAGCACTGAAACACTGGAATATGACAGAAAAGAACTACTGCGGATACAGCTGTTTTTCAACAGAAGCCATGTTCCGGGCAGCTGGGAAACTGGGAAGCACTCCAAAAATCGGTGCGTTAGTAATCTTCCGTCAGTCCCACATGGGAAGAGTACTCAGTATAAACAGCAAAAACAAGACCTTCGAGTGTGGCGAGGGCAATACCAGTAACAAGAAATATGAAAGAAACGGTGATTCTTGCGCTGTTAAGACTTATTCTTGGACAGATAGCAAAATCAAATCTTTCTGCTATATTGATTATGGCACGGAAAAAGAAACCGAACCGGCTCAGCCAACAGTGAAACCAGTGACGAAACCAGACACACCAGTGAAAACTCTTGGAAATGTCGGGAAAGGTCAAAAGTGGTTGAACACTAACTACGGCAGTACTCTGAAAAAATACATGAAAGAACTTCTGGATGTGGATGACAGCTTCGGGAAAAAGAGCAGAGCTGCAGCTGTGTGTGTATGGAAAGACCTGTGTAACCGTAAATACAAAACAAAGCTGGATCCGTCAAACAGTAACTTCCTGTCTTCCTGCAAGAAAGCGGCAAAAAAGGTAGTTATAAAAAAAGGAGCATCCGGCACGTTCGTATACCTGATCGAATTCATCTTGGCAGCGAAAGGCTACTATACCGGAGCGATGGATGCCAGCTTCGGATCCGGTCTGCAGGCTGCGGTCAAGGCGTTTCAGAAAGCAGTCGGTTTGAAAGCTGACGGTGTGGTAGGAGCTGAGACTTGGTACAAGTTGTTCAATTAATGTAAAAAGAAAAGAGGACGATGTTCCCGGCACCGTCCTCTTAAAAGGGGAATTAATCCTTGATCGAATTAACCGCATTTATCATATCATAAAATCGTATATTATACAAATCTTATTTTCTTTTTGTAGTTCCTACCATAGTATATCCATTTTGTTTACCGGAAGCTGCGGTTTTTCCTCTCTCAAGAGCAGCAGAAAGTGAACTTATATCCGGTGCAATCTGTCCTACTCCTACTAATTCCCCTCGTTCGTGTTCCATAAGGTAGTTATCAAGAACCAACCGGCAGACATTTACTCTTGATTTCATCGTGCAATGATTGTGTGCCGTCAGCATGTTTAACTGTTCATGCCATGAAGAACCGGTATTTCCAAACATGCAGTAGGCTAGTTGAAGAAAATCTCTTTCGGAAAACTGAGTGTTAATATACATGGTAATGCATTTCTTGACCGTGTCCAGGTCAGATTTATCAATTGCCATGGTAAAATCTTTATATTTGTACTCTAATATGTAACTATCCATATTTAATCCTAATGTATCAAACCACTTTTCTAATGTTCGGTATCCTGGTTCGCTGATGCCGAATTCCCAGTTTTGAATGGTATTTACGGACTTATGCAATGCCTGAGCCATATAACGTTGCGTTTTCCCAGCATCATTTCTCGACTTTGCCAGCATATTCCCGAATATTTGCGACTTTTCCGCTTCTGATAACATAGAAAATTCCCCCTTTTTACCAAAAACAGACTGAAAAAATTATGTGTGTAATCAACAAAATTTCACCAAATACATATTTGAAATACAGATGTATAATATCTACATCATTAAAAGATGGAGGTAGACAATATGCAGGAGTACTTAACACAGACGATAAGAGATTTTTTTAAATTACGCCCGATAATTGGTGAGAAAGAGTACACTATTCAGATTAGTGCATATCTCCAAACTTTTATACCTAGAGATAAAAATAGTGAATTTAACATTATTCCATTGCAAATGTACCAAAGTGCAACAGAACTGGCAAGAGATATCTGCAAAGTTCTTGAAAAAACGTTCGACAAACCGGAACAAAACCGGAAAGAAACAGTATAGTATTGACAAAATAGAACACACGTTCTATAATTTCTGTATCGCTACTGAGTGTTGTGCTGGATTTTGGGAGGGATTTGTGTGGATGAGAACAGTCAAAAATTAAAGTTGCAACTGATTGATATGATTGATAAAATTGAAAATGCAGGTACTATTACATACCTGCATACATTCATAAAACTTTTTTTAGAGAAATGGGGGTAGCACCTCATTTCTTTTTTCTTGCTAAAAGAGAATCAATAAAACCTATAACGATTTCTTTTTCGTTATCATCCAGCAAAGAATATTTGTAATAGATGTCAAAATCGCTTTCGGCAGCGGAAACGGTATCTTTCCTCATCGGGGAAACATCAAATCCCATGAGCCATGCCTCAGTAACACCAAGTGCCATTCCTAAAATAACAAGTTTTTCTTGACTGGGTTCGACTTTTCCAGATACATATTGACTAATGTCTGATTTGTTCATTTTTACGTTGTACTTAGAACAAAACGGCAACGACTTATTCAATATATCGACCTGTTTTAAGTTCCGCTTTTGCATGATTTCTTTTAATCTGTCTGCTGTACTGCAACACTTCATTTCTTTTCCTCCTTTCAAGTAAGAATATACCACAATTTGAACAAAAGTTCAACAGTTAAAACATAAAAATTCAAAAATTTTAACTTTTTATATTGACAAATGATATTCACGGATATATACTACAAGTAGTTCAAAGATTTGAACTTACAAAACAGAAAGGAGTGAAAATATGGCTTTTGATTATAGTAAGTTAAGAGGAAAAATCGTGGAAAAATTTGGAACACAAACCGAGTTTTCTAAAGCTATGAATCTGTCTGAGCGTACAATGTCGTTAAAACTTAATGGTGGACGAGCATGGAAACAGGACGAGATTTGCAGAGCGGTAGGATTACTCGAACTTTCAAACGAAGATATCCAGGATTATTTTTTTACTCTAAAAGTTCAAAACATTTAACTTTATAAAAACATGAAAGGAGAATATATGGATGAATTGCTCAAAGTGAGCTACGAATCTGACGAGCCGAGGATATCAGCGAGAGAGTTATATAAAAATTTGGGAATCAGTAAAAGATTCTCTGCGTGGTTCGAAAGCAACTCACAAGGGTTTGCCGAAAAAGAAGATTACACCAGCGTACTCATAGGTACGGAGGTTCAAAACAATGGTGGAATTCAGAAAAGGGAACTACAAGATTACTCATTGACTGTAGATATGGCGAAACACATCTGTCTAATGAGTAGGACTGAAAAAGGAAAACAGTGTAGACAATACCTGATTGATTTGGAAAAAGCCTGGAACACACCGGAACAGGTGATGGCAAGGGCACTGAAAATTGCCGACAAACAGATTGAAGAACTGAAAGAGAACAATCATCTGCTAGAACAGAAGATTGAACAGGACAGGCCGAAGACTATTTTCGCGGATGCTGTATCTGCTAGCGAAACATCAATCCTGGTCGGTGACTTGGCAAAGTTGATTTGTCAGAACGGTTACCAGATCGGACAAAAACGGTTGTTTGAATGGCTGAGACAGAATGGTTATCTGATGAAATGTGGTTCGTCAAGAAACATGCCAACACAAAGATACCTTGAACAGGGATTGTTCGAGGTGAAAGAAAGCAACGTACAGAATCCAGATGGTTCTATCAGAATCACACGGACGACAAAAATCACCGGTCGTGGACAGCTGTACTTTGTGAATAAATTTTTAGGGAGGAAAGAAGAATGAGAAAATTTAAAGTTGGGGAAGAAGTAACCGTTAGAACATGGGAAGATATGAAAAAACAGTATGGTATGAAAAATATTACGCCGGAAATTCCGAAAGAAACATTTTTCGGATCTATTCTGAAAGAAATGTTCTCTATGGAGTTTATTTTGGTACCGAAAAAAGCGGTATCAGATATTATGCAGCCTTATTGCGGAAGGAAAATGAAAATTTCTGCTAATCCAGTACCGGATGTTTATGTTCTGGATGGTGCAGAACCTTTTGAATGGCCAGCAGAAGCATTTGAAGAATTTTGGAAAGAGGAAGAAGAGCCGGAAAGTACGGAAGTAGAAAAAGAGAAAGTGGATATGCCGAAGCTGGAAAACGGTATGGTGGTTGAATTAAGGAGTGGAAAACGGTTTTTAGTTGCTGAATTCTTCGGAGAACAATTTTTACTTTCCAATAAATGGTGGTGCGACCTTAATGATATGAATTTAAAAACAGGAAAAAGCAGTATTGATTCAATATTCGATATTGTAAAAGTAATCAAACCGTATTGCTCTAATTATCTGAAAGCTATAAAACGTTCTGAGCGTATCATCTGGGAGGCTGAATGAGTCCGGGGAAACGGCTGACACTGGAGCAAAAGAAATGCGTGTCAGCACATTACCTGAATCCAAAAGAATGGATGCTGAAAGAAGAGACAGAGTTCTATTTGAAAATCATCCACAAAATCACTAGATACGTAAAGATTATAGATAAATTCAGGAGGTAACATGAGAGGGTTAAATGCAGATCAGAAAATGATCGTTTCCACAGCAAATATGAATCCTGAAGAATGGAGAGCAGTTCATCAGGATGCATTGTATCTCCATTTAATAAGAAGAGATGGAACGAAAAGAGCCATTCTGACAAATAAAGGGGAGGTTGTGGCACTTGTATGAATTAGACAACGACTGGGGATCGGATGACGAAGAAGAAAGAATCTACTGCGATAGCTGCGGTGAAGAAATCCACCACGGGAATGTATATTACGAGATCAACAACGAAAAGTTGTGTCCGGAGTGTATGAGAGATGAATATAGGAGGTTGGCTTAAATGGCACAAATCATAATGGTATTCGGTAAACTGGAAATTCCATACGGAACGTACAGATTTAGTACTGATGCAGAAAAAAACAGGGTCAATGAACTGGCAATAAAAATCGGTGAAGAAAGAGAGTGCCAGACATTTGTAAGGGAGTTGTGATATGGCAGGAGTAAAGATACCACAAAGTGAGTACCGGTCCCATCCGGCAATCAGCAAATCAGACCTGTTCAAGATCACGAAATCGCCATTGCATTTTAAATGGGCGATGGAGAATAGAGAACGTGAAACACCTTCGCTGATTTTTGGGAGAGCGTGTCATAAATACGTTCTTGAAAAAGAAAGTTTTTACGAAGAGTTCGCTGTAATGCCGGATATTAATCGGCGAACAAAAGCCGGAAAAGAAGAATATGAAGCATTCTTGTCAGAAAACGCAGGAAAAGATGTAATCTCAAAGGATGAATTTGAAAAAATTATGATAACGGCAGCAGTTGTTCACGAAAACAAGTTCGCCGACAGGTTATTACAGGGAGAACACGAACTCTCTTTCTTTTGGACAGACGAGGCAACGGGAGAAGAGTGCAAGTGCCGACCGGACGACATTGTAGTGATCGGAGATCAACACATTTTGGTTGATTACAAGACTACCGACAATGCAGAAACAGAAGCATTCCGGTCATCAGCTATTAAATATGGATATGATCTGCAAGCCGGTATGTATCTTGAGGGGTACAAAGCGAACACCGGTCAGGATGCAATCTTCCTGTTTATCGCACAGGAAAAGAAAGAGCCGTATGCAATCAATATTTTGCAAGCGGATGAATTCATGGTGAAAGAGGGAAAACAGTTATTCCATGACCTGATGGACATTTACCATGAGTGCAAGGTAGCAGACAACTGGTACGGCTACATGGGTGAATCTGGAGATATTCAGAATCTCGGATTGCCGAAGTGGTTACAGAAAGAATTTGAGTAGGAGGAAAGAAAATGGCAAATGATGTTGTTGAGGCCAACAAAATGGCTCCGGTATTTAAGGAAATCAATCAGGGAACAGTGGCTATCGAATCCAGCCGGGCAATTACAGAAGCACAGGGAAAACTTCTGTTAGCAAAACAGTTCCCGAGAGATTATACACATGCTTACGCAAAAGCAATGGAAGCGTGTCAGAGAAAGGGTTTTGCTGAGAAAGCATTTTACTCATTTCCAAGAGGAAAAGAAACGGTTACAGGAGTGACTATTCGCTTTGCGGAAGTTTTAGCAGCTTGCTATGGAAATGTGGATTACGGTATCAAGGAGTTATCCCATGAAGAAGGAAGATCTGAAATGCAGGCTTATGCATGGGATCTGGAAACAAACACGGTTTCGAGTCAGAATTTTACGGTTGAACACGTGAGAGAGACTAAGTTCGGAAATAATAAGCTAACTTCGCAAAGAGACATTTACGAAAAAACAGCAAATGATGGAGCAAGAAGAATGAGAAGTCGGATATTGGCGATTCTTCCACCGGATATGATTGAGGACTGCATCGCTGAATGTAAAAAAACTCTTTCTGGTGGAAATTCTGTGCCACTTGCAGACCGTATCAAGCAGCTGGTTGTCTACTTCCAGAAGAAAGGTGTCACTCAGGAGATGCTTGAAAAACGTCTGAATCACAAGGTAGAAGCAATGTCACCGGAAGAAGTTTCTGATTACATTGGCATCTATAACGGTATTAATCAGAAAGAAACCACCGTGTCTGACTGGTTTGAGCAGCCGAAGACAGCGAGCCAGATTTCCGAACTGATGAAAGCCGAGGAAGAAGAGAAAGAAAAAGGTGATAAGAAGTGAAATACCATGTGACTGTAAAAGGGTTTAAGAGCGGTTTAAATGAACTTCTTTCTGGGAAGATTTACGATTATCGGACGAAGAAATATAGAAATCCGGTAAAAAACAGAAACGATGCACTGTGTGCGAAATTCATTAAGTTGAGTAAAGAGTTGAATGGTATTCAAATCTGTAAACCTGTAATTATCCATTATGCATTTTTTGTAGAAAATAAGATGCATGATCGCATGAACACGGCATCAGCTTTTATCAAATCATTCGAGGATGCCCTACAGAAATGTAAAGTTATCCGAAATGATGGCTATGATGATGTGTTGACTCCTACTCTTGAATTTGTGATTGATAAACAAAACCCAAGAGTAGAAGTGATAATCGAGGAGGTAGAAGAAAATGAATAAAGTTATTTTATTAGGTCGATTAGTAAGAGAACCAGAAACCAGATACGGCGGTACAAACGATAGCATGGTGGTATGCAGATACACACTGGCGGTTGACAAAAAATTTAAGAAAGACGGTGAAGCTACAGCGGATTTTATTAACTGCATATCATTTGGGAAAATTGCTGAATTTGCCGAGAAATACTTCACAAAAGGTTTGAGAGTCGCTGTCTCAGGAAGAATCCAGACAGGAAGCTATACAAACAGAGATGGTCAGAAAGTCTATACCACAGATGTTGTTGTCGAGGAACATGAGATTGCACAAAGTAGATCAGAAGCAAGTAATCAGCAGGATAGTAATAGGCAGCCGGAAATTTCACCGTATGGTAAAGATAAAGACAATGGATTTATGAACATTCCGGACGGCATAGACGATGAACTTCCATTCAATTAGGAGGCGGTTACATGGTAAAGAATATCATAATTTCCATCTTGGCAGCAGTTATTATACAGCCGTTCTGGAAATATGCGTATTTGCCAAAAGATATATTTTGCACATTCTTGATAAGTTTCTTGTGCGTATTCTTTGCTGTGGATAATTTGGAAGAATTCTTGAAAGGGGTGAACAAAATGACAGGATGGGTAAAAATTCACAGACAGATTATGGATCACTGGTTATGGAAAGAACAACCGTATGATAAAGCAAGGGCTTTCATGGATCTTGTTCTTACTGCGAACAGAGAGGACAAAAAGAAAGTGATCGGAAACAATGTTTTTATGATCTATCGTGGAAGTTTTTTTACTACTTCAAACGAACTGGCAGAGCGTTGGGGATGGAGTCGCGGAAAAGTTCAGAGGTTTCTTGAGTTGTTGAAAAGGAACGATATGATCCAGACTTCGGTAATGCCAGAGGGAACCGTCGTTTCTGTCTTGAATTATTCAAAATATCAAGGAAACGGGAGAAAGAAAAAGGAAGAGCAGCAATTCAGCGGGTGGATGGAAGCATGACGAGAGATGAGACAAAAAAAATCCTTATGGCAATACAGTCCGTTTTCCCGAATTTTCATATTGAAAATAAGACGTTTACGCTGGATACCTGGAATATGATCTTACAGGACTTTAGATATTCGGATGTGGAAATGGCTTTGATAGCTTATGTCAGGACGGAAACCAGGGGGTTTGCCCCGTCTCCTGGACAACTGATTGAGAAAATCAATCTAATAACTCGTCCAAAAGAATTGAATGAGCAAGAGGCGTATTCAATAGTTCAACAAGCTGTCAACAGAAGTGGGTTGAATTACATGGAAGAATTTGAAAAGTTACCGAATTTAATTCAGAAAACTGTGGGGCGTCCAAGTCAACTGAGAGACTGGGCACTTGAAGAAAATCCGAATCATGAAGTCAGAGCATCGAATTTCATGAGAAATTACAGGACGGAAATGGAAAGGCAGAAAGAAATTCAGAAACTTCCGGATGGAATAAAAGAACTTATCCGACAGGTGAACAAAAACTCTGAATCAGAAAGACTGGAAAGTGTAAATAAGAGGATGATAGATAAAAGCAAAGAAGATCAAAAGATAGTAAATTTTCTTGAAACATCTGTCGATAAAACGAGAATGCCTGAAAAGTTAAGAAAAAAAGTGGAGGAATTAAGAAATGGATAAATTTGTTAGAGGATACAAAGTCTTCAATGAGGACTGGACATGCAGTCAGAATGGAAATACAAAGCAATACACTTGTCCTTGGAAATTCGAAGAAGATATAACACCGGTAAGATGCGGACGTGGGATGCACTTTTGCAGAAAAGCAGCAGACTGTTTTAATTACTATAATTTCAATCCGAAAAATAAAGTGGCAGAAGTTATTGCGTATGGGGACATTGTAGAAGTGGGCGATAAGTGTTGCACAAATAAGTTAGAAATCGTAAGAGAGATTCCGTGGCAGGAGCTTCTGACTATAGTAAATACCGGAAAAGATTGCACAGGACTCAGGAACACCGGGGACAGGAACACCGGGGACAGGAACACCGGGAACTGGAACACCGGGGACTGGAACACCGGGGACAGGAACACCGGGGACAGGAACACCGGGAACTGGAACACCGG